>Ga0265320_10000160_pt1 | contig 56027 bp, 51 predicted proteins | sample 4827metaG_FD_202087 | JGI IMG/M metagenome (GOLD analysis project Ga0265320, IMG submission 202087) | Rhizosphere microbial communities from Carex aquatilis grown in University of Washington, Seatle, WA, United States - 4-8-27 metaG | ecosystem: Host-associated > Plants > Roots > Rhizosphere >...
CCGACGCCGCAGTCTGGTCGAGGACGAGCCTCGGAAAGACGGGTATGAGGCGCACCGGCGGATCGGTGAAGTCGAGCCTCACGCCGAGCGCCGTGGACCACAGGTCGCCCTTGAAATGCGGCGGCCTGCCAACGACCAGGAGGCGCAGGTATCCGAATCCGGCCAAGAACGGAAGGGCCGCCATCACCGTCCTCTCAAGCCAGTGCCTGCCGCCGGCGTTGTCTCCAACGAAGAACTTAAGCGCGAGCGCGATGCTCAGAACCAATCCGGCGAAGAGCGGCCAGAGATCGTTGAATCCCACCCCGTCGAATCCAAGGTACCCCACCCTCGCCCTCCTCCCTGTGTTGCTCGGAGTGTAGGGCAGCGAGGGCTCGTCGGGGTCTGTTGACATGGCCGCTCAGGGATGCGCGGGTCTACCACGCGGGAAGGCTGCCGAGGGTCCAGACGGGGCTGATGATCCCGATCCGTATCGAGAACCAGTACACGCCAGCCGAGATCGCAGGGATACCGATGGCCCAGGCGGCCTCCTCCAGCTTGTCCTGCTTGTCCTGGGCCCGATAGGCGCGCTGCCCGTGCTTTATTCCCTGCCAGACCGACCCCGCGAGGCCGAGCGTGAACAGCCAGCCGAGAAGGTCCGTAGCCTGAAATGCAGCCGCAAGGACAACTGCGAGAATTGAGGGAAACATGGATATCAGACATGTCTAATTTATTGATTTAATCAAGCCATTTCTTTCAGGCCCACGGGATCGCCGGCGCCGCCATGGCACGAGGCCCCGATCATAAATGCAATTGCGCGAGTGGAGTCCCATGCGTTCCAATGTCGCGAAACAGCCGGCATTGTTAAACCGGCTTTAACCTGCCATTGCTCGACAAACATGATCGGAGACCCGGACCGCGAAGTCGTTTTTGGCGTCGGAGGCATGCTCGGTCACGATGCTAATGCGGCCTTGTTTGTGAATGGGAGATTGGTCGCGGCCAGCCAGGAGGAGCGTTTCACCCGCCGAAAGCACGATGGCAGTTTCCCCGGCAATGCCATTCAGGATTGCCTGAAGACGGCCGGACTGGGCCCGGAGGACGTCTCGGTATGCGTCTTTGCGGAGAAGCCGCTTCAATGCATCCTGTTCGACAGGGCGCACCGCTCCCGCAGCCTTGCGGCACGGGCGCTTGGCCGAATATTGCCGGAGAGAGCTGGAGGGTATTACAACAAGTATGCCCGAATCCTCCTCCCCCGGGCGCGCTTTCGGTACGCATGGCATCACGTCTCACACGTAGCCGGCGCATACTACACGTCCCCATATGCGCATTCGGCCTTTCTCTGCGTCGACGGTAAGGGTGAAGACTATAGCGCCAGTGCCGGCGTGATTGACGGCGATCGCGTTGAGGTTCTTTGGGAGCAGTCGTATGACAACGGGCTAGGGATGCTATACACGCTCGTCACCCAATACCTCGGCTTCGCATCGATCGGGTCCGAGTACAAGGTCATGGGCCTTGCCCCGTACGGTAGACCCCGCTTTCGGGACGCCCTTTCTAGTGTTTATTCGACCGACGATCGGGGCGGCCTAAGGCTTCGTGAGCCCGTCACCTTCCAGCCCGGCTCAATGGCCGCCGCGCTCCGGACGATCGCCGCCGCAACGGGAGTGCCGCCGCGGGAGAATGGGGAGCCGCTGACCGCGGAACACGTCGACATCGCCGCCTCACTTCAAGGCATATTCGAGGACGAAATATTCAAGATGGCCCGTTTTGTACGGGCGGCGACCGGCGAACAGAATCTCATCTTTTGCGGGGGATGTGCACAGAACTGCGTCGCGGCCGGAAAACTGCGCGCCGAACGGGTTTTCGAGCGGCTTTTCAACTCACCCGTCGGCGGCGACATGGGCAGCGGCCTCGGGGCAGCCCTGCTCTACTTGCGGACGTCTCACCCTGCCCGCAGAATCAAGATCGACACAAACGGCTTCTGTCTTGGATCGGAGCCCGGCAGTGCCCCGGCCGAGGCGGCAGGTTGGCGTGTTCCTTTCACCGGAGGGCTGCATGAGTTCATCGCGGCCCGCCTGGCCGAGGGCCGGACCGTCGGCTGGGTCCGGGGAAGGATGGAGCTCGGAGCCCGCGCGCTCGGCGCCCGCTCGATTCTGGCGGACCCGCGTCAGCAAGGGATGCAGTCCCGGCTCAATCTCGCAGTCAAATTCAGGGAATCATTCCGGCCGTTCGCCCCCGCAATCCTGGCGGAAGACGTGGGCCAGTGGTTCGATTCTTCCGAGGAATCGAACTACATGAACTATACCGCAAACCTGCTTCCATCGCGCCGCCACGCCATCCCCTCCACATTCCCAAGTCTTAAGGACCAGCTGGACTATCCCCGGAGCGAGATTCAAAGCGTGGTTCACGTCGACTTCTCGGCCCGCCTTCAGACGGTCAACGCAAATGTCCACCCCGATTTTCACCGCCTGCTCGTTGCGTTCAAGACCATCACGGGCGTGCCGATCCTAATCAACACGAGCTTCAACGTGGGAGGCCAGCCGATCGTCCGAACCGCTCAGGAGGCATGGGATTGCTTCGTCAACACCGACCTGGACCTCCTTGTGGTGAACGGCGATGTTTATCGAAACCCCTGCGAGCGCAGCCGAGAGGACAAGCTCGCTTGGCTCAAACAGTTCTCGAAAACCGCCTGATCCAACGTGGCCCCATCTCCATGAGTGAGCGTATTCGACATCTTCTTCTGCGTGTCATTGTCGGACTGATCCGCATGACGGGGTTTCAGGCCAAGACCGGCTGGAAATCGAGCCAGAGAAAGGCAGACGACCTGCGGGGAATGTAGCAGCGTAAGCCAGGCATTGGCGCAACCACGTCCCGGATCTGGACACGAGCGGCCAAGTATACGGTGTTGATGGCTTGACCGCCCTCCTGCCTCGCGTAGAAGAAGCGGACGCCACGTGCGGGTGTAGTATAACGGCTATCACGTGAGCTTCCCAAGCTTGAAATCGGGGTTCGATTCCCCGCACCCGCACCATTTCAAGGCCAATTCGAATAGCAGCCACAGCGTTTAACAGAATCGTAGTAGCTATTGCTTCATAGCTTGTTAAGAAAGTCAGTTCGTTCGGCGGATTAAACGCGTGCTCGAAAACACCATCGTGGGCAGAGGCCTATGGGCAATATTCGGCACGCTTCTCTGAGCGTGTGTTTAACGCTCTATGGCCGCCTCCGATAATCCAGCGTGGTCCCATGGATCCTCTGCATCCGAGCTTATGAGTTTCCTCTGGGTGCGAACGGGCCGAGTGACTCAGAGCTAGTGGCAGGACAGCGCGCCTGGATAATCTCAGCCGTCAATTGGGTCGCAGGCTTCTTCGACGGGCATACTCATGCGCCGGCCTCTCCACCGCAATGTAGAAGAAGCGGGCGACAGCGAGACAGCACACAAGCAGGATGGAATCCTGCAATAACGATGGCCAAAACTGCCGACCAAGCTTCCAGGGCATGTAGTTGGGGATGAGGAAACACCCAATTGGAACATGAACCAGGTAGAGGCTGTAAGAGAACAAGCCGGCCTGCTTTAACGGTCGGACGATCTGGCTCAAGGCTAGATTCGGGGGAAAGATGATCAGGATCGCCGCGAAGGTACCCGCAACCGCCGCATTCAGGTTCTGTCTAAGGAAGACCTGTGCAAGGCAGATTGCGAGAATGCACGCCGCAGTCACGAATCGCCTTTGGGAAAGAATATGGCAGCCCACTCCAAGCCCGAAAAGGCCCCATTGGTCAAAGGGATAGCCGAGTTTGAATAGGGCGATGAGTGATAGCGCAATCATAGCCGGTCCCACAGCCCGGAAGAACAGCAGCCCCATCATTATATAAAAAGCCAACTCATAGCTCAGGCTCCAATAGACCCAGTTCATCGTGGGAACATGAGATGCGGGCGAAGTGAGGGCTGTAACTGTATAGAACCAGCTGACGGCGTCCTTCGGAAGGCCAGTGACATCGTTCGCGCCTGAAGTGGTTAGCCGCAGAGCCACAACCCACAGAACCAGGAGAAGACTAGCCCAATAGGGCGGATAGATTCGCATCAAGCGGCGAAACCAAAACATCGTAACACCTCCCTTTTGCTTAGACGCGGCGGCCGAAATGCAGAATCCGCTAAGAACGAAGAAGACGGAAACGCCAATCCAGCCTTGCCTTGCCATGCCGTGATAGACGTCCGGAAGGGCCGGGTAGGGTGCGTTGAAGTGAAAAACAGCCACGGCAATCGCGGAACAACCTCGAAGAATGTCTATCGTTGAATTCCGCCTGTCGTCAGTGGTGCTCATTCGTGCTTATGGACGGTGACTGAGACGGCAGAACCCGAAAGCCACAATGTTACTAGATCGCCTGTCTCCTGATCGAGAGAAGATGATCGTCGGCCGGTCTAAGAGATGCGACCTGGTAATGGGACTGCGCGACTGCCGTCGAAAGGCATGTCGGTTCGATAGCCACCCGGAGCACCACTCGCTCCCTCGAGGGAGGGCCGGCGGAGGCTATAGGGCCTGCTCAAAACTACGGATAAGCCCAAGAGCGGATAGGCAGGTTGATGTGCGCCAAGAGAGATCGTTGACGAGCTGGAATACATTCTTCGCATAGGAGTCCGCCAGCAGCGATGGGCCCCCTCATCGCCAGGGCGAAATGTGTATCGCGTCGTCCACGACGACTATTCTCTGTCTTCCGTCCCTCGATAAGACATGTTCCCTGATCTCCGCGATGGACGGGTATGCCGGATCGTTTCCGAACAACCTGGCGTCATCTATTATCACCATGTGCTCGAAGCGGCTTGGAAAGATGCAATCCAGCTCCTCGATGATAGGCGTGTCTTTTGCACCACGCGCCGAAATTCCACCTGAATAGTGGCCATCAAGCCAGAACAACGCGGGCCCATCAAGATTCTCAACCACTCTCCGCAAGACATCCCCGCTGTCGCCAAATAGAAGGTCGATGTGCGGAAATGCGGCGAATCTCCCTTTTGCCGAATCGTGGTATTCGCGGCTTAGCTCTATCGAATGGATTTGGTCGAAGTGTCTGCGCATTGCCTCCACCATGTTACCGGCAAACGTCCCCGTTTCGACGAGAATGCGCAGCCTGTGGGCCTTGGCTGCGCGGCGAAGGTTTCGCTGTTTTAGGGCATCAGGCGGTGGCAGCGGACGGCCAGCTATCTCCCAGGCCCGAATCAGCAATCTCTCCCTCCGCGCACACCACAATTGATAGAGCGGCGTCCGCCTTAGCGCGCCCTTAAGGTGGTCAACGGTACGCATTGTATGCGGGACAAAGGGTCAATCCAAAGCATGGACGAGAGTTCAGCGCCAGCAGACTTCGATCTGGGTAAATTGCCCTGGATTCACACGATCAAGCGGCGCGCCGCCGAACGCGCGAACACTGAACCTAGGTTCGGCAGCCAATAGCTCAAAGCAATGTTGCGGGTCGCCCAAGCCGTTAAGACCGAGAGGGTGCAGTTCGATGACGGCACACGATCCCGATGGAGCCGCGACCTGGCAAAAAGCCGCCAAGAGCGCAGTCTCATAACCCTCCACATCAATCTTCATCAGAAAAGGCCGCGGGCCCTCGAACCGATGAACAATCTCCCGGATATCGACAGCGGCCATGCTTGGGCCGTTTGCGGACACGTGCCCCATCACCGAGCCGGAGGGGTCGAAGTTCAGGCTCCTATCGCCCGCCGACGCCGCGACATCCATGATCTCGCAGCGATCCTCGAGGCGGTTGAGACGGAGCGAATACCGCAGGAGTCGAACGGCGTCCGATCCAGGTTCAACCGCCAGGGCACTCGCCGCGGCGTTGCGCAGGAGGACCGACAGAGTCATAGCACCGATGTTGGCACCGATATCAAGAAACCTCGGGCGTTCCAGCGACAGTGCAAGCAGGCGGTCCTGCAGAGCCCGGTCGAAGTTCTCGTAATTCCGGCTGCCGGTCCACGCCCACGAATGCGTCACCGCGTTGAATGCGATCTGGCCCCCGTGAAACGGTTGGGTAAGCGTCAGGTTGCGCGCAAGGCGCTTGGCGATCTTGCGCAAGAACCTCGATCGATGCAGAAACCTGACGGGTCCGCTAATTGTTCGGATGTTGATTAGTTTGGTCACCCGTCGTGAAATCAGTCCCATCAAGGCAATGGACTGCAACCGTCTCTCCGTCAAGTTACGGGGCAATGGAAGTCCCGGCCGGAGTAGATAGAAGCGGCCGCATCGAGCTTCCTGCCTTGTGAAGTGTCCAACCCCGCGGAATGGGCGGATTCGTTACACGCAGCGCAGTTCTTGGCTTCGCTGTGTTTAATGCGTTGAGGTCTTTCAGATGTTCCCTCTTGCTTCTAGGAGGGTAGATCGGACGGCTCGTGGCGCTCGTTCGCCCCAAATAGAGTAAATAATTACGGATCAATGGCTTCATTTCAAAGCGAATCCGTGCACGCCCCCGCTTCAGCAATGACTTCAACCCGGGGAGACATAAAGCACCTAGACTATATCGACGCGGTGCGAGGCCTCGCATTCCTCTGGGTTCTCACCTTCCACTGCGCGCTTTGCGTCGGCCAATTTCCGCTGCGATGGCTGTTCCTTCACGGGGTATTCGGAGTCGAATTGTTCTTTCTCGCGAGTGCTATCACGCTCAACGCGTCATGGATGCAGCGTCGCGAAGTCGATCGTTTCCCGGCGCTCGCTTTCTACGTGCGCAGATTCCTGCGCATCGCGCCAATGTTCTGGCTGGGCATGGTGTTCTATACGCTCCTTCCCGACGTGATGCCACACTTCTGGTTGGGCCAATTTGCGCCGAACGGAGTTCGGCCAGTTTACTTTCTCGCGACGGCAAGCTTCGTAAACGGGTGGTACCCTTACTCGTTCAGCAGCATCGTGCCCGGGGGATGGTCAATCGCGGTCGAGATGACATTCTACCTCTTTTGCCCGCTGTGTTTCACGCTGTTGGGAACTCCGAGGCGCGCGGCCGCGGCCACCGTGTTGTGTCTCTGGCTCTCGCATTATTTCTACGACGCGGTCCCCCAATTCCTGCGGAGCCATCTTTTCCCAGGTGTGCAGGTGGACGGCGCCTTCTTGCATTGGGGGCACTTTTGGTTCCCAACCCAGGCACCGGTATTCATGCTCGGATTCTGCATCTATCACCTCTTGAGCAATCCCCAGGTCCGGCGCTTGGTGAGAGATCGCTTCTTGGCCTGGACGATTCTCGTGGCGTGCATTCTTGCTTTATGGGGATTCCTTCCGGGACAAACCCACTTTACCCCGGTGGATTTCTGGGTTGTCGCGGCCTTGGCGGGAGTGGTCGTCTCGATTTCTGGAGGGGCCGTGCCGATTCTGGTGATGAGGCCGCTGCGCTATGTTGGGATCCTGAGTTACAGCTGCTATTTGGTGCATTTCGCGGCGCTCGGCCTCGCCTTGCGCCTCTTCCATATTCGGCTTTCGGCGGATGAACCCGGCCGGGATTTTGGCTCGCCCGTGCTAAATTTCACCTATTTCGCGGCGCTCTGCGGGCTCACGTTGGCGGCGACTGTCGTTGTTGCCGCCCTTACAAGCCGTCTAGTCGAGAGACCAGGAATCGAGCTCGGCCGCAGAATTGTACGTCGCCTGAACCGGAAGTTTCCGCAGAGTTCAGGCGCAGTCCACGAGAGGTGAGTTGTTTTGCGGCCCTATGCAAGCGATTGTCTTCCGGTTCCACGCGAATGCCTTTGGCCGAGAATGCGATGGTCGCTGAGGTGCCCGCAGAAGATTCCACGTTGCGCGTTTATCGAATATGGGTGAGTCTCTTGGGTACCGCCGCAATTCCGTAGGCGACCCCGACAATTGAGAAGAGACCTTCCGCTCGTATTCACAGTTGGCCGGATCCTGATGCGCGTGCGCCCGGCGTCTCTGGCGTCGTTCATCAAGCGGCTGCTTGGGATTCGACGCCGCACGGTCACAACCGATGAGGGGAGGTTTTGGGTGGACCCGGCGAGCTATGTCGGCCTTGAGCTGGCAGAGACAGGCTCCCTCGAGCCAGGCACGCTCGAGGCGATGCGCCGGTACCTTCGCCCGGGCGACACGTTCATCGATATTGGCGCAAACGAGGGCTTTTTCACAGTTGTGGCCAGCAGGATGGTCGGTAACGCGGGCCGCGTGCTCGCGGTCGAGCCGCAGCAAAGGCTTGAGCCAGTGTTGGCAAGGAACTTGAAGGAGAATCTCTGCAAAAACGTAGCCGTGGTTCAGGCTGCCATCTCCAATTGCTCCGGAACGGCCACACTTCACCTAGCGCCGGACATGAACACGGGCTCCTCCGGGCTCGCCGTGGCGACCCATTACCGGGTCGCGACACAACTTACCCCTTTGATGACCCTTACCGAGCTGTTGGCGCATGTGCCCAATGCGAAGCCGATTGTGAAGATGGACATTGAAGGGTATGAGTATGAGGCGATTCTAGGCAGTGAGAATGTGTTTCGCTTAGGCCTCATAGCAACATTAATCGTTGAGCCACATGATCATATGTTACGCCAACGCAACCTTGATGTCGAAGCCTTGCCCAGATTCCTGCGAAGCTGCGGTTATGAGCAAACGACCCAGTATCAAGGCCGTGTCTGGGTGAGACCCCGTAGCTCTTCTTCGTGAGACTCCGCCGCTCGACTGTCGCCGCCATTCCGTGCGACTTAGCTTCCGGGAACGTACTCGGTTTATCATTTCGCGGGCGAGCAATCCAACCAGTTCGATAACCTTCCTTCGGACGCGACGCCTAACCGCGTCTCATTGTGCCAAGGGAACCTATTTCCGATGCGCCCGCAGCTCGTTCGCCTTCGCCACGCTCAAGAACTCATAGATCCCCATGAGTCGGCAGAAGACGTACCCGCGGCGGCCGTCGAGAAACCCCGCACGAATCACATAATGATATGCGAAACGCAGTGCGGGCCGAAACGGAACCCGCGCCATGAGAGCCTTCAGCTTCCGCTTGCGGGCCAGACCCGGATGAATTGGCGCCTGCCCGGCCGCATCAAGTCCCTCGTCAGACAATAGAAGGCGGGCCTCCCAATTGGAGTATCGGTTATGTTTCTCGACCCATGTATCGATGGTCGGAAAGGCATAGTGCTCCATCTCCCCTGACAGGTGTCCGGTTGTGCCGTTCAGCACTACATGCTCGTGCACCTCATTGTCGCCGGACAACGAGTCTCCCAAGCCGTCGAATTGCTCGTATCTGCCCAGCCGATGCCGAAAGAAGCGCAGGTTCCAGCTCGGATAGTATCCGCAATGCCTTAGCCAGCCATTGAGGAACCAAAAACGCCGGTTGACGTAGTAGCCGTCCACCGAGGGCTTTTCGACGGTTCGCCTCAATTCCTCGGCCAGCTCCGGCGTGATTCGCTCGTCCGCATCGAGGATGAATACCCACTCATTTTTCCAGGGGATGTTGGCGAGCGCCCAGTTCTTCTTCTTGGGATAACTGCCGTTCCATTTGAATTCGACCACCTGCGCCCCAAGCGACGCGGCAATCTCGCGCGTACCGTCGGTGCTGGCGGAATCCACGACGACAATCTCGCCCGCGAACCTCGCCGACTCGATGCAGGCCCGGATGTTATCCCGCTCATTCTTGGCCGGAATAAAGACTGAGATTGGGCAGGGGGCGCTCACGAATCAGGTGAGGACCGTCGTGCCCTCCCCTTCCCGCTCGCAGCGCGGGAAGGCAGCGCTGGCACAAGGATTCCTGCTGGGACCGGTCTCTCTGGCGTCATAGGCGAAAGGACGTAGACTATTGTGGACACCGATCAAAGCAACAGCGTTGCCACCGGGCATGCCCGGGCGCATCGGCAGCGATGTTTGGACCGTCCTTCGGCTTCGTTCAGCGCGTTGCTCGATTTCGCATTTTCGGCATGTGGGTGAAACTGCGTATAGCAGCATTGCCCAACATTGTTGCACGTCGCAGGGTTTTATTGTTGAGTCACTTGCGCTAGGAAGAAGCTTAACTTCCGTCTTCCCCGGACCCCTCCGCCCTGCCGTGAAACCTTGCCGCTCCTTCCGAAGCGACGGGGCGAAGCATTCTAGAAGAACAGGATAGTCTTGCTCCAATCGTCATGTTTGCATTCGGGTCATTATGGTCATCGCGAAATCACGCATTTCCGGCATCAAGATTGCGGTCATTGCCACCAAGAGGGCTACTCTTCTGCCATATCGGAGCCGTCCGGATGGAAACCCGTTTCGCATCCTGGGCCGCGCACTGCATGCCAATAGCGGCGCCGTTTGATCCATGAGCGAAAGCCAAATCACATCCAGCGCCCCGCTTCCGGACGTCGAGTTGGTAATTGAGCGCGGCCGGAGCGCCGCGCGGTATTGGAGCGACCTTTGGCGCTACCGCGAGTTGCTCTACTTCCTCGTGAAGCGCGACATAAACGTTCGCTACAAGCAGGCGGTCCTCGGGGCTTCCTGGGCGCTCGTGCAGCCGCTGGTCACAATGGTCGTGTTCACGTTCGTTTTCAGCAATCTTGCTCACATGTCCTCGGGCAAGGTGCCCTATCCGATGCTTGTCCTCGCCGGGCTTCTTCCGTGGCAGCTCTTTTCATCAGCCCTGTCGGGTTCAAGCTCGAGCCTGGTCTCCAACACCAACCTCATTTCGAAGATCTATTTCCCCCGGCTCTTGGTTCCCCTCTCCTCGATGGGCGTCGCGTTGGCCGACTTCCTTGTCACCCTGCTTTTGTACGCCGTGTTTGCAGTCAGCTTTGGCGTGTGGCCAACCTGGAGAGTTCTGCTCATGCCCATCTTTGTGGTCGTGACGCTGGTCATTGCTCTCGGTGCCGGCCTTTGGCTGAGCGCGCTAACCGTGAAGTACCGCGACTTCCGCTTCCTCGTGCCGTTTCTGCTGCAATTCGGAGTATTCGCCACACCCGTCGGTTATCGAACTGACATACTTCATACGTGGGGAAACCTGCTGGCTTTCAATCCACTCACAGGCATCATCGCGTTATTCCGCTGGAGCCTGCTGGGAGCTGACTTCCAACTCGACCCGCTCGACGTCACAATGTCGGTTCTCGGCGCCGCGCTGTTGCTCGTTTCCGGCCTGTGGTATTTCCGGAGAACGGAAAGAGGTTTCTCCGACATCATTTAGACAGCCGATCGCCCCAAATGCCGCCCCCTGTCATCGTAGTCGAGAACCTGTCCAAGCGATTCATGATCGGCGGCGCAAGGCGGCATGACACCCTGCGCGATCGCCTCACCGCGGCCTTCGCGTCGTCATGGCAGCGGATCAGGTCAGTGCGGTCGGCGAACTTCATGGAGCACGCAGAGGAGGAATTCTGGGCGCTGCGCGACGTCTCTTTCGAAGTCAACAAGGGGGACGTCGTAGGCATCGTCGGGCGCAACGGGGCGGGAAAGTCCACGCTGCTGAAGATATTGTCGCGGATCACCGAGCCCACCAGCGGCCGGATTCGCCTGCGAGGTCGTGTCGTGAGCTTGCTCGAAATCGGAACCGGGTTTCATCCGGAGCTCACGGGGCGGGAAAACATCTTTTTGAATGGCGCCATACTTGGCATGTCGCGCCAGGAGATTCGCCGGAAGTACGATGAGATCGTTGCGTTCGCGGAAGTCGGGCCCTTTCTTGAGACACCCGTAAAGCGGTATTCGAGCGGAATGTACGTGCGGCTGGCGTTCTCGGTTGCGGCGCATCTCGAACCGGAGATTCTGATAATCGACGAGGTCCTGGCCGTCGGTGATATCGCCTTTCAAAAGAAGTGCTTGGGAAAGATGCAGGCGGTCTCCGCCAACGAGGGGCGAACCGTGCTTTTTGTCTCACACAACATCGACGCGGTGCGCCGCCTGTGCACCTCGGCCATCTTGCTGAATGCGGGCCGCATTCAGGCAATCGGCCAAACCCAGCGTGTGCTCAACACCTATCTTCAAGAGCACTTCGCCGAAGAGACGCTTCGCGTGCCCGCTCCGGACGCTCAGCTCCAGTCAACGGCGTACACGATGGCGGTCTCTCTCGAGACCCTGGACGGCGTCAAGCGCTCGGTGGTCGCGGTAGGCCAGCCTTGGCGGGTGCGGGTGCGCTTCAAAGCATGCCGCGCCTATGATCATTTCGTGGTCGGACTTGGCCTAGTGGCGGCCGACGGTGTCCCCGCCCAGACCGCGTGGAGCGAGCCGGCGGCCGTCACCCCAGGTGCCTATGAAGCGACCTTTGAGCAGCAGGCCACGCTCCAGGCCAGTACGTACACGCTGCTCGTGGGCCTAAGCGATTCGGACAAAAATATGCAGCAGATAGAAGCGGCCCGAATTGATATATCAGGCGACAATCCCCAGGGACATTTTCCAGTGACTGCGGGTGTGGGCACGGTCCTCAACACCATGAAGGTAACCTTGCGAAGCGCGTGAACCTTCGCCAGGCAGACCTGGAATCGTACCTTTCAAGGCCAAGCCCGATTGAGCCCTTCCTTCGGTTCCTCCTGAAACCCGCGGCCGAGCCGGTGATCCTGGATATCGGCGCATGCGAGGGCGAGGACTCAATTCGCTACGCCCGCCTTTTCCCCAGGGCACGCATCCTCGCGTTTGAACCGCTGCCGGAGAACCAGAGAATATTGATTGCCAACTTCTCCAAGTACGGTGTTGCAGCCGAATTGGTGCCGCTGGCCCTTTCCGATCGCCGGGGCTCCGCAACCTTCCACGTCTCCGCCGGGCGGCCACCTGAGCTTTTTTCCGGCGAGTCCTGGAACTACGGAAACAAGTCCAGCTCGCTACTGCCACCGGCCGCGGCTGAGCCGATGTTTGGATGGATAAACTTCCCCGAGACCATCACCGTCCAATGCGAGACACTGGACGCCGCATGCGCTTCACACGCCTTGCGCAGCGTTGATTTTGTGCACATGGACGTCCAGGGAGCCGAGGGACTTGTGATCGAGGGCGCCAAGCTGATGTTGCCTCGGATCCGCGTCATCTGGCTCGAGGTCAGCAACCGAACGCTTTACCGGGGGCAGAAGCTGCGGACGGAAATCGAGGAGGTGCTGCAGCGCAAAGGTTTCGCGCTGGCGTACGAGGAATCCCGTGGGCTTGAGGGCGACCAGTTTTACGTGAACATGCGCTTCGCGCGCAATCGCCTCTGGGTGATCGGCCGGCGCCTGCGGCGCCTATGCTCGCATCTGGCACGCCCCTTTCACTCGAACCCGACGCCGCCATGATAATCAGCCGCCTTACCGGAGGACTGGGCAACCAGATGTTCCAATATGCAGCAGGCCTTTCCCTTGCGGAGCACCACCGCACGGTCCTGAAACTCGACGTGAGTTGGTTCCAAATGGATCCGGCATACGAGGCGCACAACCGCTACGCGCTAAGCTGCCTCAACATAACCGAACAATTCGCGGTCCAGCAGGAGATCGAAGGGCTTCAGGGCGTCCAGCTCACGCGGTCCGAGCGCTTCGCCGCGCGGCTAGCCAAGTCGCTTCACCTCTATCGATATGCAAGCCGGCACGCCGGACCCTCGAATCTGCATTATGCCGAGAGTTTTCGGTTCTATCCCGGTTTCTTCCAGCAGCCCGACAATACCTACCTGCACGGAATGTGGCAGTCCGAGCAGTTCTTTGCTCCGATCTCGGACCTTCTCCGACTCCATTTCAGCTTCCGTTACGGCATGCAGCCCGGCGTGTCGGAATTGATGTCGCGGATCAGGGGCGAGGGCCCGTCGGTCGCGATTCACTTCCGGCGCGGCGACTATGTCCGCAATTCCGGATTCAACGAGGTCATCGGGGTTCTTGACTTCGACTATTACCGAAGGGCGATGGCGCACATGCGTGAAAGGCACCCCAACCTGACTTTTTATGTGTTTTCCGACGACATCGATTCGATCGAACGCGAATTCAAGCCGACGGCCCCCTGTGTCTACGTCCGCGCCGTGGAACATTGGCATTCCTACGACAAGATCCGCCTGATGAGCGCATGCAGCCATGCGATCATTTCAAACAGCACCTTCGCATGGTGGGCGGCGTGGCTGAATCCGAGTTCCAACAAGACAGTGATTGCTCCGGATCCCTGGTTTGCCGGCGGGACCCAGGATGGGCGCGACGTCATTCCGGCCGCCTGGCTGCGGTTGCCAAGGCAGGCTTGAGAAGGCTTCATGCGAATCGCATTCATATCCACCATTCTCACCTATCCGTGGGGAGGCGCGGACACGCTTTGGACTTCAGCGGCGGAGGCCGCGGTGGCTCGCGGCGACCTCGTGCTGCTCGTAATCTCGAAGATCGCAGCCAGCCATGCGCGCGTGGCTGCTCTTGTCGAGCTGGGCGCGACGCTTCTTGTCAGGCCCGCACCGGAGATCCCTACCTCATTCTTGCAGCGCGCCTGGCATAAACGCCCCTGGCAGGCGAGCCGCTCCGAGGTGCTTGCCGCTGGTGTGCGCGCTTTCGAGCCCGATTTGCTGGTTTTCAGCTGCGGCGGCACATATGACCTGAGCGTCGATCCCGAGTTCGCCGACTTGCTGAAAGCGAGAGGTACGCCCTATAGGGTGATCGCTAACTTTCAGTACGAGCATCCCGCGCTGGAGGAGGCTGACCGCCAGAGGGCACGCGAGATTCTCGAGGCGGCAGATCGCGTCTTTTTTGTTTCGCCGCGCAACTTGGAGATCACCCGCCTGCATCTGCAATCTCCGCTGCTCAATGCAGATTGCGTCCACAATCCCCTTGCTCCGGCCTTAAGTCCCCCGTGGGCGCCGCCGCAGCCATGGTCCCTCGCCTGCGTTGCCCGGCTCGATCCAGTCAAGGGCCTGGATCTGTTGCTGCCTGCCCTCGGCGCGGCACTGGGCGACACCCCCGGCTGGCAGCTCAACATCTACGGCCGCGGATCCCAGCGGGGTTACCTCGAGACCTGTGCCCGCCATTGTGAGCTATCTGACCGCGTAAACTTTCGCGGTTTCGAGCCCGATCTGCACCAGATTTGGGCGCAGAATCACATCTTGGTTTCCCCGGCCGTTGACGAAGGTGTGCCAATGACAATCCCCGAAGCCATGCTTCGCGGTCGAGCAGTTCTAGCAACCCGTGTTGGCGGTGCAACCGAGTGGATTGAGCATCGCAAGAACGGCTTCATCTGCCCAGCCCCAACGGTCGACCTTCTTTCCGATTCGCTGCGCGAGGCATGGAGCGAGCGCCTTCGCTGGCAGGAAATGGGCGAGGCAGCCGCAATAAGCGCCCGGACCCATTATAGGCCCGATGATTTCAAGAAGCTCCTGGCCTGAGCCCAATCGACATGCCTCTTGCACCACCGTCCATCGACCTTCGTCGGAGCCTCGGATTCAAATCGGTGCAATTACATCGCGCCGCGACTGGGTCCGCAGCCTCCGCGCCGAGACGCGTTTCCGAAATGGCGTCACTGCGCACCGCTGCGTTAGATCGGTCGAGCCCGCGGGTGACACTATTTGAATACTTCGGCGCTCAAGCCACAGGCCAAACAACCAAGCGTTGTAAGCTCATTCATCTCGGCAACGAAGGCGCCTCAAGTGGATCCACGACGTCCCGCCGGCTAGTTCCAAAAGCATGTTTGTGAGGCTAAGCACCGCAAGATGGCTTCAAGCCGGAATCAACGCGCTTCGGGTGAGCCGGCTGCGGCTGCATGGAGCGTCTGTCGGTACCGGGACACGGGTTGAATCCGAGGTCTTCGCTCGTCGGGCGTGGCGTGGCGGCCGGGCCGGGCGGATCGCCATCGGACGGAACTGCAGCCTTGAGACCGGCGTTGTCCTCGAGGCATTCGGCGGCGGAATCGAGCTTGGAAGAAATGTGTTCCTTGGACCTTATTCGGTGATCTATGGCCATGGAGGCGTAACGATCGGCGACAGCTGCCTGATCGCCATGCACTGCCGAATCCTGTCCTCGAGTCACGGAGTCCCGCAGTTCGGCACCGACATTCAGTCACAACCTGATGTCTTGATGCCTACACGCCTCGGGCGGGATGTGTGGCTGGGTGCAGGTGTCACCATCCTTGGAGGGGTTGCCGTAGGCGACGGCTGCGTCATCGGTGCCGGTTCTGTCGTTACCAAGGACGTGCCACCGGGTGCAATTGCCGTCGGCTCGCCAGCGGAGATTAAGGGATTCAGGGAAGGACATCCGCCCCCGTCATGACGGGAGGAAGTTTTATGTGCGCTGCAAATGCTGAGGTGGCCAACCCACCGGGATCGCGGCCCAACCCGCAGTCAAGCGTCATGCGGGTGTTGATTCGCATCGCAAGGGACACTCTGCTCGCTGGCGGCATCCCTAACAGATCCCATTCGGGCGATCGCCCATATTCAGGTTTCCCACTTCCCCCTGGGTTCGAACCATGAGCCTCTTTGACAGCAATCCAGTTCTCAGAGAAATCCTCGACACAAAGGTGACCCGCACACCCAATGGCGAGTCGGTCGCCCTCGATTCTTACATAGACGCCAAGACAGCCGAGGCGCTCTACCGCCAGTTGCGAGCGCAGAAGCCGCAAGTTGCGGTCGAAATAGGAATGGCGAATGCCATCTCAACCCTGGCAATCCTCACGGCGCTGGAGGAAAATGGCGGCGAAGGGCGGCTCGTGTCGATCGATCCCAACCAAGGCACCCAGTGGCGCAATTGCGGCCGTGCAGCGGTTCAGCGCGCGGGCCTCAGTCACCGCCATCAGGTGATAGAGGAGGCGGACTGGTCGGCCCTGCCGCGCCTTCATAGCTTGGGAACGCGCATTGAATTTGGGTATATCGACGGGTGGCACACCTTTGACTATGCCCTGCTGGATTTTTGGTATCTCGATAAGATGCTGCGCAAGGACGGCATTGTTGCCTTCAACGATTGCGACTGGCCTGCCGTCGCCAAGGTCATGGACTTCGTGCTCACCCACCGCCGGTACAGCGAAATCGACGCGGGCCTGCCAAAGGCTTACCAGCGTCCCGGCGGCGTCGTCGACATCCTGCGAAAGGTCAAGCACGGGCGCCTGGGCGACTATTTTCGCCAAGGCCAGGACCGCTATTTCCGAAAGATGGAGGAGTGGGAGCCAACCTGGAATTACTTCAAGGCATTCTGACGAACCATTCCGAGTCTTTTCAAGCGCTCGCAACCTGCGGCTTCACTTCGGGCCTCAGCCATAGAAATAGAATAGCGTACGCCAGATCAAAGGGCGGGTGATTCATAATTCCTCGATGGAATTCATTCATGCTGCAGCTAACGGTCGTCATTCCCACCCATAATCCGGACGCGGGGCGTTTGATACGGACCCTTGCCGGGTTAAAGGCGCAAACGCTGGCCCCGGAATGCTGGGAAACTGTGCTCATCGACAACGCCTCTTCTGCTCCGATCCTGCTTGAATCGTTTGGCAATGAGGCGCCCGCCAACCTCCGGCTGATCCGCGAGTCGCAGCTTGGCCTAACCGCAGCCCGGCGGCGCGGATTCAACGAAGCCCACGCACCTTTGTTGGTCCTCGTTGACGACGACAACGTGCTCGCACCCGATTATCTTCAACACGTCGTCCGGATATTCACCGCGCACCCAAAAGTTGGCGCGTTTGGAGGCAGGAGCCTGCCCGAATTCGAGAGCGCTCCGGCGCCCGAATTGCATGAGTTCTCACCGTTGCTTGCATTGCGGGATCCGGGTGGTGAGCCGAGAATCTCCCGCGGCCTTCGGCCGGACGGTGCCAAAATGAACGAATATCCGGTGGCGGCGGCGCCAATAGGGGCGGGCATGGCCATCCGGAGTGAGGCCGCCCGGCAATGGATGGGCACGAATATGGGCGGGTCCATCACCGACCGCCGGGGTGGAGAACTCACCTCCGGGGGCGATAACGACATCGTCTTCTCGATCATGGAGCACGGATGGGAGGTCGCCTATTTCCCCGAGCTCGCGCTCACCCATATCATTCCCGCGAGCCGGCTTGACGAGCGCTACCTGGCCCGACTGAACCGCGGCATCCAGAGATCCTGGATGCAGGTTCTCACCAAACACGGGGCGAACCCGTGGCCATGCATCGCGGCATGGACGGTGCCGCTGCGAAAACTGAAGGCCTGGGTGACCTACCGCGCCTGGTCGGGCCCGGCGGCCCGCATCCGATGGCATGGCGCCTGCGGCCATTTCGAGGGCAGGGCCCGATGAGTTCTTCCCACAAGCTGAGCACTGCCGGCGCCCTGGTGATCCATGGCCGCTGGGACACGATTGTGCAGCAATTCCGCGCCCATTGGCGCGCGCACAGGCTGCGGAGAAGCGGGAGCCGGCCCTTTGTTCACCGCACTGCCGGATTCCCGCTTATATGCTTCCCGGACATGCCCGATTCGTGCAGCCAGTACCTCCACGGTGCCGACGACAGATGGGAGGTTGAACTGCTCAGGGACTGGCTTTGCCCAGGCGACGCTTTCATCGACGCCGGCGCCAATCTCGGGCTGTATGCGCACGCCATCGCTAGTCATTTTTCCGGGCGAGTCAGGGTCCTGGCAGTCGAGCCCTCACCCTATCTGGTCGGCCGCCTGAGGGAAGCAGCCGACCGCTTGAGGGAGAGCGGCTTAACGGCGGTACAGTCAGCGGCCGGCCACGAGACGGGCGAAACGGACTTCTTCATTGCCCGCCCAGGTCTTACCACAGTCTCGCAGTCCATTAGAATGGATGCCGAGAGCGTGTCCGACTACGAACCCCATCGCGTGCCGATGGACACTCTGGGAGGATTGTCCTCGGCCTATCTTGGTGATGCCCGCGTCGCGGCAGTTAAGCTTGATGTCGAAGGGGCCGAACCCCTCGCCCTGAAGGGGGCACCGGCGTCGTGGCTTTCTTCCGACGGGCCCTTGTGGTTGATCGAGATCAATGTGCCCGTGCTCGCACGGATGGGATTCGGCGCAAGCGATATCATCCGATGGTTCCCAGTGCCCTCTTTTGAACGCTGGCTAATCCCCAAGTACCCCTATTCGACAGGCGTCGAGCCGAAGCCGCGGCTGGTTTCCGAGAGAGATGGTTTCTGCGACGCGCGATTCTACAACTTTGTTGCCGTGCCGTCCGGTCCGGCGCAGGCCGAGCGTCGCGCGCGTGTGCTTACACGGTTTCAGCATAAGCGCGGCCGGTCGATTGCTGCGCCACCACGTTGAACGCTCCTATTGCAAACAGGGCCGAGGCGATGCCTTCCGTCCCAGAGTGGACCTTGACGCCAGACACCCCCTAGGGATTCCGCTTTGACAACTCGATTTCCAAGTTTGGACGGATGGAGGGGCGTGGCGATCCTGATGGTTCTGTTCGCGCATGGAGCGTCGAGGGCCTACCTAGGCCAGGTGGGTGTGCGAGTGTTCTTCTGCATCAGCGGGTTCCTGATTACATTCCTGCTGCTTGAGGAGGAGCGCGAAACCCGCAGATTAGATTGGAGGAGGTTCTTCGCGCGGCGCGCCCTGCGCATCATGCCCGTTTATTATGCGTTCCTGCTCTTTGTCGGCGCCACGAACTCTTCGCTCCATTGGGGCGTCAACTGGCAGAACTTCTTCACTTCGCTGACATTCACCAATGGGGATTGGCTGCGCCGATATTCCACATGGCCCCTTGCGCATACTTGGTCGCTCGCGGTTGAACAGCAGTTCTACCTCTTCTGGCCCATCTTCTTGTCTGCGATCACAGGGGTCGCCCGACGAAACACAGTCGTCGCAGCCCTCATCGGCTTGCCTCTGGCGCGCATGGCGCTAGTCCTTATTGGATATACGTTTCCACTGGGTTTACCGTTCGTCGCCAATGCCGATTACCTGTTGGTCGGAGCCATGGCGGCGATGCTCTTGCCACGGTTGCGATCCATCGCTGACTCGGCCAGCAGCAATCAGAAGGGGGCGATTGAGTTTCTCAGTCTCGGAATATTCGGAACGGTTTGGCTTCTTCTCGACAGGGCGCAACAGCTCGGAATCAGTCCGAATCTTGTCATGTGCTTTGAGGTTGGGCCGGGCACGACGCTTATGGCCGCCAGCATCGCGGTCGCCGTCGCCGGCACTGTGGTTAGCCCATCGGGCTGGCTGGCCGCCCTCTTGAATTCCTCGTTGATGGTGGCGCTGGGCCTCGTCTCCTACAGTATCTACATGTGGCAGCAGCTTGCATTCGATCCATACAGTGCGCACCCGGCCGCCTGGCAAAAATTCCCCGCGAACATCGTCATCGCCATAGCCCTCGGAACATTCTCCTATCTCTCGTGGGAACGCTGGTTTCTCCGTTTGAAGAGGAGGTATTCCAGCCGAGCTCCGATTCCAGTCGCCATAAGTTGAATTTCAATGATCTCTCGGCAATTCCAGGCCGGTCCCGAGTTGTGCCCTGCTTCTTGCAGTGGCAACGGGGCAGGGACAAGGAAGACGCCCTTCCCCAAGCGATAGGATAATCTCATACGTTGCCCGTCGTCCGAGTCTATCTACTTACGTACCGCCGAAATGTCCTTCTGCGCCGGGCTTTGCGCAGCCTGCTCGCCCAGACGTTCACCGATTGGGTTTGCGAATTCCACAACGACGATCCCGATGACCCGTTTCCTGCCCGTCTCGCTGCCGAGACTGGCGACCCGCGTCTCCTCATGCGCCAGCATGCGAAGAACCTGGGGGCTACGCGTACCTTTAACCTGGTGTTTGCCCCCGCGGAGGAGCGCTATGTATGCCTGCTTGAGGATGACAATTGGTGGGAGCCGACCTTTCTCGAGCGGCTCGTGGGGTTGGCGGACGAGCACCCCGAGGCCGGCTTCGTCTGGAGCAACATGAAGATCTGGCAGGAGACCAGCGGGGGCGAATGGATTGCGACGGGGAAAACCACCGCAGAAATCATGTGGCCGGGGCAGGAACTGACGGATCTCACCTATTTCTATTGGCCGCAACCGCAGCAGCGCTTCAACACGCTGCACTACAATGGGTCGACCCTCTTCCGTTCCTCGGAGGCGAAGCCGCTACAGATACACCCGAGCACGCCGCAACTGGCAATGGAGACGATGCGCGACCGGGCCCTGCGTTACCCCGGGCTCTATCTTAGGGAACCCCTTGTCAATTTTGCCTGGACGATAAGCACCTACCGCGAGCAACAAACCCGGCTCTGGCTGGAGTTTGACGCATTGCTTGATGCCTCGTTCCTGCGGTGCTGCATGCGCGCGGCACCCAGCGCGGCCGAGTTGTGGCGCGATGCGGCGAACGCCCGTCCGAGGCGAACGGCCAGCCTGCTGATACACGCTTGGCTCGCAGGGCGAATGTCGGAGTTCGCGCGCCACGCCCGCCCGCGCGATTGGATCCGCGTTTCGGCGCATGCACTCAGGCATCCTATCCTGTTCTGGCACGTCATCACGGCCCGCCAGACACACGGCGAGATCTGGAAATTCCTTCTCGACGTCACGGCAAAGCGCTTTGCCGAGGCGGAATTCCAAGGCACGCGCGGCTGGGGGCCGCGCCGCCCCCTGGGCGTGGAGCCCGCAAGTTCTTCACCTCCCGGCGCCTAATCAGAACCAACAGGCGCTACAACCCCCACTTTCGCTTGTGCTCAACTTCCGTAGGCGGCGGACCTTCATTGCGAAGGAATACCTTGCGCAGTATGCGCGATCTGCGGAGATTCCGCCGCAATCCGGCGGGGGCAACCACGAAGGCGAGCTTGCGCAACGCCTGCACAAACGCGGTCCCAGACACCTTCGCCCATCCGCCAATTGTCATTCTTTGGCCCACACACGAATCCAATATCGGCACCCAAGCTCGTGGGCCCAACTCGGCATTCACAATAAGTGCGATGCGCTTTAGCTCGGAATTGGGCCGCCCATGGAGAATCTTCACCTTAACACAGGCAAATTGCACGTGTTGCACGATGAAGTTGTACTCCGGCCCAAGCACGGAATGCCGCAGACCAGATCTATATAGTGTGATGCGAAAGGCCTTCTGTTCGCTCACATTTGAATAGTCATAAAAGCCACCTGTGTTGCGGGACCTGTGCTCCAAATAAGTCGCCAACAAGTGCGAAAAGAATTTCTCCACCGCCGGGCTGCGGCGATAACCAAACACGCCGCCATTGAATTCAGGAAACGACTCCGGCACGCCCGGACACTTGTAATCCCGCCCCTCGAAAAGCTGATGCCCAATGATATCAAAATCCTCGAGCAGTTCAAATACCTCCGAAAGCTCGCCTGTTATGTAGGTGTCCGCGTCCAGATAGATGAACTTCTCGTAGGGACATAACGACATCAGGAGCTTGTCCCTAAAATCGAAGCTTGGGTTCTCAGCTATAACAAGGTCGTCCCAGAATTTCTCCCCATGAATCTTGTCGGCGATAAGGCAAATTCGCGCGCTTGGGTTGGCGGCCCTAAGGCTTGCGGCGGATTCGGCCGCCTCCCGGAAGAAGAGATCGCCGGTGGCCACATAAACAAAACCGCGGGTCCCTGGCAAACAGGCTGTTCCGTCCATGCCGCAAGAGGTAGGCGTCAACCCATGCTTCAGCAACCCTCGATTCAATGATGACGCCAGGACGCCTCCTTTACCTATCATGGCACCTGCCAAGGGCAAAGATCATGGATTGTGTCCGCGTCGGCGGTCCGTTCGAGCAACTGCGCACGGCCCGAGGACGCCGAGGCATGGAGCAGGCCGCGTATAGCCTGCCGGTCCCGGAGCCGCCGGCTGGGCCGCCGCTTGAGGTCTACCTTCTAACCGGCCGCCGATTCTGGTACCAGACCGCCTTCTGCCTTTGGACCCTGTCACGCCACGCCAACCGGAGCGTGTCTCCGATTGTCTTCGACGATGGCTCGCTGAAGGCCAAGGACTGCGATGCCCTGCGTCGCCTGTTCCCAAGCGCGAACATCGTCTCGTGCGACGAGACGCTCGCCAATCTTGACCACCACCTACCCGTTGCGCGCTTTCCCGTGCTGCGAGAACGCTGGCAGCATTATCCCAACATCCGAAAGCTCATTGACGTTCATGCCGGGTCAACAGGCTGGAAGCTCGTTCTCGACTCCGACCTTCTCTTCTTTCGCCGGCCTACATTCCTAATCGATTGGCTCGATCGGCCTCGCCAGCCGCTGCATGCAGTGGATTGTGAGACTTCTTATGGCTACTCCATGGACCTACTGGCGGGCCTGGCGGGCTCCACACTGACTGAACGCTTGAATGTCGGCCTATGCGGGCTTCAGAGCGAGAAGATCGACTGGGATCAGCTCGAATCATGGTGTCGAACCCTCATCGACCGGGCCGGGACTCATTATTACCTTGAGCAGGCGCTGGTCGCATTGCTCCTCGCCGGTAAGGACTGCGCCATCGCGCCAGCTGCAGACTACGTCACGCTGCCGCGGCCTCCCGAGGCGCAGGCCTGCGGAGCCGTCATGCATCACTACGTCGCAGGCTCCAAGAAATGGTACTTCCGGAACAACTGGAGGCGCGCAATGGGCTCCCTAACAACCCCTCCGTTCCCGCCTTGAACATTTCCTACCTAGCCGGGCGATTGCTGAGCGACCTGCAGGATAGAATGCTGGCCTCAAGGCATTTTCCCCTATTCCGGCGCTTCCTCAGCCAACGAAGCTGGACCTATGACATGTGCCGCTTCGCAGGAAGTCGCGACTTTCACACGATCTTTGATGTTGGGGCAAACGTGGGCCAGACGACTCGCCTCGTTACGCGATTCTTTCCCTCCACGACCGTTCATTCCTTTGAACCTGTGTCCTCCACCTTCCGGGAGCTGCGGTCGCGCTGCGGGCATCTCAAGAGCGTCCATCTTCATCAATTGGCGCTCGCGCGGGAACCCGGGCAAATCAAGATCCGCCTGCAACCGGAATCAGAACTCAACAGCCTGCGCTTTCATGCCACTGGCCAGGAGACCGCCTCCGAGGTGGAGACGCTGACAGTGACCACCATTGCTGCATTTTGTGCGCAGCATGCCATTGATCGAATTGATGCCCTGAAGATCGACGCCCAAGGCGCCGATCTCGACGTGCTGCGCGGCGCTGAGCCGCTCTTGGTCGGCGCCCGGATTCCTTTTGTGCTCGCGGAGGTAGCCTTCCCGCCCGATGACGTCAACAATCAGCAGTTTGAGCCCCTTCACCATTACATCGGCGACTGCGGGTTTCGCCTGTCGGGCTTCTACGAGCCGTTCAACTACGGCTTGCGGCTTTCGCTTCTCGGCTTCTGCAACGCACTCTATGTGCATCCGGAAGCCCTGGAGCAGCGGTTTAACGTCCGACCGGCAATCGCTACCGGCCGTTGTTGACTTCATCAATGACTCCCCTGGTCAGCATAATAATTCCCTGTCACAATGCCGAGCGTTGGGTTGGCGCCACAATCGAATCGGCCCTTGAGCAAACGTGGCCGAACCAGGAGGTGATCGTCGTAAACGACGGCTCCGACGACGGAAGCCTCGCCGTTGCGAGGCGCTACGAGTCGCGCAAACTTCGTGTCATCGACGAGCTTAACCGTGGGGCGGCATCTGCAAGGAACACAGGACTCGCTGCCGCCAGCGGAGAATTCATCCAGTACCTCGACGCCGACGACCTGCTGGCCCCCGACAAGATTGAGAAACAAGCCAGGATGCTGCTCGAGCGTGGACTCAACAATCTTTGCACGTGTCCTTGGGCGCGCTTCACCGGTAACATTGAAAGCGCAGTGTTCGTGCCGCAGGCGCTTTGGCGTGAGTTGAGCCCGGTTGAATGGATGATAACGGCATGGGAGCAGAATCTCATGATGGCCACAGCCACGTGGCTGATGCCCCGTGAGTTGGCAAAGAAGGCAGGGCCGTGGGACGCGAGTTTCCGCACCAATCCTCTCGATGACATGGAGTACTTCGACCGGGTTCGGGCCGTGGCCGAGCGGATTATCTTTTGTGCTGAAGCGAAGGCATACTATCGCTCGGCGCTGCCTGCCAGCCTCAGCGGGGCACGCAGCGAAGACGCTTGGAACGCAATCAGCTCGACCCTGCATCGATCGGCGGACTTGCTGCTCCGGCTCGAGGATTCGGCGCGCACGCGGCACGCCGGAGCCGCTATTCTTCAACGCTTCGTCTTTGAAGCCTATCCCCGGATGCCCGCGCTCACCAACCTGGCAACCGAGCGCGTCAGGGAGCTGGGTGGTACCAAACTGCGGCCCGAATGCGGGGCCTGGATGCGCGCGGCTGGCTTCATCCTTGGCTGGAAACTGGCGAAGCGTCTGCACGACCTTTGGCTTGCCGTCCCTCGGGTCTTGAAGAGGACCCTGGGCGTGCAGAGATCAAGTCGGCAATAGAGGCGGCAAAGCAATAGAATCGACGGGATCATCCTTCTTGTGGCCACTGTCCGGGTATACCTCTCCACCTACCGACGCCCGCAACTCCTCAAGCGTGCGGTGAATAGCCTAATCCGGCAGACGTATCCGGATTGGATCTGCGAAGTCCACAATGACGATCCCTGTGACTCCTCGCCCAAGAGCCTGGTCGAGGGCCTTGCCGACCCCCGGATATCGCTACACCAGCACACATGCAATCTCGGCGGAACGGCGACCTTCAATTTATTTTTCCGCCCGATCCGCGAGCCGTTCTATTCGGTCCTTGAGGATGACAACTGGTGGGAGCCCGGTTTTCTCGCAAGCATGCTCGAGGCTGCAAGCGCCTTTCAGGACGCTGGCGTATTCTGGGCCAACATGCGCGTATGGCAAGAACGGGCCGGCGGCTCGTGGTATGATACGGGGGCCCTCGTGCAGCCTATCGCGCAAGAGGTATCGCCGCGACGCGTGGCGTGGGGCCAGCCAATCCAACTCCACAGCGCCCTGCACTCAAACAGTGCCACACTGTTTCGCTCCTTTCCGAAACACGACTATTCCATCCCCGACGTCCCGATTTCGGTCACCGAGATGTTTCGCGAACGGACGTTTCCTTTCCCGCTGGTCTTCGTACCGCAGCCGCTCGCCAATTTTGCGCTGACGTTGCATACCGCGCGTTCCGCTGATCGGGGCGAATGGGCGGCGATGCAGTCGATGCTTGCCGCCACCTTTGTCAAACACGCCGGCTATGACGATAGGCAGCTTGAGGCCCTTTGGACGCGCGCGCGCGCCCAACATCCGCCAACCACCTCCGTTCTACTTCTGGCCTCGTTCCTGGATCCTTCGTGCTTGGGTCTGCGTCGGCATGCATGCTGGCGGGATTGGCTGTTGCTCGTCCGTGGGACTCTGCGCCGCCCATGGGTCCTTCGGAGGGTCCTCGGTGTCCGTCGCCAAAATGCAGATTGGTGGGATTTCCTCGATCGCTCTACTGCCGACCGGTTCGCTGAAGCCAGGGCCGCCGACGGCTCGGCTCAATGACAATCGAATGAGTGTAATCATCTCCCATACCAGCGTTGCGCCGTTCGTCCAGCAGGCGGCGCGCGCGATCCTGGAGGCCGGCCAGCTCGATAGGTTCATCACCACGATTCGATATGATCCCGAAAGCTCGAGCCAGCGCCGGATCTGCAGAGTCGCCAGCGCCCTCGGATTCGACCTTAAGGCCCAGCTAATGCGGCGGACGATCACCGAACTGCCTCTCGATAAGGTCGAGAGCCATCCGTTGGGCGAAATAGTGCGTCTTTTGTCGGGGCGAGTCGATCGCGAAGGCCGGCTAACCGACATGGTCTGGGAACGCTCCGAGCCCGCGTTCGACCGATTGGTCTCCCGCCGCCTGAGCGCCGTCCATGACGCTGTCTACGGATTCGAATACAGCTCATTGGCGACGTTTACGCGCGCAAGGGAGATGGGAGTGCACGCGGTCTACGATGTCCCCGCGCCCGAGCCAGGTTTTGTCCAGAACCTGATGGATGGAGAGATAGCGAGGTTCCCCGAGCTTGAAACCTCGTATCACCGCCACACGGCGGCGCGCGAGGGCCTCCGAATTGCCCGCCGACGGGCCGAATGGCATGCTGCCGAACTCGTGATCGTTGCATCCCGGTTCACATTCAACACCTTTGCCAAGGCAGGCTTGGATGTCTCCAAGGTGAGAATAGTGCCGTACGGCGCTCCGCCAGCGGTGGCATTCGAGGACACCGAGCAAGCCGGTAGCGGCCCAGCCGAGCTGCTGCGTTTGATATGGGCGGGTTCTTTCTCCATTCGCAAAGGTGCACATTATTTGGTGGATGCCTGGCGAAGAGGAAACTTTGGTCGGCACGCCCGTCTCAAGGTGTTCGGCACCAATGCGCTTCCAGATCGACTGCTACAGCCGGCGCTTGAAAACGTCGAATTCGGGGGACCCCTTCCCCAAGGCAGCTTGATGAGTCGGTACTTGGAAAACGACGCCATGATCTTTCCCACTCTCTGCGACGGCTTCGGCATGGTGGTGACGGAAGCCTGGTCCCGCGGACTCCCAGTGATCACGACAGAAATGGCGGGAGCCTCCGATCTTTTGAAGCCCCAGCAAAATGGCCTCTTGATCAAGGCGGGGTCGGCCGATGCCATCGGATCCGCAATAGAGTGGTGCCTGACCCATCGCGACGACCTACGCGCCATGAGGGCGTCCGCCCTAGCCACGGCCGCCGCCTGGCAATGGGGCGATTACCGCCGCATGCTGTCAGGCGTCCTAAAGGACAATGGTATGTTTGCCAGATCATGACGATCGCCTCTCCCATTGTCTGTTTGATCACACCTGGCCACGTCGCCTCGACGCCTCGTTTGGTCAGAAGCGCCGACGCTTTGGCCGAGGCGGGCTATGGCGTCCACGTCGTGGCAGGCCGGCACTACCCGCCCGCAGACGCCCTCGATGCCGAGATTTTGGCGAAGGCCCGATGGCACTACACGCTGGTCGATTCTCGCGGTGGCCCGGCGGCAATGATGAGGAAGCTAAGGCGCCGTTTTTTCCGCAGGATGATGCTTCACCCGGCATTCGCCACAACGGCCGTTGCGGCGCGCGCCCATCATTCGGAAGCCGCGCGTCTGGCCGCAGCCGCGGCACGCATTCCAGCCCAGCTCTTTCTCGGTCACTGCCTCGCAGGGCTGCCGGCCGCGGCATTCGCTGCCCGTGCACGAGGGGTGACATATGGCTACGATGCCGAGGATTTTCACGACGCTGAGACCGAGTCCGCCATTCGCGATCGTGCCGAATCCTCCGCACGGCGGATCCTGCAATCAGCCCTGTTGCCGGGCTGCATCCACCTTACCGCAGCCTCGCCACTGATCGGCAAGAAATTCGAAGAGGTTTACGGGGTCAAAGCCCTGACCCTGCTCAACGTCTTCCCGCAGGCGGAAGGGCCGACCGTCCCGACCATTCCGGATGGCATCACCGAGCAGCGCCCGGCCCGCTTTTATTGGTTTTCCCAGACGGTGGGTCCGGGCAGAGGCCTTGAGGCCGTAGTCGCAATCATGGGCCGGATGCGCGTCCCAGCCGAACTGCACCTCCGCGGGTTTGTGACTTCCGACTACATGTCTCATTTGGGCTCCGTCGCGCGACAGCATGGCATGACGCGCGCAATCACCTTCCTTCCTCCAGGCTCGCCTTCCGAAATGCCCCGTCTTGCAGCCAACGCCGACTTGGGGCTCTCGACCGAGGAAGCGCATCCGCTAAGCCGCGATCTCTGTCTAACAAACAAGGTGTTTGCGTATCTCCTCGCGGGAATTCCGCAGCTGTTGTCCCATACCACTGCTCAAGCGGCGTTTGCACCAGCCATTGGCGACGCCTGCTTGCTTTGCCGCCTCGAGAAAAGCGAGGAGACCGCATACCAGCTCGATGAGTTCTTTTCGAATCCTGCCCGTGTCACAGCCGCCCGAAACGCCGCTTGGGCATCGGCGCGCAGCCAGTTCTGTTGGGACGTTGAGAAGAACAAGCTCCTAGCCTCCATTGGCAGGTCCCTCTCTCCGGTATAGACCCCGAGCCGACACCGCCGGCATAACAATATTGAAATGACTTCTACCGGATCCTTGCGGGTTCTTCCTGCGGCGTCTATCCGCTGCGTATGCCGTTGATTCTCGTTTTCGCCGTCAGCATGCGGCACGAGCCTCGATTCCGTTTGAATACGACAGCATTCCCTTGGAATTTCGTAGCACTCACTTTTGCGGCCCTTTCGGCTGGGCGCCCGTGTGCTTGGCTGCTTGCCGGCCATGCCCGGCGGCACGCCTTTCCGACAGCACTGACGAGATCAATGGCTTGCCATCAGACATCTGCCGCCGCGACGCAACTGGGTGATTGCGCCCGATTGGACCATTCCCCGGACGCATGACTGCCTCAGACAAAGATTCCGTGAGCCCTGGCATCAACGATGTCACGCTGCAGATCAATTTATGCGCCGGCGATGCGGCCTATGCTGAATTCACCGTGCCCGCGCTAGTGAGGGCTCACCCCGGGGTGAGCCGTCGCCTTGCAATCGTGGATTGCTGCCGCCCCCAGCGAACCAGCCTGTTCGATCCAGAACGACGCATGCCCGAGGGCGAATTCAATCCGCGGCTCTCCAGAATCCGAAGCTTGGCGGAGAAATTGAAGGGGGCTGGCCTGTTTGATGAGATCACTTACCTTGAGCCAGGCGATGACCGCTTCCAGCGCCTTGCGGCCCGCTACTGTCGCCCATGGATGAAACAGACGCACGATTCCGGCGGCTGCGGCTATATGGCCTATTGGGCGGCCATCGATCTTCCCAGCACCCGCTTTGTGCTCCATTACGACGCCGACATGCTTGTTCATCAGGACCCGGGCTTTTCTTGGGTGGATGAGGCATTGGCACACTGGCCAAATTACGCCCAAGTGATTTCGGCAGTCCCGCGCGTGAGTCCCCCGGGCTTTACCACGATTCCGGCCGATGACGGACCGTCCTGCCATGAGGGCCGCCCAAAGGAGGCAGTGCGAGGCGGATGGCTGAATGACTGGTTCAGCACGCGATGCTTCCTTCTTGACCGCACGAGGCTCGCACCTCTGCTTCCGCTTATCTCGCCGCTTTGGTCCATAGAATTCCGCTTGCGGCGGCGGCTCGATCGCGGATATCCGCCACCACCCGAACTGGTGCTCTTCCGCTCGCTCGGAAACCGTGGTTGGCGATGCCTGAACTTGGCGTCGGAATGCGCGTGGCTTCTGCACCCCGCGCGAAAGGACCAAGAATATCTTCGTCTTCTGCCCGGCATTTTGGCGAGCGTAGCGGCCGGCCGCATTCCTGACGCCCAGCGGGGCTTCATTGATCTTCAGCTCGACGCTTGGTCGGCGTTCCAAGCCAGCCAATCGTTACCTTGAGGCCAAAGTGAGAATACTCCTCACCGCCGATCCCGGGATTCCCGTGCCGCCTCGCGGCTATGGTGGCATTGAGCGCATCATTGATTCCCTGGTGCGCGCCATGAAGGCACGGGGACACTCTGTGGGGCTGGCAGCTCATCCTGATTCCACGTCACCGGCAGACACCCATTATGGATGGCCGGCAAGAGAATCCGCCCGTGCAGTCGACACCCTGCGCAATTCCATCGCCCTAAGGGCCGCAGTGAGGGAGTTTCACCCGGACGTTCTCCACAGCTTTTCTCGCCTAGCTTATCTCCTGCCGGTCCTCCCAACCCGCTTGCCGAAGATAATGTCCTACCAGCGCCACACCGGCGGAATGCAGGTGGCCATCGGCGCCCGATTGGGAGGAAGGACGCTTCGCTTCACGGGTTGCAGCGATTTCATCTGCGGCCAGGGCCGCAAATCGGGCGGAAGATGGGACACCATACCCAATTTCGTAGAAATCGAGAAATTCGATTTTGTTCCAGCGGTTCCAACCGACGCCCCGCTCGTCTTTCTAAGCCGCATCGAGTCCGTCAAGGGTCCCGACCTTGCAATCGACATCGCGATCGCGAGCGGGCGCCGCCTCATCTTAGCCGGCAACCGCGCCGAGCGGGGACCGGAACGCGAGTTTTGGGACCGAAGGATAGCGCCCCGTCTCGATCGAGACGGGATCGAATGGGTTGGCGAGGTGGACGACACGAAGAAGAATCTTTTGCTCGGCAGCGCCGCGGCCTTACTGCTTCCCATCCAATGGGACGAGCCATTTGGCATCGTTTTCGCCGAGGCCATGGCGACGGGCGCGCCCATTATTACCTGCGCGCGGGGTGCCCTGCCTGAAATCGTCGAGCCAGGCAAGACGGGCTTTTTCATCCGCAACGCATCGGAGGGCGCGGCCGTGGTCGCGCGTCTGGGTGAGCTTGACCGGGCAGCATGCAGACGAGTAGCAGAAAGTCAGTTCAGCCTAAAGGTATGCGCCGAGCAGTACATGCGCCTTTACCGCGAGATGGCTGGCATATCCTGAGATCGTTAGGAATCGCCTTCGAACCACAAAGCTCGAGATTCCCAATTGGACGGTCGAATTCGGTGCCGAAATGGAATATTCCTGAGCTCCGTGACGACAGCAATGGAATCAATCCGCTCGGCGCCACGCGGCAACTTGGCAGGCTGCCCTTCGCTTGAACTGGCCCTGATGCCCGCCGGCAACGGAGGGACCGGGCTGAATCCCCGGAGTGCAGCATATTCCGCCTAGATGAGCTGGAAGTATGATTCCGGTCTTCCTGCAGGACTGAACGCCAACACGCCGCCGGCACACGCGCCCGCAATGGCCGCCCCAATGCACACCGCTCCGCGATATCAAACAATCGCCGCCTGGCGTGGAGTCGCTTGCCTGAGCGTCCTGTTGTTTCACAGCTTTGGAGGATTCACTTCCGAGCCGATTTGGATGCCGCTCGAGCCTGTGCGGCAATTAGCCGGAAACGGCTGGCTGGGACTACATTTGTTCTTTGTGATCAGCGGGTATTGTATCTTTGAGAGAATTGGCGTCGCGGTCGCGCGCGGAGAGGCCGCTTATTCATTCTGGATAGACAGGAGCCTGCGGATCTTCCCAACCTATTGGGCGGCCTTGGCATTCACAATTGCGCTGAATCTCGTCACCTGGCCCTTCAATCGGACCCACCTGGCTGCAAATCTGCCCTCGTCCTTCCCCTCGTTCCTTGGGGATGTTTCCCTCACGAGCGCCCTCTTTGGGCACCCCGCGTTTGTCTTGGTGAGTTGGACGCTGACGTGCGAGGTCTTCTTTTACCTGCTGGCCGGCCTGTTGTTGGCCTCAGGTGGCAATTCTCGCCACATGACGCGAGCGTTTCTTGTCGGGTCTAGCCTATGCGGACTTGCGATCGCGGTTCCGGCAACAGGCTGGACGCTGCCATTGGCGCTCTGGCCTGAGTTTTTTGCGGGAGCCTGTGTTTCATTCTCCCTAAGGGCCCGGAGCCGCAATTTCTCGGTCCTCGGGCTGGTCGTACTCCTGGCCCTGTCGGCCGCAGCGATCTGCTCCTTCGGCAGTTATGCGGGCGATTCGCGGAAGATCGCGCTGGCATTTGCCTGGGCACTGCTGGCGCTCTATCGCTGGGACGCTTGGCTAGATCGGCGCCTTGCAGTGCGCCTGCTTTCGCGTGTGGGTGTATTCTCCTTCTCGCTCTATTTGACACATGTCCAGATAATGACTCGCGTGATCAACCTCGGAATAAGGACCACCCAGCCCACGTCACCGGCGATCGTTCTGGTTTGGATTGCCGCTGTTGTCACCTCGCTGGCGTTTGGCTGGCTATTCTGGAGATTGGTTGAGTCTAGCAGCGAGCGGTTGCGCGGACGATGGCGAGCGCGTTATCCCCGGAAGGTCGGCGGCCCTCTGGGGGCGTCTGCAAATTGAATTATTCCAGGCCAAGTCTTCTCAGCCGTCTCAATGATCGCATCGCGAGGAAGATCTTTCGCGACCGAGCAGGTTACGGCCGGCCGATACCCAAGGAGGCTTTAGACCTCGAATACAGCACGGGCCATTGGGACCACTTTTTCGCTTTCGACGAGCTACCGCGAAACCTGGTTCTTGCTGGTGCGGTGAACCACTTGTTCAAACGGCCCAGCGTGCTCGACTTGGGCTGCGGCAGTGGCCGTCTGGCAGCGATCTTCCAGACCTACCCCTTCTCTCGCTATCTTGGCGTCGATCTTTCCTCAGAGGGGATCGCCCGCGCGCGTGCGCTCAACTTGCCGTCAATGGACTTCATTGAAGGGGATTTTGAAACCTGGCGTCCGGACCGTTGCTTCGACGCCATCATTTTTAACGAGTGCATCGGGTATGCGCGGGATCCGGCAGCGACTTTGAAGGGCTTTGGCCCCCATTTGACCGAGGGCGGAAGCTTCTTTCTTTCGCACTTCCGCTTTGGCAACTACGCGGCCCAGTGGCGCCGGATGGAAAAGGTCTGCTCCGTTGCAGCTGCCACGGCCGTGATGAGCCCAAAGGGCCAGGTGTGGGACATCAAGGTATTGCGCCTTCGACCCGCTTCCTACGCCTGATCCGCCCGAACACGCTCGGCCCACGAGAGCTCCTTCCCATGGAGGACTATGAGAACGCTCGCCGGCTATCCAGTGCGCTCTTCAATGTCACTGAATCCGCGTACAGCACGCCGCCGCCACTTGGGATTCCAAATCCAATTCGAGTCACCCGGATTTCGCGTCCCTCCGGCAAGTGCCCTTGGATGTAGTGGCACGTCGCTTCGCCCTCAACGTCGTTTGAAAGGGCCAGAACAATCTCGTCGATCTCGACGGCGTCTATCCGAGCGAGAAGGCTCGAAATGTTCAGGTCGTCCGGTCCGATTCCGTGCAGCGGCGAAAGTTTCCCGTGAAGGACGTGGTAGCCCGACCTCCACGAACCGCTTCTCTCAATCGCCATGAGGTCCGGAACGCTCTCCACAACGCAGACCGTGCTTCTGTCGCGCTTTGGGTCCGAGCAAATATGGCAAAGCTCATCCTCGCTGAGGTTGCCGCACACGGTGCACCGGCGAATGCTGATCGACGCCTCTTCGAGCGCCGCAACCAGTTCCTTAAGCTGGCCGGGCTTCCCCAAGAGCAATTGAAGCGCAATTCGTTCGGAGGAACGGTACCCCACCCCTGGAAGTTTCCGCAGGGTCAACTGCAGTTTTTCAAAGGCGCCCGTCATTCACTTAGAACACACCCGGCACCTGAAATGCAGATGTGACTTTTTGCATTTCGCTGTCATTCAATTCTTTAGCCTGTTTCGATGCTTCCTGAATCGCTGCAAGAACCGCGTCTGACACAACCTTTGCATCCTCTTTTAGAAACTCGGGGTCGAGCTCAAGCGCGAGAAACCTTCCCGAGGCGGCCACTTTGACCTTTATCGCGCCGCCGCCCGCCGCTACCTCGATTTCACGGGCCTCCAGCTGGGCTTGAAGCGCCTCAATCGAGCGCTGCATCTTCTGCGCCTGTTTAAGGAGTTTCCCAACGCCTGGCATAGATCGGCATGATCGTGCCTTGCCGGGAGAATAACGAGGCGATTTTTCGAAAATTTCCGTGAGCTCTTGGATTCCAGCGTATTGAATGCGGTCTATGCCCGACCCAACTGTGCTCGTGATCTTGGCCGAGGGTTTCGAGGAGATAGAGGCGGTTGCGCCCGTTGACCTGCTTCGCCGCGCGGGCGCCGTCGTGAAGGTGGTGGCACTGGGCGACGGCATCCACGTGACCGGTCGGAACCGACTTACGGTCCATGCCGACGCCACACTCAGTTCCGTCGGGGACCTCAGATTTGACTGCCTGATCCTGCCCGGCGGCCCTGGGGTTAGCCTTTTGCGCAAGGATCCCCTCGTTCTCGGCCAGATAAGGCGGCAGATTGAGAACAAGGGTTGGATAGCTGCGATTTGCGCGGCGCCAATCGTGCTCAAGGACGCCGGAGCCCTTGAGGGGCGCAGGTACACGGCCCATTTTTCGGTCGCGTCCGAGTTGCCCGAAGCGCTTTTGGGTGAACGGGTTGTGTGCGACGCTTGGCTGATCACTTCCCGAGGCGCCGGCACTGCGGTCGAGTTTGGCCTTATGGTCGTGGAAAAGTTGTTTTCACGGGAAAAGGCAGGTGAAGTGGCCAGGTCAATCTCTGCGTGAAGACGCGCAGCCCTGCAGAGTTGCTCGAGACCCAATGCGTTGTTGGTGTATCAATTCGGAAGCGTGAACACCAACCGGCTCGTATTCTCGGCTTTATCCGGCACCTTGGCAGTTCTGAGTGCCGAAGCAACGAGGCGAAGCATACCCAATAGCCATGTGCGGAATCGCGGGATTTATCGACCCCAACACCTCGCCTGAGATTCGCTCAGACGCCGTCCAGCGCATGTGCGCAGCGATGATTCACCGGGGTCCCGACGACTCTGGAATGGCGCAATGTGGGTCGGCGACTGTCGGCATGCGACGTCTTGCGATATTCGACCCGGTTAACGGCCACCAGCCAATGGTTACTCGGGACGGACGATATACCCTCATATTCAACGGGGCCATCTACAATTTCCATGCTTTGCAGGCGGAACTCGAGTCGGCCGGATGGGTGTTTCGCACGAGATGTGACACTGAAGTACTGCTCGCCGCCCTCGTGAATTGGGGCGAAAGTGCGCTTGACCGGCTTCGAGGGATGTTCGCCTTCGCGCTGTGGGATTCCGGGGATGAATCACTGTTCGCCGCGCGTGACCCGTTTGGAATCAAGCCGCTTTACTACAAGCACGACGGCGGGCGTCTGTTATTCGCATCGGAGATAACCGCGCTTCTGGCATCTGGAGCCAGCCCCGGAGATATCGATCCTGCGGCGGTGGCGGAATATTTCGCGTGGTTTGCCGTGCCTGCGCCGCGCACCATCTACCGCGGAATAATGAGCCTTCGCCCCGGGGAATGCCTGCGATTCTGTCGAGGGCAGCTCAACATTCGGCGAACGTGGAGCCGCCAGACGATAGCGGACGATCCCAGGCCCTGCGTCTCGAGGGATGAGTTTGTGAGCGGCCTGCGTTCCCGGCTCGACGATACCATCCGTGCCCATGTCATCGCCGATGTGCCAGTTGGGGCATTCCTTTCGGGCGGTCTTGATTCGGCCGTTGTAGTCGGGCTCATGTCGCGAGCAAGCGGCAATGCGCTGAGGACCTTCTCCATCGGTTTCGAAGAGGACGGCTTTTCGGAGGCCGACGAGGCCGAGGCCAGCGCGCGGCATTTCGGCGCCTTGCATCACACGCGAATTGTCACGGGAGACGAAGTCGCCCGCGACATAGATTCCATAATCTCGGCGTGCGATCAGCCCACGGGCGATGGCGTTAACACCTATTACGTGAGCCAGACAGCCCAGGCCGGGGGCGTGAAGGTGGTGCTTTCCGGGCTCGGAGGCGACGAGCTCTTCGGGGGTTATCCTTCGTTTGCCTCGGTTCCATTTCTAGCGCGTCGGCTGCCGGCATGGCGGAGCCTTCCGGGCGCCCTTCGGTCACTTGTCACTGGCGCCCTCAGCTGCGGCGGGACGCGAACCCGGAAGCTGTCCGATTTTCTGTTATTTGCGCGGGATGCCCATGAGCTTATGGCTCTCCAGCGGCGTGTCTTTTCCGACGCCCGCCTCCGGGCCCTCCTTGCAGAAAGCACCTTGTCTCAAATTTCCGGCTCAACGCCGTTCCATCCCGAACTCGATGCCCTGCGCGAGGAAATCGGCACTCGCGATTGGTTCTCGCTCGTGAGCGCATGGGAAACGCGGACTTACATGGCAGACGTACTATTGAGGGACAGCGACGTCATGAGCATGCGTCATTCCCTCGAGCTGCGTGTCCCGTTCATCGATCGCCCGTTGATTGAATGGCTCTGGCGCCAGCCGGCCCGGTTCTTGAGCGACCGCCGGCGGCCGAAGTCTGCGCTTTTCGATGCCACCTCGGATATCCTGCCGCCTGGGCTGGTTAGGCGACGGAAGAAGGGCTTCACTTTGCCCTTCCCTATCTGGATGCGAAAGGACCTTCGCCCGTTTCTTGAGGACACGTTTTCAGCCTCCAGCATCAGCAAGAGCGGATTCCTATCGATCGGCCCAGTTCAGGACCTTTGGAAGGAATTTTCCTCAGGCCGCGGTGACCGCGAATGGTCGCGCGTCTGGAGCGTGGCCGTGCTCATCGCATTTATCAATCGAACCCGGACGGCACCACTGCTTCCCTCTCCCTAGGTCCCTCAATGCGTTGAAAACCTTGCTTCTAGCACCCCAGTTGTTTGGCGGAGAAGGGGGAATCATGCGCATGCTCAGACTCTACCTGAAGGCATTGTGCGAACTCCCCGAAAATGGACGGAGTGTGAGCTTTGTATCGCTCAACGACCGCGAGACCGATTTGGACGATATCCGCCTTTATTCCAACGGCAGCCTTGCGGAATGGAGGGCATGCGGCCGCAGCAAGCCAGCGTTCTGCCTGGCGGCGCTGCGCCTGGGCCTTAACTCGGACCGTATAGTATGCGGCCACATTGCCCAGCTTCCCTTGGCGTGGGCCGTTTCTATTCTGAGACCAAAGGTGCCTTATTTTCTCGTCGCGCACGGAATCGAAGTGTGGCGCCCCTTCACTTTCCTCGAACGGCGCGCTCTTCTCGGCGCTCGTTGTGTGTGGTGCGTGAGTGACTATACGCGCCAACAGGTTATCAAGCATGGGCGGATAGCGCCTGAAAAGACCGCTGTGCTGCCAAATGCGCTCGACCCATATCTAGATCCGCCTCTGGCGATGCCGGCGCCCGAAGGGCCACCCGTGATCTTGTCGATCTCCCGCCTTACCGCCTCAGACAGATACAAGGGAATCGACTATCTCATCGAAGCGATGCCCTCGGTCGGCGCCCGATTCCCGGGCGCCCGTTTGCGCATCATCGGACGGGGGGACGGGCTCCCCGACATGCAGGCGCTCGTTCGGAGACTCAACCTCTCTGATGTGGTCGAGTTCCCCGGATTCCGGAGCGATTCAGAGCTCCGCGGTGAATTTGCGGCCTGCAGCCTCTTTGCGCTGCCAAGCCAGAAGGAAGGATTCGGCCTTGTCTATCTCGAGGCCATGGCCCACGCCCGGCCCTGCCTCGGCGCAAATTCAGGGGGCGTGCCTGAGGTCATCTCCGACGACACAGGAGTGCTGGTCAAATATGGCGACGTACAAGGGATCGCAGATGGGATTGTTGCAGCGCTTCGCCACAAATGGCGGAAAGAGGCTTTAATTGAACGGGCCAAGTTCTTCTCCTTTTCGCGATTCAAAGAACGTCTTGCCTCTTTGGTATCAGCGTGAAGGACATTCGCGCGACCCTGCCATGAATGCCTTGCCGAGTTTGCAATCGCATCTTGGAGCGCCAGAAGCATGATTCTAGAGAGAACCGAGTCGCCGGGGGACTTGAGAGCCCGACGGTTCTTTCGGCACAAGGTGTCCAATCATATTCTGGCAAGGGACCGATTCCATTGAACCTTCCATGACGGCCCAGCCCCGCTCTTCTCCGCTCGGTCGATATACCGAGATCGGCGCGCTTAGCGTAAAAGTCTGCGCCGCAATCAAGCGGATCATCATCCCGCTTGCCGCTATACTTGTCATTGAGTCGGGCTACCTTTCCTACTCCGGAAAGCCGGGCTCCGCGGCCCTTTTGCAAATTGGCGTCGGGGTCTGCGTCGCCCTGCTTGCGTGGAGTCAGAGCGCAATAGGACTCCCGTTGCTGCCAATGATGGCGGTACAAAGCCTAATCATCTACGGCATTCCCATCGTCGTAGGTCACGAGGATATCTTGATTTATCCGGCAGAATTCGTGTTCAAAGCTGGAACTGAGGTAATGGTGTTCAATCTGGCGATGGTATTGGCATGGCGAATCGGTATGCAGATAATCTTCCCGTCCCGCCCAGTAAGCTACGCGCTGCAGGAATTCAACAGGACTGGTGCAGCGGGCTGGAGTCGCCTTGGCTTCATCTTGGTGGTCGTCGCCACCGCCTTCCAGGTCATACAGGGATTTGATTTTGGAAGCGCTATCATCAGTTCATTGCCCTCCGGCTCCAGTTCGATCGTGTACGCGCTTCTTTCGGTCGCGAGCGCGTGCGGGTTCTTCCTAATCTCCATGACCGTAGGCGGAAATGAGGCGTCCCCGCTAGAGAAGATCGTCTTCTGGATGCTGCTAGTCGCGAATGGGATGATAATGGCATCCGGCCTCCTGCTGTCTTCCGCGGCCGCCAGCCTAATCACCGTAGCAATCGGATTCTTCTGGAGCAACGGGCGGATTCCATGGCGCTACCTGACCGTGGCGATGTTGACACTGTCATTCCTGAATTCCGGGAAGAATACCATGCGGGCGCGCTATTGGCCCAGCGTCGATTCTGCTGGGATCCAGGTATCTCCGTCGGCGATGCCGTCACTCTATGCCGAATGGGCGCAATCCAGCTACGAGGCGATTCTAGCGGACAATCAGCCTGCCTCCACTTTGAAGCCCGGGTCCAATGCTCCCGCCATAAAGAACCAGACTCTGCTCGACCGAGTGGACAACCTGCAGAATCTCCTGTTTGTCATCGATGCGATTCAGGCCGGCCATGCAAAGCCCCTCGAAGGGCAAACATACACCCTCATTCCGCCCTTGCTCGTGCCGAGGATCTTTTGGCCGGACAAGCCGCGCACCCACGAAGGCCAGGTACTCCTGAACGTGCACTTTGGCCGGCAGGACGACATCTCCACATTTACCACATATGTCGCCTGGGGCCTCTTGCCCGAGGCTTACGGGAATTTCGGTGCGTTGGCCGGGTCCGTATCCCTGGGCTGTGTATTGGGGATGCTCTTCGCCTGGATCGAGAATCTCAGTGCCCGGAAGTTGGTGGTTTCGCTGGAGGGGTTCCTCTCACTCAATCTCCTGATGAGCCTAATGAATTCATTCGAGATGGTAGCCAGCGTCCTGGTAACGGCGACCTTTCAGTCGATGCTGGTGGTCATCGGTGCAAGCCTTCCATTCGTTCACCGGACCGTGACGCTGCGACGCCCGGATGACGGTACATAAACGATCCGCGTCCGCCTTTGAAACCGGAAAGAACAGCCCTCTCGAAGGTCATCAGCGTGTGCACCTTTGGATGGTCGGATGCCCCGCGAGTTCGCCTAATTGCTCGGCGTGCGATTTCGCGGATGATTTCGGTTTTGTTGAGCTTGCGAAGCTCGCGCTTTCTCAACGGAATGCCGGCTTCGGCCCTGATCTTTGCGCCCCATCCCGACGACGAATCGCTCGGATGCGGCGGAACAATTGCCCTTATGGCAAGATCTGGGGTTGATGTTCACGTCGCATTTGTCACGGACGGCCGCGCATCCCATCCGCATCATTCGGTTGTCACGCCGTCGGAAATCGCAGCCCGCCGGATATCGGAAGCTCGATCGGCTTTGGGCATCCTGGGCATTGACTGGGACCGCGCGTCGATTCTTGGCGCGCTGGATGGCGGACTCGCCCAGCTCAGCAGCGGGCCTCGCCAAGAACTTGTCTCTACAATCGCCGGGTTGGCAGCGAGGCTGAGGCCTGAGGCTGTAATGTTGCCGTGCGGGGCCGACGGCAGCTCCGAACACGACGCAGCCTACGTTCTGGTTTGCCAAGCTCTTGGGGAATCGGGCCTGCGACCGCGCATCCTCGAATTCCCCGTCTGGTCCTGGTGGAATCCGCTTCTGCTCGTGAGGGCCGCCTTCGCTTATCGTAAGATATGGCGGGTCGATCTTGGCGACGCTCGGGATATAAAGGCACGGGCAATAGCATCTTATATCTCCCAAACGCTTCCGGTACCTCCGGATTTGACATCCGCTCTTCCGCAGGGATTCGCTTCAATGTTCCTCGGCGACAAGGAGTTCCTGCTCGAACGATGACGAACCCGACACGCTCCATGCGCAAGGTGCTGATCGTTTCTCCGCATTTCGCGCCGATCAACGCGCCCGACATGCAGCGCACGCGGCTTGCGTTGCCTTACCTCAGAGCGTGCGGCTGGGAGCCAGTGGTGCTGGCAATTGCCCCCGCCTTGATCGAGGGCGGGGTCGTCGAGCCGCTGCTGGAGCATACCTATCCTGCGGACATTCGTATAGTTCGGGTTGGCGGAATTCCCCCGTCGGCGACACGCTGGGCGGGCATCGGCAGCCTTTGGCTGAGATGCGGCAGGGCGTTGCGTGAAGCCGGAGAAAAATTGCTGCGCGAGGAGAAATTTGACCTGGTCTTCATCAGCACGACACAGTTTCACGCGTTCACGCTCGGGCCCCGATGGAAAGCCAAATTCGGGGTCCCCTATGTGCTCGATTACCAGGACCCTTGGGTGAACGATTATTACGCCAGGACCGGCACGTTGCCTCCGGGAGGCCGGTTGAAATTCTTCCTGTCACAGTGGTCCGCGCGGCGCCTTGAGCCGGACGTCCTTCGCAAGGCCTCGGGCGTCATCGCGGTATCGCGGGCCTATGGTGAGACCCTTGCAGGGAGCTATCCATGGTTTGCGGCCTCAAGCGTCACGTTTCTGCCCTTTGGCGCGGCCGAGAAGGATTTTGCCGCCGCCAGGAAGCACATTCCATCGGACCCGCTTGTAAACTTTGGTGACGGGAATTTCCACCACGTCTACACCGGGCGCTGCGGCCCGGACATGTCGACCTCCCTGACGGTGGTCTTCAGGGCCTTCAAGACATTCCTGACCGATCGGCCTGCCGAGGCCGAACGCATCCGCTTCCATTTCATTGGCACCGACTACGCGCCGCGTCCGCTCGGACGCGATTGGGCCATGCCCATCGCGCGGGCGGAAGGCGTGGAGGAATTTGTCTCGGAGCATTGTTACCGCGTGCCTTACTTCGACGCCCTCTACTACCTTCTCCATGCGGACGCCCTTCTGGCGGTGGGGTCCAACGACCCAACCTACAGCGCCTCCAAGATCTTTCCATACATAATGGCAAGGCGCCCCATGCTAATCGTCTTCAATTCACGAAGCCAGGTTCTGGAGGTTGCCAACGCCATGGGATGCGGCCGGTGCTATGGGTTCCAAGAAGGTTTCAACATGGACGCGTTGGTGAACGAGATCTCCATGCGGTGGTTTTCGGGAGGGGAAATGAGGGAGTACCTGGCGACTGATCCCAAGGCGTTCCTCCCGTATTCCGCCGAAGGAATGACCCTGCGCCTCGCGGCCTGCTTCGACTCGTCAATCAATCGCAACCGGAGCGGCACATGACGCCAGCAATTGACGCCAGGCGACGCCTTGCCGTGGTTCTCTCGCATCCGACGCAGTATTACAGCCCGTGGTTCCGATGGATTCACGCACATTCTCCAATTGAGCTGCGGGTCTTCTATCTTTGGGATTTTGGCGTTGTGGAGCGGCATGATCCCAATTTCCGCGCCAGCTTCAAATGGGACGTGGACCTCCTATCAGGGTATGAGCACGAATTTGTGCCGAATGTCTCCAAGCGGCCGGGTACCGAGCATTTTCTCGGGCTGAGCAACCCGAAGCTAGTTGGCCGTCTGACATCCTGGGCACCCACGGACCTCATGCTTTTCGGCTACAAGTCGGCGAGCCATATGCGGGCGATCCTCTGGGCGCTTCGCAAAGGGGTGCCGATCCTCTTTCGCGGCGATTCTCATTTGCTGGGACGCGGGTCTCCAAGGCTGCACGTACGCCTTGCATTGCGCGCGCTCTATTCGCGGTTTTCCGCCTTCCTCTATGTGGGTGCGGCCAATCGGGAATATTTCAAGGCGCTGGGTGTGCCCGATGAGAAGCTCGTCTTCGCGCCGCATTCGGTAGATTCGACGCTATTCGACCGGGATAACCCCACGCATCACGAGGCCGCCAGGAAGCTGCGCCTGGAGCTTGGTATCGGGCCCGCGACAAGAGTCGTGCTGTTTGCCGGCAAGCTCATAGCTGATAAGCAGCCAATGGAGCTGCTGGAGGCATTCGCAAGGCTCAAGCTGGCAGATGCGGTCATTGTATTCGTGGGTGAAGGGCCGCAGAAGGAGAGGCTCCAGGAATTCGCGTCCCCGGGTACCGGCGGGGCGGGGTTGACGTCGGTGAGGTTCCTGCCGTTTGCCAACCAAAGCGAGATGCCTTCGCGCTACCTCCTGGCGGACGTCTTCGTCCTTCCGTCCCGCGGGAATTACGAAACGTGGGGCCTCGCGGTCAACGAGGCGATGCACATGGGGGTTCCATGTCTTGTGAGCGATCGGGTCGGATGCCAGCAAGACCTCGTGATCCAGGGCGAAACCGGATGGGTGTTTGATTCAGGGGATCCTCAGGCTCTGGAGCGGTCCCTGTCGCTGGCGCTTTCCGAGGTCGTATCGCCAAGCCGAAAATCGGAAATGCACCGGGCAGTTGGCGCCAGAATCGCCCGGTACACCTATGCGCAAACCACGGCCGGCCTCCTGGCCGCGCTTGCGGCTCTGGACGCCTAAGCGCACAATATACGGCCGCCACCCTCCATTGCGAATCACGATTGTGACAAGTTTCTTCCTTCCCGTGCCAGCCGTCCGCGGCGGCGCGAGCGAGAAGGCGTGGCATGGCCTGGCAAAGATCTTTGCGTCCCAAGGTCATACCGTGACCCTTGTTTCAAGGAGTTGGCCCGGATTTGCCGCCAATGAGACCACGGACGGTGTGAGACAAACCCGGGTGCCCGGTTTTGACCACTCGCGGCACCTTCTGATCAATCTGTTTCTCGACTTGATCTGGGGCATCAGGGTATTCCGCGCGCTTCCATCGGGCGATGTCGTCATTTGTAATTCGGTCACCCTGCCCGTCTGGCTTCATCTTCTAAAGCGGTCGGCCGGGAGAGTCTCGATCATGATGGGACGCGCCCCAAAGGGGCAGGTCGCGTTCTACAGGGGCGTATCGAGGATTTACGCGCCAAGTACGTTCATTGCGGCCCAGATCACGCCAGAATGGGCGTCGGCTCGCACAAGAGTCATTGGCTATCCGATCGATTGGCAGATACATGCAAGGGCGGCAAGGCAGTCTGGCCCTCCGCTCACAATCGGATTCGTGGGGCGGCTGCATCCTGAAAAGGGGGTGGCGGTTCTGGTTCGCGCCGCGTGCCTGCTCGCGGGTCGCGCGGGGCTGCCGCGTTGCCAGCTCAAGGTTGTCGGGCCCGCCGCGGTCGCGGAGGGAGGAGGAGGCGAAAGCTGGGCGGACGCGCTGAGGACGGAAGCCGAGGCAACTGGCGCGCAAATCGAGTGGCTCGGCTCGGAATTTGACAGCGACCGCCTTGCAAGATTGTACGGCTCCTTTGACATCTTTTGCTACCCGAGCCTTGCCGAAAAGGGTGAGACCTTTGGGGTCGCCGTGGCCGAGGCGATGGCGGCCCGATGCGCAGTCGTGGTTTCCGCATTGGGATGTTTCCGCGACCTCGTCACAGATGGCCAGACTGGCCTCGTTTTTGACCATGGCGCATCGGATCCCGCCCGGCAGCTGGCCGACTGTATCGGGCGCCTCGTGGCCGACGAGACGTTGCGCGAGGACCTGGCCGGGCGCGGCCAGCTGCATGCGCGGCGGTTCGACTATCCGGAAGTTTCCAGGCGAATTCTGGACGACCTTGCGCTTTTGACGGGCGCTGCGACGGAAAACCAGCGATAATCAGACCATGCCGAAGGAAGAACCCTATTTGGGCCAGGGCTGCTCGACGCCGTACCCGGGCGGGGAGGTCGCGCTGCGGATGGCCTGGGCCATTGTGCAGTCGACACTTTTCAGGTGGAGCCCGCGGGCGTGCCACGGATTTCGCGCGCGCCTGCTGAAACTGTTCGGAGCGGACATACCGGAGCCCGGCAAGGTCGTTGTCTTCCCGACCGTGTCGATAGTCTTTCCATGGAAGCTGGCCCTCGCCGCGCGATCCATGATCGGGCCCAAGGTCATGGTATATAATCTTGCCGCGATTTCACTTCGCAGGGGCGCCAATATTTCGCAGAACTGCCATCTGTGTGCCGGTACCCACGACTACACCCGATGGAGCATGCCCCTTGTTGCGAAGCCTATCGTCGTCGGGGATAACGCATGGCTGGGAGCCGACGTGTTTGTCGGGCCCGGTGTCTCCATAGGGGAGCTCTGCGTGGTTGGCGCACGCTCCGTTGTCGTAAGTAATCTCCCGCCGCGGACTGTTTGCGCCGGCAATCCATGCCGGGTATTGAAGGATCGTCCTCTACCATCGGCGTGAAATCCTGCCACATAGTTCCAAGCCTTGAGGCACGCCACGGCGGGCCAAGCAAGTCTGTCCTAGGGCTCGCCACGGCACTGGCCAGAAACGGAGAATCCGTGGAGCTTCTCACTACAGATCCCGGCCCAGGCTGGGACCGCACCGAGGGCAACCTCGAGATCCGAACCTTTCACAGAGCCTGGCCCGGATCGGTGTGCCCCTCGCCCGGCCTGCGCGCGTACCTCAAGAACGTGTCAGCAGACGTCATCCACCACCACTCGATCTGGCTTCGAACCCTCCATTATGCCCATAAGGCAGCCCAAAGGACCCGAGCATCATTGGTCGTGTCGCCCAGGGGAATGATGGACCCTTGGGCGTGGAACCACCACTCCCGGAAAAAGGCGCTTGCCAGAGCGGTGATTCACCCCGGTGCATTCGAGGCCGTGGACGGATGGCATGCGACCAGCCAAGAGGAGTTTGACGCGCTGAGAAGCCTAGGATTTCGCCAGCCCGTGTGCGTGGCCCCCAATGGAGTCTCCGCCCCCACCGCCGAGAGCATAGCCGAGGCGGCGGCATATTGGCACGAAGTCATGCCCGCCTCCAGGGAGAGGCCCGTAGCGCTGTTCTACTCGCGATTCCACCGAAAGAAGCGACTCATAGAACTCATAGACGCGTGGCTAGAATGCGGCCCTCGCGACTGGATCCTCTTGGTCGTCGGAATTCCAGAGGATTACACGCCGGAGATGATCGAGGATTATGTCCTGCGAGCCGGACACACGGGCCAGGTCCGGGCGTATGACGGAGCCGGGCGTCCCCCGCCCTACGCGATCGCTTCCCTGTTTCTTCTCCCCTCCCATGGGGAGAATTTCGGGCTCTCAATAGCCGAGGCGCTCGCCCATGGCGTCCCTGCCCTCGTCACCGACACGACGCCGTGGTCGGGCCTGAACAGAACCGGATCGGGATGGTGTGTTCCCTGGCCGGACTTTGCCGCCACAATCCGAACGGCGACGTCGGAGGGCGTCGATTCTCTGCGTTTTCGCGGCTCAGTGGCTCAACGATGGGTCCTTAGGGAATACTCCTGGGAAAGGCCCGCCCGCTTGATCTCGGAGTTTTATGCCGGCCTCCGCGCCGGGACGGCGGAGAATGTTCTGTGAACGAAGCATCGCGCCCACCCGTCTCGCCGATTCTGGAGGTTGCGGTTGCGGCACACGTCCTTGCCTTCGTTGTCGGCGTTTCGTGGGCGTTCGGCGGTAATGCGGATTGGGTTCGGACTCCCATCTCGATCTGGGGCTCCCTCGGCATCTTGCTCATGCTTGTCCACCTGGCCGTGCAGGTCTCACGCGGCCGGCCCATCGGCGCTGCGGTTTCCCAAATGTGGCCAATACTTGCCCTTAACGTGCTGGTCGCAGGGTCCTGCCTGACACCAGGGTTTCAAACGCTGACCTTCAGGAATGAGACGATGTTGATGCCGGTGAGGGTCGATTGGTGGATACCGAGCGCAGCGCGGGCAGAGCTGGCCCTGCGGGCTCTTTGGCTCTTCGACGGCATCTATTTCTCCTGCCTCAACCTCGCGCTCGTCGTCGAACGCAGGCGGATCATCCGTGTCCTGCTTGCTGCGGCCGTTGGAAACGCTCTTGCACTCTCGGTCTTCGGCACGGTGCAGAAGCTCGTCGGGTCGACGGGGATCTACTTTGGGTCGGTCAAGTCGCCCCAGACCATGTTCTTCGCCTCATTCGTCTACGACAACCACTGGGGCGCCTTTATCATTCTGATGCTCGGTGCCTGCATCGGTCTCGTTCTGAGGTATGCGCATGGCTCCAAAGGCGAGGGTTTCTTTCGCGGTCCCGCATTTACGGGCTTCGTGGCCGCAATCGTGCTCGGTATCTCCGTCCCGCTCAGCGGATCGCGCGCCTGCACTCTCCTGCTCGGAATCGTGGCCGTTGTGGCTCTGGTTCGGGGTGTCCCAAGGGTTTCGCAGGCGCTTCGCATTTCAGGGGTGAGTCCCACTGGCGCCTCGATCGGAATGGCCGTCGCGGTCTTGCTGGCCGGCGCAGGTGTCTGGACTGTCGCAGGCAACGTCCTGCAGGCGCGGGCCCAGAAGACACAGGAGCAGGTCGCTGCCATGTGGGCCCGGGGGGGGATCGGATCCAGGAGCGTGCTGTATCACGATACGTGGAGCATGGCGCGCAAGCGGATTTTATTCGGCTGGGGCATGGGGAGCTTCCCGACCGTGTTCACGCTATTCAACACTCAGGAATCCAAGATCGACCGCATTCCCGTGGTCTACCACGACGCCCATTCCGACTGGCTGCAATCCGTTGCGGAGCTCGGCGTAGCGGGCACCGCCCTGATCGGCGCAGCCGTGGCGATCCCTGCTCTTTCAGTGCGTCGGATGCGGGTGTCGCCCCTTCCGTTCTTTCTTCTCCTCGGATGCGCGCTCACGGCCGCATACGCCTGGATTGAATTCCCGTTCGGCAACGTCGCAGTCGTACTGGGTTGGTGGCTCTGCTTCGTGTGTGCCGTCCACTACATGCGGCTGACGGGGCCGCAGGAGCCCCCTCGCGGCGATGTGTGACCCGCGCGAACTCCCTGTTGGCAATCCATGAAGAAGGAGAATGGGCGGCCGGCTCCGTCATCCCCCTGCGGCGAAGCGGCAGCCCTTAGGGTTGCCCTTCCGGATATGAATCGCAACGTACATGGGTTTGAAGCCTGACAAGACCCAACCTTCTAGAACCTTCGGCTGACGGTGGCAATCAACCCAAATCGCAAGTCATCGCTGCTCCTTGTGGTCGCCGACGTGGTGTCGGTTGGCATTGTCTTCAATGTTGTCTTCTTTCTGCGCGGCGTGAGCTCGGGGGCTTTCCTGTGGCCCCTGCTCGCCCCGGTGGTGGTTCTCGGCGGTTCGCTTCATCTGATCGACGGCTACGGGGCCCGTGCGGACATGCTGAGCCTTGACTACGCGAGCTTGCACCTCATCGCGTCGTTTTTCGCCGGGCTGATGACCCTGTTCCTGGCGTTTGCCTTCATACCGGCGGGCTTCGAGCTCCAGTCGAGCCGGGTCGCGATTGTCGCCAGTTTCGCCGTTCTCGGCCTGGTTACCCTTGCCTACCGCCGCATCCTCTACGAGCGGTCCGCGGTGTCGCGTGGGGAGCGGAAGCTCGTGTTCGTCGGCGAGCGCTCCGACTTCGAGGTCTTCCAGGCCGAATGCGTTCGCATGGGGGTCCAGAGGCCGCTGCTGCACGTGGACTCCCGCGACCAATACAAGGATCTCGAGCCCGTCCTGGAGTCGATATCCGGATCCAGCATTCATGTTGAGGCAATCATCGTGAGGGAGTCCGGCGTGGAGTTCCCCGCGTCGATTCCGATGAAGCTCGTCCAGCTCGCCTTCGAAGGGATCCCCACTTATACGCTCGAGATCTTCCACGAGGTCTACTGGAGGAAGATCCCGCTCTACCGGATCAACCCCATCTGGCTGTTCCAGGAGGGTTTTCAGATTGCCAGGGAACCGGTGTTTGAGCGCATCAAGCGCGCTTCGGACATCATGCTTTCCGCCGTGGGGCTGCTGGTCTTCGGGTGGCTGATCGGCGTCGCCGCTGTGGCGATCAAGCTGGAGGACGGTGGGCCTGCCCTGTTCATCCAGGATCGGATTGGGAAGCACAAGATTCCATTTAAGCTGATCAAAATAAGGACTATGCGCGTCACGAGTGGCGTGGGCGACCCGTACACGAGGCAGGGCGACACACGAATCACTCGCGTCGGCCAATGGCTTCGCTCAGCCAGGCTCGACGAGCTTCCGCAGCTTTGGAACGTGCTCCGCGGTCAGATGAGCCTGATAGGGCCGCGGGCCGAGTGGGACCGGCTGGTGAGCGAGTACGAGCGCGACATACCCTGCTACCATTTCCGCCATCTCGTGAAGCCGGGAATAACCGGTTGGGCACAGGTGAACTACCGCTACGGCTCCAGCGTCCAGGACACGCTGAGAAAGCTCGAGTATGATCTCTACTACATCCGAAACTACTCGTTCATCCTCGACGCCTCGATCGTCCTGAAGACGCTGCACGTGATGCTGCTGAAGAAAGGACGCTGAAGCGTGAAACGAGCCTACGATCTTGCGGTGATTGGCGGGGGTTCGGCAGGCTTCAACGCCGCACGTGTCGCCGCCGGCCTTGGGCAGGACGTCGCCGTGATCGACGGCGCCCGAAAGCTCGGCGGCCTTTGCATCCTGCGCGGATGCATGCCCTCAAAAACCCTGATATACTCGGCGGAGGTGCTTCATCTCGCCCGCAGCGCCAGGAGCTTTGGCCTGAGGGTTGAAAGGGCGTCGGCGGACATGGCGGCAGTCCAGGCAAGGAAGAAGAGAATCATCGATGATTTTGCCCAAGATCGCGTCACGCAGCTCGAATCAGGGGACTTCGCGCTGATTCGCGGCAATGCCCGCTTTGCCGACGCAAATTCCGTGGAGCTGGAGAACGGGAGAAGGATCAGGGCTGAACGTTTCATTCTGGCAACCGGCTCGAAGGTCAGCATTCCCCCGATTCCAGGCCTTGCCGCGGCGCGATCCTGGACAAGCGACGATGTGCTGGAGCTCGATTTCAAGCCTCGCAGCGTGATCGTGCTGGGCGGAGGAATCGTCGCATGCGAGCTCGCGCAGTTCCTGAACCGGATAGGCACACGGGTCTGTCTCGTCCAAAGGAGCGCCAACCTGCTCCGCAATCATTCGAAGGAGGCGGCGTCCGTCGTGCGCCAGGCGTTCGTTGACGAGGGGATAGAGGTCCATACCGACACTGAGATCCGGCAAATCCGCACAGCCAGGGACGGCGTGTCCGTCACATTCAGGCATGGGAAGAAGACCCTTCTGCGTCGGGCTGATCACCTCATTAACGCACTGGGACGAGAGCCCAGCACGTCGCGGCTCTCTCTCGATTCAGCGGGCGTCAGGACGGCCCTAAACGGGCGGATCCTGACCAATCGATGGCAGCAGACGAGCGTGCCGCATATCTATGCCGCTGGCGACTGCTGCGGCCCCCACGAGATTGTTCACGTCGCGATTCAGCAGGCGGAACTGGCCGCACGCCATATGTCTGGAGTGGCCGGCCTGAGGCCCGTCGACGACTCCATGCTCCTCAGCGTCGTGTTCACGGATCCGCAGATCGGCGCAATCGGCCGGAGCGAGCAGTACCTCGCGGACAAGAAGATCGGGTATGTTGCCGCAAGCCATCCATTCAACGATCACGGCAAGTCGATCCTGATGAACGCGAACTATGGCTATGTGAAGGTCATGGCGGATCCCGGGAAAGGCCGGATCCTCGGGGCCGAGGTGGTGGGAAAGGACGCCGGAGAGCTCATCCACTGCTTTGCAGCCCCTTTGGCCATGCGCGCGACGGTATTCGACATGCTCCGTGCCCCGTGGTACCACCCAACGCTTTCAGAGATTGTGACCTACCCCCTGGAGGAGCTCGCGCACACACTGGCCCGGCGGAGACGCGCCTGAGATGGACTCCCGCCTTCGGAAACTGATCGGTTCCACCGTTGGGCTGATTCCGGTCAGGGTCCAAGGTGGCGCGGCAAAGGGCGCCCGATGGACGCTTTATCCATGGAGTTCCTACTGGAGGGGAACCCATGAGCCGGCCATCCAGGAAGTTATCGTAGGTCTCGGAGGGGGCACCATCCGCGGCTGGAGTTGCTGGGACTTGGGGGCGCATTTCGGGATCTATAGCATCGCGCTTTCCCTCCGCACGGGCCCGACGGGGCAGGTCGCGGCTTTTGAACCGAACCCGGCAAGCTTTGCCCGCCTTGAGCGCCATCGGATGATGAACGGGTTGACATGGCTGAAGACCTACCAGGCCGCCGCGTCAGACCAAACGGGAGACGCCGAGCTCCTGACGTATGGCGAACTCGACTCCACGCACACGCACCTCCGCTATGAGGGGGAGGTCCGAAGCGATCAGAGCGCGCCCGTTGCCATCCGGTCCCTTCGCCTGGATGACCTGGTTGACAGCGGCGAGCTGAGGGCGCCGCAGTTCATAAAGGTTGACGTCGAGGGCCACGGACACAGGGCGCTCGAGGGAATGAGGGCCACAATCGCCAAGTCCCGCCCTGCATTGATCGTCGCCTTTCACAGCCGCCAGGAAGTCGACGGCGTCCTCGGCGTCCTTCGGCCGCTCGGCTACAACTGGGCGCCAATCGCGCCGCAATCACCAAATTCCGGGTCGATGATTGGAGGCGACTATCTCTTCACGCCCTAGCCCCCTGCAAGGGCAAGCAGATCTCCCAACGCCACCCTGCCCTCATAGAGGGCCTTTCCCACGATGATGCCGTCCAGGTTCGGACGGCCTTTTTGCATCGCCAGGAGACGGATGGCGTCCTCGCGGCAGCCGACCCCGCCGCTTGCGATCACCTTGGCACGCACGGCGCCTAGCATTGCGTCCTGCGCCTCGAAGTTCGGACCGGCCAGCATACCGTCCGTGCCGACATCCGTGTGGATCAGTGTCGCGACCCCGAGCGCTTCCATCCGGCGCGCCAGTGCGAGCGCCGAGGTCCCGGTGGTGTCCACCCATCCCTTGATCGCGACCCTGCCTTGCCTTGCGTCGATGCCAACGGCGATCCGGTCCCCCAGCGCCGCGACCAGTTCCGAGACGAACGCCTCGCTCTCGGCGGCCCGTGTCCCGACGACGACGCGTGCAGCCCCCATCGAGAGCGCGTGGTCGACCGATGCCCGGGTCCTCATGCCCCCGCCCAGCTGCACGCTCAGCCCGAGCGCGACGATCCTCCTCACGACCTCAAGGTTCCGCGGCTCGCCGGCGAAGGCCCCGTCGAGGTCCACGACATGGACCCACCTGGAGCCCGCCGACCTGAAGCCGGCCGCAACCTGCGCCGGATCCTCCGCGTAGACGGTCTCCGCCTCGGCGCGGCCCTGCGTCAGTCGGACGCAGCGGCCCCCCTTGATGTCGATGGCGGGATAGATGGTCATGGAGTGCGGACGCTCACACGTCCCAGCCCCGGCGCCAAGGCCCTTTTTCCCCGTTGCGGTCCCAGCGATTCGGAGCGAGGCTGTCTCTTCATCCCTATCCAACGATGGCGAACTACACACCCCCCGCGTTTCTCACGGAACTTCTCCACGCCCGCTCTCCCTCCGGCTATGAGAGCGAGGCCCAGGCCGTGTTCGACCGCCATGTGAGGCCGGCTGCGGACACTTACACCGGCGATGCGCTTGGAAACAGGATCGCGACGCTCAACCCCTCCGGCAATCCCACGCTCATGCTCGCCGGCCACATGGACGAGCTCGGCCTCATCATCACCTACGTCAACAAGGACGGCTTCATCTATTTCGGCACGATCGGCGGTCACGACAAGACCGTCATTTCGGGACGGCGCGTCGTCATCCAGACCGCAAACGGCCCGGTGAAGGGCGTCACGGGAAAGCGGGCCATTCACCTCATGGACGAGGCCGACAGGAAGAAGGTTCCGGAAATCCACGAGATCTGGATCGATATCGGGGCCAAGTCCAAGAAGGAGGCCCTGGCGAGGGTCTCGATCGGGGACGCCGCCACCTATGATCACGAGTTTGAGCTCGTCCACGGAAGCATCGGCACCGCCCGCGCCTTCGACAACAAGGTCGGAGCCTACATCGTGGGCGAGACGGTCATCCGCCTGTCCCGGGATTCCAGGAGGATCGCCGCGAGGGTGGTCGCCGTCGCCACCTCCCAGGAGGAGATCGGGACGCGGGGAGCCATGGGCTCCGGACACTCGGTCGATCCTCAGGTCGCCCTGGTGGTCGACGTCGGGCACGCGACGGACCACCCCGACTGCGACAACCGAAAGTACGGGGAGACCAAGCTCGGCGGGGGCCCGATCCTCTGCCGCGGCCCGAACATCAACCCCAAGGTCTACGACGGCCTCGTCAGGGCGGCGAAGAAGCTCAAGATCCCCTACCAGGTCGAAAGCGATCCGCGGCCCACCGGCACCGACGCGTGCGCCATCCAGGTCGCCCGAGGCGGCGTGGCGACGGGACTCGTGAGCATCCCCCTTCGCTACATGCACACGCCGAGCGAGATCGTGGATTTGGAGGACGTTGAGCGCTGCGTGAAGCTCTTCGTCGAGTTCGCGAGGGGGATCACGAAGGGCGATTACCGCCACTGGTGATCCCGGGCGTGAGGCGGGGCCCTAGGCCGCGTTCTCGTTCGCAGCCGCCTTGGGGGCCCGTTTGATGGTCGGGCGGCGCTTCCCCGCCACCGCCGCCGAATCCACGATGACCTCGGTGACGTCGTCCCGCTGCGGCAGGTCGTACATGATCTCCAGCATGACACCCTCGAGTATCGCCCTCAGCGCCCGGGCGCCGGTCTTCAGCTCGATCGCCTTCAGGGCCACGGCCTTCACCGCATCCGAGGTGAAGCGCAGCCTGACGCCCTCCATCGCGAAAAGCTTCGAGTACTGCTTCACCATCGCGTTCTTTGTCCGCAGAAGGATCTTCTCCAGGTCCTCGACCTTGAGCTGGTCCAGCACAGTCACAACCGGCAGCCGCCCGACGAACTCGGGAATCATGCCGAAGCGGACCATGTCCTCGGGAGCTATGCTCCGCATCATCTCGTCCGGCGGGATGTCCCTGTCCTCCGCGTTCAGGTGGAATCCTATCGAGCGGTGCCCGAGCCTCTTCTTGACGATCTGGTCCAGGCCGACAAACGCGCCGCCGCAGACGAAGAGGATGTTGGACGTGTTGACCTGGATGTACTCCTGGTTCGGGTGCTTGCGCCCCCCCTGCGGGGGCACATTGCAGACGGTCCCCTCCAGGATCTTGAGCAGGGCCTGCTGCACGCCCTCTCCCGAAACGTCGCGGGTGATCGACACGTTCTCGGTCGTTCGCCGGATCTTGTCGATCTCGTCGATGTAGATGATCCCGCACTCGGCCCGCTTCACGTCGTAGTTCGCGTTCTGGAGAAGCCGCAGCACGACGTTTTCGACATCCTCTCCCACGTAGCCCGCCTCGGTGAGGGTCGTGGCGTCGGAGATCGCAAAGGGCACGTCCAGAATCCTGGCGAGGGTCCGCGCGAGGAGCGTCTTGCCGGAGCCGGTCGGGCCCACCAGGAGAATGTTGCTCTTCTCGACCTCGACATCGCTGAACTCCGGGGAGGAGGCGGCCGGATCCTTCGGCGTCTGCCCGGACTCGAAGTTGAGCCGCTTGTAGTGGTTGTAGACCGCGACCGACAGGACCTTCTTTGCGTGCTCCTGGCCGATGACGTAGTCGTCCAGCACCTTCTTGATCCCGGACGGCTTGATCATCCTGAACGCGGGCTTCACCTCGATCGCGGGCTGCTTCACCTCGCGGTCGATGATCGTCTTGCAGACGTTGACGCACGAGTCGCAGATGTACACGCCGGGGCCGGCGATGATCTTCTTCACCTCCGCCTGCGATTTCCCGCAGAAGGAGCACAGCGTCATTCTGGACGATTTGGCCATGGCCGGTGAGTCTGGATTTGCCCGGGCCGCTGTCGAGGGCGGAATCTGCGCCCGGGGCTGCCTCAGGCCGCGGTCTTCACCACGAGGGTCTGCGCCTCCCGCGTCGAGGCGACGACATGGTCCACGATCCCGTACGTCTTCGCCTCCTGCGCGCTCATGTAGTAGTCGCGGTCCGAATCCTTCTCGACCTGTTCCGGCGTCTTCCCGGTGTGCCGCGCGATCACCTCGCTGAGGGTCTTGCGCCAGCGGAGGATCTCCTTCGCGGCGATCGCGATGTCCGCGGCCTGGCCGCCCGCGCCGCCGGAGGGCTGGTGGATCATCACGCGGCTGTTGGGGAGGGCGAAGCGCTTGCCCTTCGTCCCAGCGGCAAGCAGCACGGTGCTCATGCTGGCGGCCATCCCGATGCAGAAGGTCTGCACGTCGCACTGCAGGAAATTCATGGTGTCGTAGATCGCCATCCCCCCGGTCACGACGCCGCCAGGCGAATTGATGTAGAGATGGATGTCCTTCTTCGCGTCCTCCATCTGGAGGTAGAGGAGCTGCGCGATGACAAGGTTCGCCACCATGTCGTCAATCGGCGTCCCTATGAAGATGATCCGGTCCTTCAGGAGCCTCGAATAGATGTCCATCGACCGCTCTCCGCGGCCGGTGTTCTCGAGTACGATAGGAACGTAGTAACTCACGATTGGGTGACCGAGAACGTAGCCTTGGAGACAAGGAAATCAACCGCCTTGTCGAAAATTATCGACTGTTGCACCGAACGGAGGGCCTCCCGGTTCTTGGCGAGGTCCTTGGCGATCTTGTCGGGCCTCTGGTTGGACCGGGCCGCCTCGCGCCGGATGTAGAGGTCGACGTCGCGCTCGGAGACGGTCAACTTCTCGGCCTCGGCGATCTTGGCGAGGATGAGCTGGACCTTGATGCGGCCGACCGCCGCCTTCTTTGCGCCTTCAAACAGGCCCTTCTTGTCCTTCTCGAACTGCTCGGCGGGGACGCCGCGCCGCATGTTCTCCTCTATGAACTGGCGTAGGACGCCCTGGGTCTCGGCCTCGACCAGGCTGCTAGGCGGCTCGAAGCTGACCCTCTCTGAAAGGACCTGGGTGACCTGGCTGCGCTGCGCCGCGCGGTTCCTCTGCTCCTTCTGCAGCTTCAGGCTTGCGCGGACTTGGCTCTTGAGGGCCTCGAGGCCGTCCACCTTGTGGGCCTTGAAGAACTTCTCGTCCAGCTCGGGAAGGATTCGCTCGCGGACCTCCTGGATCTCAAGCGCGTACTCCGCGGTCTTGCCGGCAAGCGCTGCCACCGGCTGGAAGTCCGCGGGAAAGACGATGGAGACGCTCCTCTTGTCGCCCTTCGCGACGCCGGAGAGGTGCTTGCCGAGCCCGGGAATGATCCCCTCGTTCGAGCCCTCGACCTCCTCCCATGTCTGAGGGACCTTGGCGTAGAGCTGCTTCTCTCCCGCGATCTCCGCGATCTTCTTGCCGTCGACCGACCCCTCGTAGGCGAGCTTGACGTAGTCGCCCTTGGCGGCGGGGCGCTCCGCGGCCTTGAAGTCCGCGCCCTCCGACCGAAGCGCCTGGATGACGCTGTCGATCTCGGCGTCCGTCGGGTCGACGGGAGCTATCTGCGTCGGGATCCCGATGTAGTCCGGCAGCGTGAATTCCGGCCTCACGTCGACCGTGACCGTGATTGCCGCGGAGAGGCCGGGCTCAATCTTTCCCTCCTCCACGTTGACGACGTTCAGGACGTCGAGCTTCTCCTTCTCAAGGGCGCTCCGATAGGCCTTTGAGATGACCTTGTGCTTGAATTCCTCCGCTATCTCTTTTGCGAACCTCTTGATTACCAATGCCACGGGGGCCTTCCCCGGG
>Ga0265320_10000161_pt1 | contig 55799 bp, 54 predicted proteins | sample 4827metaG_FD_202087 | JGI IMG/M metagenome (GOLD analysis project Ga0265320, IMG submission 202087) | Rhizosphere microbial communities from Carex aquatilis grown in University of Washington, Seatle, WA, United States - 4-8-27 metaG | ecosystem: Host-associated > Plants > Roots > Rhizosphere >...
ATAGGACCGCCGCGCCAGCTGGATCTGATCCTCGATATCGGCGAGGTCCTTTTGCAGCGACTGGAAATTCGCCGAGGCTTTCAAGTCGGGATAGGCTTCTGCCACCGCCATCACCTTGCCGATCGCCGCGGTGATCGCAGTCTCGGCCGCCGCGCGCTGCGCCGGATCCTGGCTGCCGCCCGCGCTGCGCAGCCGCGCCAATTCGTCGAAGGTCGTGCGCTCATGCGCGGCATAGCCCTTCACGGTCTCGACCAGGTTGGGGATCAGATCGGCGCGGCGCTTGAGCTGCGCATCGATGCCGCTCCAACCCTCGGCCACCATGGCGCGGCGCGCTACCAGACCGTTATAGGTCAAGATTGCCCAAAGGACGATCAGCGCGATGGCGGCGAGAACGATGTAGAGAACCATGCGGCGAAGCTAGCTGCTTCGCCGCGTGGCGTCCATGCCGAGCCTTAAGACTCTGAGCCGGCAGTCCTATCGGCCGAGGAGCGACTTCGCGGTGTGTGCGACGCCGATCACCACAGCGAAGATCAGGCCATAGGCCAGCAGGGTCAGCATGTGCAGATCCTGAAAGGCCTTCCAGTCCGTCGTCGCATAGGCCGACGGATTCTGTTTGCCGACCGTGATCGCGAGCGCGTATTCGATCAGCGCGAAGGCGACCAGCGCGACCACGGTGGTGGTGACCACCGAGCCGATGGTCGACATCGTATAGCCCGCGGCCAGCGCGATGACGGCCATCACCGCCAGCGTCTTCCAATCCGCCACGGTGATGATGTCGTGAATGGCGTGCCAGATATCCATGATGAAAGGCATGTGACCCCCAGGTTGACAGACGCTTCCCGCGCGGTGCCGGTTTCCCCGTCCGCGACCGCTTATTAAGTGATCATACACCACTTCGGGCCTGCCGCGAATTGAGGCAACCGCAAAATTGCAAAGTTGATGTTGTAAGGTTAACGCAACCCCGAGACGACCTTGGGGGCCGGCGCCTCGCCCTGCAGGCGCTGCGCGATGGTCTCGATGGCGACGGCTGCCGGCGACTGCGGGAACAGCGTGAGAAGCGGGCTTTGCCGGCGCACAGCCTCGCCGACGCGCGGATCGTACGGAATGTAACCAAGAAAATCCGGCGTGCATCTGAGGAAGGATCGTGCCGAGGCCATCAGCGCATCGGCGATCCGCCGTCCTTCGGTGGCGTTCAACGCCATGTTCACCAGAAGCTGCGGCAGGCGCGTTGTGGTGCGGCGCAACAGAAGTTTTGCGAATGCGTAAGCGTCGGTGAGCGAGGCGGGATCGGGCGTCACCACCAACACGATGTCGTCGGCGCGTGCCGCGATGTCGAGGACCTTGTTGTCGACTCCGGCGCCCAGATCGATGAGAACGCGGTCATAGGCCTGGGCGCTTTCGAGCGCGTCGATGAGCCTGGCGATCTGCGCCTCGTCGGCATTGGCAAGCACGCCGGAACCGGACGGCGCGGCCAGAAGGTCGAAGCTCGCGCGTCCGCTGTCGATGCGCAGGACGGCGTCCTTCAGCGACTTGCTGCCGCCGAGCAGACCGACGAGATCGCCGCCCGCGCTGACACCCAGATGCACGCCGGCATTCGAAAGGCCGAGATCGGCGTCGCACAGAAGAACGCGCTCGCCCCGATGCGCGAAGGCATGCGCCAGGCTGACGGCGACCAGCGTCTTGCCGGTGCCGCCCTTGCCCGAGCCGATGGCGGTCAGACGGGTCATTGCGCGCTCCGTTGTTCGTCGAGCAGAAGCCGCGCCAGCGACAACGAACTGGGTTGGTCGAGGCCGGCCGCGACGAAGGGTGAGCGCGTCACATGCGCGAGCGGTATGGCCCGCGTCGATGCCGCGATCAGCGCGCCGGCGCGGCGCGTCAGATCGAGTCCGGTGACGATCAGCCGGCGCGCGCCCAACTCGGCCAGCGCCTCGGCGATTTCACCGACCTCTTCCGCGTCGTTGAGCGCCGAAACGACACCGATGGTTTCCAGCTTGGGCGCCTGCGCCAGCGCGCTGAACGCGGTGCGCGCCTTGGCATCGCGCGGATCGAAACCGGCGGTGTCGACGATGACGAAGGTCCTCTTCGCGACGCAGTCCGACACCAGCGTACTCAGATGGGCGGCGCTGTCGGATGTGGTCACTGCGCAGTCGAGATGCCTGGCAAAGGTCTCCAGTCGCGCCACGGCGCCGGCGCCGGCGGAATCGGCGGCGACCAGCGTGGTACGGCGCTCGGCCAGCCGCGCATGCGCCGCGATCTTGGCGGCGACCGCCGTCTTGCCCGCGCCGTTCGGTCCGACCAGCAGAAGCGCGCCCGCCGCCGCGATGTCGATGGGATTGGGTTTGAATTTCTTGTCGAGCGCGAAGGCGAGGGCCAGCGTCATGTCGGTGAGCTGCGCTTTGGCGGCGCTCTCGGCCAAGCCGTGCGCCAGGGTGTCGGGCACGCGATGGCGGGCGAGCGCGCTCAGCAACGCGCCGCGGTCGAAGCGCGTCCGGCCGCGCTGTTCGCCGCCGCCGCGCAGCCGGCGCAACAGCCCTTCATGATAGTGTGCGTCGAAGTCTGCGACCGTGGATGCCGCCGTCTCGCGAGCGGTGGGCGGCGCATCCTCGGCGTCGGCACGATCGAGCGCCGCGCGCACCATGACGCCGCCGCTCTTGGCCTTCTCGGACGCGATGATCACCGCGTCCGGCCCCATATCGGCGCGCACGGTCGCGAGCGCCTCCTTCATGTCCTTGGCGAGGAATGTTCGAAGCTGCATTAGCGAACCTCGCACCGAGCTGATCCTCCCCCGCATAGCGGGGGAGGGGGACCGCCGAAGGCGGTGGAGGGGGCGAGACTGGGCGAACTATAGCGGATCGCAACGAAGGTGCGGGACGGCCGCCCCCTCCGGCGCTGCGCGCCACCTCCCCCGCTATGCGGGGGAGGATCGACCGGGCACGAACGTTCGAAATATCCCATCACACCTGTCCCATGGTGCGAAGCTTCACGCTGGCGTGGATTTCGCTCTGCGACATCACCACGGTCTGCGGCCGGAAGCGTTCGATGATCGAGCGCACGAAAGGCCGCACCTGCGGGCCGGTCAGCAGCACCGGCACCTCGCCCTTGCTGCTCGCCTCGTCGAAACGGTCGCGCACGCTTTGGATGAAGGCCTGAAGCTGCGACGGCGCCATGGCGAGTTGGCGGTCCTCGCCCTGGCCGACGATGGATTCGGCGAAGGCTTGTTCCCAGGCCGGCGACAGCGCGACCAGGGGCAGATAGCCGCCCGGCGCCAGATGCGCGTGGCAAAGCTGGCGCGCCAGCCGGGCGCGCACATGCTCGGTGATGTACATCGCGTTCTTGGTGTGGCCGACGGCTTCGGCGATGCCTTCCAGGATCGCGGGCAGGTCTCGGATCGAGACGCGTTCGCTCAGCAGCGTCTGCAGCACGCGCTGCACGCCGGTCACCGAGATCTGCGACGGGATCAGCTCGTCCACCAGCTTCTTGTTCTCCGGCGGCAGGTCGTCGAGCAGCTTCTTGGTCTCCGCATAGGAGAGTAGCTCCGACATATGCGCCTTCAGGACTTCCGTCAGATGCGTGGTCAGCACCGTGCCGGGATCGACCACGGTGAGGCCCTTGAAGCTCGCTTCCTCGCGCAGCGCGCCGTTGATCCACGTCGCGGGCAGGCCGAAGGCGGGCTCGGTCGTGTGCGTGCCTGGCAGGTCGATCGGCAGGCCCTTGGGATCCATCGCCAGCAGGCTGCCGGGATAAAGATCGCCGCGGCCCGAATCCACTTCCTTGACGCGGATGCGGTATTCGTTGGCGCCCAGCTGCATGTTGTCCAGAATGCGCACCGCCGGCATGACGAAGCCCATCTCGGTGGCGAGTTGTCGGCGCAGGGCCTTGATCTGATCGGTAATGCGGTGCCCCTTGACGTCGTTGATCAGCGGCAGAAGGCCGTAGCCGAGTTCCACGCGCAGCAGGTCGAGCGCGAGCGCGGTCGAGATCGGTTCGTCCTTGGAGGTTTCCGCGGTCTTGGCTTTTTCCTCTTCGGCGCGTTCGACGGCGGCGATAGCGTCCTTCTTTTTATATGCCACATAGGCAAGGCCGCCGGCGCCGGCGGCAAGTCCTACGAACACCAGGGTCGGCATGCCCGGCAGCACGCCGATGATTCCCATCACGGCCGAGGCCATGCCGAGCGCCTGGGGATAGAACGAAAGCTGGCCGATCAGCGCCTTGTCGGTGGCGCCTTCGACGCCCGCCTTGGAGACCATCAGGCCGGCGGCGGTGGAGACGATCAGGGCCGGCATCTGGCTGACCAGGCCGTCGCCGACGGTGAGCAGCGTATAGGTCTGCGACGCGTCGACGAAGCTGACGCCGTGCTGCGCCACGCCGATGATGATGCCGCCGATCACGTTGATCGCCACGATCATCAGGCCGGCGATGGCGTCGCCGCGCACGAATTTGCTGGCGCCGTCCATGGCGCCGAAGAAGTTGGATTCCGCCTCCAGGTCCTTGCGGCGGCGCTTGGCTTCCTTCTCGTCGATCAGGCCGGCCGAGAGATCGGCATCGACCGCCATCTGCTTGCCGGGCATCGCGTCCAGGCTGAAGCGCGCCGCGACCTCCGCGATGCGGCCCGAACCCTTGGTGATGACGACGAAGTTCACGATCACCAGGATCGCGAAGACGATCAGGCCGATCACGAAATTGCCGCCCATGATCAGCTTGCCGAAGGCCTGGATGACATAGCCGGACGCGGCCGTGCCCTCGTTGCCGTGGCCCAGGATCAGCCTTGTGGACGCAAGATTGAGCGCCAGCCGCATCATGGTCGTGATCAAGAGAATGGTCGGAAAGGAGCTGAACTCCAGCGGCTTCTTGATGAACACCGCGGTCATCAGGATCAGGATCGAGAAACTGAGCGACAGCGCCAGACAGATGTCGAGCAGCCAGGGCGGCAGCGGCAGCAGCAGCACGACGAGGATCGCCATGATGCCGATGGCAAGCGCCAGATCGGAGCGCTTGAGGATATCCGCGATCTGCCCAAGGCCGAAATTGAACGTCCCTGCGGCAGGCGCGGCGGCGTTGGAGACGTCTGCCATGAATTATCCGTTCGCCGCGCGCTGTTCGCCATGGTTGGGGATCGCGAGGCCCGCTTGCGAATATTCGCGCAGCTTGTTGCGCAAGGTGCGGATCGAGATGCCCAGGATGTTCGCCGCATGGGTGCGGTTGCCCAGGCAGTGATCCAGCGTGTCCAGGATCAGGTCGCGCTCGACATCGGCGACGGTGCGCCCGACCAGGCCACGCGTCACCGCGACGGCATTGTTCACCGCCGTTTGCACCGGCGCCGGCAGATCGCCCGGCCGCGCATTGTTGACTTGGGTGCCGTCGGGCAGGCGGATCGCCTCGGGCTGGATGTCCGGGCCGGTCGCCAGCAGCACGGCGCGATGCATCGTGTTTTCGAGCTCGCGCACGTTGCCGCGCCACGGATGTCCGGCCAGCAGGCGCTCGGTCGCGGGCGCGATCGCGCGATAGGGCACGCCATTGGCCTGCGCATATTTGTGCCCGAAATGACGCGCCAGCGCCTGGATGTCCTTGGGCCGCTCGCGCAGGGCGGGCAGGCGCAGATTCACGACGTTGAGGCGATAGAGCAGGTCCTCGCGGAACAGCCCATGCTTGACGGCGTCGGCGAGGTCGCGGTTCGACGTCGCGATGATGCGGATATCGACCTTGACCGGCTTGGTGCCGCCGACGCGGTCGATCTCGCGCTCCTGGATCGCGCGCAGCAGCTTGGCCTGCAGCCGCGCGTCCATTTCGCTGATTTCGTCGAGCAGCAGCGTGCCGCCATTGGCCTCCTCGAACTTGCCGATGCGCCGCGCGATGGCGCCGGTGAAGGCGCCCTTCTCATGGCCGAACAGTTCGCTTTCGAGCAGGTTTTCCGGAATCGCGGCGCAATTGACGGAGATGAACGCCTTGTCGGCGCGCTGCGACTTGCGATGGATATAACGCGCCATCACCTCCTTGCCGGTGCCGCTCTCGCCGGTGATCAGGATGGAGGCTTCACTCGGGGCGACCTGGTCGGCCAGAGAGATCACCGCTTCCATCGCGGGATCCTCGAAGATCATCTGATGGCTTTCGTCGGCGACGGCCGCCAGCACCGCGGCGATCAATTCCGGATCGGGCGGCAGCGGCAGGTATTCCTTGGCGCCGGCGCGGATCGCGTCGACCGCGCTCCTCGCATCGGTGCCAATGCCGCAGGCGACGACCGGGGTGCAGATGCGCTCGGCGGAGAGGCCGCGCACGAGCTGGCCGATGTCGCAGGTGACGTCGCACAACACCAGGTCGGCGCCCTTGCCGCCGCGCAGCGAGGCGAGCGCCTGCTCGATGTCGATGGCATGCGTCACCTTGGCGCCGCGATCCATCGCGATCTTGGTGGCGGTGGTGAGCTGGCCTTGCAGCTGTCCGACGATGAGTAGTCTCATGGCTATCGTTCCTTAAGCCTGACCGGCCTTGATGATTTCCGTCATGGTGACACCCAGGCGATCCTCGACGAGCACGACCTCGCCGCGCGCCACCAGCCGATCGTTGACGTAGATGTCGATCGCCTCGCCGACCTTGCGGTCCAGTTCGACCACGGTTCCCTTGCCCAGCTTCAAAAGCTGGCTCACTTCCATCGCGGACTTGCCCAGCACGGCGCTGACCGTGACCGGCACGTCGAACACCGCTTCGAGATCCTGCGCCGTGCGCCGGATATCGACGTCCTGGCTCGACGTGTTGTTCAGCAGGGCCGCGCTGCTGGCGGGCTCGTCATGTCCCAGATCGGGCAGATCGACGTCGTTGGGCGCCATGACTTATTCCTCCGACGAATGTGAAAAGCGACGCGCGATCAACTCGGCGATCGCCGCTTCGATGGTTGCTGCGGAACGCTCGGCCCCGCCGCCGCGCCATTCGATGCGGCAGTCGGCGCGGCCCAGACCGGCCTCGCCCGCGACCACGACGCGGCCTTCGAAGCCTTCCTCGTGCGCGATCTCGGCGAGGCGCGGCTTGATCATCTCGGCGACCTCGGGGCTGGTGTGCAAAACGATGCGCGGCTCGCCGAGCGCCTGGTGCAGGGCGTGGCGCAGAACCTCCTCGACGTCGACGGCCGGCAGCGCGTCGATCGCGGCGGCGGACAGCTTGCGGGCGGCGGCCAGGCCGATCATGGCGGCCTCCTCGCGCACATCGTCGCTCGCGCGGCCGGCGCTTTGGGCCACATTGCGCAGGGCTTCGACCAGCCGCGCGACTTCCTGGGTCTGCGCTTCGATCGCGCGCACTTGGCCGGCCTTCATGCCTTGCTCGCGCGCCTTGGCCGAGAGCTGGTCGATCTCGTCCATCGTGTACGCCTTCTTCTGGCGCGCGCGCGCGGCGTTGGAGACGAGGTCGCCCTCGGCGCGGAACTCGGTGTCGAAGGTATATTTGCTGGCCGCGCTCATCAGTACACCAACTCGTCTTCGCCCTGCTTGTTGGCGATCATGATCTCACCCTTGTTGGCGAGATCCTTGGCGACGTTGACCATGCGCATCTGCGCCTCGTCGACGTCCTTCAGGCGCACCGGGCCCATCGCTTCCATGTCCTCGCGCAGGATCTTGCCGGCGCGTTCGCTCATGTTGGAGAAGAAGACGTCGCGCAGGCTGTCGGTCGAACCCTTGAGCGCCAGCCCGAGCTTGTCCTTCTCGACGTGACGCAGCAGCGTTTGGATCGAACCCGGATCGAGCTTGCCCAGATCCTCGAAGGTGAACATCAAGGCCTTGATGCGCTCGGCGGAATCTCTGGAGCGTTCCTCCAGCGCGGTGACGAAACGTCCTTCGGTCTGGCGGTCGAAATTGTTGAAGATTTCGGCCATGTGCTCATGGGCGTCGCGCTTGGCGGTGCGGGCGAGGTTCGACATGAACTCGACGCGCAGCGTCTGCTCGACCTTGTCGAGAATCTCCTTCGGCACCGATTCCATGCGCAGCATGCGCTGCACGACTTCGAGCGCGAATTCCTCCGGCAGCGCCGCAAGGACGCGCGCGGCGTGTTCCGGCTTGATCTTGCTGAGCACGACCGAAACGGTCTGCGGATATTCGTTCTTCAAATAGTTCGCCAGCACCGTCTCGTTCACGTTGGCGAGCTTGTCCCACATGGTGCGGCCGGCCGGACCGCGGATTTCCTCCATGATCTGGCCGACCTTGTCTTCCGGCATGAAGCGGGTCAGCAGGCGCTCGGTGGATTCGTAGGAACCCATCAGCGAGCCGGTGCCCGACATCTGCGAGACGAAGTCGACCAGGAGCTTTTCGACGAGCGACGAACTGACCGTGCCCAGCGTCGACATGACCTGCGACACCTCCTTGACCTCGTCCTCGTCCATCATCTGCCAGAGTTTGGCGGAGTGTTCTTCGCCCAGCGACAGCATGATGATCGCCGAGCGCTCGGCGCCCGTGAGCTGGCGGATGTCTTCCTTGGCCGATATCTTGCCGCGCGGTGCCATGGGTTCTTAAGCCGGTTCGTGGAGCCAGGTGCGGATGATCGCAAGCGCTTCCTCGGGATGCGCGCTGACGACCTCGCCGACCTTCTTGATGGAGGATTCGCGGACCTGCCCTTCGATCTGCGAGATGTCGATCGAGGAGCGCTGCGGCCCGGCGATGGCGAGTGGTTGGCCGCTGGCGTCGGCGTGCAGCTGGCCGGCCGCACCCTGGGGCGCGGACAACGCGCCGGCGGAAACCGATCCGTTGCTGGTCATGGTGGTGATGGCGAGCGGCGAGAACATGCGCGAGATCAGAGGCCGCGCGACGAAGAAGCCGATCAGGAGCGCGGTGAGCGACAGGATCGCGACCTCGATGATCTTGAGCCAGTCCTGACCGTCGAGGCCCAGCAGCGGCGTCGGCGGCGGCGTGCCCCCGGCGACGTCCATCCGCGCGAATTCCATGTTGTCGACCTGGACGAGATCGCCGCGCTTGGCGTCGAAGCCGATCGCGGATTTAACGAGGTCGGAAATCTGCTTCATCTCGGCCGGCGTGCGCGGCTTGTAGGCGCCGCCCGCCGCCGATGCGCCATCGACCACGACGGCGACCGAAAGCCGCTTCACCGCGCCGCCGTCGACCGTGCTCGTGACGATGTCCTTGTTGATCTCGTAATTCGTGGTTTCCTCGGTGCGCGAGGCGTCGGATTTGTTGCCGTCGCCGGCCGCCGCGGGGGCTGCGCCCGGCAGCGCGCTGCCGACCGACACCGCGTTTCCGGCGCCGGCGCTGTCGGTGTTGTTGGATTCGACCGTCTGCGTCGAGCGCACGACCTTGCTGTCGGGATCGTAATGCTCGCTGGTCGTGCTGGTGTGGGTATAGGACATGTCGGCCGTGACCTGGACGCGGACATGGCCCGGCCCGACGACCGAGGCGACGATCGATTCGACGCGCTGGCGCAGGCGGTCCTCGAAGTCCGAGGTCTCGTTGGTCTCGCCGATGGACGCGGCGTTGGGCCCGTTCTTGTCGTCGCCGCCGGCCAAAAGATCGCCCTTGTCGTCGACCACGGCGACGCGATCGGCGGCGAGTCCGGCCACCGCGGCGGCGACGAGATGCTGAATCGCCTGCACCTGGCCGCGGCCGAGCACGCCTCTGGTCTTGAGGACGACGGATGCTGTCGGCTGCTGATCGTCATGGGAGAAGATTTCTTTCTCCGGAACGACCAGATGCACGCGCACGCCGTCGATGCCGTCGATGGTCTGGATCGAACGCGCGAGTTCGCCTTCCAGCGCGCGCAGGCGATTGATGTTCTGCACGAAGGCGGTGGCGCCGAAGGCGTCCGACTTGTCGAAGATCTCGTAGCCGACGCCGGCGGCCGGCAGATTTTCCGCGGCCAACGACATGCGCAGCTTGGTGACGTCGTCGGCCGGCACCAGGATGGTGCCGCCATCGCCCTTGGCTTCGTATTTGATGTTCATCGAGTCGAGCTTGGCCGTCACGGCCGCCGCGTCGCGCGGCTCCAGCCCGGAGAACAGGATCGACTTGGGCGGCTCGGTGAGCGCGCCGGCGACATAGAGGAAGAAGGCGGTTAGCGCCGCGGCGACGCCCGCCATGACGCCGAACCGCGCCGCTCCAATTGCTTTGACGAATTCCGGCAACGTGCCCTCCGCTCTCGAAGCGAATGACCGACCGGTCTCGCTCCGTGCTAGGCAAACATTGCCGTGTCGATGGTAAAGCTGCGATTAACGGCGGACGCGTCAAACGCGAATAGCGAATAGCGAATGGCGAGTAGGGATTTGGTAACGCTTTCCGTCCCGCGCTCCCTATTCGCTATTCGCTACTCGCATCCGCTAGTTCCTGTACTGCTGCACCCGTGTCGCGCGCAGGCCCGGCATGCCGAAACGGTCGATCGCGCGCTGCCAGGCGAGGAATTCCTCGACCGTCAGCGTGTAGCGCTTGCACGCATCGTCAAGGCTCAAGAGGCCGCCGCGAACCGCCGCGACGACTTCGGCCTTGCGACGGATCACCCAGCGCCTGGTTCCCGGCGGCGGAAGATCGGCAAGCGTCAGCGGGCTGCCATCGGGCCCGATGACATAGCTCACGCGTCCTTTTCTATCTTCGACCATGTTTTCTGGTCTCCCAACATCATTACCCCGCGCGCAACCTAGCCTTGCGGCTTTTAAAATTTGGCCAAGGGGCGTGGTAAATGAAGTCGTATGTTTTTCCTTCAAAGGCGATGAAATTAAGGAACTCGGCGCCGCGTTCGGCCTGCGGCGCCGTTGTTCCGGCTACAGCGTTACTGGATCTGCTCCAGCGTCTGCAGCATTTGATCGGCCGTGGTGATGATGCGGGCCGACGCCGAATAGGCGCGCTGCGTGGTGATGAGGTTGGTGAACTCGTTGGCGAGATCGACGGTCGAACCTTCCAGCGCCTTGGACTGGATGGTGCCCGCGCCGCCGAGATTCGCCTCGCCGATGGTCGGCGAGCCGCTGTTGAGCGACGCGACATAGGCGTTGCCCGACACCGCCGACAGCCCGTCCGGGTTGGCGAAGGTCGCCACCGGAATCTTGAACACCTTCTGCGACAGGCCGTTGGTGAACTGCGCGCTGACGAAGCCGTCATTGTCGATCGCCACGCCGGAGACCGAGCCGAACAGCGCGCCGTCGATGCTGGACGACACCAGGGCCGACGGATTGTCGAACTGGGTGATGCCGTCCGAGCTGCCGACCGTGCCCATGTTGATCGAGATGGTCTGCGGGTTGAGGCCGGAGACCGAGGGCGACCAGGGGATGGTGACGTTGATCGAACCGGTCGGGCTCGCGGCCGACGTATCGGCCGTCTTCAGCGTACCGTCGGCATTGAATGAAATCGTGCCCGAGGTGATGAGATTGTTCGTCGGGCTTCCGATATTCGCGGCGGGGCCCTGATAGGTCACCTCGTAGGACCATGAATTGGCGCCCGTCTTCACATAGGACACCTGAAGCGGCTGCGCGCCGCCCTGGCTGTCATAGACGTTGATCGTGCGCTGGAAGTCGGGCTGCACCGTGCCGGCCGCCATGTCGCCCGCGGTATAGGGCGTGGTGATCGCGGTCGAAGCCTGAAGATTGGCCTTGAGCGACATGGTCGTCGTCGCCTCCGCCTTGCCGGCGAGGTTGTTGACGTTGATGTTCGTCAGGTCGTTGCGGTCCGTCGGCACCGAGCCGTCGGAAGCCAGCGGCCAGCCCTGCAGATAGAGCCCGGCGGAGTTCTGCAGATTTCCGCTCGCGTCCGGCGTGAAGCTGCCGGCGCGGGTGTAGAGCAGAGTCGGGCTGGTTCCGCTGGAGGTCGGCGCGGCGCTGACCACGAAGAAGCCGTTGCCCGACAGGGCAAGATCGGTTGCCGAGTTGGTGGAGGTGATGCCGCCCTGTTCGGTGACGAGCTGCGCCTGGTTGGCGGTCACGCCGGCCGACGAGACGTCGCCGGAGCCGACCGCCGATGCGAGCAGCGTGGAGAACGCGTTGGCGGCCGACTTGTAGCCGACGGTGTTGACGTTTGCGATGTTGGACGACGAGACGGAAAGGGCCTTGCTGTTGGCGTCGAGGCCCGAAACGCCGATCATCATTGCGCCATAGATGCTCATGGTACTGTCTTTCTTCCTTGCCGCCAGGCGCGCCTTCGGCCTACGCCGGCTGAGGTTCAGACGCCCGTTTCTCGGGCGCGGGGTTGAGTCAAAGTGTTTGCACGCCGGCGATGTCGGTGAGCTGCACCGGCATGGGCCCGACCATCAGCACGGGTGAGGCGCCGGTCATGTCGACCTCGCTCACGACGCCGGTGCTGGTGACCGATGTCGTCACCGTCGAGCCGTCCGAAGCGGTGGCCGCGACGCTCAGCTTATAGGTGCCGTCGGGCAACTGCGTGCCGTTGGCGTTCTTGCCGTCCCAGGTGAAGGCATGCGCGCCGCTCGCCGTTTCGCCGGCGCCGGTGTAGACGACGTTGCCGTTGGCGTCGGTGACCGTCAGCTGCGTGTTCACCGCCGTCGTGTTCAGATTGTAGGCCCAGATCGCCTGGCTGTCGGCCAGCGGGGCCTGACCGTTGCTCACCGTCACGGCCTTGCCGAGATAGGACACGGCGTAAGCGCCGGTCTGGCTGGTGCCCTGACCGATCAGCGTCTTTAGATTGTCGTTGGTGTTGATCTGCTGCTCGACCTGGCTGAACTCCACGAGCTGCTGCGTGAACTGGTTGGAGTCCATCGGGTTCAGCGGGTCCTGGTTCTGCAGCTGCGTCGTCAGCAGCGTGAGAAAGGTGTTGAAATTGCCGGCGAGCTGCTGCTGTGCCGAACTCGCCGTGCCGGTCGATGCGGCGGCGGCCGAAGTGGTGGGATCGACGGTGGTCATGACCTATTCCTCAAACGCGAATGTCGAGCCGCGTGTCGCTCGTCGACATCTGGCCCAGTGAGACGGTGGATGCGGCGCTGTCGACCGCGGCGATGGCGCGCGCGGCCAGCGCGCGGGTCCGTGACGACGACTGTCCGTCGCCGTTGCCGGACTGTTGCTGCTGCTGACCCTTGAGCGAGAAATTGAGCCCGTTCTGATTGAGATCGAGGCCGGCATCCTTCAGCGCGCTTTCCAGATGGCCGCGGTCGTTCTGCAGCAGCGCGAGCGTCTGCGGCTTTTCGACCGTGAGCATCGCCTGCGCCTTGCCGGCGTCGTCGACCGTCAAGCGCACGTCGACGCTGCCGAAGTCGGCGGGATCGAGGCGGATGTCGAAATGCTTGGCGCCGCCCTCCGACTTGGCCGCGATGGTGAAGGCGAGGGCGTTGACGTCGGGCTGTGCCGACGGCTGGGAGATCTGAAGCTGGGCCGAGACCTGGGTCGCGGCTCCGGTCGGATTTGTCGGCGCGACGGGGCTGGACGGCGCGACGGCGGCGGCCGGTGCGTGCGCGGGGATTTGCGGCGCGGCGGGCTGGGCCGCTGCGACTTGCGGCGCGACGGGCGGCTGTTGCTGAGCCGCGGTTTCGGTCGGCGGCGGGCCGGCATTCGGCGATCCTGCGGCCGGTGTGCCGGATCCGGCGCCGGCCTTGTTGTCGTCGGCCCGTGGCGCGGTGGCCTGCGTGTTCACATCCTTCGGATCGGGGAAATTGCGCGTCGCGGTCTTTCCCGCATCGGCCAGGGCATCGGCGGCGGTGCTGCGCGCTTGCGTCTTTACATTGCCGGTGGGCACGGCCTTGCCGGCATCGCCGGGCTTGGTCGGCTTGACGGTCGTACCGGTGGGAACGACGGAGGCGGCGCTCATCGCGCCGGCCACGGCGTCCGTCGCGGCGCCGTCCGCCGTTTCGTCAGCGTCGTTCGAAGCAGGGACGGATGGCGCGGCGGCGGCGGTGACCGGTAGGGCAGCGCCAAAATTCGCGTCGTCCGACTCGATCGAGCCTGTCGGTGACGTGCCGATGGGCGTCGTCGCATCCGAAGGGGACGCCAGCGGGGCGCATTCGGATGCGGACGACGGTGGGGGCGGTGCCGCGGTCACGACCGGTGAAACGGGCGCCGTCAAGGCCGCATCGTCGTCGCTCTTCGCGTCTCCGCGCTTGTGCGTGATGGAGTGATGCGCGTCGTCCGCCGGTTTCACCGGATCGCCTGCGGCTGCGGTACTCGCGGTCGAAGCGTCCGTGAGCGCCGGTACGATCGCGGGGTCGGCGGCAACGGCCGGCGGCGCATCCTGCGCGGACGCCGCGAATGTCGCGGAGGCGTCCTCGGCGTCGCTCGCGGAGCCGGCTGTGTTCGTGGAATCGCCAGAGGGCTCATCCGTATTTGCCGCATCGGACGGGGCGCTGGCGTCCGGCGCAACGGCGAAGAAGGAGTGCCGCGAGCGCGCCGCGCCGTTGGCGGCCGTTGTTGCGCCTTGCGCCGACGGATCGTTCGGGTCGGCCGCGCCGGTGGAGGTCGCATCGTCGCTCGCCACTCCGGCGACGCTCGAAATGTCTGCGCCCGATGGCTGCATGATATCGTCGAGCATCGCGGTGAACGCATCGGCGCCGCCGGACGCGGCTGCGGCGGTGCCGCTCACGCTCGTCGGGGTCGGGCCGTTCGAAATGGAAGTCGTCGCGAGTGCTGTCACGTGCCGTGCTTGCATGGTACCGACGGCGTCGTAGCAAGGGCCGGACCAAGCCGTTTTGTCGCGTCATTCGCTTTATTCCGTGCGGATGTCGCCTGGCGCGATGGCCAAGATGCACGGCACGAACTGCCTCGACGCGGCAAACTCTGCCGCTTGTGCGACGCCTATTGCCGTGTCGAGGCCCGATTTTCCGCGCAAAGCCGCCGCGCGGCATGGCACGGCCCTTGCGATCCCGACCTCGGCGGCAAAGCACTTCACGGATATCCTCGCTTGAGCCTGAATGGAATCGCATCGGCGGCGTTGAGCGCGCTTCAGACCAACAGCACCGCGCTGAAAGTGGTCTCGAACAACGTTGCGAACCTCAACACGCAAGGTTACGCGCGGCGCGTCGTCAACCAGGCGACGTTGAGCAATGGCGGCCTCCTGGGCGGCGTCACCATCGAGGACATTCAGCGCGTCTCCGACCAGTTCCTCGATGCCGAGGCGCTTTCGGCCGGATCGTCGTCGGCGCGCTACGACACGCAGTCCAGCGTGTTCGATCAGTTGAACGGCCTTCTCGGCGCGCCGGGCGACAGCACCAGTCTGATGGCGCAGTTGGGCAATGTGTCCTCGTCCCTCGGCCAGGCGGCGCTTTCGCCTGCGTCCAGCGCCAATCAGCTCGGCGCCCTGAACAGTTTCCAAGGTCTCGCCGGCACGATCTCGAGCCTGGCCTCCCAGGTCAGCGGATTGCGCGACCAGGTGGATCAGCAAGTCACGACGGCGGTCAGCGGCGTCAACACGCTCGTCAAGCAGATCTACGACCTCAACGCCCAGATCGCGAACACGCAGGTTTCGAACGACGATTCTTCGGCGCTGCTCGATCAGCGAGACACGGCGCTGCAGAGCCTCGCGCAACTCGTCGGCATCCGCACCGTTCAGCAGCCCAATGGCGGCGTCACGGTGATGACCGAGGACGGCGTCAATCTGGTGGGCGACAGCTACGCCCAGCTTTCCTATACGCCGGGCGCCAACAACGGCACCTATGGCGCGATCACCACACAGGACATCAATCCGCGCTCGGGTGCGCCGATCGGCACGCCGCAGAATTTCGATTCTCATCTCGCCTCGGGCCAGATCAAGGGTTTGATCGACATGCGCGACGGCACGCTCGCCGATATCGGCGTCGAACTCGGCAATCTCGCGCGAACCACGGCGCAGGCATACAATACCGCGCACAACGCCAACACATCATTCCCGCCGCCGGCGGCGCTGACCGGCCACAACACCGGCTTGCTCGCGGGCGACGCGCTCAATTTCACCGGCAAGACGACGGTCGCCGTGGCCGATTCCAGCGGCGATCTGGTCAGCCGCGTCGATGTCGATTTCGGCGCGCAGACGATCTCGGTCGATGGCGGGCCGTCCAGTTCCTTCGCCAATACGGTCGGCGGCTTCGCGAGCGCGCTCAACACCGCGCTCGGCAGCAATGGCAGCGCCAGCTTCAGCAACGGCGTGCTCAGCGTGCAGGCCTCCGGCGGCAACGGCATCGTGGTGCAGGACGATGCGACGACGCCGGCCAGTCGCGGCGGCGCGGGGTTCTCGCAATTCTTCGGCCTCAACGATCTCTTCCGCTCCGCGGCGCCCTCGATCCTGGCGACCGGCCTGTCCGGCAGCGATGCCAGCGGCTTGGCGGCCGGAAGCCAGATCAGCCTCGCGCTCAAGGGTCCCAATGGCGACATCGCCAAGACCGCGACGGTGACGATCTCCGCCGGCATGTCGATCGGCAATGTCGTCACCGCGTTGAACACCGCGATGGGCGGCAGCGCCACCTTCACGCTCAATCCCGACGGTTCGATCAGCGAAACGCAGCCTTCCAATCTATCCGCCTACGCGCTGGCGGTGACCGGCGACACCACGGCGCGCGGCACGACCGGCATGAGCTTCACGCAGCTCTTCGGCATCGGCGACAACCAGACGGCGCTGCAGGCCGCGAGCTTTTCGGTCAATCCGCAGATCGCGGCGGCGCCGCAGACGCTCGCTTTCGCGCAGGCGCAGATCGCCGCCGGGACGGTCGCCGGCGACTCGATCGTCGGCCATGGCGACAATTCGGGCGTCCTCGCGCTTCAGAATGTCGGCTCGGCGACGCAAAGCTTTGCCCAGGCCGGCGGCATCGCGGCCGAAACCGCGTCGCTCAGCGACTACGCGGCCGCGTTCTATCAGGACGTGGCGACGCGCGGCTCCACCGCGACGGCGAACAAGACGACGCAGGACGATCGGCTTCAGGAGGCGCAAACGCGCCAAAGCTCGAATTCCGGCGTCAATCTCGACGAGGAACTCACCCACATGATGACCTATCAGCAGGCTTACAGCGCTGGCGCGCGCATGCTCTCGGTCGTCCAGCAGCTCTTCGACACGCTGCTGCAGGTTCAATAGAGGCCGCCATGAACGTCGATCGCGCATCCACCGCGGGACAAGCCCAGTACCTGCTGCAGCAGATACAGACCGCCTCGCAGCAGCTTCAGCAGACCCAGGACCAGGTCGCCAGCGGCAAGGTCGCTACGGACTATTCGGGGCTCGGCGACAAAGTTGCCGTGCTCGAAGCCGCGCGCACCGCCGCCAACAAGGCCGATGCCTATCAACAGAATACGACGATCGCGGTGAACCAGGCCGATCTGCAGGACTCCCAGCTGAGCTCGCTCTCCGATCTCGCCAACCAGCTCCGCCAGGCGATCACCACCTCGGTCGCCAACAATGACGGCACGACCTTGATGGCGACGGCGCAGGGCATCTTCGATCAGGTCAGCCAGATCCTGAACACCAAGGACGCCAACGGCAATTATCTCTACGGCGGCGACAAGGACGATACTCCGCCCCTCAACGTCACCTCGCTGTCGCAGCTCGCCGCCCTGCCGTCGGCCGCCAATGCCTTTTCCAACGGCACGCTCAAGAAGTCTGTCATGGTCGGCGATGGCCAGAGCGTCCAGGTCGGCGTGCTCGCCTCCGATATCGGCTCGGGCCTGATGCAGACGCTGAAGGATCTGGCCGGGTTCGACGCCGGCGCGTCGGGCAATTTCGCCGGCACGACGTCGCTCACCCAGGCGCAGAACACCTTCCTCACCAATGAGATACCGACCTCGATCGACGCCGCCACCGGCGTGAACAACGCCGCCGCGTCCAACGGCTTCGTCTACAACCAGCTCAAGGACGCTTCCGACCATCAATCGTCGCTCTCGACGATGTACCAGACCTTCGTGTCGAACATCGAGGATGTCGACATGCCGACCGCGATCAGCAAGCTGAACCAGAACCAGGTGGCGCTGCAGGCCGCCCTTCAGGTGACGGCGCAGTTGAACAGCGTTTCGCTGCTCAACTACCTGCCGGCGGCGACGGGATAGTTGCGGAGGGGCCTCCGCGGGATTATAGCCCCGCGCATGACCCTCGATCTGCCACAGGGTGCCCGCGTCGTCGTCGCCATGTCGGGCGGCGTGGACTCCTCCGTCGCCGCCGCGCTCGCCAAGCGCGCGGGCTATGACGTGGTCGGCGTGACCCTGCAGCTCTACGACGCCGGGGCCGCGAAGCGCAAAGGCGCCTGCTGCGCCGGCGAGGACATCCACGATGCGCGCCGCGTCGCCGAGCGGCTCGGCATCGCCCATTACGTGCTCGACTACGAACAGCGCTTCAAGGAGCGCGTGATCGCCGATTTCGCCGACAGCTATGCGCGGGGCGAGACGCCGATCCCCTGCGTGCGCTGCAACGAGCGCGTCAAGTTCGCCGACCTGCTGGACAGCGCGCGCGAGCTCGGCGCCCAGGCGCTCGTCACCGGTCATTATGTGCGCCGGGTCGTGGGGGCGGATGGGTCGCAATTGCACCGCGCCGCCGACGACAGCCGCGACCAGAGCTATTTCCTGTTCGCCACCACCCCGGCGCAGCTCGCCTATCTGCGCTTTCCGCTGGGCGCCATGCCAAAGAACGACGTGCGCGCGCTGGCGGCCGAGCTGGGACTTGGCGTCGCCGACAAGCCGGACAGCCAGGACATCTGCTTCGTGCCCGACGGCAAATACGCGAACATCGTCACCCGGCTGAAGCCCGGCGCGGCCGATCCGGGCGCTATCGTCGATCTGGCCGGCAACGTCATTGGCCGCCACGAGGGCGTGATCCATTTCACCGTCGGGCAAAGGAAGGGCCTTGGCCTCTCGGGCAACGCCGAACCGCTCTTCGTCGTCGCGCTGGATGCGCCGCGCGCCCGCGTGATCGTGGGGCCGCGCGCCGCGCTCGCCACGCACGGCATCGCGCTGCGCGACGTGAACTGGCTGGCGCCGATCGACGGCGAATTCGACTGCGCCGTGAAGGTGCGCTCGACCCGCCCGCCCGTGCCGGCGCGCGTCACGCCGCTGGCGCGTGGCGGCGCCCGCGTGACGCTGCTGACGCCGGAGGAAAGCGTGGCGCCCGGCCAGGCTTGCGTCTTCTATAATGACTCGCGCGTCCTCGGCGGTGGCTGGATCGCAGGCGCGGAGGCGCAGCGGGAGGCCGCGGAGTGAGCCGTTTCGCGCATGCCCTGGTCGTCGGCGGGTCCGGAATGCTGGCCGGGCTTTGCCGGTCGCTCTGCGACGTGAGCGACCAAGTCTCGGTGTTGGCGCGCAACGAAAAACGCATCCTGTCCATTGCACCCGCGATCGATGCGCTGCCTTGCGACTACAATGACGGCGCGGCGCTGGCCGAAGTTCTGGCGTCGCTGCATCCGCCCGATCTGCTGATCGCCTGGATCCATGGGCGCGCGCAGAAGGCCCGCCGCGCGCTGGCGCAGTGCGTCGCCGCCGACGGGCGCTTCGTGCAGGTGATGGGTAGCGCCCATGCCGATCCCGCCCATCCCGAGCGCCTGAAGGAGATGGCCCAGGCGGCGGACGGCCTGCCGGTCGACTACCAGGCGGTGGTGCTCGGCTTCGTGGTCGAGAACGGCCGTTCGCGCTGGCTCGGCAATGACGAGATCAGCCAAGGCGTGTTCGCGGCCGTGCAATCGGGCGCGGCGCATTCGGTCGTCGGGACCGTCCAGCCTTGGAGCGCCAAGCCCTGAACTAGTCGGCCGCGAGTTGTGCCTGCAGCTTCTTGGGTGCGGTGTAACGCCAGGCCGCCGTGACATAGGCACGGAGCGCCTTGGCATCGAGCTTGGTGACATCGACGAAGAGCCATAGCAGCGCCGCGTTCTTCATCGGCGAGAACACCTGTGGGGCCGCGTCCACCAGCATCAGGATCTGGTCGTGCGGCAGCCTTAGGATCCACCTCTCCTCCTTGAACCAGTAGAGCGCGAAGGTCTTCTTGCCGATGTTGAACCACAGGCCGTATTTGTGCGGTTCCTCATGCGTACCGGGAAGCCCCAGCGCGACGCGCTGGATGAAGGCGTATTTCGGCGGCTTGCGGGCTTTGCGGCTGGCCATGGCGGGTGCAATCCTGCCATGAAATCCTGCCGGGTGGTGTCAGCAGCCTTGCCTTGACAGGCTTTGGGGCCCCCCATTACATGCCCCGCCGCGAAACGGTTGGCAGCGTAGCTCAGTGGTAGAGCAGGGGAATCATAATCCCTTGGTCGGGGGTTCAAATCCCTCCGCTGCTACCAGCCTTTCGAAAAGGTGACGCCTTGACGAACCCGTCTGCCGCTTCCCCTGTGACGATCGACGACATCCGCGCCGCGGCGCGCCTGATCCATGGCCAGGTCGAGCGCACGCCCACGCGCCATTCCGACACGCTGTCGCGCATCACCGGCGCCGAGGTGCATCTCAAATTCGAGAACCTGCAATACACCGCCTCGTTCAAGGAACGCGGCGCGCTCAACAAGCTGTTGTCCCTGACGGAGGAAGAGCGGCGCCGCGGCGTCGCCGCCATGTCGGCCGGCAATCATGCACAGGGCGTGGCCTATCACGCCGGCCGCCTGGGCATACCCGTCACCATCGTGATGCCGCTGACGACGCCCTTCACCAAGGTCAAGCACACCAAGGATTTCGGCGCGCGCGTCATCCTGGACGGCGCGACCTTGAGCGAATCCTATGCCCGCGCGCTGACCGTTGCGAAGGACGAAGGCCTCACCTTCGTGCATCCTTACGACGATGTCCGGATCATCGCCGGCCAGGGCACCGTGGCGCTGGAGATGCTGGCCGACGCGGAAGAGCCGCTCGACACGCTGGTGGTCCCGATCGGCGGCGGCGGGCTTATTTCCGGCGTCTCGATCGCCGCCAAGGCGATCAATCCCAACATCCAGATCTATGGCGTGCAGACCCGCGCCTATCCGTCGATGTACGACAACATGAAGTCGGCCAATCTGCCCTCCGCCGGCCAGACCATCGCCGAAGGCATCGCGGTCAAGGACCCGGGCAAGATCACGCGCGAGATCGTGCGCGCCAATGTCCATGACATCCTTCTCGTCGATGAGCCGCAGATCGAGCAGGCGCTGGCCGCGCTGTTGGAAATCGAAAAGACCGTGGTCGAAGGCGCCGCCGCCGCGGCCTATGCCGCGGTGCTCGACAACAAGCAGTTGTTCCACGGCCGCAAGGTCGGCATCGTGCTCTCGGGCGGCAATATCGACATGCGGCTGCTCTCCAACGTCATCCTGCGCGAATTGGCGCGCGAGGGGCGCCTGCTCAGCCTCGAGGTCGAGATCGAGGATCGCCCCGGTCTGCTCGCCCGCGTCGCCACGCTGGTCGGCGAAGCCGGCGGCAATATCCTCGAAGTCAGCCACAACCGCATGATGACCGACATGCCGGTCAAGTCGGCGACGCTGGGGATGGTGGTCGAGGCCCGCGACCAGGACCACGCGAACGAGATCCGCAAGGCGCTCACCGATGCCGGCTTCACCTTGCGGCCAACTTCGATCTAACGGCTGAACTTCTCACTCAGCACGATCGACGAGACCGTGCGCGCCACGCCATGGGTGCGGCCGATGCGGTCGAGAAGGGCGTCGATGCGCGGCGCGGTCTCCGCCTCCACCGTCGCGATCAGGTCGAACGTCCCCGCCACCGCGGACAGCGAGCGCACTTCGGGCATCCTCTTCAGTTCCGCCGTGACGCGGTCGGCCCGTTTGGGATCGGTTTCGATCATCACCACGGCGCGCAGCTTGGCGGCATCGGCCGCATCCGACAGCCGCACGGTATAGCCCTTGATCGTGCCCTCGCGCTCCAGCCGCGCGATGCGCTCCTGCACGGTGGAGCGGGCCAGCCCCAGCTTGCGCGCCAGCGACGCGGTAGGCTCGCGCGCATGGGCGCGCAGCAGGGCGATGAGTTTGGTGTCTGTGTCGCGCATGTCAGGATTCCGACGAATCGCCGGCGCAACCTGCGATTCGTCGGGAGGAAATGCAAGCTCCGGCGCATTGCCGTCTGCGAGACGGCTCTATTTTCCTTCACACTTCGTCATCGCCCGCTTTATGCGGGCGACCCATTTTTCCGCGGCGAAATTGGATCGCCCGCCTTCGCGGGCGATGACGGCTAAGGAGACGGAAGATCACATGAAGAACGTCCTGCTCGTCGGCGGCGGCAAGATCGGCGTTGCGATCACCGAACTGCTCAGCGCCACCGGCGAATACCGCGTCACCGTGACGGATCGCGATCCCGCATCGCTCGCGCGCATGCCCAAGACCAACGTGACCACGCGCCTGGTCGAGATCGCCGGCGCCGCCGATTTCGCCAAGATCGTCGCGGGCCACGACATCGTGCTCTCGGCGACGCCCTATCACCTGACCGCCACGGTGGCGCAGGCCGCCAAGCTTGCCGGCGCGCACTATCTCGACCTGACCGAGGACGTCGAATCCACCCGCGTCATCAAGCAGCTCGCCAAGGGCGCCGACACCGCCTTCATTCCGCAATGCGGTTTGGCGCCGGGCTTTATTTCCATCGTCGCCTACGACCTCGCCAAGAAGTTCGACAGCCTGCGCGACGTGCAGATGCGCGTCGGCGCGCTGCCGGTGTTTCCGCACAACGCGCTCAAATACAATCTCACCTGGTCGACCGACGGGCTGATCAACGAATACTGCAACCCCTGCGAGTCGGTGCGCGACGGCCGCCTGGTCGAGGTGCCGGCGCTGGAGGAGCTTGAACTCTTCACGCTGGACGGCGTGGAGTACGAGGCCTTCAACACTTCGGGCGGGCTCGGTACCCTCTGCGAGACGCTGGAAGGCAAGGTCGACAACCTCAACTACAAGACCGCGCGCTATCCCGGCCATCGCGACATCGTCAAGATGCTGGTGCGCGACCTGCACCTGGGCACCCGCCGCGACATCTTCAAGGACGTCTTGGAGACCGCGATCCCGATCACCTATCAGGACGTGGTGCTGATCTTCGTCACGGTGTCGGGCATGCGCGACGGGCTGCTGACGCAGGAAAGCTACGCCAAGAAGATCTACGCCCAGACCGTCGGCAACCGCCTGATGAGCGCCATCCAGATCACCACCGCCGCCGGCATCTGCGCGATGTGCGATATGCTGGCCGACGGCAAGCTGCCGCAGAAGGGTTTCGTGCGCCAGGAAGAGGCCAAGCTCGCCGACTTCCTCGCCAATCGCTTCGGCCGGTATTATGCGGGCTCTTAACAAATACCGTCATGGCCGGGCTTGACCCGGCCATCCATCGCGCCCGCATATGCGGGCACATATGAATCTTGTGGGCGCGCCAGCGCGCCAGATGGATGGGCGGCTCAGGGCCGCCCATGACGGGCGGAGGTAAAGATGGATACACTCGAACTACTGAACCGCTTCGGCATTTCCCCCGCCGGCGACCACATCGTCCGCTCGCCCATCGATGGTGCCGAGATCGGCCGCGTCGCGTTCGACGATGCGGCGTCGGTCGAGACGAAGATCGCCGCCGCTGCTGATGCCTTCCGCGCCTGGCGCGACGTGCCGGCGCCGCGCCGCGGCGAACTCGTGCGCCTGTTCGGCGAGGAATTGCGCGCCAACAAGGAGGCGCTCGGCCGCCTCGTCACGCTGGAAGCCGGCAAGATCGTCCAGGAGGGTCTGGGCGAGGTTCAGGAGATGATCGACATCTGCGATTTCGCGGTCGGCCTGTCGCGCCAGCTCTACGGCCTCACCATTGCGTCGGAACGTCCCGGCCACCGCATGATGGAGACCTGGCATCCGGCCGGTCCCGTCGCGGTGATCTCGGCCTTCAACTTTCCCGTCGCGGTGTGGGCGTGGAATGCGGCATTGGCCTTCGTCTGCGGCGATAGCGTGATCTGGAAGCCGAGCGAGAAGACGCCGCTCACCGCGCTCGCCTGCCAGGCATTGTTCGAACGCGCCGTCCAGCGCTTCGGCGATGCGCCGGCCCATCTCTCCCAGGTCGTGCTCGGCTTGCGCGACATCGGAGAATTGCTGGCCAAGGACGGGCGCATCCCCGTCCTCAGCGCCACCGGCTCCACGCGCATGGGGCGCGAGCTGGCGCCCGTCGTCGCGGCGCGGTTCGGCAAATCGATCCTCGAGCTCGGCGGCAACAATGCGATGATCGTGACGCCGTCGGCCAAGCTCGACCTCGCGGTGCGCGCCATCCTGTTCGCCGCGGTCGGCACGGCCGGCCAGCGCTGCACCACGCTGCGCCGCCTCTTCGTGCATGACAGCATCTACGACACGCTCGTGCCGGCGCTGAAGGCGGCCTATGCCAAGCTCCCCATCGGCAATCCGCTGGAGAAGGGCACCCTCGTCGGCCCGCTGATCGACAAGGCGTCGTTCGAGAACATGGAGCGCGCGCTGGCGGCCGCGAAGGCCGAAAGCGGCGTGATCACCGGCGGCGGCCGCGCCTTGGCGGACGCATTCCCCAATGCGCATTACGCCCGCCCCGCCATCGTCGAGATGCCGGCGCAGACGGCGACCGTCTGCCACGAGACCTTCGCGCCGATCCTCTATGTGATGCGCTATACCGACTTCGATGCCGCGCTAGCGCAGCACAACGCCGTGCCGCAGGGCCTGTCGTCCTGCATCTTCACCCGCGACATGCAGGAGGCCGAGCGCTTCATTGCGGCCTCGGGCAGCGATTGCGGCATCGCCAATGTGAATATTGGCCCGTCCGGCGCGGAAATCGGCGGCGCGTTCGGCGGCGAAAAGGAGACCGGCGGCGGCCGCGAAAGCGGCTCCGACGCCTGGAGGGCCTATATGCGGCGCCAGACCGCGACCATCAACTATTCCGATGCCCTGCCGCTGGCCCAGGGAATCGAATTCGCGGTCTAGACAGGGCGGTATCCCCTCCCCATATGTGGTGAACCACCTTCGGAAGGGGTTCCGATGCTGCACGCTCTGCTTTTCTGGCCGTTCGCCTTCTGGTTCTTCGGGCCGTTCCACGGCCTGGCGAGCCTGCTCGTTTTGGTCCTGATCTTCAGCCTGATCTTCGGCCGGCGCCGGTATTATTACGGCCATCCCTATTGGTGGCACGGCATGAGCCGCACCGACGCCCGCTCCATCCTGGAGGAGCGCTACGCCAAGGGCGAAATCCAGCGCGAGGAATATCTGGAGAAAAAGCGCGATCTGGGTGGTTGACCGGAGCAATTCCAGGAAAAGTGTAACGCGGTTTTCCGTTGGAATTGCGACCAAACAAACTCGCGGGATTAACGCTTTCTTCACCAGATTCTTTTCTCCCGCGTGGCCATCGCCTAGCCTCGGCGCGTTCCTTTCAAGGACGCGTGGGGATGCCCAAGACCGTGGCGCAATTCGCCGGAATTCTCGTGACCGCGATCGTCGTGTTCGGCGCCGATGTGGATGTGCTGACCGCCATTCCGCTGGGCATCGTGGCGGGCGCCCTGGCGACGTTCTTCGTGGCGTTTGCCGATGAAAGGCGAATAGCGAGTAGCCAATAGCGAATAGGGAAGATTTGCTGCCCCACTCGCCATTCGCTATTCGCTTCAGCCGTTATCCGGCGGAATGGTGTTGAGCGCTTCTTCCAGTTCGGCGAAGGAGGGCTGCGCCTCGCTTGGCACGCTGCCGCGGCCGATCTCCACCGAGACCTGCGCCGCATTGCCGTGCAGATGCGCGACGAGGATGTCGCGGATGACGTGATAGAATTGCGCGTCCTCGTCCACGATCGCCTTGAGCCGCGCGCCCATCGGGCCGACGATGCCATAGGCGAGGAACACGCCCAGGAACGTACCAACCAGCGCCGAGCCGATCATGCCGCCCAGCACTTCCGGCGGCTCGCTGATCGCGCCCATCGTCTTGATCACGCCCAAGACCGCCGCGACGATGCCGAGCGCGGGCAAGCCGTCCGACATCGTGGTCAGCGCGTTGGCGCCGACCAGGGCCTCGTGATGGTGCTTCTCGAGCTGCTTCTCCATCGCGGTCTCGACCTGGTGCGGATCTTCCAGGCTCATCGTCATCATGCGCAGCGTGTCGCAGATGAAGTCGAGCGCGAAATGGTCTTTGCAGATCTTGGGATAGCGCTTGAAGATCGACGAGTCGTCGGGCTTCTCGATATGCGCTTCCAGCGCGATCAGGCCCTTGGATTTCATCGTCTTGGTGAGCAGGAACAAAAGGCACAGAAGATCGCGATAATCCGACGGCTTCCAGGTCGGGCCCGAGATCACCTTGCCGAGCGAGCCCATGATCTTCTTGAGCGAATACATGGAGCCGCCGATCAGCATGGCGGCGACGGCGGCGCCGAAGATGGTGAGGATTTCGTGCGGCAACGCCTCGATCACCACGCCGAGCGAGCCGCCGGTCATCAGGTAACCGCCGAACACGCACGCGAAAAGCACTACGATGCCGCCGATTTGAAGCATGGCCCGCCCGAGGAAAGTCAGAGCCGTTAGTATTAAGACAAGGGCTTAAGAAGCGCTGAACGGGAACATCGCGCGGCCGGCGCGGCGCCCGTTTCTTTCCGATTACTTAATCTCGGAAAGCTTGCGCGCCACCAGCGCCGACAGCTCCCGCACCACGGCGTCGCCGTGGCGCTCGGTATCGTCCCGGGTGCGGGCCGACAGGATCAGGGCGTCGAGATGAAGTCCGGTGACCGTCTCGTCCGGATCGCGTCCAAGCTGCGCGATCGACTCGAGATATCGGCAGAACACGTTGGCGATGCGTCCCGTGGCGCCAAGGCCGGCGGTGCCCGCGAGGCCGCGGATCTCGTGCGTCGCGGCGAACACCGACGGCCAGTCGCGCGCCGTCACGGCTTCCTCCAGCGCGACAAGAAGCTCGAACACAGCGCCGCGCAGCTCCGCCGATTTGAGCGCGATGACACGACCGGCCCTGGCCAGCGTCTCGCTGCTTGTCAGCGCCGCCAGCGCCTGGCGGCGCGCGCCCAGCGCGAGCAGCGCCGGATAGCTTTCCGGAGCCACGATTTCGGCAACAACGTTCGCGGTCGTCCGCATCGCTCGATTCCCGTCAACGGATGGCAAGGTCGTTCTCGAAATCTTCGCGCCGGCGGAACGGGCCGGCATAGTCGGCGATCGCATGGCGACGCCGGTCGGGGCCGAAATAGTCCGCCGCCTTCACGAAGGCGCGCGGCCGGTCGATGATCTCGCCGATGCGTTGGAACAGGCTGCCGGCGGTGATCGGCTTGGCGAGCACCTCGGTCACGCCGACGTCGCGCGCCGCCTCGACGCGGTGGCGCTCGGTATGGCCCGTCACCATGATGATCGGAATGTAGGGATTGGGACTGTCGCGCGACATGCGGACCTGGCGCACGAATTCGATGCCGTCCATCGGCTTCATCGAGAGATCGGAGAGGATGAGGTCGGGCTGTTTGTCGCGCAGCAGCAAGAACGCTTCCTCGCCATTGCTCGCCTCGATCACGTTGTCGATGCCGAGCGCGTTCAACAGCGAGCGCAGAAGCATGCGCATGTGTTGATTGTCCTCGACGACCAACGCCTTGAGATGATCGAATGCCCCCCCGGACATGCGCGTCTCCGCCCCACTCTACGCGACGTCACGCCCGGACGTACGGCCGCGACCATGCGCACCGGCGCCGGTCGCTCGAGCCGTTGTCCCAGGCAGCGTCAAGATCGGTTTCGCTTTACGTCCCATCGGCAAATTAAGAAAGATCCGGTTAGCAATTGGTTACGAATATTACCCTAGGGGAACAACATGCTTTCTGAAATCCGTAGGCAGGTGGGACAATTCGCCGTCGGATCGCTTGCCATCACGGCAAAAGCACTCCTAGCCCCGATGGCCGTGGGTGCGAATGCCCTTCTGTTCGACCGCGCCGGCCGCGTCGGCCTGGTGCGTCATTCCTATATGAGCCGGTTGGGTCTGCCCGGCGGGGGCGTGGGGCGCGGCGAGCCGCCGGAGGTCGCGGTCCTGCGCGAGTTGCGTGAGGAACTCGGTACCGTGCGCAGCGATCCGCCAATGTTTTTCGGGCTTTACACGCGTCCCGCGGGCTGGGCGACCAATCTTGTTGTTCTTTATCGTCTGATGAATTGCGAGGTGGAGTTCCGCCCCAACCTCGAAGTGCGCGAATTGCTGTTCGTCGATCCGGAGAATCCGCCCGATACCGTCGGCCCGGGTACCCGGCGCCGCCTTGCCGAATATTGCGGCAAGGCGGCGATCAGCCGATTCTGGTGAGCGGTCACACCGGGTCCCAGCCGAAAGTTCCCGTCGTGGGCGACAGGTCGGCGAAGCTCGGCTTCATCGCCTTCATGCAGTGCTCGGCGATCGTCTCCGGCGTCCAGCCCTCGATCTTGCCCAGGCCGCGCACCGGCCTCGGCTGGCTCATCAGGAAGATCTCGTTGCCGCGCGCCACGAAGATCTGTCCGCTCACATCCTTGCAGGCGGGTGACGCGAGCGACACGGCAAGCTGCGCCACTTGGTCGGCGCGCATGTGGTTCTTCATCCGCTCGACGCGCTTGGCCGAGGCTTCGTCCTTCACCGGAATCGTCGCGATCATGCGTGACCAGGCGAAGGGCGCGATGGTGTTGGAGCGCACGTTCTTCGCCGCGCCTTCCATCGCGATGATGCGGGACAGCCCCACCACGCCCATCTTCACCGCCGCGTAGTTGGCCTGGCCGATATTGCCGATCAGGCCCGAGGTCGAGGTGAACAGCACATAGGAGCCCTCGCCCTGCTCGCGGAAATGATTGATCGTGGCGCGGGTCACGTTATAGGCGCCGTTCAGATGCACGTTGACGACCATGTCCCAGTCTTCGTCGGTCATCTTGTGAAACATCGTGTCGCGCAGGATGCCGGCGGGGTTGATCACCGCATGCAGGCCTTTGAACGCGTCCATCGCCTGTTCGATCATGTGCGCGACGCCCTTGCGGCTGGTCACGCTGTCGGAGTTCGACACCGCCCGCCCGCCCGCCTTGCGGATCTCCTGCGCCACCTGTTCGGCCGGTCCGGCCGAGCCCTCGTCGCCGCCCGAAACCGCGCCGCCCAGGTCGTTGACGACCACGGCGGCGCCCTCCTTCGCGGCCAGAAGCGCGCACTCCTTGCCGATGCCGTTGGCGCCGCCCGTCACCAGAACGACCTTGCCTTCGAGTACGCCCTTGCCTTCGGCCAAACTCATGTGCTTCCTCCGCGGAAATTTTCTTGAACCCTCAGATTACAGAGCCCTCGTTGAGCGACGCAAGCGAACCTGGTTGGACGATCCGTCCCGAGCGGCCCGAGGACGCGCCGTTGATCGCGGCGTTGAACGAGACGGCGTTCGGCCCGGGCCGCTTCGCCAAATCGGCCTATCGGCTGCGTGAGGGCGTGGATCACGCCGCGGCGCTCGCCTTCGTCGCCATCGAGGACGGCGCGCTCAAGGGCTCGGTGCGGTTCTGGCCGGTGAGCATCGGAGGCCATGCCGCGCTGATGCTGGGTCCGCTCGCGGTCAGGCTGGGCGAACGCGGCCGCGGCATCGGCGTGGCGCTCATGGAACGCGCGATCGAGGAAGCGAAGGCGCGCGGTCACGCGGTGGTGATCCTGGTGGGTGACGAACCCTATTATGCGCGCGTCGGATTTTCGAAGTTGCCGCCGGGCCGCGTCCGCTTTCCCGGTCCGATCGATCCGGCGCGCATCCTGGGCCTGTCGCTGAAGTCCGGCGCGGCGCTCAATCTCTCGGGCGAAGTGCGTCGCGCCGGACTGGACGATCCCCACTGCGCCGACGGCGCGGGAGTGGGATAGCTATTCCGCTGCGATCTTGTGTGGCCTGCCCCGCCGGCGTCGTACTACCGGCCTGTAATGCGCGGCGTACACCGTTGGGTCGCTATCCAACGTCCGCAATGCGATGGCGATTGTCTCCGGCAGGACAGCAGCGTCGCGATAGCTGCGAACGGTCCGTTCGGCGATGTGGAACAGCGTGGCGGTCTCCGCCGTGCTGAGCCCGTGTCGCGCTTCGAATGCCACCAGATGCTTTCCCGACAGGCTCTGCTGCTGCTCGGCCAAAGTGCGCAACGTCGACGCGCTGTAATCCAATCCGTTTTCCCAGCCGATGCCCGAGCCGTGCCCCACGGGCTTGACACGGCGAAACGCGGCTTGATCCTCGGCGAAGCCGCTGAAGTGCCGCGAACTGTGGACGAGGCCGGTCAAATCGACATCCGATTTAGTTCCATCATCCCACGTCACGCGGAGCGACAGCGGCTTCTTCGCCGCTCCGACGGCTTTCACGCGAGGCAATGTGCTCTTCCTGTTCAATGCAATTCGTCCCATTTCCGTATAAGCATCTCGCGATTGTTCGCGATCCAAGCCATTGCCGCTCGCTTTGCGCTTGCTGGAGCGCTGCCGGCCAAAACGGCACCGTTCCTGATCGCGACAAGCATCTCGAACTCCCGCCCGACGACATGAACATGCGGCGGATTGTGGTCTTCGAAATACATGTCGATCTCGAAATTTGCGAAGCGCGAGAGCGTCGGCATCCTCTGAATTAATATGGCAGAATACGCCGCATTTCAAGAAAAATAATGGCATATTTTGCCGGTTTTACCGCCCCTCCACCCGCCACGCGAGCAAGAGCGTGCCGAGCAGCAGGAGCAGCGCCAGCCAGCTCGGCAGCAGCGGCCGCTGCTCCACGCTCGTCACGCGATAGGCGCCGTTGGCGCGCAGGCCGATCCAGTTCGATCCTACCGCATTGCCGCTCGCGCCCACGCGGCGCACCTCCGGCACGCCGTCGGTGAGCCAATGCACCGAGCCGCCACTCGCGTCCGCGATGGGGTTCAAGATCGAATCGGTCGCGCGCATGTCCGCGACTTCTTTCGGATTGAGCGGCCCCGCCGCCGCCACCGCCGTCAGCGTGCCGTCGGTCAGCCGATAGAGCCCGAGCTCGTCGGCCTTGGCGCTCGCGCGCCACACGCCGGGCTCGGTCTTCGTCAAAGTCAGCGTCGCGGTCCTGCCCGACGGATAGGTCAGCGTCACCGGCTGCGCCGTGTCGGCCATCGTGCGCCGCTCCACCGCGATCCGCCCATCGGCGATGGCGGCCGACAAGCGTTCTTCCTCAAGCTCCGGCTCCTTCATCAGCCAATGCGCCAGCCGCCGCAGCAGCTCCGCTTGTGGCCCGCCGCCCTCGAAGCCGCGCGCCCACAGCCAGGCGTGATCGGACAGAAGCTCCGCCACGCGTCCCTTCTGCACCTTGTCGAGCACCAGCAGCGGACGGTCGTTCGGCCCGCTCATCAGCGCCTCGCCCGACACCTTGTTCGCGCCGATGACGCGGAACCAGCGGCCCCAGCTGGGCGGCGCCGTCGCGGTGTTCGCGCCGGGCAGATCGCGCGTCACCGGATGGGCCATGCCGGCCGCGGTCACCATCGGCTTGAAGCCTTGGGTCACGATCTCGCCGGTCGGCTGCGCCGGCAGCACGACCGAGAGCGGCGTGTGCGAGATGCTCATCGCCTGCGCGAATTCCGGCCCGGAGGCGACCAGCAGCGCGCCGCCATTGTCGACATAGTCGGCCAGGTTCTCGAAATAGAGCAGGGGCAGGATGCCGCGCTCGCTGTAGCGGTCGAAGATCACCAGATCGAAGCTGCTCAGCTTCTCGGAAAACAATTCGCGCGTCGGAAAGGCGATCAGCGACAGCTCGTTGACCGGCGTTCCGTCCTGCTTGGTCGGCGGCCGCAGAATGGTGAAATGGATCAGATCGACCGACGGATCGGATTTGAGCAGGCTGCGCCACACCCGCTCGCCCGCATTGGGCTCGCCCGAGACCAGAAGCACGCGCAGTCGATCGCGCACGCCCGACACCGTCACCACCGCGCGGTTGTTCTGCAGCGTCAGCTCGGCGGGTCCCGGCCGAGCCTCGATCTCAACCACGTTCTCGCCGCCATGGCGCACCGGCACCTCGATCGTCGCATCGCGCCCGACGGGAACCGCTTGCGAGGTGAACGCCGTGCCGTCGATGCGCACGTCGACCGCCGCCGTCCCCCCGGCCGCGCCCCCGAAATCGTCGACCCGGACCACCATCGGCGCGGTCTGGCCGACGATGGCGAAGCGCGCGGCGTTGACGATGGTGAGCTTTCGGTCCTTCTCGCCGCGCCTGCCTGCGATCAGCGCGTGGATCGGAGCATGAAACGCGAGCTTTTCGGGCGAAGGCGCGTCGTGCACCTCGCCATCGGTGATCAGGATGGCACCGGCGATGCGCTCCGGCGGCACGTCGGCCAGCGCCGCGTTGAGGCCGGCGAAGAGCTGCGTGCCGTTGTCCTCGCCGGTCGCCGTCGTCGTCACCACGCTCTCGCGGATTTCCAGATCCTTTTCGCCCGCAAGTTGCTTCCTGATCGCCGCCAGCACCGCATCTTCCTGGGCCCGTCGCTCGCCCACGCCCATGCTCTGCGAACGGTCGACCACGATGGCGGCGACGTCGGGCAAGGGGCTGTGCGTCTCGGTCACGATCAGGGGATTGGCGATGACGAAGATCAGCGCGGCGAATACCAGCGCCCGCGCCCAGGCGCCGCGCGCACGCAGCGCGACGGAAAAAATGGCGAGCGCGACTCCGATCCCGATCGCGACCCACAGGAGGATCGCCGGCACATGCGGCGCGAAGTCGATGCTCAGATTCATGGCTGCTTGCCCATGCGCTGCAGCAGCGCGGGCCAGTGCACCAGGTCGGCCTTGTAGTTGCCGGTGAGCGCATACATCACGAGATTGATGCCGAAGCGGAACGCCATCTCGCGCTGGCGCTCGCCGCCCGGCGTCACGTCGACCAGCGGCGCGCCGTCGGGCCGGATCGCCCAGGCCGCCGCCCAGTCATTGCCGCCGATGATCACCGGCGAGACGCCGTCGCCGCCGCGCGCCGGTGTTGGCCCGGCATTGGGATCGGCCGGCGGCAGCGCCTCCACCCACACCTTGCCGCCGTCCCAGCGTCCCGGAAAATCGCCCAGCAGATAAAAGGCCTTGGTCAGCACGTGATCGGCCGGCACGGGTTCGAGCGGCGGCAGGTCGAGCTTGGCGATCAGCCGCCGCAGCGTCTGCTCGCCCGGCGACTGCGGCCCACGCACCGAACCCAGCGTCAGATCGCGCGTGTCGAACAGGATGGTGCCGCCGTTTCGCATATAGTCGCTGATCTTCGACAGGGCTTGGGGGCTCAGATCCTTTTCGCGCGGGTCCATCGGCCAATAGAGCAGCGGGAAGAACGACAGATCGTCCTTGGCGATATCGACGCCGATCGGCTCCTGCGGCTCATACGAGGTGCGATTGCGCAATTGCACGCCGAGCCCGTTCAGGCCGGCCCGGCTCATATCGTCGACGTCCGACAAGCCGGTGACGACATAGGCGAGCCGCGTGTCGGTCGCGGCTTTCAGATCGAAGGCATCGTCGGCGCGCGCGCCAGGTCCGCGCAGCACGAACAGCAGCGCGAGCGCCGCCGCGGCGCCGCGCGTCAGACGCAGCCGCGAAAGATAGCCGCGCATCCACAGCGACAGGATGGCGTCGAGGAACAGCAGCGCCGCCGCGAGCGCGAGCAGCCAGGGCGCCAGCGCCAGCACGCTCGATTGCGGATAGGGCTCGATGTCGGCGCCGATCTCGCCGATGGGCAGCAGCGCGGCATCGGCCTTCACCGCGTTCAGCGCGTCCTCGGTTCCCGCCACGCCGTAGAGGCCCGGCGGATGCACGCGCGACACTTCGGTCTTCGGCAGATCGGCGGCGCGGATCGGCAGCGCCTCGGCCGGCGGCCTGCGCGCGCGGCCGAAACCGTCGAGCGTCGTCACCGGCGGCAAGGTCGTCGCGCTTTTCAGGTCCGACGGCCGCGATCCGCTCGCCAGCGCCAGCAGCCGGCGCATCATATCGACATAGAGTCCCGACAGCGGCAGCGACGACCAGTTCGGCCCCGCCGTGATGTGGAACAGCACGATGTAACCCTTGCCGCGCGCCTGCGCGGTGACCAGCGGCGTGCCGTCCGCCAGCCGTGCCCAGGTGCGATCGCCCAACTCGACCGACGGCTCGGCCAGCACCTGCCGCGTCACCGTCACCTCCGGTGGGACAACAAGCCCCGCGAAAGGCGAGGTGTCGGAAAACGGCGCCAGCTTCTGCGGCTCGGCCCAGGCCAGCGCGCCGCCCAGATAGCGTCCGCCGACGCGCAGCTTCACCGGCACCAGATCGTCGGTGCCCGACGTCATGCGTCCGCCCGCGAAACGGATCAGTAACCCGCCGCCATCGACGAATTTTCCGATTGCGTCGGCATCGCTGCCCGCCACGCGGCCGACATCGGCCAGGATCAGGACCGCCACGTCCCGCGACAGCAGATCGCTGACCGTGCCCTTGCGCAGCTCCGCATAGGGCGCCAGCGCGCGCTCCAGATAATAGGTGTCGGAGAGCAGGGGCTGAATGTCCTCGGCATTGCTCGGCGACACCAGGCCGACGGCGCGGCGCAAGCCGCCGCCGCTCAAAAGCTGCACCGTCCCGGCGCTGTCGGCATTGAGGACCGCGATGCGCGTCGTCTCGTTGCGCACTTCCAGCGGCAGGCTGATATGCGCCGAGGCACGGCTGCGGCCGTCCTCGAAGCGGAAGGCGCCTTGCGCCAGCATCTCGCCATGGCTGCCCAGCGCCTGCACCGTGCCGGCGCGCGCCCCCGTCGCGTCCGCGCGCAGCAGCGCGACGTCGAAGCCATTGGGCTTGTTGGCGGGCGGCAGCAGCGCCAGCGCGCCCTGGCCCGGCGCGTCGCCATAGACGGTCAGCGATCCGGCGCGCGACAGCGCCTGCGCGGTCGCCGCCGCCATGCCGTCCTCGATGCCGTCGCTCAGCCACAGGATTCGCGGCGCCTGCGCGAACTTCGCTGTGATTACCGCATCGGCGGCGCGCTTGCGGTCGGGCGCCCAAGGCTCCGGCTTCAAGGCTTGCGCGATGCGCCCCGCGCGTCCGGCATCGAGCAGGTTCACGTCGGGCACGTCCGCCGTCGGCACGATGGCGACGGCGCGTCCCTGTGCGGCGGCGGCGCGCAGCACATCGGCGATCACGGCCTGGCGGGCATCCCAATTGGCCGCGGACGTCCAGCCATTGTCGACGAACAGCACGACCGGTCCGTTGCCGGAGATGCTGGGCCCCTTGCCGAACAACGGCTCCGCCAGCGCCACGATCACCAGCGCCGCCGCGATCAGGCGCAGCAGCAGCAGCCACCATGGCGTGCGCGCCGGCGTTTCTTCTTGACCGGAAAGGCCAAGCAGCAAGCGCAGCGGCGGAAACACGATGCGGCGCGGCAGGGGCGGCGTGACGCGCAGCAGCCACCAGATCGCCGGCAGCACGATGAGAGCGCCTAGGATGTAGGGCGCGCCGAAGCTCAGGCCTGCGAACAGGTTCGCCACCTCAGGCGCCGCTCATGTCGGCATAGAGCGCGATCAGCGCCGTCTCGGGCCGCTTGTCGGTGCGATGCGCGATGTAGCTCCAGCCCAATCGCCGCGCCAACGCGCCCACCGTCTGCGCATGTGCCGTGAAGCGCGTGCGATAGGCGGCGGCGACCGTCTCGGCGCGCCCGATGGTTTCGCTCAAATTCCCCTTCGCGTCTTCGAAACGCATGCGGCCCGAATAGGGGAAATCCTCCTCCGCCGGATCGATGATGTGCACGAGCTGGCCGGCGACCGCGCTGCGCGACAGCCGTCGCAGCGTCGTCTCGATCGCCTCCAGCGGCGAGAGGAAGTCGGAGAACCAGACGAATTGCGCGTTCTTGGCGATCGTCGATTCCGGCGGCAGTGCCGCGTCGTTCGGCGCGCTCTCGATCAACGCGTGGCCGATGCGGTTCAGCGCGGCGCGCGAACTGGCCGGCGCCTGGCCTTCGCCATAGAGCGCGACGCGCTCGCCGCCGCGCACCAGCAGCGACGCCAGCGCCAGGCCGAGGAGCTTTGCCCGCGCCGCCTTGGTCACCGCGCCGCTCGCGAATTGCATGCCCGGCGAGGAATCGCACCAGAGCCACACCGACTGGGCCGCCTCCCATTCGCGCTCGCGCACGAACAGATGCTGCGATTTGGCCGATTGCCGCCAATCGATCGCGGTGGAGGAATCCTCTGGGGTATAGCGGCGGAACTGCCAGAAGCTCTCGCCCATGCCGGCCTTGCGGCGCCCGTGTACGCCGAGACTCACCGCCGCGGCCAGCCGTTCGGCATCGACCAGCAGCGGCGGCAGGCCGGCACCGAGCGCTTCGGCCTCGTTCAGAAAATTTGTCGTCTGCGCTGGACTCAAAGAATGCTCCGGCACAGCCGCTCGATGACGGACGTCACCGTCATGCCTTCGGCGCGCGCCGGAAAGGTGAGCGCCATGCGATGGCGCAGCACCGGCTGGGCCAGCGCTTCCACGTCGTCGGTCGACGGCGCCAGCCGCCCCTCGATCAGGGCACGGGCGCGCACCGCCAGCATGAAGGCCTGGCTCGCGCGCGGCCCCGGCCCCCAGGCCACCGCATCGCGGATGTCCTTGAAGCCCTCGTCGCCCGGCCGCGCCGCGCGCACCAGGCGCAGGATCGACTCGACGACCTTCTCGCCCACCGGGATGTGCCGCACGATCTGCTGCGCCATCATCAGATCGGCCGCGGTGCACACCGCGCCCGGCACGGCCTCTTCGCCGAAGGTGGTGGCCGCCAGCATGCGCCGCTCGGCCTCCTTGTCGGGATAGCCGATGTCGATCTGCAGCAGGAAGCGGTCGAGCTGCGCCTCGGGCAGGGGATAGGTGCCTTCCTGCTCCAGCGGATTCTGCGTCGCCAGGACATGGAACGGCCTGGGCAGGTCGTAGCGCTGCCCGGCCACGGTGACGTGCCGCTCCTGCATCGCCTGCAGCAGCGCCGATTGCGTGCGGGGCGAGGCGCGATTGATCTCGTCGGCCATCAGAAGCTGGGTGAACACGGGCCCGGGCAGGAAGCGGAAGGCGCGCTTGCCGGACGCCTCTTCCAGCACTTCGGAGCCGATGATGTCGGTGGGCATCAAATCGGGGGTGAACTGGATGCGCTTGCTGTCTAGGCCGAGCACGATGCCCAGCGTCTCGACCAGCTTGGTCTTGGCCAGACCGGGCACCCCGATAAGCAGGCCATGGCCTCCGGCAAGCAGCGTCACCAGCGTCTGCTCGATCACCGCGTCCTGGCCGAAGATCGCGTTGCCGACCGCCTCGCGCACCTTGGCCAGGGTGGCCGCGGCGCGCTCCAGATGGGCGGCGGCGCCAGAACTCTCAGCCACGATGTCGTTCATCAAGGAAGCCCGGATGCTTGGTTGCCGGTCCCTGTTGCCCACCCTATCTTGGTCTGGGATCGCCGGGACGTAGCGGTTATGTACCGCGCCGCTCCCGGCGCAACAAGGAAAACGCCCGCGCCGCACAGGGCTGTGATGGACGCGGCGGGATGGACATGACGAGCGGCCAACTGCCCCTGGGTCTTGCGAGCCTGCAGCGCGACGCGGCGCGGCTCGCCAAGCTGCCGCCGGTCGAGCGGTGGAACCCGGCCCATTGCGGCGACATCGACATCCGCATCGCGCGCGACGGCACCTGGTACCACCAGGGCAGCCCGATCGGGCGCAAGGAACTGGTGCGGCTGTTCTCCACCATCCTGCGCCGCGACCCGGACGGTTACGTTCTCGTCACCCCGGCCGAGAAGATGCGCATCGTGGTCGAGGACGTGCCCTTCCTCGCGGTGCTGATGGATGTCCGGGGCAGCGGGCGCCACCAATCGCTCGTCTTCACGACCAATGTCGGCGACGAGACGGTCGCCGGCCCGGACAATCCCATCCGCGTCGAGACCGATCCCATCAGCCAGGAGCCGGCGCCCTACGTCCATGTCCGCAAGGGGTTGGAGGCCCGCATCGCCCGCGCCGTGTTCTATCAGCTCGCCGATCTCGCCGTGCCGGGCGAAGGCGCGCATCGCGGCATGTTGGGCGTTTGGAGCGGCGGCGCGTTCTATCCCTTGGGCCGCCCGGAATGAGCGCGGCGACGGAGTCTCCCGCCGCGGTCGGCCGGCGCATCGTCGACGGCGGGCTGGAGCTGTTGCGCGCGCGGCTGCTGCGCGAGCCGCCGATGCTGCCGCTTGCCCCCACGCGCGGCGATTACGATCTCAATCCGCAGAACCGCCCATCCGCGCCGCCCAATCTCACCCAGGCCGCGGTGCTGGTGCCGCTGATCTATCGCGACGAGCCCAGGGTGCTGCTGACGCAGCGCACCGACACGCTGTCCAGCCATGCCGGCCAGGTGTCGTTTCCCGGCGGCCGCGCCGATCCCAAGGACATATCTCTCGTGGAAACCGCCTTGCGCGAGACGCAGGAGGAGACCGGCATCGAACCGGCCTTCGTCACCGTCGCCGGCTTCCTCGACGCCTACGAGACCGGCACCGGCTACGCCATCCTGCCGGTCGTCGGAATCCTGAGCGAAGGCTTCGCGCTCAGTCCGCACGAGGGGGAAGTGGCGGAGATCTTCGAAGTGCCGCTCGCCTTCCTCCTCGATCCCGCCAACCGCCAACGCGACACGCGCGAATTCCGCGGCGTCACGCGCAGCTTCTACGCGTTCCGCTACGACGGCCATTACATCTGGGGCGCGACGGCGGCCATGCTGGTCGATTTCGGCGATCGGATCGCAGCGCCATGACGCGCACGATCCTCGAACGCCTGCTGCTCTTCGCGCTGCCCTTCATTCTCTACGGCATCTATCTCGTGGCGCTTCGGGCCCGGCCGCAACCGTCCGTGCGCCGCCATCCCTGGACGCTGCTTGTCATTGCCGGGCTGGCGCTGGTCGCGTTGAGCTTCGTTATATGGGGCTTCACCGAAGGCGAGCCGACGACAGGCACCTATGTCGCGCCGCATGTCGTGAACGGCCAGGTCGTTCCGGGCTATGTTGTGCCGTCGCCGCAGGACAAGCCCCAAGGCAAGCCCAAGTGAAGCTCGATCCCAAACGCCATCCCTGGATGACCGCGCCGGAAACGCGCGCGGTGCTGGCGGCGCTCGGCGGCGAGGGCAAATTCGTCGGCGGCGCGGTGCGCAACGCATTGCTCGGCTGGCCTGTCGCCGATGTCGACATCGCCACGCCGCTGCTGCCGGACGCGGTCACGCGCCGTCTGAAGGCCGCCGGCCTGGGCGCGGTGCCGACCGGCATCGAGCACGGCACGGTAACCGCGGTCGCGAACGGCAAGCCTTACGAGATCACCACGCTGCGCCGCGACGTCGCCACCGACGGTCGCCGCGCGGTCGTGGCTTTCACCACCGATTATGCGCAAGACGCGCAGCGGCGCGACTTCACCATGAACGCGCTTTACGCCGATGAAGACGGCACGATCCTCGACACGGTCGGCGGCGTCGCGGATGCGCAAGCCGGCCGGGTCCGCTTCGTCGGCGACGCCACGACCCGCATCCGCGAGGATTTCTTGCGCATCCTGCGCCTCTTCCGCTTCCACGCCTGGTACGGCAAGGGCGCGCTCGACGGCGATGCCTTGCGCGCCGCGGCGGCGGAAAAGGGCGGCTTGACGCTGCTCGCCGGCGAACGCGTGCAAAAAGAGATGCTGCGCCTGCTCGAGGCACCCGATCCGATGCCCGTGCTGCGCCAGATGGCGGCGGCCGGTATTCTTCCCGACATTCTGATCGGCAATCTCGATCTGCATCGCCTCGAACGGTTGGTGAAGATCGACAGCGACGCCTTCTTCACGCCCGACGCCATCCTGCGCCTCGCCGCCCTGTTGCCCAACGCGGCGGCCGAGGCGCGCGCGGTGGCGCAGGAGTGGCGGCTCTCCAACGCAGCTGCCGATCGCCTCGCCGACATCGCCGGCGCGCGCGAGAAGATCGTCTCTTATCTGTCGGTGAAGGAAGTGCGCAAGCTGCTCTACCGGCTGGACGCGCCGCGCTTCAAGGATCGCGTGTTCCTCAAATGGGCGCAGGACCCCAAGGAGTCGAACGCCATCAACTGGCGCATGCTGCTTGCCGTCGCCGATTCCTGGGAACGGCCGCGCTTTCCGCTGACGGGCCGCGAGGTGATGCTGGCCGGTGTGCCCGAAGGACCGCTGATCGGCCGCATCCTGCAGGAGGTCGAGGATTGGTGGATCGACGCCGACTTCCTCGACGACGAATTCTCAATCGCCGAACGGCTCAAAGCCGTCGTTCAGGCGACGGCGTATTAGAGCAATTCCAGGAAAAGTGCGGCCGATAGCGTCAACGTCTTCGGCGCTTTCCGTCCGGAATTGCGACCAAACAATAATTTAGAGTGGTTCACCGATTCCATGAAGCGGTGAACCGCTCTAGCGGAACTGCCGGATGTTGTGCAGGAAGAACTTGATCGTCTCGGGATGCGGGCGGCTGGTCAGGTTGAGGATCGAGATCAGCTGCTGCAGCAGGAACGCGTCGTTTCTCGGACCGGCCTGATTGTTCTCGTCCTGAATGGGAATGGCATCGACCGTCTGGCCGTCGCGGTTGCCGTGCCGGAAGACCAGGCCGACGACGTTTCCGACTCTGCGCAACCAGTCCTCACGCAGCTCGCTCGCCTTTCCGGTCGGTTGGTCTTTGACGTTGCTCCGCGCGACGGTCACGAGCAGCCTCCCCAGATTGCCCGAGCCGTCCCCGTTCGGCGGGTGAATAAGGCGGACACTTTCGATCGTGCCCGAAATGAATTCGACCCGCTTGTTTAGGAAAAGCGACCAGACGAGCAGCCGGTGCGCCGTCGCCGATGGCCGCATGAACGGCGAATCCCCTTTCGTGACGTTCACGATGCGGACGTCGGGCTCCAACTCCAGTTCCATCAGGTCGAACAGTTCGCGGATCGGCAACCCGGTCAGCGCCTCTTCGAGAAATTTGAAGCGAGTCCGGTTCGTACCGCGGCGGTATTCGTCCGAACTGGTCGCGCGCGCCATCGCGCGGCCGAGCTCCTTATAGGCCAGGTACTTCGCCCGGTCGGTCGGCGAGCCGTTGCTGCGCATGCCGAAGCAAAGCTCGTTCAACAGCGCTTTATGGTCGAAGTCCTTGATGCCCAGCCTCAGGATGTCGATCAGCGCGCCGTCGCCCTGACCGGATACCACGACGAATTTGCGCAGGCTCGGATTGCTGTCGCCGTCGGGTTTGAGCTCGGGAAGCACGCCCTGCTTGACCGCCTGGAATGCGGCATCGTCGTTCTCCCAATAGCCTTTGGAGATCGTGAAGGGGGCCAGTTCCGCAACGTCCCCGATCGGCTTTGCCGCTGCCGGGTGACCCTCGTCGGGACCAAGGACATGCCACCACCCGTTGCCCTCAGGAATGACCTGTACATCTCTTTCCTTGCCGAAGCCGGTCGTAATGACCACGGCGTCGCCGACGACGAATCGTTCCTTGCCGTTGCAGTTGAAGTACACGTGATAGAGGGAATCGGCGATGACGATGCGAGTCGCGACGCACCCCTTGTGCTCGATGATGCGGCGCTCGCCATAGCGCCTCTGCACGCGCGCCTTTTCTTGCCGGTAGCTTGCCAAGATGTCCGCCGTCACCTTGTCGGCGGAGCCCGCCGGCCAGGGAAACAGTGGGATGCCGGAATCGTTCTGCTTCGTCGCCGATCGCGGCCAATCATTGTCCAGGATGTTGGCCGGCCAGTCGTAGCAGGTCGGATGGATGAAGCGGTGCTTGGCCCCGGACAGATGGCCGAGCAGCTCGGACCTTTGTTCGATCAGGCGCACCTGAATGCGCGTTGCCGCGGCGGCGACCGCGGTGGTCAGGCCGCTCAGGCCGCCGCCGATGACGACAAGGCTCATATCGGGGGGGAAGCGGCCGCTCTTGTGGATGGCATGCACGAAGCTCAGCGCTCGGCCCTGCTGCGTCGCGAAGGTCTTGGTGCCCTCGAAACATCCCAGGACGAAGATGTTTTCCGGTTCGCCGTCGCGGGGACGGTACTGCAGGGCGCGAAGCAACTGGTTGGCGTCCATGCGATTGAGTTCGACGATCTGCTTGGCGACCGCGACCGGGCGATTGTCCAGCGTCTCCTGTAGCTCGCGCTGGAAGTCCATCCAGTCCGACGAAGCGGCGCTGAGCATGATGGGGCAGCGGATCTCGTCCCCGAAGCGAAACGTCCCGCAGGCCTTCGCGTCCTTGTTGAGGGAGCTTCCGGCGCAGGCGAGAACCGGGATCACCACCTGTATGCCCAGTTGACCGGCGGTGCCGGTCTTCTCCTTCAATATACGGTCGATGGTGGCGATGACGGTTTCGCTCAGGAAGGCGGACGTCCCAAAGCTGGTGCAGCCGGCCACGATGATGGCCTTCAACTTGCGCTCCGGCGGCGCATAGGGGTTGGGCATGATCGTGATCCACACGAAGTCCATGACGACGTCGGCTTCGGGGCTGCCATTCGCGTCGAGATGGGTCGGCGCGTCGGGGCCGGGCTTCAGTTCGATCGGAACGAGATAGGCGGAGTCCAGATGCTTGCGCGACTCCTCATTGCGATTGACGAGGAGCCGCCGAGGGCGGATCGGTTCGCGGGTGAGCAATTTCCGGGTGAGATCCTCCACGATGTTCTTGCCGTTCGGCGGATCGGCCTTCTTGAAGTGCGGCCCGACCGCCAGCAGGGCATGCGCCAGATCGGCGTCGATCCGGTCGGTCAGGATGGCGTGGGGGTTCTGGACATAGACGATGGGAAAGGGAATGCAGGGCCGGCTGATGCGGGTGTAGTATTCGTCGTGATGTTCGCTGGCGCGGTTTTCGTATTCCATGACCGCGCGCGAGACGACGTTGGAACGTGGACCGCCGATGCAGATCAGATGATGGTCGCGGACGCGCTGGTCGATTTGCAGGCGGTCGGCGGGAAACGTGATTTCGACCGACGACCGCGCGCAAAAAGGAGTTTCCAGCGATTCGCGGACGACCGGATCGGACGGCCGGCCCGGGCTGCCGGAATGCGCCGCCTCGAAAACGACCATCACGTCCGCGGAATCCTGCCCCTTCAGCGTCGCGATGACGTTGTCGTAACCTTGCGCGGGAACTTCCCGCGGGGTGCCCGCCGCATGAGGTTGACCCGCGCCATTGCCGCGCATCAGCCGGCGCATCCGGTCCAGGATGGTCACGTTGTCGGTGGCCTGGCGGCCCGCCGATGCGGGACGGCCGTTTCCTACGCCCATCGTGCAAAGACCCCCCGCGTACCCCGTTATTGGTTAAATCCTACGGTTGTGGAGGCTCGGGGGTCAATTTGCCGAAGGCCGATATTTCGCGTGTATCGTTTTTCCTTGGCGATTGCGGTGAAAAGCACGCATCACATCATTGTATGAGAGGCGCCGATCGGCCCCGGCCAAGGTCTCAACAAGGTTAATGTCATGCCCTTCGCGATCCTCGAGACGCTCTCGCTCCCCGGCAACCCCTATAAGACGAACGACGACGCCTTCGGCCATGTCGACAACGCGGCCGTCGTGCTCGATGGCGCCACCAGTCTCGGCGATCCCTTGATGCCGGGCGACAGCGACGCCGCCTGGCTGGCGCATTTCGGCGCCCGCCGGCTGATGGCGCATGTCCGCGACGGCGATGCGCCGGTCGATGCGTTGCGCTACGCGCTCGCCGATGCGCAAAAGTCGTTCGAAGCGTTGCGCCGCAGGCCGCCGGCGCAGGCATGGGAGATTCCGTTCGCCTCGATGGCCTTCGCGGTCGAAGCGCCGGGCGGTTTCGATTTTCTGCGCTTCGGCGATTGCGCGGGGCTGCTGGCGCGCCCCGGCGAAGCGGTCGAAATCCTGGGCGAATCCTTCGCCGCCAAGGCGCATGAGGCGCGCCTCGCCGCGAAGTCGGCCAAGGAAAAGGGTGTCGCGCCGGCGGCGGCCGACAACCTTCCCGAATTCCTGCCCATGCTGCGCAAGGCGCGCGATCGCGTGAACCGCGGCGATCACTGGCTGTTCAGTCCCGATCCGCGCGCCGCCGATCACGTCGCGCGCCAGCATGTTGCCGCGCCGAAAGGCGCCATGCTGCTGTTGGCGTCCGATGGGTTCCTCGCACTCGCCACCGATTACAGCGCCTACACGGCGGACAGTTTTTTCGCGAAGGCCGTGTCGGGCGGCCTTGCCGCTTTGGCCGAAGAACTGCGCGCCATCGAGGAGGCCGATGCCGACGGCCGCAAATTTCCGCGCTTCAAGAAAAGCGACGACGCGACGGCGGTGCTGCTCAGGATCGCCTAAGCCGGCATCCCATGCATCATCATCATGCCGCCTTGCCAGATCATCTTGATCGCGATGTAGAGCACGATGAAAAGACCGGCATAGCTGATCCAGGCATGGCGGTTCAGCACGCGCGCGATCACGCTGGCGGCGACGCCCATCAGGCCGATCGACAGCATCAGTCCGATGGCGAGCACGATGTAGTGCTTCTGCGCCGCGCCGGCCACGGCGAGCACATTGTCCAGCGACATCGAAAGATCCGCCGCGGCGATCTGCACCACGGCGCGGCGCACCATCGCCGCGCTCGCTTCCGCGCTATAGGGACCGCCCAGCTTGTCGGAACATGCGTCCAGCGCCGCGAGCGATTCCTTCTCTGCCGCCGCGTCGCGGATATCGCGATAGAGCTTCCAGCACACCCACAGCAGCAGGATTCCGCCGGCGAACATCAGCCCGATGACCTCGAGCAGCTCCACGGTGAGCGACGCCAGCACGACGCGCGCCACCACCGCCGCCACCAGGCCCCAGAAGATCACCTTGCGCCGGATCACCAGCGGCACGCGCGATGCCGCCATGCCGATGACGACCGCGTTGTCGCCCGCCAGCACGACGTCGATCAGCACGACCTGAAGCAGCGCGAAAAAACCGCCGTGACTGAACAGGAAATCCAAACGAACTACCTCAAAGCGAATTCAGGGCCAGCGGGCTTCCGGCGGCATCGACACGAGGATGGCGTCGATGTTTCCGCCGGTTTTCAGGCCGAATTGCGTCCCACGGTCCCACAAAAGGTTGAATTCCACGTAGCGGCCGCGGCGCACGAGCTGGTGGTCGCGGTCGGCCGCGGTCCAGGCAAGCTCCATTCGCCTCCTGACGATTTGGGGATAGATGTCGGCAAATGCGAGTCCCACGTCGCGGGTAAAGGCGAAATCCTTCTCCCAATCGCCGCTGTCGAGCCGGTCATAGAAGATTCCGCCCGCCCCGCGCGGCTCCTGGCGATGGGGCAGGTAGAAATACTCGTCACACCATTTCTTGAACCGGGCGTAGTAGTCCGCGCCATGCGCGTCACAGGCGCGCTGCAGCGCAGCATGGAAGTCGCGGGCATCGTCGCCGCTGCGTTCGGGGAACATCGGCGTCAGATCCGCGCCGCCGCCCCACCACGCCCTGGTCGTCACCATATGGCGGGTGTTCATGTGCACCGCCGGCACGTGCGGGTTCTGCATATGCGCGATCAGCGAGATGCCGGACGACCAGAAGCGCGGGTCTTCCTCGGCGCCGGGGATGGTCGCGGCGAATTCCGGCGAGAATGTTCCGTACACGGTCGATACGTTGACGCCGACCTTCTCGAACACGCGCCCCTTCATCACGCTCATCACGCCGCCGCCGGCGTCCGGGCCGTCCTCGCCCGGGCGCGACCAGGCCGTGCGTTCGAAACGGCCCGGCGGGCGGTCCGCCAACTGGCCGGCATGGTCGGCCTCGATCGCTTCGAACGCGGCGCAGATCTTGTCGCGCAGGCTTTCGAACCAGGCGCGCGCGCGCGCCTTGTGATCGTCCGCCGCCTTCCCCGCCGTCATGGAAACATCCCCGTCTGCCGCAACGCCTCGCCCAATACCATCGCGCCGGCTTGCGCCACATTGATCGAACGCAGGCCCGATTTCATCGGAATTCGCAAGCGCGCGTCCGCCGCCGCGTGAACGTGATCGGGCACGCCGGCGCTCTCGCGGCCGAGCAGGATGGCGTCGTCAGGGTGGAAGGAAAACTCCGTATACGCGGTGCCGCCATGGGCGGTGAGCAGCACAATACGGCCCACATGCTGCGCCGCGAACGCCTCCCAGGAGGCATGCCGCCGGTAGTCCGCGCGGTCCAGATAATCCATCCCGGCCCGCCGCATCTGCGCCTCGCCGAACACAAAACCGAGCGGCTCGACGATGTCGATGCCGACACCCAGGCAGGCACCCAGCCGCAGCAGGGTTCCGCAATTCTGCGGGATATCGGGCTCGAAAAGGACTAGGCGCATGAAGCCTCGTTGACTGAAACTAAAATTTCCTTTATAGGAAATAATATAAAGGAAATTCTATAATGACCAAATATGGCCGCCTGGGCGATTATTTGCGAGGCCAGGGCCGGGAAGTTGTCCCGATGACGTTCGCCGAAATCGAGCGTGTCACGGGCGTCAAACTGCCGGCCTCGCAGAAGCATCAGGCGTGGTGGAGCAACAGCACCTCGAACAACGTGATGACCCAGGTCTGGCTCGACGCCGGCTACAAGTCGGAGCAGGTCGATGTGGCGGGCCGCAAGCTCGTCTTCCGCCGTATCGCGCGCCCGCCAACAAGCCTTCAGGAGGAGCCGCGAATGTTCAAACCCGCAGAACCGAGTTCAAAGCCGCATGAAAAAAAAATGGATCGCCATCCAGCTTTTGGCGCGATGAAGGGCATGATGACGATCGAGCCCGGGTATGACATCGCCAGCTCCGATCCGGAAATCGTCGCGGAATGGGATGCGTCGATCGAGCGCCGGGCGGCATTGATCGAATCCGGCTTGAAGCGCAAGCCGTGACGCAGTCCGTCCTTCTGGATACCTGCGCCTGCATCTGGCTCTTGGAAGGCACGCTTTCGGCGACTGCCCATGGGGCGTTGGTGGACGCCCACGCTGCGGACGTCACAAGCTTCGTCTCGCCCGTCACGGCGTTGGAGATCGCCACGCTCAGCCGCAAGCGCCGGGCGAAATCGCCGCTCGATCCGCAAAGGTGGTTCAGCAATGTCCTAAGCCAGCCAGGTCTGGCGTTGAGTGCGATGCCGCCAGCGGTTCTGATGGCCTCCCAGTTTCTTCCGGACTACGCAGACGGCGATCCCTTCGACCGCATCATCGCCGCCACGGCGCGCGAATATGGCTACACCGTGATGACGCGCGACGCCGCGCTGCTCGACTATGGGAGGCGGGGCTACCTCGCCGTGCTGGAGTGCTGACCCGGTCCCATCGGTCAAGCCCGTGAAATTCCGGCATTTTATGCGTCATCGTGCCGCAAGACCCTCAGATTCCATCCCTCTATTTTACCGACCGCAAAGCGGCGCGCGCTTGAGATTCCCGGGGACGGTGCGCACGCGAATTCCCGCCGCCCGGAGCGTCACGAACGAATAAAGGTGAAGCCTTGGCCACCAGCACGACCGCCGAACCAACGCGGCGCGACTTTCTCTACGTAGCCACGGGCGCTATGGCCGCGGTCGGCGCCGCCGCCGCCGCCTGGCCCTTCATCGACCAGATGAACCCCAGCACCGCGGTGCTGGCGCTCGCCTCGATCGAGGTCGATCTGACGCCGATCCAGGTCGGCCAGTCCATCACCGTCAAATTCCGCGGCCACCCGCTTTTCGTGCGCCGCCGCTCGCCCAAGGAGATCGCCGAGGCCAAGGCCGTTGCGCTGTCAGACCTGCCCGATCCGATCGCGCGCAACTTGAACCTGCCCGACGACGCGCCGGCGACCGACGCCAACCGCGAGACCAAGGCCGAGTGGCTGATCGTCTCGGGCGTCTGCACCCATCTGGGCTGCACCCCAACCGCCTTCGAGGGCGATTTCGGCGGCTGGCTCTGCCACTGCCACGGTTCGCAATACGACACCGCCGGACGCATCCGCAAAGGCCCGGCGCCGCAGAACCTCGAAATCCCGGTCTATTCCTTCCTGTCGCCCACCCGCATCAAAGTCGGTTGAGGAGCTTATAGATGTCCGGTCCATCGACCTATGTGCCGCAGACGGGCTTCACCCGCTGGCTCGATTCGCGCCTGCCGCTCGTGCGCTTCGCGCACGACACGATGCTCACCTTCCCGACGCCGCGTAACCTGAACTTCTGGTACGCGTTCGGCGCCATCCTGACCTTCTGCCTCGGCGTGCAGATCGTCACCGGCATCGTGCTCGCCATGCACTACACGACCAGCGCCATGGTCGGTTCGGTGCCCGGCTCCAGCCTGGCCTTCGACAGCGTCGAGAACATCATGCGCGACGTGAACTATGGCTGGCTGCTGCGCTATGTGCATTCCAACGGCGCCTCGATGTTCTTCCTTGCCGTCTACGTCCACATGTTCCGCGGCCTTTATTACGGCTCCTACAAGGCGCCGCGCGAGGTGCTCTGGATCCTCGGCGTCATCATCTATCTGCTGATGGTGATGACGGCGTTCATGGGCTACGTGCTGCCCTGGGGCCAGATGTCGTTCTGGGCCGCGACCGTGATCACCAATCTGTTCTCGTCGCTCGACCAGGTGACCGGCGGCCTGAAGGTGGGCAGCCATATCGCCACATGGCTGTGGGGCGATTTCGCGGTCGGCGACGCGACGCTGAACCGCTTCTTCTCGCTGCACTACCTGCTGCCCTTCATCATCGCCGCCGTGGTCGGCCTGCACATCTGGGCGCTGCACGTGCCGGGCAACAACAATCCGCTGGGCATCGACGTGAAGGGGCCGCAGGACACCGTGCCCTTCCACCCCTATTACACGTCGAAGGACGCGTTCTATGTCGGGCTCTTCGCCATCCTGTTCGCGGTGCTGGTGTTCTTCGCGCCCGACTTCGTCGGCAATCCGGACAATTACATCCCGGCCAATCCGCTGGTAACGCCGGCCGATATCGTGCCCGAATGGTACCTCCTGCCGTTCTACGCGATGCTGCGGTCGATCCCGCAGAAGCTGATCGGCGTCTTGGTGCTGGGCGGCGCGATCCTGACGCTCGCCTTCATTCCCTGGCTCGACACCAGCCGGGTGCGGTCCAACCGCTTCCGCCCCCTGATGAAGCAGTTCTTCTGGCTGTTCGTGGTGGACTGCCTGATCCTGGGCTATTGCGGTTCCAAGGGTGTCGACGCGACGGTGCCGGGCGTTCCGCTCCTGCCGCTCGTCTGGGTCGCACGCATCGGCACGGCCTATTACTACGCCTTCTTCTGGCTGATCATGCCGATCGTCGGCATCATCGAAACGCCCAAGCCGCTTCCCGACTCGATCGCCAAATCCGTGCTCGGCGCCCACGCCGCGCCAGCCGAGTGAGGACATCCATGCGCTTCGCCCTTTTCGCTGGCCTCGCCCTCGGCCTTACGCTTGCCCAACCGGCACTCGCCGCCGACGGCGATCAAAAGCCGCTCAAGGACGTGTCCTTCTCCTTCGAAGGTCCGCTCGGCATGTTCAACCGCGCCGACCTGCAGCACGGCTTCCAGGTCTACAAGGAAGTCTGCTCGGCCTGTCACAGCCTCAACCGCGTCGCCTTCCACACGCTCGATGAAGCCGGCGGCCCCGGCTTCACCGAGGCGCAGATGAAAGCCATCGCCGCCGGTTACAAGGTCGATGCGGGCCCCAACGACAAGGGCGAGACGGTCGACGACAAGGGCAATCCGCTCACCCGCGCCGGCATCCCGGCCGATCACTTCCCGCCGCCCTTCCCGAACGAAGAGGCGGCGCGTACGGCCAATGGCGGCGCGCTGCCGCCCGATCTGTCGCTGATCGAGAAGGCGCGCGCCGGCGGCGCACACTACGTCTACTCGCTGATCACCGGCTTCCACGAGACGCCGCCGGCCGGCTTCAAGGTGACGGCGAACAAGTACTACAACCCCTATTTCATCGGCTGGAACATCTCGATGCCGCCGCCGCTCACCGACGGTCAGGTGACCTTCGTCGACGGCGCGCCCAACAAGATCGCGGACGAGGCCTATGCCGTCGCGACCTTCCTCGCCTGGACGAGCGAGCCGCATCTGGAAGACCGCCATCGCATCGGCGTGGGCGTGATGATCTTCCTGATCGTGCTGTCGGGGCTGCTGTATCTCTCCTACCGCCGGGTGTGGAAAGACACCGCGCATTAGTCGACACACAAATGTCATGGCCCGCGAATGCGGGCCACCCAGTTGACGCCGGAATGAACCTCCACAAGTTCGCTCCGGCGTCTTCATTTCGGCTTCGAACTTGTTATCACCTGGGCGGCCCGCATTCGCGGGCCGTGACACGATTGGAAGGCATGCTAAAAACGACCCCATGACCAGAACCGTCCTCGGAGTCATCGGCGGCAGCGGCGTCTATGACATTCCCGGCCTCGAACGCCCACGCTGGAAATCCATCAAGTCGCCGTGGGGGCGGCCGTCGGACGCGCTGCTGTTCGGCACCTACAAGGGCACCGATCTGGTCTTCCTGCCGCGCCATGGCCGCGGCCACATCCAGATGCCGTCCTCGATCAACTACCGCGCCAATATCGACGTCCTCAAACGCGCCGGCGTCACCGACCTGATCTCGGTCAGCGCCTGTGGCTCGCTGAAGGAAGAATTGCCGCCCGGCACCTTCGTCATCGCCGACCAGTTCATCGACCGCACCTTCGCGCGCGAGAAGAGCTTCTTCGGCCCCGGCATGGTGGCGCATGTCTCCATGGCCCATCCGGTGGACGCCCATATCGCCGGCCAGCTCGCCATCGCCTGCGCGGAGGAAGGCATCGCCTACGCCCGCGGCGGCTCCTACATCTGCATCGAAGGGCCGCAATTCTCGTCGCTGGCGGAGAGCAATCTCTACCGCTCCTGGGGCTGCAGCGTGATCGGCATGACCGCGATGCCCGAGGCCAAGCTCGCCCGCGAGGCGGAGCTGCCCTATGCCATCGTCGCCATGGTCACCGATTTCGACTGCTGGCACCCCGGCCACGACCACGTCACCGTCGATGCCGTGGTCAAGGTCATGCACGCCAATGCCGATCACGCGCGCAAGCTGATCATGAATGTCGCCGGCAAGCTCGGGCCGGAGCATCGACCGTCGCCGGGGATCGAGCACATCCTCGACACCGCGCTGATGACCGCGCCGGACAAGCGCGACCCGCGCCTCTTGCGCAAGCTCGACGCCGTCGCCGGCCGTGCTCTGCCCAAAAGGGCGCCCAAGGCGCGCAAGGCCAAAGCAAAAAAGCGCAAGTGACGGAGGGGCCGAAACCCGGTAAGGGATTGCAGTAACTCCCGGGCCCCCGCCATGGACTTCAAGACCGTCATCCGGACCATTCCGGATTACCCCAAGCCCGGCATCATGTTCCGCGATGTCACGACGCTGATGGGCAACCCGCGCGCTTTCCGCCGCGCGATCGATGAGTTGGTGCAGCCTTATGCCGGCACCCGCATCGACAAGGTCGCCGGCATCGAGGCGCGCGGCTTCATCCTGGGCGGCGCGGTGGCGCACCAGCTCTCCACCGGCTTCGTGCCGGTGCGCAAGAAGGGCAAGCTGCCCTTCACCGTGCTGGGCGAGGATTACGCGCTCGAATACGGTACGGATCGCGTGGAAATCCATACCGACGCCGTGAACCCCGGCGACAACGTCATCGTGGTCGACGATCTCATCGCCACCGGCGGCACCTGCGTCGCCGCGATCAAGCTGCTCGAGCGCGCCGGCGCCAACGTGATCGGCTGTTCCTTCGTGATCGATCTGCCCGAACTGGGCGGTGCCGACAAGATCCGCAAGCTTGGCAAGCAGGTGACGACCTTAGTGGCCTATGAGGGCCACTAGCTTTCCTCTCCCGCTTGCGGGAGAGGACGCAAAATCCTGCACTTGGCGAAGCGCGTAGCGAAGCCAAGTGCTTGGATTTTGCTCGGTGAGGGGAACGCCGCTTGTGACGGTCCCTCACCGTCCGACAGCGGCCGCTGTCGGACCGCTTCGCTCGCCGACCTCTCCCGCAAGCGGGAGAGGTATTCGTCCCTCGAACGGATGGACCGCCCATGAAACTCTACACCAACACCGCATCCCCCTTCGCGCGCAAATGCCGCGTCGTTGCGCACGAACTCAAGCAGAAGCTCGAAGAGATCGAGGTCGCGGCGCGCGACGACGAGCATCTGCGCCGCATCAACCCGCTCAAGAAAATTCCCATCCTCATCCTCGACGACGGCTCGGCGCTGTTCGACAGCCGCGTGATCTGCGAATATCTCAACCACATGGGCGGCGGAAAATTCTTCCCCGGCATGAATCTGTGGCGCCAGAGCACCGGCCGCTGGAAAGCGATGGGATTGCACGCGCTGGCCGACGGCATCATGGATGCCGCGGTCGCCTGCCGCTATGAGATGATGCAGCCTGAGGAACGCCGCAACGGCGACTTCATCGCGCGCTATCGGGCCACCGTGAACGCCGGTCTCGACACCCTGGAGCGTGTGAAATTCACCGAGGTCCCGACCATCGGCGAGATCGCCACCGGCTGCGCGCTGGGCTACATCGATTTTCGCTATGGCGACATCCACTGGCGCGCCACACGCCCCAAGCTGGCGGCCTGGTACGAAAAATTCGCGCAATATCCGTCGATGGTCGCGACCCAACCACAAGTTTAGCCGTGGCTTGACGGCGGCGGGGCGTCTTCGCTGAATCTCATATCCGTCATGGGCGGGCTTGACCCGCCCACCATCGCCGCGTGTCCACGCGGCGGGAGACTGCGATGCGGAAGGGCTATGTCTACATCCTCACCAACAAGCCATGGGGCACACTGTACATTGGCATGACGTCGAACATGAGCGAACGGCTTACGCAGCACAGAAATGGTACGGCATCGGTCTTCACCAAGAAGTACGGCTTGTTGCGCCTTGTCTACTACGAAGTCCATGATCTTGTGACGACAGCTATTGCGCGTGAGACCTCGCTCAAGCGCTGGAGGCGAGAATGGAAGATCGACCTGATCGAAATCCAATCCGACTTGGAAGGAACTCGACTACACTCTTGTTTGATTGATGGATGGGCGGGTCAAGCCCGCCCATGACGAATGGGGTTTTCGAGGCAGGCTTTTGTAGGTAGAACCCGCCCCATGAAAATCCACGGCAAGCACTACCGCTCGGTCTGGCCCGTCGGCGAGGATGCGTTCGGCATCATCGACCAGACGAAACTGCCGCACGAATTCGTCACGCTGACGCTGCGCTCGGCCGACGACGCGGCGGTCGCGATCAAGACCATGCAGACGCGCGGCGCGCCGCTGATCGGCGCCGTCGCCGCTTACGGTCTCGCGCTCGCGGTGCGCGCCGATCCGTCGGACGAGAACGTCACCGCCACGCACGACATGTTGGCGCAGACGCGGCCCACCGCGATCAACCTGCGCTGGGCGCTGAAGCGCATGTGCGACGCGCTGCGCAATCACCCGCGCGCCGAACGCGCCGCGCGCGCCTGGGCCGAAGCCGCCGCCATCGCCGACGAAGACGCCGCGATGTGCGAGGCCATCGGCCGCAATGGGCTCGACATCATCCGCGACCTGCATAGGCAGAAAGGCCGCAAGCTCAACATCCTCACCCATTGCAACGCCGGCTGGCTGGCGACGGTGGATTGGGGCACGGCGCTGGCGCCGATCTACATGGCGCATGACGAAGGCATTGCGCTGCATGTGTGGGTCGACGAGACGCGGCCGCGCAACCAGGGCGCCTCGCTGACCGCGTTCGAGCTCGGCGCCCACGGCGTCGCGCACACCATCATCGCCGACAATGCCGGCGGCCACTACATGCTGAACGGGCAGGTCGATATGTGCATCGTCGGCACCGACCGCGTCACGGCGAACGGCGACGTCGCCAACAAGATCGGCACCTATCTCAAGGCGCTCGCGGCGAAGGACAACGGCGTGCCGTTCTATGTCGCGCTGCCATCCTCGACCATCGACTGGACGCTGGCCTCGGGCCGCGACATCCCGATCGAGGAAAGATCGGCCGACGAGGTCTTGAAAATGACCGGCCGCACCCCATCTGGAACGGTCTTGACGGTCGAGATCGCGGCCCCCGGTTCGGGGGCGGCGAACCCCGGCTTCGACGTCACGCCCGCGCGCCTCGTCACCGGTTTCATCACCGAGCGAGGGACTTGCGCGGCGACGGAGCAGGGCCTACGCAGCCTCTTCCCCACCGCCTGACGGCCCTGTGTTGGGCGGCGGGGTACCCCCCTTCCGATTTTTGGGTTCAATTGGGCGTGCCCCAAATATTGTGTGGAGCGACGATGAAGTCCCGATGGGTTGATGCCGAAGCTGCCGACTTCGTGAAGCGCTACGCCGAGAAAGGCGTCGGCGAAGACTTGGCGCTGCGCACCTACACGACGCGGCTGCTCGGCTCCGATCCGCGCCTGGTGCTCCACGGCGGCGGCAACACCTCGGTCAAGACCACGGCGAAGGATCAGCTCGGCGAGGCGGTCGAGGTCATCTGCGTCAAGGGGTCGGGCTGGGACATGGGCAATATCGAGCCCGCCGGCCTGCCCGCCGTGCGGCTCGCCGAACTGCGCCGCCTGCGCAAGCTGGAGAAGCTCTCCGACGAAGACATGGTCAACTTCCAGCGCATCAACCTGCTCGACAGCTCGGCGCCGAACCCGTCGGTGGAGACGCTGCTGCACGCCTTCCTGCCGCACAAATTCATCGACCACACCCACTCCACCGCCGTCCTCGCCCTGACCGATCAGCCCGACGGCGAGGCCGTGGTGCGCGAGGTCTATGGCGACAAGGTCGCCTACGTCCCCTACACCATCCCCGGTTTCGCGCTGGCCAAGTCCGTCGCCGATGTGTTTGACAAGAACCCAAAGGTCGAAGGCCTGGTGCTGCTGCAGCACGGCATCTTCACGGTCGGCGAAAACGCCAAGCAGACCTATGAGCGCATGATCCATTTCGTGACCCTGGCCGAGGAACGCCTGGCGCGGCAGCGCAAGCCCATCGCACAAGCCAAGCTGCCTGCGCACATCGCAAGCGTGCCCGAGATCGCGCCGATCCTGCGCGGCGCCGTCGCCATCGAGCGCAACGCCATGGCCGGCACGGTCAAGCGCCAGATACTGTGCTTTCGCACCAGCCCCGCGATCCTCAACTACGTCAACGGCGAGGCGGTGGCGCGCTACAGCCAGGTCGGCGTCGTGACGCCCGACCATACCATCCGCACCAAGAACTGGCCCCTGCTGGTGCCGGCGCCGGATACGCACAAACTCGACGACTGGAAGAAGGACGTTTACGCCGCCGTCGAGGCTTTCGTTGCCCACTACCACGCCTATTTCGAACGCAACAACGCGACTTCGAGCCCGAAGAAGAAAGAACTCGATCCCTTGCCGCGCGTCATCCTGGTGCCCGGCATCGGCATGTTCGGCGTCGGCGCCACGGCGAAGGACGCGGCCATCGCCGCCGACATCGCCGAGAACACGGTCGAGGTCATCACCGACGCCGAGGCGATCGGCGAATACGCCTGCATCACCGAGAACGACATGTTCGAGGTCGAATACTGGTCGCTGGAACAGGCCAAGCTCGGCAAGTCGGCGGAGAAAGTTCTGGCGCGCCAGGTCTGCGTGATCACCGGCGGCGGCTCCGGCATCGGTGCCGCGACCGCACGCGCCATGGCGGTGGAAGGCGCCGAGATCGCGATCCTCGACCGCGATCACGATATGGCGGTCAAGGCCGCCAAGGCGATCCACAAGCACGCGCTCGCCATCCAATGCGACGTGACGGATCCGGTATCGGTGAGGGCGGCGTTCGACAAGGTGGTGGAAGCCTTCGGCGGCGTCGACATCGTCGTCTCCAACGCCGGCGCGGCATGGCAGGGCAATATCGGTTCGGTAGACGATGCGGTCTTGCGCAAATCCTTCGAACTGAATTTTTTCGCGCATCAATCGGTGGCGCAAAACGCGGTGCGCATCATGCGCGCGCAAGGCACCTATGGCTGCCTGTTGTTCAATACGTCGAAACAGGCGGTGAATCCCGGCAAGGATTTCGGCCCCTACGGCCTGCCCAAGGCGGCGACGCTGTTCCTGGTGCGCCAATACGCGCTCGACCACGGCAAGGACGGCATCCGCGCCAACGCGGTCAATGCCGACCGCATCCGCTCGGGGCTCTTGACCGACGAGATGGTGGCCGCTCGCGCCAAGGCGCGCGGTGTGTCGGAGGACAGCTATATGTCGGGCAACCTGCTCGGCCGCGAGGTTTATGCGAGCGAGGTCGCCGAAGCCTTCGTGTATCTTGCCCACGCCGAAAAAA
>Ga0265320_10000163_pt1 | contig 55587 bp, 45 predicted proteins | sample 4827metaG_FD_202087 | JGI IMG/M metagenome (GOLD analysis project Ga0265320, IMG submission 202087) | Rhizosphere microbial communities from Carex aquatilis grown in University of Washington, Seatle, WA, United States - 4-8-27 metaG | ecosystem: Host-associated > Plants > Roots > Rhizosphere >...
AGCTCGAGTCGTGTCGCGGCTACGCAGGCCACGTCACGCCGGCGATCGTTCGCGACGCCGGCAACGCGTACAACACGTACCGGCACGCGGGCTTGCCGCCCGGACCTATCGCGAACCCGGGGCTCGACACCGTCGCCGCCGTCTTGCTCCCGGCAACCACGGACTATTTGTTCTTCGTCGCAACCGGAGACGGCCGGCACGCGTTCAGCCGCTCACTCGACGAGCACGAAGCCGCCATTCATCGTCCGCGGTGACGGCGCTTCGATCGACGGCGCGCGCGGAGCGGCGCTCGGCGCGCCGGGCCCCGTTGACGGCGGCGCGGGTCGCGGCTCATATCGTCGACGTTGAAACCGCGTCAGGACGAGCTCCCGATTGTCCTCGTTCCGCATCCGCACGTGCGCGTCGATCGCGGCGTGCTCGGCGGCAGCCCGCACATCGTCGGCTCGCGCGTCCCCGTCCGTCGGCTCTGGGGGTTTTATCGCGGCGGCGCGAACATCGACACCTTGATCCGCCGCTACCCGCAGCTCGGTCCCGCGAAGATCTTCGACGCGCTGGCCTTCGCCTGGGACAACCCCGAGGTCATGGAAGCCGACATCGAACGCGAGTCGCGCCTCCTCGAAAAAGACGAATCACGCCCCACGCCGAAGCCGTCCCGGCAAATGGACTTGCCGTTCGCGGGCGACAAGAAGCGGTAACCAGCGGGGAGCTAGGGCTAAGGCTTAGAGCTAGGGGGAAGGGGGGAAGGGAAGAAAGGCTGCCTCGCGGTAGATCGTGTGCACCAGTTCTGTTCGGCGCTCGGCCACGCGGAAGGCTGGAGGGGGCGAGAAAAAGCGTGGGGCCGGGCCAAGGCAAAGGTTGGAGCAACGCGCGGCCCCGCCTTCACGGGCTCGCGCCTCGCCCTACGGTGAATCAGGAACGACGGCGCGCGATCTCGTCGGCGAGCTCGCGGCCGCCGGATTCGTCGAACACCCGGGCGAGTTCGGTCGCGGATGCTGCGGGGCGGGCGGGAAAACGACGGCGCGCAGCTTCGGAGCGAGCGCGGGCTTCGACCGCGCGTTGCCGGAACCGAGCGTCGTGTTCGATTTCTTCGACGAGCGCGGCGTGCGCGCGTTCGGCGAGGTCGTGGTGCTGGCAGACGAGCAGGACGTCGCAGCCGGCTCGCACGGCTTCGACGGCGGAGTCTTCGATGTCGTAGCGATCGGCGAGGGCGCGCATTTCGAGGTCGTCGGAGAACAGGACGCCGGAAAACCCGAGCTCGCCACGGAGTAGATCCGTGACGATCGCGCCGCTCAACGTCGCGGGCACGTCGGGGTCGAGCGCCTCGTAGACGACGTGCGCCGTCATGAACGAGCCGAGTCGCGCCGCGGCGGCCGCGAACGGTGGAAGCTCGACGGCTCTCAATCGCAAAGCGGGTTGGCGAACGACGGGAAGATCGAAATGACTGTCTTTGTCGGTGTCGCCATGGCCGGGAAAATGCTTCCCGCACGCGAGCACCCCGGCACTCTCGAGTCCTTCGCCGAACGGAATCGCGAGGGACGTCACCCGTTCCGCGTCGCGCCCGAAGGAGCGATCGCCGATGACGGGGTTTTCGGGGTTGCTGTCGACGTCGAGGACCGGCGCGAAATCGACGTTGAAGCCGAGGGCGGCGAGCTCGCGACCGACGATCTCGCCGGCTCTTCGCGACAGCGCGGGATCGCCGATGTCGCCGAGGACGCGCATCGGTGGAAGTTCGACGACGGGCGCCGCGAGCCGCGCGACGCGTCCACCCTCCTGGTCGACACAGACGAACGGCGATGGGCCGTTGCCCGCGACCCGTACGATCTCCGTCGTGAGCGCGCGGACTTGCTCGACGGAGACGATGTTGCGACGAAACAGGATCAAGCCGGCGCGGCGTCCGGCAGCGAGCGCGTTCGCCGTGTCCCGATCGAGCACGGGCCCTTCGAAGCCAGCCACGATGAGGGCGCCCGCGAGAGCGGACGACGCTTCGTGCTCGCTCATCGCGCCGGGGCCGGTGCGGCGTCGAGATCACGCCGTGCCGCGCCGATCAGGTCCATCGCGAGCTCTTTCAAGGTAGCGACGTCGGGGCCTTCGAGCATGACGCGAAGCTTCGGTTCGGTGCCGCTCCAGCGTACGAGGAGTCGGCCATCGTCGCCGAGCTTCCGCTCGATGAGGCCCATGTGGCGGCTGAGCTCGGCCATGTCTTCGATGGGCCGGCGCGTCGAGAAGAGGACGCTCTCGAGCACCTGCGGCACGCGCTGCATGACCGATGCGAGCTCACTCAGAGGCTTTTGCTCCCGGATCATGACGCCGAGAACCTGGAGCGCCGCGACGAGGCCGTCGCCGGTCGTCGCGTGGTCGAAGAAGATGAGATGGCCGGATTGCTCGCCGCCGAAGGCGTAGCCGTTCTCGCGCATGGACTCGACGACGTAGCGATCGCCGACGGCCGTTCGCACCAAAGTGCCGCCGGCGCGTCGCAGAGCCACCTCGAGACCCATGTTGCTCATGACGGTCGCGACGAGGGTGTTCTTCCGCAGCGCGCCGCTCCGGAGCATGCGCGTCGCACAGAGCGCCATGACGGCGTCGCCGTCGACGATCTGGCCGTGCTCGTCGACGATGATGACGCGGTCGGCATCGCCGTCGAGCGCGACGCCGATCTGCGCTTTGCGACGCAGCACTTCCTTGACGACGTGCTCGGGGTGGAGCGCGCCGCAGTCTCGGTTGATGTTTCGCCCATTCGGACGACAGCCGAGCTCGGTGACCTCGGCGCCGAGCTCCGCGAACACGTCGGGCGCGACGCGGTAGGCGGCGCCGTGAGCGGCGTCGACCACGACGCGCACGCCGTCGAGGGTCAAATCCTTGGGGAACGTGGCCTTGGTGTAAACGATGTAACGGCCCGCGGCGTCGTCGATGCGCTCGGCACGACCGACGCGCGAGCCCGTGAAATTCGCGCCATCGAGCTTCGGATCGTCGAGCAAGGCCTCGATCGCCGCCTCTTCGGAGTCGGGAAGCTTGAAGCCGTCGGGACCGAAGATCTTGATCCCGTTGTCGGCGAACGGATTGTGACTCGCGCTGATCACGACGCCGGCGTCGGCGCGCATGCTCTGCGTCAAGTTCGCGACGGCAGGCGTCGGGATTGGACCGCACAGGAGCACGCGGCCGCCCATCGCGCAGATGCCGGAGGCCAGCGCGGTCTCCAGCATGTAGCCGCTCTGACGGGTGTCCTTGCCGATGACGACGCGCGGCGGTCGACTCTTGCCGCGCCGGGCGACGTCGGTGATCGCGCGCCCGAGACGGAGGGCGAGCTCCGGCGTCATCGGGGCCACGTTGGCCCGACCGCGAATGCCGTCGGTCCCGAATAGTTTTCGTGCGTTCATGAATCGGTCAGTCTCGGAAATTCTTGTACTGAAGCTCGATGCCGAGGTCGGCGCCACGGAGGAGCTGGATCGCCGCCTGGAGATCGTCTCGCTTCTTACCCGTGATCCTGAGAGTTTGTTCCTGGATCGACGCCTGGACCTTGAGCTTACTCGCCTTGACCGTTTGAACGAGCTCACGCGCTTTGTCGGAGTCGATGCCCTCGGTCACTTTGACGAGGAGCTTGGCGGTTCCCTTCGGACCCTTGTCCGGCTTCTCGAATTCGAAGTGCTTCAAGCTCACCTTTCGTCGAATGAGCTTCTCTTTCAGCACCTCGACGGCGGCGATCACGCGGTCGTCGGTGTTGGCGCGCACCATGATGCCCGCCTCGGTGCGCTCGACATTCGCGTCCATCCCGCGAAAATCGAAGCGCTGAGATAGCTCCTTTTGAGCCTGATTCAGGGCGTTCGTGACCTCCGCCCAGTCGAGCTCGGAGACCACGTCGAAGGACGGCATGCGCTCCCGAGCCTCAGAGATCGATGGGGGGATCGCGGTCGAGCCCGAGCAGAAGCGCGCGGGCCGGTCCTACGAGTAAAGTCGAGCCGGTGACGACGACGAGCCCGCGCTGGCCGACGATGGCCCGCGCCCGCGCGAGCGCCTCGCGGAGGTCGAGCACGACTTCGCTCCCGGGAATGACCGCGGCCATCTCTTGCGGATCGACGGCGCTCGCGATCGGCGGCGCGGTGAAGACGTGGTGGGCCGCGGTGTGATCGAGGCGCGCCAGCATCGCTCGCCAATTTTTCCGTTTGAGCGAACCGAAGACGAGCACGACGTCGCGGCGCGACCCGACGGCGCCCATGAGACTCGCGTCGATGACGTGCGACAGAGTCACCGCGCCGTCCGGGTTGTGGGCACAGTCGAGAAGGGTGAGCTCTTGGCCGTTGCGGTGGAGTAGCTCGTTGCGGCCCGGCCAGGTCGTCCCTTCGATGCCTTGAGCCATCTCGTCCGGCGAGACCCCGAGCTCGCGTCCGATGGTCGCGGCGACGGCGAGGTTCGTTCCGAACATCGCCATGCGCGGATACGCGAGCTGTGCCCCCGAATACGGCTCCGGGCTCCCGAGGTCGACCAGCTCGGCCCCGACGTCGGCGATGCGTCGTTTGATCACCTCGAGCGCGTCGGGGTGGATCTTGCCGAGGACGATCTTCGAGCCCTTCTTGATGATCCCGGCTTTTTCCGCGCCGATCTGGGCGAGAGAATCGCCGAGCTCGGCCATGTGATCGAACGCGACGCGCGTGATGGCCGCGACCTTGGGCGGCGGAACGACGTTGGTCGCGTCGAAGGCGCCGCCGAGTCCGACCTCCAGGATGGCCGTCTCGATCTTCGCCTCGCGAAAGGCATTGAAGGCAGCGACCGTGGCCACCTCGAAGAAGGTGAGCTCCGGGGCGGCATCGAGCACGGCCGTCAGATGACGGGCGAGGTCGGCGTCATCGAGCGGCGCGCCGTCGATCTGGATGCGCTCCGCGAACCGGTTCAAGTGCGGCGAGGTGTAGAGGCCGACCCGCTTTCCCTGAGCGGCAAGCATCGACGCGACGAATGCACAGACGCTGCCTTTCCCATTCGTCCCCGCGACGTGCACGACTTCGAACGCGCGCTCCGGGTTGCCGAACTTGGCGCACGCGGCTTCGGCTCGCGCGAGCTCGAGCCGCGCGCCCCGCGGAGCGAGCGCGTACAGGCGACTGAGCGCTGTAGCGAGATCGCTCACCGTACCTCGTCGGAGCGAGTCGATTGGCGTTGGGCTTTCATCGTGCGCGAAATCAGCATCGTACGGACCATAGCGCAACCATCATCCATTTCGGGGCAGGACCGGCGGCGAACCCCGCCGCCGAGGCGGCGCGGGCGTCGCGCGGCCTGTCCCGGGCCCTCGGCCGCCGTATACCGCATTTTCCCACCGGGGGCGCTTTTCGTGGGCAATCGTCACCTCCGCACTCGCCGGTGGCCCGAATTTGCCCGCTCGGCGAGCGATCCGGTACCCCCAACGCCATGCGATTCCGACAGCTCGCAGCGCTGTCCGCTGCCGTGACCCTCGTCGGCGCAGCAGCGGTGATTCGCGCCGAGGAGCCGCGCGGCGCCGCGTCGCGCGACGGCGCGCTCGCGAGAAGCGTGGGCTCGCCCACCGACGGAGCGCTGGTGGGTGGCGTTGCTCTGCGTGAACGCGCCGAGCTGCGCCTTCGTTGGCCCGACGGTCCGCGGTGGGCGCTTCCGCCGCTCGTCACGATGCTCGAGCGCGCGGCGGAGCGCGTCGGGCGGCGTTTTCCCGGCTCGATTTTGCTGGTCGGTGATCTGTCGCGCCGCGAGGGCGGCGCCATCGGCGGGCACCTCTCGCACGAGAGCGGCCGCGACGCCGATGTGGGTTTTTACTACTCCGACGCTCGCGGCCGTGCGGTGCGAACCGACCATTTGCTCGCCGTCGGCGACCTCGGAAACGTACCCGCCGCGGCCACGCTTCGCTTCGACGAGGCGCGCAACTGGGAGCTCGTCCAAGCCTTTCTGAGCGACCCCGAGGCGAGCGTCCAGCGCATCTTTCTCGCGGCGCCGCTGAAGCGCCTCCTGCTCGATTACGCAAGGCGGCACGACGCCGCGCCCAATGTCGTCGAACGCGCCGAGCGCGCGATCCACCAGCCGTCGCGTGGAAACCCACACGACGACCACTTTCACGTCCGGATCGCGTGTCCGCCCGACGAAGGCGACGAGTGCATCGGCGATCCGCCGTCACGCGCGTCGAGAGAACGCACGGCGTCACTGGAACCGAGCGAACGCTGAGAGCGAAAACCGGTCGCCCCTGCGTGTAGCGCGCGGCTATTGCCTTGTGTGGGCTTCGCCGCGAGGCCAAACTCGTGAGCAAATGAAAACGCTCGAGTTCCGGTCCGGGGCATGACCGGCTCGGCGCCTCTCATCGGGCGCGACGAAGAGGTCCGGGTCCTCAGACGCGCCGCGCAGGCCGTTCGGGAAAGCGGTGCCGCGCGGATCGTCACCGTCGTCGGACCGAGCGGCTCCGGAAAGTCGAGCGTCATCGACGCTGCGCTGGAGCTCGTCGCGGCCGATGCTGGACGTCGTTTTCGCGTGTACCGCGGCAGCGCACGGGACTCGTCCGAGGCGTACGGCGCGCTCGCGAGCCTGCTCCGGCATCGCTTCGGGATCGTGGACGGCGCGTCGATCGACGACACGCACGCGCAGATCCGCGCGCAGGTGTCGAAGGTGCTCGACGATCGCAAGGTGGGCGACGTCTGCTTTTTCATCGGGCAGATCCTCGATGTTCCGTTCCCGGATAGTCCACTCACGCGCGCCGTTCGTGACGACGTCGGACAAGCCCGATTTCTCCGCCGGGCCATCATCAAGAATTTTTTCGAGAGCGACGCCGCGCGCGGCCCGGTGTGTCTCGTGTTCGACGACCTCGACGCATCGGGCGAGAACTTTTCCGGCATCATTTCCCATCTCATCGAGCACGCGACGGGCCCGATCCTGATCGTGTGCTCCATGCGTCCGGAGGTGCTGAACGGACTCTCGGGCTGGCTTTCCCGGGCGAGCGATCGGCACGCGCGGCTCGATCTCGGGCCGCTGCCGCCGGACGTGAGCGCCGAGGTCATGCGGGCACTGCTTTCGCCCTGTGAAGGCGGCGTGCCGGAGCCGCTCGTTTCAGCCGGCGTGCGCCTCGCCGGAGGCAACGCCGGGCTCATGCAAGCAATGGTCCGCCTGTTCCACGACTCGGGCGTGCTCGAAGAGGTGCACGCGCTCGCGCGCCAACCGGTGTGGCAGGTCCGGCTCGAGAAGCTCGCCGCCGCGAAGCTCCCGGTGACCGTCGAGGACGCGGTGTCGCTTCGCGTCGCGGCCCTCTCGCCGAGCGAGGAACACCTCCTCGCACACGCCGCGGTGGTCGGAAATTCGTTCTGGGTCGGCGCGCTCGTTTGCCTGTCGCGAGTAGGGCGCAAGGTGCCCGGGTTCTGGGCACTCGAGCCCGAGAGCGAAGTCGAATCGATCGAGACGGCGCTCGAGCTCCTCGAGCAACGCGACTACGTCGTCAAAATGCCGGGCTCGAGCTTGCCGGGCGAGACGCAATACGCCTTCAAGCACAACCTGGAACGACAGAAGCTCGCCGCGACGCTCGGCGACGACCAGCGCAGGAGCTATCACCAGACGATCGCCGATTGGCTCGATCAGAAGCAATTCGACCATCCCACGCGCGAACACCTCGCGCTCTTGGCGGCGCACCTCGACGGCGCCGGCGCGTCGATGCGCGCCGGGCTCGCGCACCTCGCGGCTGCGGACGCGGCGCGAGCGAACTACGCGGCGAAGAGCGCCGAAGAACACTACGCCCGCGGGCTCGCGCTGCTCGGTGACTCCGACGCCGAACGTCGGCTCGACGCCCTTCACAATCACGGCGACGTGCTCGCCACCCTCGGTAAAATCGACGACGCGCTCGGGCGGTTCCGCGAAATGCTGGCCATCGCGTATCGGCTCGACCTTCGAGCCAAGGGCGGAGCGGCGCACAATCGGATCGGGCGGCTCTATCGCGCCATGGGCTCGCTCGCCGAGGCACGTCATCACATCGAGACGGCGCTCGCGCTCTTCGCGTCGGTGGGCGACGATCGCGGCGTGGCCGCCTGTCACGACGACGTCGGGATGCTGCTGTGGACCAAGGGCGAGTACGAGCCGGCGCTCGAACGCATGCGCACCGCGCTCGACATGCGCAAAGTCATCGGCGAGCGGCGGTCGATCGCGCTCAGCCTTCACAACATCGGCGTCGTGTTCCGCGATCATGGGAACCCGACGCGCGCCCAGGAAGCGCTGGAAGCGTCGCTCCAGATCCGTAGCGAGCTCGGCGACCGGATCGGCGTGGCCCAGACGCTCGACAGCCTCGGGCGGCTCGCGCAGGAACAACGCGACCTCGAACGCGCTCGCGACCTGTTCAAGCAGGCGTACGACGTCGCGCGCGAAGTCGGCGAGCGGAACTTCATCGCCGTCGTGCTCACGAATCTCGGCGAAGTCCATTTCCGGCTCGGCAATACGTCGCAGGCGATCGTCCTCTTGACCGAGGCGGAGGAGCTCTGCGACGAGCTCGGCGATCGGCTCCACCTCGCCGAAGCCAAGCGCGGGCTCGCGACCGCGTACTTGAAGCAAGGGGACCTCAAGAAGGCGCGCTCGAACATCAAGCACGCGGTCGATCTTCTGGGCCAAATCCGCAGCAAGTCGCTCCTCGCGATCGCGCTCCGGACGCTCGGAGAAATCACCGCGGCGGGCGCTTGGGGCGCGGCCCACGAGGGTAAATCGATCGACTACTTCATGCGCGCGATCGTGCTCTCGAAGGAGATCGGCAACGAGACCGAGATCGCCAAGAGCTATCTGAGCTTCTCGGACTACGTCGCTCGGTCGAACCACTACAAAGACAACGAGCGCATCCAGCACGAAGCGAAGAAGCTCCGCGCGATGGCCGACGATATCTTCGCGCGACAGCGCATTTCCGCGGAGCGCATCGGCGCATGATCGGAGTCGTGCGTCCCGGCGGGGGCCTCCCGCAGGGTCCGGCCACGGTGCCGGCGCGGCTCGCGCGGCTCGCCGCGGCGCTCGACCACGAGCTCCTCGGCAAGACCGAGACGATCCGGCTCCTTCTGATTTGCTTGCTCGCGCGCGAGCACGCCGTGTTGATCGGCCCTCCCGGCACCGCGAAGAGCGCGCTCCTCACGCGACTTTCGGGGCTCGTCGCTGCGCCCTATTTCGAATATCTGCTGACGCGGTTCACCGAGCCGAACGAGATTTTCGGCCCGGTCGACATCGCGGCCTATCGCGAGGGCGTTTACCGGCGACGCACCGACGGAATGCTCCCCGAAGCGGAGATCGTCTTTCTCGACGAGATCTTCAAGAGCAACAGCGCGATCCTGAATTCGCTCCTGTCGCTCCTGAACGATCGGCGGTTCGCGTCGGGAGGGACGGTCATCGAGTGCCCGCTCATCAGCGTGTTCGGCGCGAGCAACGAGGTGCCATCGGACGAGTCGCTCGCCGCGCTCTTCGACCGGTTTCTTCTGCGGATCCGCTCGGACTATCTCGACTCGTATCACTTCGACGAGCTCGTGACGGTCGGGCTCGCGCACGAAGCGGGGCGACAGGAAAAAACGAAGACGGCGCCGCTCATTTCCTCGGCGGAGCTCAAGGAAGCGGCGAAAGTCGTGGCGTCGCGCGTCCATTTTCCCGACGAATTTCTCGCGCAATACAAGAGCCTCGTCTTCCAGATCCGCGCCGAAGGGATATCGCTGAGCGATCGGCGAGTGGTGAAGCTCCTGAAGCTGTTTTCGGCGAGCGCGTACCTCGCCGATCGAGCGGACCCGGACGTCGAAGATCTGTTGCTACTCAGGCATGTGTGGAACTCGGAGGACCAAGCGGCGACGCTCGACCGCCTCGTCGTTCCGGTCGTCGATGCGTTCTACGCCGAGCACCCCGAACGGCGCGGGGGTGGCCCGAGCGGCAGGAGTGCTCGCGTCGAGTCGCTGGCCGCCGAAGTGGAACGCATTCGACGGATCTTGCTCGGCGGCGCGGCGCCGAGCGACGTTCAACTCTTCAGTCAATTGAAGGCGCTCGGCGAGTTACGGACGGCGCTCGCGTCGCTCGAAGGCGACGAGGCGCGCACGCTCGAGCGGCGCATCGCCGAACTCCTCGAAGCGTCCTTGAAGTCGGGGCATTTCGGCGACCCTTGACGTCCGAGGCGAAGCGTCGTGCGCTCGCCGCGTCATGTCGCTCAAGCTCGTGGTGCGCCGGGTCGGTTCGGTCGAAGTTCCGCTTCCCGCCTATCAAACGGCCGGCGCGGCCGGGCTCGATCTGTGCGCGGCAGTCGCCGAGCCGATCGTCATTCAACCCGGCGATCGTCAATTCGTGCGCACCGGCATCGCCATCGCGTTGCCCGAAGGATACGAAGCGCAGGTGCGCCCGCGCTCGGGGCTCGCGCTCCGGCACGGGATCGGCATCGTGAATTCGCCGGGCACCGTCGATGCCGACTACCGCGGCGAGATCGGCGTCGTGCTGGTCAATCACGGGCGCGAGCCGTTCACGGTGAAGGCCGGCGATCGCATCGCCCAGATGGTCATCGCGGCGGTCGCGCGCGCCGAGGTCGTCCTGGTCGAGGCGCTCGACGACACCGAGCGCGGCGCCCGCGGTTACGGCTCGACCGGCGTCTGACGCTCAGTTCACGCCGGCGAGCGTCGCGATGAAGGCGCGGAGCTCGCTTTCGAGCAGGACACGGTCGAAATCGCGGGTCACGATGTGACGGCTTCGTGGCAAGATGAGCACCGTTTTTTCGCGGCTCGCGAGGCCGTTCGCGACGCGCTGGGCGTTCTCGACGGGGCACACGTGGTCGTGGAGCCCGTGCGCGATGAACGCCGGCAGGGAAATGCGAGGGAGGAGCCGTTCGATCCGCGCGCCCGCGTTCATCACTTCGATGCCGCCATGGACGGGCTGCACGTTGTAGGTGAGCTGGGTCGCGCGCGCGACGGGATCCGCGATGTCCGCGCCGCTCTTGGGAACCCAAAAATCCCGGATATGCAGGCGTTCGACGAGATGGAGCGGAAGCGCCGCGGTCAGCGGCGAGAGACGCGTCGCATTCGCGAGCATTCCGAGTCCGAGCATTCGTTCCGGACGAACGAGGGCAAGGTGCGCAGCGAGGAGCGAACCGAGCGAGATCCCGACGACGATGACCGCCCCGTTCGACTGCGCGAGGTCGTCGAAGGTCTGCTCGACCGCCCGCGACCACTGGCCGAAGTCGGTGCGGACGAGATCCCTCGCGTGGGTCCCGTGGCCCGGCAGGAGCGGCGCATGCGCGCGGAGCCCGAGGGCCCTGGCGACGTCGGTGACGAGCTCGACCTCGAGGGGCGTCGCGCCGTAACCGTGAATCGCGAGCACCGCGGGCGAGCCTCCCGCGACGTCGATCGGCGACGGATCGCCTTCGCCGACGAGGGCGCCGGGCTCGCTCGTCGTCTCGGCGCGCGCTCGCGCGGCGCCGTTCACGGTCACCCTTCGCCCCGCTTGATGCCGTAAGCGCGGATCTTCTTGTGCAGGTTCGTGCGCTCGACGCCGAGCATCACGGCGGCGCGGGAGATGTTCCACTCGAGGTCCATGAGCACCTCGACGATGTAACGGCGTTCGGCCGCGTCGCGATACTCGCGCAAGGTCTGCCGGCTCGCACCGCTCGGCGATTTCGGCAGTGGCGTCGAACGGGAAGGTTCGACCTCGCCGTCCTGATCCTCCCCGAAGGGGTTCTCGTGGGGATCTTCGGGAAGATCGGCGATCGTCAGGATATCGCTCGACAGGATCGCCGCGCGCTCGACGACGTTCTTCAGCTCGCGGACGTTGCCGGGCCACGAGCGGCTCGTCAGCGCCTCGAACACCGCGGGGTCGATGCGCTTCGCCCGGAGGCCGTTCTCGTTGCAGAACGCCGCCACGAACGCCTCGGCGAGGATCGGGATGTCGGCGCGCCGGTCACGGAGCGCGGGAGCCTTGATCGGAAAGACGTCGAGCCGGAAAAACAGGTCTTCGCGGAACGTGCCGGCCGCGACGGCTTTCGACAGATCTTTGTTCGTCGCGGCGAGCACGCGGACGTCGACGTTGAACACGTGTTCCGAGCCGACCCGCACGATTTCGCCGTTCTGGAGCGCGCGGAGCACCTTCGCCTGCGCGGTGAGGTCCATGTCGCCGATCTCGTCGAGGAACAAGGTGCCGCCGTGGGCTTGCTCGAAGAGGCCGCGCTTGCGCTGCTGCGCGCCGGTGAACGAACCGCGCTCGTGCCCGAAGAGCTCGCTCTCGATGAGCTCGCGCGGAATCGCGGCGCAGTTGACCTTCACGAACGGCGCGTCCTTTCGCGGACTCAATCGATGAATGGCGCGGCTCACGAGCTCCTTGCCCGTACCGCTTTCGCCCGTGATGAGGACGCTCGCTTTGGTCGGGGCGACCTTGTCGATGTCCTGGAACAGCTTCTGCATCGGCGGGGTCGTGCCGATCATCTCGTAGCGCTGCTCGAGCTCGGCCCGCATGCGCTCGACGGTGACGCTCAGGCGCGCCGTACGAATGCAGTTGTCGACGCTGATGAGCACGCGATCGCGGTTCAGCGGCTTCTCGAAGAAGTCGCTCGCGCCGAGCTTGATCGCGAGTACGGCGTCCTGAACCGTCGCGTGTCCGCTGATCACGACGACCGGAAGCTCTTTCGTCGCTTCGTCGGATCGGATCTGCTCGAGTGCTTCGAGCCCGCTCATGCCCGGCAACTTGAGGTCGAGGATGACCAGATCGACCGGACGATTCGGCTTCTTCAATACCTCGAGCGCGTTCTCCGCGGTCGGCGCCTGAATGACGCCGTAGCCGGCCCCGGCGAGCACCATCTCGAGGGTGAGGCGGATGTTCTTCTCGTCGTCCACGACCAGAACGGTCGGTGCGACGGGCGACAGCGAATCGGTCGTCATGTCATCCCCCCTGGAAGGCGTGCGCGGAGGATCCGGAAGACCCCATCTTCGCGAGGAAATTTTTCGCCGGCACGACGAACGCGCTCTCCGGGTATTTGTCGAGGACGAGCAGGAACGTCGTTCGTGCCTTCTCGTCGTCTTTCATTTTGAGATACGTCTCACCGAGGAGCACCAGCGCCTCGGGCTCGAGCCCCGAGTCCTGGTAATTCGCGAGCGCGTATTTGCAGCGAGCGACCGCCGCGTCGAAGTTGTCGCGGTTCAAATAGAAGTGCGCGACGTAGAGCTCGTGCCGCGCCAGGAGCCCGGTAACGACCTCGAGCATGTACGAGAGCTCGGCGGTGTGCTTCGAGTCGGGATAGTCCGCGATGAGCGCGCGCAGGGCGACGTGCGCGTCGCGGACGTTCGAGAGATCGCGCTCCTCGAGCGGCGGCAGCAAGATGCTCGCGCCGGATTGAACGAACTCGGCCTTGGCGATCTTGTACTTCGCGTAGGGGACTTCGGGGTCGTTGCCGTAGTCGGCGACGAAGCTCTTGTACATCCCGACGGCTTCCGCGTACTTCTCTTGGTGGTAGTTGATGTCCGCGAGGCGGAGCTCCGCGAGGCGGGCGTAGCGGCTGTAGCCGTACTTCCGCTTCACTTCCTGCATCTGCTGGGTTGCGTATTCCCAATCCCGGTCGAAAAACGCGACGAGCGCCTGCTCGTACGCGCGTTTCGCATTTTCGGTGTAATGGAGGGGACTTTCAGCGGCCTTTTGCTCGGCACAAGCGGGCACGAGTCCGAAAATGAGGCCGCCGAGGGCCAAGATTCGCGCCTGCTTCAGCATGGGATGCCCGGGATTGCTAGCGGTACGGCCAGAAGGTCGCAAGCAGAAGCGGCCCCAGCGCTCGGAAACATCCGCAAAAAGTCTGGTCCTCTCCGGTTCGTAAGGTAAAACGGTCTGGCCATGGAGCGATTCCCCATGACGCCCCGGGGTGCCCAACGGCTGCGCGAAGAACTCGTGCGGCTAAAAGAGGAACGCCCGAAAATTTCGCGCGATATCGGCGTCGCGCGCGAGCACGGCGATCTTTCCGAGAACGCGGAGTACCACGCGGCGAAGGAACGTCAGGGAATGGTCGAGGCGCGCATCAAGGACATCGAGGACAAGCTGAGCCGTTCGGAGGTCATCGATCCGACGAAGCTCTCCGGTTCGAAGGTGAGCTTCGGCGCAACCGTCGAGCTCTCGAACCTCGATACCGACGAAGCGACGAAGTATCAGATCGTCGGAGCCGACGAGGCCAACGTCGACCAGGGGCTCATCTCGATCTCGGCGCCCTTGGCGCGGGCGCTCATCGGAAAGCAAGTGGGCGACGAGGTACGGATCAAGTTGCCCGCCGGAGAGCGTGCCTACGAGATCGTCGACATCCATTTCGTCTGAGTCGCCGCGCGGGTCTGGGTCGCCGTCATCGACGCGCGCCGACGGCGCGGGGGCGAGCGTCGTGGTCGTCAGCGCGATCGGCGCGGCGTGGCTCTTCGCCGCCGCGGAGTTCGTCGCGGTCGGCGTACTGCACGCGCCGGAGCTCACGTCGAGCTGGGAGCTGACTCGGGGCGGCCTGTTTTTGGCCCCGGTGGTGCTCCTCGGCGCGGCTGCGGCGGGTCTCTTCGGCGCCGCGTGTTTTTACGCCGTGAAGCAGCAAGGGGCGGCGCTCCGCATCGCGTTCGCGATTCTTTCCGGCGCGTTCGCCGGCACGGTGACGCTCTTCGTCGCCACCGGACGTCACTTCGCGACCGCGCCGTCGCGGAGCGGCGTCGTCGTGCTCATGGTCGGCATCGCGGGAGCGGTGGCGTTCGCCATTCAACCGTGGGCCGCGCGCCTGCGGGTGCGTCATCCGGTTGCTCTCGCGACGGCCGCGCTCGCCAAGGCCGTCGTGCTCGAGACCGCGAATCGATTCGTCTTGGTTCGTCTCTATCCGGCGTTCCACGTCGGGCTCGGCGTGGCCGCGCTCGCGGCAGCGGCGTTCGCGGCGGCCGTGCTCGTGTCGCGCGCGCTGCCCGGCGCGCGGCCCTGGTTTCGCCGTCCGAGTGTCGCGCAGTCCGGCGCGCTCCTTGCGACCACCGCGGTGGTCATTGTCGGGCTTTCGTCATTGGCGCGCCCGGCCGCCGCGCGCCTCTCGCATTTCGACAATCTTCGGCTCCTCCTCGTCGACCACGGGCCGATCCTCGGTGAAGGCGTCCGCGCCGCGGCGTGGCTCTCGCCGCCGGACCCCGCCGACGAGGGAGACCCCTGCATCCTCGATCCCCAGTCGTGCGGAGGTTCGGCCGGCGCGTCCAACTCCACGGGCGGCGTCGATTTTTCCGGCCGCGACATCGTGCTCATCACGATCGACGCCCTTCGCGCCGATCACCTCGGCACTTACGGATATGCGCGCCGGACGACACCCGAAATCGACGCGCTCGCGAAAGACGCCACGGTCTTCGAGCGCGCTTACTGTCCGACGCCGCACACCTCGTACTCGGTCACGTCGTTGATGACGGGGAAATACATGCGGCCCTTGTTGCTCCAGGGCATCGGCGAGGACTCCGAGACGCTCGCGACGTTCCTGCGCACGTACGGTTATCGAACCGCGGCGTTCTATCCGCCGGCCGTGTTCTTCATCGACCAGTCGCGCTTCACGGCGTTCGAAGCCGCGCACTACGGATTCGAATACGCGAAGATCGAATTCATGGAGGGAGAGGGAAGGGTGGCACAAGTCGCGTCCTATTTCGCCCAAGTGCCGGACGCGCAGCGGCTCTTCCTCTGGGTGCATTTGTTCGGCCCCCACGAGCCCTACGAAGCGCACCCCGAGCACCCGTTCGGCGACCGCGACGTGGACCGCTACGACAGCGAAATCGCCGAAGCCGACGGCGCAGTCGGCGGCATCGTCCGGCTCGTTCGCGCGAAACGTCCGAACGCCGTCGTAATCGTGACGGCCGATCACGGCGAGGAGTTCGGCGATCACGGCGGCCGCTACCACGGCACGACCGTTTACGAGGAGCAGGTGAGGGTGCCTTTGGTCGTCTCGGCGCCCGGCCTCGTCGCCGGTCGACGAATCAAGGAAGTCGTGCAGACCGTCGACCTGGTTCCGACTTTGCTCGGCGCGCTCGCCATTCCGCCGAGCCCGCGGATTCGCGGCCGGGATCTCGGCCCGTTGCTCGCCGGAAAACGCGCGGAGGGCCCCGGCTTTGCCTTCGCCGAGACCGACGACAACGCCCTCCTCGCCGAAGGGCCGCTCCGGCTCGTGTGCCAGCGCAAGCTCGGCGCATGTCGCCTCTACGACGTCTCGGAAGACCCTGCCGAGACGACGGATCTTCGCGCGAGCAACGGCCCCGACCTCGAGCGGATGCGCGCCGAGCTCCAGGCGTTCGGCGCGTCGCACGGCCGCTACGAACGGGACGGCCTCCGCGCCGAGACCGGCAAGGGTTGGCCGGCGCCCATCGTCCGCGCGATCGCCGGCGATGCCGATGCGGCCCCCGATCTCGCGCCACTCCTCGACGACGCCGATCGCGACATCCGGCGAAAAGCGGCGGAGCTCCTGTTCGAGCTCGGACGCCCCGAAACGACCGCTGCGGTGCGGCTCGCCCTCGAACGCGACGAGGACGTCATCGTCCGCAAGTGGTGCGCGCTCGCCCTCACGCGACTCGGAGAAACCGCGCCGCTCACGTCGGACCTGCTCGACGACCCGGACCCGCGCTTCCGGCGGAACGCGGCCCTCGCGCTGGCCGAGCAAGGCGACGCCCGCGGCGGCCCGGTGCTCGTCGAGTGGTGGCAACACGGGGCGCCGTCGGACTACGAGCACGCGGTCGCGGTCCTCGCGGCGCTCGCGAAGATCAAAGACAAGGACGCGGTCTGGCCCCTGGTGCAGTCGCTCGGCAACGTCCGGCTTCGGCCGTACATCGCGCGCACCCTCGCGGCGATCGGCGACAGCGCGGCGCGCGGGCCACTCGTCAAAGCGTTCTCCGAGGAGCGCTACCAGACTGCCCGCGGCGCCATCGCGGCGGCCCTCGACGCGCTCGGTGCCAAGGAAGAGCTCGCACGCCCGCTCTTGCGATTTTTGGGGGTACCCGATCCGTTACAGGGCGGCGTCGGTTACGCCGAGGACGCCAAGGTGCTTCAGTACGTGGGCGGCCCTGACGACAAGGGCCTCGCCGCGCTTCGCCGGCAGAGCAACGTCGGAGTGCTGGTGCAGCTCGTCGTTCCGAAAGGCGGAAACGGGAAGGGGGTTCGCGTCGTGGTGCGCGCGCGCGCGACGGAAGTCCCGGGCGAAGTGCGCGTCGGAAAGCGCCTCGATCCCATCTCGTACGACCGTAAAGGTAACGAGGTAAACGCGCGACAGGTCCCGAAAATTCACGATCGCGATTTCGCGAGCGTGAAGGTGCCGGTGAGCGCGTCGTTCGTCGAAGTGAGCGCGACGTTGCCCGACTCGCTCGGGGTTCGGCCCGGCCGCGCCGTCGAGCTCGTCGTGTTTGCCGAGCGCAGCGTGACGCTGGACGGCCTCGTCGTCGTGCCCCTCGCCGACGAGCTGCCGCCCCCGCCGCCCGAGCCGTGGTCGCCCGACGGGGCGCAGGCCCTCGGCGTCGATTCCCCCGCGGGCCGCCATTAGCGATGGTGCCGACGGGCCCTGTGGTATAGACCGCGCCCGTGGCGGAAGGTGACGAACCCACTGGATCGCGGCGTGAAAAGCGCCGCGCCGAGGCCGGCGACGAACCCGTCGCATCGGACGCTGCAGAAGCGTCCGCGAGCGCACCGAGCGCAGCCTCGACGATAGAAGAGAACAATCGTCGCGCCCGGCGGGCGAGGGCCGCACAGCGACGGCAACAGAAGGGACGTCCGCGTCCCGGCTCCGCGCTCGAGGCACTCGACGCGACGGAGCGCGTCGACGACGTCCTGACCCGCGCGACCGATCGCCTCGCGCGGTGGGCGCAGGACCACTTTAATATCGTGCAGTGGCTCGTGGTCGCCGCGATCGCTGGGTGGGTCGGCTTCCAGATCTATTCGTGGCGCGCCGGGAAGACGGCGGCGAAGGTCGGGACCCTGCTCGCGGACGCCGTGGCCGCCGACTACGGCCGGGTCGGCGCCGCCGACGACGACATCAAGCGCGATTCGCACGGCGACGTCGACGCCCGGCCCGCGTTCCCGACGGAAGCAGACCGCATCAAAGCCGCGACCGACGGCTACCAGACGGTGGCGACGGAGCGTGCCGGAACGCCGGCCGCGGGGCTCGCCAAGCTCGGGCTCGCGGGGCTCGCGTACGACCAAGGCAAGTACGACGACGCGACGAAGCTCTACGAAGACGTCGCGAACAGCGACCTCGCGAAGACCGACGCGGAGTCCAAGGGCAGGGCTCTCGAGGGCATCGGGCTGAGTCTCGAAGCCAAGGGCGACCTTCCGGGCGCCGAAAAGGCGTTCACCGCGTTCGAAAACGCCGAGGTGCCCGGCTTCCACGATCTCGCCGTGTACGATCTCGCCCGCGTCCTCCACGAAAAAGGAGACGACGACGGCGCCAAGGGCCGACTCGTCAAGGTCGTCGAAAAGCTCAGTAAACAGCCGACGTCGCCCGGCGGCGCGCCGACCTACCTGGCGACCGCGTCGCGCGAGCTACTCCAAGAGATCGATCCCAAGGCCGTCCCGCCGCCTTCGTCGGACGAAGCGCTCCAACGCGCGCTGCAGGAGTTCCAGAAGAAGCTGCCGCCCGGTGTGAAGCGCGTCGGCGGCGGTCCGCCGTCGGCTCCTGAAGAACCATGAGATCCGGCACGCTCCTCGTCGCCGGCGTTGCGGTCGCCGCGCTCGCCTTCGGATCGTCGTGCGAGTCGATTCGCGCCTCCGCGAACCCGGAGGTGCCGACGTGGGTGCACCGGCCGAGCTGGTCGCTCAGCGTCGTGTTTCGCGAGCCGCTGAATGCGCTCTCGCGGCAGGAAACCGAGGCCTACGAGCGAGGCCGCCCGGAGCTCGACGTCGACGGACGTCGCGTCTTCGTCGGTTCGAGCGACCGGGGGCTCTACGCGCTTCGTGCCGAGGACGCGACGGTGCTCTGGCGTTTCGAAACGCTGGGCGTCGTTCAATGCGAACCGCTCTACGACCCGATCGAAGACGTCGTGTACTTCGGCTCCAACGACGGCGCCCTGTACAAGGTGAACGCCAAAGACGGACACTTGCTCTGGCGGTTCATGACCAACGCGGAGGTCGCACGGCGGCCGGTAATCCGCGGTTCGACCGTGTACGCCGTGAACGCGAACGACACGGTGATCGCGCTGAATCGCAAGACCGGTGAGCGCCGCTGGAGCCAGCACCGCGCGCCCGCGCTCGGCATGGAAGTCGCGGGCTACGCGGGGCCTCTGGTCTCGCAGAATTTCGTCTACGCCGGCTTCAGCGACGGCACGGTGACCGCGTACGACGCCGAGACCGGCGCCGAGCGCTGGCAACCGGTGGATCTCTCCGCCGAGGCGGAAGAGGCGCTCGGCGACGTGCCGCGCTACCTCGACGTCGATACGACACCCGTCGCTTACAACATCGACGAGAGCCCGGTCGTCCTGGTCGGCAGCTACGACGGCGGTGTTTACGCCCTCGACGGCGACGACGGTGCGCGAGTCTGGGGTCGTCCGGAAGTCACCGGCGTCCACGACCTCGTCTTGTGGAGCCAGCCCGCCCATCCACGCCGCGACGCCGAGCCCGGAGCGCCGCTAGAACCCGCGCACGAGCTCCTGCTCGCGGCGTCCGGGACCACGGGTCTCTGGGCGCTCGATCCGAAAACCGGCGAGGACGTCTGGCATCGTCCGTTGCCCGACGGCGGCGTGTCCATGCCGGTGCCCGTCGCCGGCGCGCTCCTCGTGTCCACCACCGTTCACGGGCTCTATTTGATGTCGCCGCTCGACGGCAGCGTCATCGACGGCCTGCACACCGACGCTGGGTTCTCCCAGGCGCCCGTGGCGTACGGCCTCCGCGCCTTCATCCTGACGAACACGGGCTCGTTGCTCGGCATCCACATCACTCCGCCCGTGTGATGTGAGTTTTGGTTTTTGTTCGAGATCCGCAAGCGGCGTCGCGCGACATTCTCGCGCTGCTAGCGACCCGCGCCGGCTCCGCCGGTAGTCTCACTCGCGCTTCATTGGTTGATCGTGATCTGGCCCGCCAAGACTGATCGAGTCGTGGCAGCTCTCGGGGCGTGGCCCCGAGAGCGAGCGACCAGTGAGAATCGAGAACGAGCGACGCCCGAGAGTGACGAGCCGTCGGATGTCGCACCCACTCAGCGGCGGAGGCGCTTCGCGGCCGGCGTGTCTTTTCGCGTGCCGCCACGCGGAGCGGGCCTCGACTGCGGGACGACCTCGAAGTCGAGGTGCAATCGATTCCGCGCCGCCAAGTACAGCTTCTCGGTGTCCACCGCGCCGAACTCCGCGACCGCTTCCGCCACCGCAACGCGCGCGCTCTCCGGAGGTGCGCCGTCGTGCTCCACGAGAGCTCGGACGATTCCGTCGAATGCGTTTCGCGCCACTGGCAATGCCATCGTTCCAGACTTTTGCTCAATCCGGCGCGTTTCGTAAGCCCAAACCGTCCACGTTTCGGTCGCGCCCGGCGCTACCTCGCGCCAAAGTTGCCCCGTCGCGACGCATTAGTTCGCATAAGATATATTATGTTAAAATTAGAGCGGGGACCGGGGGGTCTAAAGCCGCTCGGGTTCGGGTCGCGTTCGCGGTCCCCGACGTGGCGGCGCCTCTCGGGCTGAATGGGTGCGAATCGCGGAATCGACTCGCGTGGCACGAGAGGCGCCGATCACGAACCGATGACGACTACGGACCGCCGGCGTCGGGAGTCTTGGTGCCTCGGACGCATTCGCGCGCCTCGCCGAGACACTTCCACCGGTCGCCGCCGTTCTCGACGCATTGCTCGAGCTTCTGAATGCACGGCGGTGGCGGCGGGAGCGCCGCTTCGATGCACGTGTTCGCGGTCTTCACGCAGGCTTCGCGCTCTTGCCAGCCGGCTTTGCTGAAGCCGGCGTCACGAGTGCCGTTGAGACAGCTGAACTCGGTGGACCGACACTCCTTGATCTCGCCCTCGAGCTTCTTGAGCGCTGCGAGCGCGGCCGTTTCACACGTCTTGAACTCGGCTTTGCACTCGTGGATCCCCGCATCGCCGTTGGCGCTGTGGAAGCACTCACGCGCCGTCGCGGCACAGTCGCACACGCTTCCCATCACCGCTTCCTGGGTTGCCCCGAGTGTCGCGGTCTGGTCGGTGCCCGACGACCCTTGGCCGCCACTGCTGCATCCGAATGAAAGGGCGACGCCTGTCGCGGTCGCCGCGGTCATCGCCCACGCCCGCGCGGACCTTGAAGTTAGACGAAATAGCATTGGCTCTCTCCTGTTCTGCAAGAAGCCCGTCGCACGTATGGAGTCCCTTGATCCAGCGGTCCAGTCAAGTGTCTAAATGCCAATTGACGGCAGTATCGAGGCCAATTTTTAGACTCGTGGGTCGACTGTGGATGAGACAAAATGAGGCCATTTTCAGGCTTTTATCGCAAATTTCATACATGTGGATTCATTCATCCGAATCTGCCGCGCCAATTCGTCTCTCAGTGCACAATTGTGCCCCATGACGGATTACACACACATGCCTGTCGTCACACGATCGCGACGATCACGTGACGAAAGGTGCGTTCGACCCTCGGGGCGAGCGGGTGTCACCCGTTAGAGACGCGCCAACGCCGCTCCCTCGAAACCGCCGTCGACAAAGGTTCCGCGACAAAATCCTCTGACGGCATCGAGCGACGCGATGCCGGCGCGCGCCGCGCGCGTGAATCAGTCGAAAAGCGTTGCGATCGTGCGCTGGATGCCGAGCGCGGCTTCACGCGGGTTCGCGGCGCTTCGAATCGGACGGCCCACGACGATGTAGTCGGCGCCGCCGCGGAACGCTTGCTCGACGTCCACGACGCGCTTCTGATCGTCGGAAGGTCGGTTTTCTACGGGACGGATCCCCGGCGTGACGACGAACAGGCGATCGCCGAGCTCGCTCCGGAGCATCGGCGCTTCGAGGCCGGACGAGACGACTCCGTCGCAGCCCAACGCGAGGGCGCGCCTGGCGCGTGAAAGCACCAACTCTTCGACGTTGCACGAAAACCCGAGCGCATCGAGATCCGTCCGGTCGAGGCTCGTCAGCGCGGTCACGGCGAGGATTTTCAGGTGCCCTTTTTCGCGAACGGCGGCCGCGACCATGGGCTCGTTTCCGTGAACGGTCGCGAATTGAACGTCGCGCTTCGAGAGGGCGCGAACGGCCGACGCGACGGTCTCGGGAACGTCGAAGAGCTTCAGGTCGACGAACACGTTCTTGTCGCGTCGGCGCAGCTCCTCGACGAGCTCGAAGTAGCCGCCCGCCATGAAGAGCTGAAGCCCGAGCTTGTAAAAGGTCACGGCGTCGCCGAGTTGATTCACGAACTCGAGCGCCGCGCTCGCGCTGTCGAGATCGAGCGCGACGATCAGACGGTCGGACCGCGGGACCGGTTTCTTGGAGAGAAAGCTGCTTTCGGAGGCCGCCATGTCGATTCCGCCGAGCGCGTCGGCCGGAAGCTTCGAGTACCCGCGAGCATCACCTGCGTCAACTCGGATCCCGGGCGTCTCGAGCCCTTCCCTCGCTCGAGTGCTGCTATGTTTTTCGAGCTCGTGCCCGTCGTCTACCGATACGTGAAGCGGACCGATTCGAGCGATCGACGCCCGCGTCATGTGGACGTCAAGGTCGCCGGTGCGGCTCAGAAAGCCGAGCTCGACGGCACGATGGCGCGGCTCGGTTACGCGTTCGCGGACATCGTCGAGGCCCCCTCGTCCGACGACCGAGCGTCGTTTCCCTCGACGGCTTCGGCCGGTCCGGAGTGGCGCGCGGTGGACCCCATCGACGAGGACCGTCCGACTCCCGTCGAGTGGCGCCGCACCGCCGATCTGGCGATGCTCGAGGCGGCGATCGATCGAATTCGCGAGAGCGGCGGTCCCCCGCCGGACGAGTCGTTCGAGCCCTGGTCGAGAGAATCGGAGCAGTCGAGAGAATCGGAGCGCGAGCCCCACGCCGGCAACGGGGCCGCGCCGATCGTCGACGCCGTCGCGCCGGCGCCATCGGTGCGGCCGCGCGTCTTGAGACGAGCGCGATTCGGGCGACGCGACGCGCCGCTCGTGCTTGCCGAAGCGCCGACCACGCCGCTCGCGCAATCCGCACTTCTGACCATGGCACTGGTCGGTACATTCGCGGTCCAGGCGCCAGTGCTTCAGAGCGACTTCAAGCACGACGACTTCCTTCATTTCTACATGGGTGAAGCCGTCCCGTTCGGGCGGTTCCTGATGACGCCGTTCGCCGGCCATTTGATGGCCGTGCACCGGCTCTGTTACTTCGTTCTGCGAGCGGTGTTCGGGCTCGATGCTCCGAGATTCTTCGAGATCATGCTGGCGACGCATCTCGTGAACGTCGCCTTGCTCTACGTGCTCATTCGCAAGTTGACCGCGCGCCCGACGCTGGCCGGTTTTTTCGCCGGTCTCTGGGGAATGGCGCCCGTGCACACGCCGACGATGAACTGGTTTGCCTGCTACGGGCAGGTGCAGTGCGTCCTGTTCACGCTGATCAGCCTGATCGGGCTCGCGCGCCACGCGGTAGAAAAGAAGCAGCCGTCGTGGCTCTCGATCGCGGGGTGGACGGTTCTCCTCATCCTCGGCGCGGCGAGCTTCGGTCTCGGGCTGGTCATCGCGCTCGTGTTCCCGATCCTCGCGTGGCTCCTCCTCGAACCCGAATCGAAACCGCGCGAGACGGCCCTCCGTCTGGTCCCTCTCCCCGTCATCGTCGGAATGCTCTGGTGGTTTTCCCATACCGTGGCGGAGGGCGATGTGGGCCCGGCAAAAGCGGCATTTCGCGCGCTCGGCGCGTTGCCTCGCCTGATGGAGTCGTTCGCGCAGCTCTCGGCGTACGGCGTGGCGACGCTGTTCGTCGGTCCCGCGCTGACGATGACTTATCGAGATCGCGCGGACTGGCCGTTCGGAGTCATCCATCTGGACGACGTCATTCGCCTCTCGTACCCGTTTCTCGCCGTCGTCGTGGTCGTCGTCATCGTGGGGTACCGCCGTTCGGATGCCGTGGGACGACGCCACCTCCTCGCGGCGCTTCTTCTCTACGCCGCGTCGTACGGCGTCGTGGCGCTCACGCGAGGCCCTTTGATGTTCGGGCTGAGCTTCATCTCGACGCAATCTCGCTATCATTACGGAGAAACGACGGCGATCGCGCTGCTCGTCGCGCTCGCCCTCACCCCCTTCGAGTTTCGATGGGCTTCGGTGGGCACGCGCGGACCCCTCTTGGCGTCTTTGCTCCTCGGCCTCATGATCGTCCCCGACGGCCGCGCGACGAGGGGCATGGACGACGGCATGGCCATCGGCTCGCGCGACGTCATCGTCGCGTCGGAGCAAGAGCTGACCGCGGCCGTTTCGGGCGCGCCCCCGGGAGCGGACGTCTACCTCACGAATCCGACGTTCACGCCGCTCCTTTTGCTCTTCGGATTCGGCGTGCCGCGCCTGCTCTTCCCGGACCTCGGCGCCTATTTCGTCGTCGCCCACGGCCCGTTGGGAACCATCGAGGGCCACCATCTGAGGTTCGTCGAGAAAGACGAGAAGCTCGTCGCCGCACTCCGCGCCGACGACCTTCCGAGGGTCTCGCGCCTCTTCGTCACCGAAGACGAGGCGACGCGTGCAGGCGCCGCCGTCGACACCGTGCCGACCATCTGTTTCTACCCTCCCGGCATGGCCGAAGTCATGAGCGGGAAGGGCTTCAGCTCCGAAGCCCGAACGCAGGTCACTGAAGCGCTTCAGCACTGCAAGATGACGGAGCGGGCGACGGACGCGATCCGGAAGCAGATCGCCCTGGACCCGGTGGCTCAAGAAAAGATGCGGGCGGAATTGCGCGCCACGAAGGATCCGAAGGTGCTCGCTCAGATCGCGGACGAGCTTCGCCGCAGCAAGGATCCGGCGGTGCTCCGCGACATGTCGCAAGCGCTCATGGCCTCGAAAGGAGAACGTCCCTCGTCATCGGCGATGCCTGCAGCGAGCTCCTCCGCCGCGTCTCCGTAGAGAAGCGACCGTCAGCGACTCCGGCGCTCTGAGCTCAGAGCACGAACTGATCGCCGAGCGCGGTGACCGTCAGGTTCACGTTCTTCAGTCGCGCACACTCTTGCTCCACCTCACCCTGGAAGACGGGCTTGATGTGGTAGAGGAGCGTGGGTAGATCCTGGGGTTTTCCGAATTTCTTCAGGTCTTTCGCGAGCGTTCGCGGCGTGTGATGGCCGCTGTCCGTCGCGAGCTTCTGCTCCCGATTCGGAAAACTGACTTCCATGAGCAGCGCTTTGAGGTTCTTCTCTTTGCGCAGCACCTTCCAGAGCGCGTCGGTGGGCCCGGTGTCCCCGCTGTAACCGAGCGTCGCGTCCGGTCCGCGGACGACGAAGCCCGACGTATCGATCGTGTGATCGACGTCGACCGCCAGGACCTCGTATCCGGCCACCTCGGTGGTCTTGTCCGCGCGGAGCTCGACGTACCGGATCGTGGGGCCCGAGCTCGTCGAGATGTTCGAGAAGTCCGGCCAGAGCACGTTGTTGAAGAAGTGCTTCTTCAACGTCCGGATCGTCGCGCGGTTGGCGGCGATGATCAGGGGCTCGCAGTCGGCCTGACAGCGGTTGTCGGCGATGGTCGCGAGATCGCGGATGTGGTCGAGGTGTGCGTGGCTCACGACGCACGCCGCGAGCCGAAACTGCGCCTTCAGATCGAGCCCGCTCGTGAGCGAGCCGGCGTCGATGGCGAGCCGATCATCGATGACGAACGCGCTCGTCCGATGTTTCGGAGTTTCGCCGCCATGACACCCGATGACGCGAAGCTCCATTTATTCCGTGCAGCTCGGCGCGTGGTCGCCACGGGCGTTTTCGTCCGCGGGGTTCCCTGTTCCGCGCCGTAACGGCATGCGGCTGCGAGTCTATCCCCTCGCACGGGCGCGGGTCAAAGCGACGGCGGTCGCCGCCGGCTCAGTCCATCGAGAAGTCGTCGTCGCCGCCCATGCCCATGCCGCCCATTCCACCCATACCGCCCATCCCTCCCATGCCGCCCATTCCACCCATACCGCCCATCCCTCCCATGCCGCCCATTCCACCGCCGCCAGCGGGCGCAGCGGGCTTGGGCGCTGGGTGTTCGACGATGACGACTTCGGTCGTGAGGAGCAGGCCCGCGATGCTCGCGGCGTTTTCGAGGGCGACGCGGACGACCTTCACGGGGTCGATGATTCCGGCGTCGATCAAGTCGCAGTATTTATCGTTCCGAGCGTCGTACCCGAACGCACCCTTGCCCTCACGAACCCGTTCCACGACGACGCGCGGCTCGAGCCCGGCATTGCGCGCGATGTAGTGGAGCGGCGCTTCGCACGCCTTGGCGATCAGCTTCGCGCCGATCGTCTCGTACTCGTTGAGACCTTCGAGGCTCTCGATGGCCTTCGAGGCACGGAGCAACGCCACACCGCCGCCGGCCACGTAGCCCTCTTCGACCGCGGCGCGCGTCGCGGCGAGCGCGTCTTCGAAGCGCATCTTACGCTCCTTCATTTCCGGCTCGGTGTGCGCCCCGACGCGAATGACCGCCACGCCGCCGGAGAGCTTCGCCAACCGCTCCTCCAGCTTTTCGCGATCGTAGTCGCTCGTCGTCTCTGCGACCTGACGGCGAATGAGCTCGATGCGACCCTTGATCGCGTCCTTTTTTCCGCCGCCATCGACGATCGTCGTCGTGTCCTTGGTCATCAGCACGTGCTCGGCGCGTCCCAAATCCGCGACCGTCGCGCTCTCGAGCCCTCGCCCGAGCTCCTCGCTGAACACGGTGCCGCCGGTGAGCACCGCGATGTCCTTCAGCATCTCCTTGCGGCGGTCGCCGAACGCCGGCGCCTTCACCGCGGCGATCTTCAAGACGCCGCGCAGCTTGTTGACGACCAACGTCGCGAGCGCCTCGCCCTCGACCTCTTCGGCGAGAATGAGCAGCGACGCGCCGGCGCGATTCACCGCTTCGAGCACCGGCACGAGGTCGTGAAGCGACGTGACCTTCTTCTCGGTGAGCAGCAGGTACGGCTTGTCGAGCTCGGCCGTCAGTCCCTTCTGATCGGTCACGAAATAAGGCGAAATGTAGCCGCGATCGAACTGCATCCCTTCGACCAGCTCGACCTCGGTGCTCGTGCCCTTCCCTTCTTCGATGGTGATGACGCCGTCGCGAGTCACCTTTTCCATCGCGTCGGCGAGGGTCTTGCCGATGGACTCGTCACCGTTCGCGCTCACGTTGGCGATGCGCTCGATGTCCTTGTTGTCCTTGGCTTTCTTGGCTTGTTTCTTCAACGCCTCGGCGATGGCGACGACGCCGCGATCGATGCCGCGCTTGATGTCCATGGCCGGCACGCCGGCCTCGACGAGCCCGAGGCCCGACCCGTAAATCGCCTGCGCGAGCACGGTCGCCGTCGTCGTTCCGTCCCCGGTGTCGTCATTGGTTCGCGACGCGACCTCGCGAACCATCTGCGCGCCGATGTTTTCGATCTTCCCGGAGAGCTCGATTTGCTTCGCGACCGTCACGCCGTCCTTGGTGATGATCGGCGCGCCCCAGCTCTTCTCGATCCCCACGTTGCGCCCCTTCGGGCCGAGGGTCACCCGCACCGCGTCGGCGAGGGCATCCACGCCCCGCTTCATCGATTTTCTGGCCGCACGCTGATACGAGATGTCTTTGCTCATCGGTCGTCGCTCCTCGGAAATCCGTCGCAGCGCCTCAACCGGCCGAAATCGGCCGCGGTTGCGCTCGCTGGCGCAGAGTAAGCCCGGGTTCGAGCCGGTCAAGGGGTTCCACGCGCCGCGCCGTGGCGGAAAACGCGAGGGGTTCCGAGGGCCGCCCTCATTCCACACTTGAACGGCGCCGCGTGGGCGGCTAGATACTGCGGCCCCGGGCCGATCCCCGGTCCGGAGCCCCGGAATTGGGGGATCGTCTAACGGCAGGACGCAAGATTCTGGTTCTTGCTATCTAGGTTCGAATCCTAGTCCCCCAGCCAACGAAAAAACTCAGCGCCGAGCCACGGTCGGCGCAAAGCGCCCGTCAGGCCCCATCGTCTAGCGGTTAGGACATCGGCCTCTCACGCCGGTAACCCGGGTTCGATTCCCGGTGGGGTCGCTGAGTGCGTAGCCTTCGGCTGCGCCATCGTCACCGGGAATTCATTCGCGTGCCGCTCCGCCCAGAGGCTTCGCTCGCGGTGGGGCTGCTGTAGGCGCCCTTGGCGTTGCGCTGGGGTCGCGGGCGCCGGGGAAGATCCTCGGTGAAACGTCGTGGTCGCGGGCCCGAGACCGAGGGGCGAGCTAGAATACGAGAGCTCGTGAAGACGCGGCGTGACTCGTTGAACTTCGTCGCGGTAGCGACTCTGTTTTTGACCAATACGGCGCTGCGCGACGTTGGGGTGGCGTACCCGCTCCGGTGGCCGATGGCGGCGCTCGCCGGGGCAGCGGCGATGGCGGCGGTGTTGTTCTTCCAATCGCCGTGGCGGTCGCGGGTCGTCAAGACGCGCACGGCGTGGGCGTTGGTCGCGGCGAGTATCGCCGTCGTGCTCGTGTTGCCGTTGCCGTCCTCGTTCGCTGCGCACGTGCCGGCGCAACCGGACGCGCGAGCGGAACTACTCCGGCATCGAAACGGCAACGACGTCGTGTGTCGCGCCAAGACGTCTCCTCGCCGCGCCGTGCGCTGAACGACCCGTTCAGGGCACGCCGGCGTCGGGGTCGAGCGTCGCGTTCCAAGTGCCGGTGCAAACGCCGCTCTGAGTCGCGAGCCCGCCGGTGGTTTCGTGGAGCTGCCAATTGCCGCGCAGGCAGGGACCCGTGCACGGCGCGCCCGTCGTGAAGGTCGCCTGGAAGGGGCCGTGGACGGTGCCGTTCTTCGCAAACGGCGGGATGGAAATGCCGCCGTCGAAGAGCGAACCGTTGAACACCCCGTTCTCGCAATCGAGCTGCCCCGAGATGCCCGACGTGAACTGAAAAAAGACGAGCGCGTTGCCGACGAGAGAACCGCCGCTCACGTCGAGGAATTCGCCGTTCTGCGATTGGCGGAGCGTGAGCTCGACCGGGCCCGTGATCGAGAGCTGAAGGCCGCCGTCGGGTTGGAACGACGTGCTCGCCGAGAGCTGGCACGTGAACGTGCCCTTGTACTTCCCCGCGCGACATTGCTTCAGGATGCCGCCGTCGGGGCTGCCTTCGGGCCAATCGAACGTGACGTTGTCACCCCCGCCCGTGCCGACGAGGGCGCCCCCCATCCCACCTTGCGATGGCGCATTGCCCGCGCCGCCGTTGGACGACGACGGGGCACCGCCGGAATTCGCAACCGTGCCCGAAGCGCCGCCCGTATTGCCGTTTGCGAACGAGCCACCGGCGCCGAACCCTCCGGTGTCTCCCGATTGAGCCCGCGATGCCGAGCTCGAATGACCACAACCGGTGACGATACCGAGAGCGACGAGACTCGAGAGGATCGATGACGGGCGAGAATGCATGGGACGCGGTTCCTTCAAACTCGTCGTCGAGCGCCCCGATGCTCGGATGCTCGACCGCCGCGTCTCACGCATGCCCACACACGTCCCTCGTATACAAGGGACAATCACGGCCAAACTGACAGGGCCGTTTTTCTGCACTCTCGTACCAAGCGGAAAGCACGAGGCCCCGCCAGTGCGGTCAATTATATGGCGGGCGAAGTTCCATAAAAGGCGCTAGCGATACACACTCAGTCGTCATGACCAACGTGTACCGGCGCGCGCTCACGTTGTGCCCACTCGTGTGGTCGCTTCTCGCCCCGTTCGTGGGTGCTTGTTCGTCGAGCTCGGGAGGCGTGAGCGGAGCGCCGACCTTCTCGAACGGGGGAACGACCGGTACGCCGGGAAGCGGAAGCGCGACCAATGGCGGAGCATCGAGTGGCGGTGCGACCTCGTCGCCGAATTCCGGCGGCGGAACGGGCTTTTTTACGCTGCCCGAGGCGGGGCTCGGCGCTCCCAATTCGTGCGCGAAGGGCTCCTACGCGAGCCAATTGTTACCGGCAAATCTACTGTTCTTGGTCGATCGCTCGGGCAGCATGAAATGCAATTTGCCGCCGACGACGGACTCGGCGACGTGCGAAGCGAACCCCGTCGCGGTCGACGCGAACGCGCCGACGAAATGGAGCGTCGTCACGGGCGCCATTTCGAGTGCGCTCGACGGATTGTCGCAACTCTCCGATACGTCGGCGGCGTTGACGTTCTTCGCGAACGACGGCGTGTGCGGCGTTCAATCCGAGCCGAACGTGCCGCTCGCGACGCTCTCGACGACCCAGATCGGTGCGTTGAAGGGCGCGCTCCAGACCGAGTCCCCGAACGGCGGCACTCCGCTCGTGGGTTCGATCATCCTCGGCTATAAATATTTGCACCAGGAGGCACAGGCCGTCGGCAATGACTTCGTCATTTTGGTGACCGATGGGTCCGACAGTTGTCTCGATCGGTACGCCGCCGAGGGCGTGACGGGTGACGTCGTCTCGCGGCTGCTCGGCACGGAGATCCCGAAAGCGATCTCGGTCGACATCCGGACGTTCGTGATCGGCGCGCCCGGCAGCGAGTCGGATCGCGGGTTGCTCTCGAAGATCGCCTTCGAGGGCGGCACGGCGCAGAGCCCGGATTGCGATCACACGAGCGACAGTCCGGCCCCCGGAAAGGCGTGTCACTTCGACATGACCGCGACCACCGATTTTGCCAAAGACCTTTCGAGCGCCCTGGCGAGCATCACCGGGCATTCGGCTGCGACGTGCATCTTCGACGTCCCCGTCGCGTCCGACGGGAGCGAAGTGGACACCAGCACCGTCAACGTCGACTACTACAAGGCCGGCGACACGACGAATGCGGCGAACAAGGTTGCGCTCTCCCGCGACGACACGTTGCCGTGCGACGGCGGCGCCAACGGCTGGCAATACATCGACGGGAACACGAAGATCCAGCTTTGCGGGCAAGTGTGCACCGACGTGCGCGACGACAGCGCCGCGAAGGTCGTCGTGTCCGTGGGCTGCGTGCAGCGGATGATCAACTAGGACGAGTCCATCGAAGCGATGGGAATTTCGACGCCCCCGCATGGGGAGGGCATCGAAATTCCCCTGCAAAGTGCTCAGTGTTCGCGGTCACGGCGTTCCGGCGTCGCCGAAGCCTCGGCGCGCTCGGCCGACTCGCGCATGCGCTGCAGACGCTCGGGATCGAGCACGGCCTTCAGGCGGTCGAACTCTTCGTGCTCTTCCGCCTCGGCGTGCGCGATGACCGCCTTCTTCAGTTTCTTGAATTTCGTCTCGAACTCCGACGAGTCGACGTCGAGTCCGGTGAGCTCGGCGAGCGCCTTGTTCGCTTCGTTCTCCTCTTTCAAGCGACTGTTGACCTCCTCCTCGCCGCCGGCGATCGCGCGGCGTGCCGCGGGGTGCACGACCTCCTCCTCCGCAGCTTCGTGGGCCGTCAAGAGACGCTTCAAGGACGAGAAGGCGTGTTCTCGCTCCTTGCCGCTCGTCGCGGTTACCTCCTCGAGGAGGGCCTTCACCTGCCGATGCTGCCCCTTGAGAAAGCTGACCACGTCATTGCCGGAATTAATCATTTGTCCCATTCGGTCACATCCCTTCCAATGAATGGTTCGCGGCGCGAGCGCACAGGACGTGCGCCGGCCCGCGACCGTTCGGAAAAGTAGGTGCAATGGCCGTACCGGCCATCGAACGGAGCGATCGTGGACTCGGCAATCGAGTCGTGTCGCCTCAAACGTGCGTCCGCGCGCGCTCAGGCGTCGTCGGTGCGACGGAAATGCGCCTCGATCAGGCTCGCGACGAGGTCCGGCGCTTCGTCTTCCAGGTCGTGCGTCGCCGCGGCAACGATCTCGAGCACCGCAAACGGGAGTCGGGTTCGCAAATGGTTCGCGAATGCGACCGGCGCGATCGAGTCGTGTTCACCCATGACGAGCAGCGTCCGCGCCGTCACACGGCCGAGCTCGCCGGCGAGATCGCGCGCGTCGTCGACGAACCACCGCGGAGCGTCGGGTCGCCGCGCGCAAAATGCCGGTCGCCAATCGGTGGCGCCGAAGAGCCGCGCGTCCGCGCCGCCCGCCGGGGTCACGAGCACGAGGCGCCGGACCCGTTCCGGATATTCGAGCGCGAGCCGGAGCGCGACGGCGCTTCCCATCGAGAGCGACACGACGTCCGTGCGCAGCGGCAACGTGGCCGACACGACGCGAGTCAGATCGTCGAGCGAGCGAATCGTCGGGTCCGCGGGTGCGTCGCCGAGGCCCGGATAGTCGACGAGAACGGGACGACGTCGCCGCGCGAGTCGTTCGGCTATTGGTCGCCACACGGCGCTGCGACCGCTCGCACCGGGCAGGTACACGACGGGGAGCGGCGGTTCCGCCACGACGTCGCTCCCCGCTCACCGCTCGCCGCGGAGGATCTTCTGCAGTTCGCCGAAGTCGGTGTCGTCGACCGCGCCTTGCTGCTTGCAACGGACCTTGCCGTTCGGATCGACGAGCACGTGGCCGGGGAGCTCGGGCTGATCGTCGAACCCCGCTTCCTTGAGCCACGCCGCGCGCTGATTGCCGTCGGTGAGCCAGTACGAGGCGTGAATGCCGGTCGCCGGTTGCGCCGCGAGGAAGTTCTCGAGCTGACGGCCGTCGTCGTCCATGGAGACGAACTCGACGCGAAGCGGTGTACGTTCGCTCGCGGTCTTGGCCTCCCACGAACGAAGCCGCGGCATTTCTTCCTTGCAGGGCACGCACCAGGCCGCCCACAAATTGATCCAGGTCCAAGAACCGCCGCCGACCGTGAGCTTCTCGGGGAGCGTGCTCTGGTCTCCGGCTCGCGAAACGCCGCTCTTCGGCGCGTCCTTGCCGGGTTTGGCGAGCTGGTGCGCACAGAGAACGGCATGAGCCGCCGGGGCTTCGGCCGCCGCGGGCGCGGCGGACGCGGTCGCCGTCGGTGTCGGCGGGCCCGAGGCAGCGACCGCTTCGAGCCGCGATTGTGGCGCACTCGGCGGAGTCACCTTGTCGTCACACGCGACGGCGAAGAGACACGCGGCGATCCCCGCGCCGCGGAGCGACGTGGAAGGCACCCCCAAAAAAGAAGCCGTTCGCGCGGCGCTCATAGCCGGCAATCGACCCACGACGCGAACGCGCTCCGGTTGATGGCGTCGTCGTCGCACTTCGTGCCGTCTCGCGAATTCGGCCATTCGCAGAACTCCTTCGGATCGAGCTGAGCGAACTCGCTGCCGAGCCAGAGCAATCCGACTTTTTGATCGACGTCGGGTTCGTTCGAAAATTCCTTGATGTGGAAGAGCACCGAGTTGGCGCGGCGGTGCGACAAGGCCTGGTTCTTGTCGGCGGAGCCGCTCTTCGACGCGCGGGCGACGACCAGGAAGTACCGCGCGCCCTTCCTATCGCTCCACTTGTCTTCGATGAGCTTCTTCGCGCCGTCGTCGAGGGCGTCCATCCCGTTGTCGAACAGGATGACGCCGCCGCGCGCCTTCAGCGGCGTGAACAAGGCGTTGAAGTCCGAGTCGCTGATGGACGCGAACGTCTTCACGTCGGCCGGTTTGCAACCGCGACGCGACGACCCTTCCATGAGCCCACACGAGTGCAGGACGCGATCGAGCACCTGCATGAACTGGGGCGTGCAGTACGGCGCTTGCGCCTCGTCCGCGATCGCGACGGCTGCCTTTTCGGTGTCGGGCGTCGCAAGCCGTTCGCCCGCCGACTTCACCGCAGAACGAATCGAAAACAAGAGGGCGCCGAGGAGCACGACGCCGGCAGAGATGGCGGCCACGGCGGCGAGCGGGCTGCCACTCGTGCCACCGCCGCCGTCCATCGGGACGGTGCGAGCCGGCGGTTTCTGTCCGAACCCGGGTTGATTCATCGGAGCACCTCGGGCGCGAGCTGCGCCAGGGTGTACCGGAGGCCGAGGTCCGTGTCTTCGTCGCAGAAGCGCTTGGCGCCGAGGTACATCTGCGGGGTCGAGACCGGGATGTTGTTGTCCGCCGCGAAGTGCAAGTGCCGATTGAGCGTGAGCTCCGTCGATTTCGCGTCCATGCAGCGCAAGGTCTGCGCGCCCCATTTCTGTTCGATTGCGGATCTGAGCTGTGCGGCGCCCGCCTTCCCGGCCTTCGTCAGATCGTCCTGATTGGCGTAGGCCCAGTCGAGCACTTGTCGGGCTTGCGAACCGCCGCAAATGACGGCGCGCGCGACGATGCACGCGCCGGGGTGGAGCGGCTCGGTGAGCATCCAGTTGCAATCGCTGTCGAGCGGGAACAGCGAGAGCTGCGCGTCGAGCTTGTCCATGACGTCCTCGGCGACGAGGCGCTCGTGGAACGCCTTGCACGTCGGGCAGAGCGGATCTTCGAACAAGATGGCCGCCTGCGTCGAACGCGGGGTCGCGAGGTGCAAGAGCGCGTTCGCCGGTTCCTGCGTCTGCTTCAACGTGCCGCAGTTCCCGAGGTACGGCCGGTGATCGGGCATGGCGCTCGCGTAGACGAGCGCAGGGGTGAACGCGAACACGCCGAGCGCGACGAGCCACGCGGGCGGCAAGAGCCAGCCGACGTCGGAGCGCGACGCGCCGTGCGTGCGCGGCGGCTCGAAGGGCCCGGAGACGGTCATGCCGGGGATGCGTCCGGCGAAGAGCACCGTCGCGCCGGCGATCGCGGAGCCCGCGAGCACGAACGACGAGATGTAAATGCCGACGCACACCAGGCAAAACGTCCCGAGCTTCGTGATGCTGATGGTGAGCATGACCAGCGACGCGAGCGCAGGCGTCAGGCCGATGATGCCGAAGAACCCGATGGCCTTGCGCGGCGCGCGCGGACCGGCGACCAAGAGGTACACCGCGAAGGCGGCGAAGAACGTGAAGGCGCCGACGGCGAAGAGCGAAATCGGGATCCCGCCCCAGTACGACTCCTTGAAGAGCGCGGAGTACGGGCTGTACATCGCCGCACGACAGGCATCGGCGGAGTCGGTCGGCGGCGCGCCCGGGATGATGCTGCAATGGATGTCGTGCAGCCTGCGATCCAGGTGCTTCGCGTAGTCGAACGTCGAATAGGACGCGAAAAGGAGTCCCAAAAGGGACGCGATCAGCGCCGCGAGGCCGGAAACCCTGGTCATCCGCGAAATCTCCGAGGGCGAGCCTTGCAAAGCTTAGGCGCGAAGGGCAAGTGCCGTGGTGACGGCCCCCGTCGGGGCGAACAAAAGGGTCCGAAAACTTGCCCGCTTCGCGCGCGCTTCGAGGCGAAACGCCTCTTCACGCACGCTAGCGAGCGGTCATTCGTGGAGTTCCCAAGGACGCGCGCCGTTTTCGACGCGGTGCGCTTGGAGCCATCCGACGACGGCCTTCGCCCATTCTTTGCGCGCGGCCATCGACGGGTGAATGCCGTCGTGCATGCGCGGCAAATCGGGCACGAGCGCGCCGCTGTCCAAGTAGAGACACGGCGCAGCGCTCTGCCGGATCGTGTCGAGCAAATCGGGGCGCGCGCCTTTCCACAGCGGAGGCGCAACCCAGACGCAGGGCCGGCCGCCGAGGCGCGCCACGAGCCGATGAATCGTCGGAATACGCACGCTCGGATCGGGAACCGTGAGCTCGTTGGCGCCGAGCGTGATCAAGACGAGATCCGGGTGAAACGACGTGAGGTACTGATCGAGGTCTTTTTTCGACGCCCACGTCGGAATGTACGTCGCGGTTTCGTACTTCAACACGCCGCGCACGCCGCGCGCTTTGAGCTCCTGGTCGAGATCGATCCCGAGGGCGCCGGCGAACGAATCGCCGATGTGCAGGATGGTGGTGCCCGAGGGCAGCGGCGCGAGCTCCGGAGCAGAGTTGGGGGGCACCGTCGGCGGCGCGGACGTCGCAGAGGGCGGCGGGTCCGGCGGCGCGCTCGCCGATTCGAGCGGCGCGGGGACGTCCGCGACGGCGCGCGCCGGCGTCTGCGTGATCGGCGTGGCGCCGTCGTTCGCGGCGGGCGCGGATGACTCCGGCGTCGTTTCGTGCAGTGCAGCGGCCACGGAGGGACCGGAAGCCGCCGCGCCCCCGCACGACAGCGCGAACAGGCTCGCGACCAGGGGAAGCGAGGGCTTCATGGACAACATGCGGAGTTCCATCCGACGCCGACGTCGCGATTTTTGCAACCGCGACTCGACTCGGCCTGGTTTCGTTCTTCGTGCGACCCTCCGGCGAAGCGGTACGCCATCGGGCGCGCGGTCTGGAATTGCCGGCAATCTGCGTCGAACTCGGGCGCGCGCTCTTGCGCCACCGACGCCAGGCGGGCGTCGCTTCTGTCGTCGCCGGCCGGCACCTTCGTCGGACCTGGCTCGCTCGACTCGGCGCCGTCGAGCAGGCAGCCGTGACCGGGCACTTCGTGCCGGCCTTCGTCGCAGCCCTGCGCGGTTCGCTTCGCGCAACGGACGCCGTTCCACGGGTGACCGGGCCGGCAATCGGCATCGAGCACGCCGTGGAGGCACGCGCCGCTCGCGTCGCGCCCGAACGGACAGGGTTCACTCGGCAGCGTCGCGGCGCAACGAAACCCGAGGTGCGCCCCTTCGTCGTGCGGGTTCGCTCGATCGCGCAGACGAACCTTCAGCCACTTGTCGAAGCGCCGGCTCCAGCTACCGCCGCGATAGACTTTCAACGTGCCGTTCATCGGGGGCCACGGATAATCACCGTACCAGTCCGCGGTCCACTCCCAGACGTTGCCGGTCATATCGAACAGCCCGAACGCGCCCGGCGCAAAGCTTCCAACCTTGCACGCGCGGTTGGTCCGCCAGCACGCCCGATCTTCCGGTGGGTCGTCGCCCCACGAAAAACTGCGGTCGTCGCCGCCGCTCGCGGCGTATTCCCACTCGGTCTCGGTCGGCAACCGCGCGGCGCGCGCGCGGCAAAACGCGTCCGCTTGAAACCAATCGACGCAATTGACCGGCGCCGCGTCGCGGCCTCGCCCGGAGCTCGTGCAGGTCACCCGATCGTCGACGGCCGGCGTGCATTTCGCGGATTTCGCACAGCTCGTATAAGCGCCGACCGTCACTTCGGTTGCGTCCATGCAAAACGACGGAAGCCGCGTTCGAAACCGTGGCCATTGATCGTCCGCCCCCTTCCCTCGCGGATTGCCGATCCACGCTTCGCCGGCGGGGATCTTCACCATGCCCGCGGGGCAAACGCTGGAAGGCGGGGGATCGGCTGGCGCAGTCGGCGTCGCGCTCGGGTCGCTCGGCGTCCCGGCGGGTGAATCGTCCATGCGGATGGTCACTGGCGCGACGGGCGGCCGATGACCGGTGCAGCGTTCGACGAGGTCCGCCACGTCGGCGCGATCGGGCGGTCGCGAACCGGGGAGCGCCGACCAGGCGTCGTATTCGGCGAGCACGCGCGGCGCGTCGCCCTGTGCGCAGGCGATGACGAGGCGATCTTTGTGCGCTTGCCGGCGAACGCTCTCGAGGGGAAGCTCTTTGGCGAGCGCGCGATCGAGGCTCTCTGCGGCGAGCTCCCAGCGGCCCGCGCCGAGGTACGTGCGCGACAAGAGGTACTCCGCGAGCCCGAGCTTCGGATCTTCAGCGGCCCAAGCGCCGAGCGCCGAGGCGGCCAAGGTCGGTTCGCGCCCGATCCGCGGATCGCCGACCAAGTGGAGCGCGATCGGCCGCTCGCCGTGGCCGTCCGCCGCGTAGCGCTTCACGTCGAGCGCGCGCAAACGGTCCGCGTCCACGACGGCGCGCGCCACGTCGTCGTAGCGCTGCTTCGCGACGCTTCCGTCGCCGAGCACGAGCGCGAGATCGCCGAGCGCTTCGTCCGCGCGGGCGCGCATCGCGCTTCCGAGCGACGGATCTTTCGACAAAGCCTCGTAGCGAGCGCGAGCGGCGGCCTCGTTTCCCGCGCGTAGATCGCACTGCGCGAGGCCGAATCGCGCCCCGAGATCGTGCGGATCGAGTGCGAGCACGTCGCCGAAGAGTTTCACGGCGCGCACCGTGTCGAGTCCGCCGAGCGCGCCGTTCGCCTCTTCCGCGATCCGATCGATGACGTGCGGGCATCGCCGGCCGAAGATCGCCGGCTGATCGAAGCGCGCGCGGGCGACGGCGAGCACGTCCGGCCCGACCGAGAGCCGCGCGAGCGACGCGCGAAAATCCGCGTCCAGCTCGTCGAGCGATTTCCCGGCGGCGTCCGCGAGCGTCGCGCCGCCGTACCATCGTCGCACCGCGTCCATGCCGTGCGTCCTCGCGAGCCACTCGATGAACGCGCCGGCCACGACGTACGCGCGCGACGACGGCTCGCCGAGAAAGCTCAATTTGAAGACGCGGGAAAGCGGCGGCAAGATCGACAAGTCGGCCATCGCCTTCGTCCATTCGTCGAGCGACAGATCCTCGTCGTGCGGCGCCGCGGCGACTGCGACGCCCTCGATGCGCCCCGGATCGGGGATCAACCCGAAGAGCGGTCCGGCCACGTGAAACGGCCCGCGCCCGAACTCGCCGGCCACGACGTGTGCGAGTTCGTGTCGCATCACCGGGTGCGGAAACCCCGCGCGCTGAATGTAGATCTCGTGACGCCACGGCTTCGCGATGTACGTCGACGCCGCGCCCATCAGCGCGCCCTTCTGCTCGGCGTTCGCGAACACGAACACCGTGATGCGATGCGGCTCCTTCACGCCGAGATAGCGCTCGAGCTCGTCGAGATGCCCGTCGCAATCCTTGCCGAGCGCACGCGCCTCGATCGCCGGCGTGCCGGTCGCGAGCACCAAATCGCAGCGCCGCGAGCGGACGGTGTCGCCGAGCGCCGTGCGGATCGACGCCGCAGTCTGGTAGTGCCCGAGCGTCGTCCCCGACGCCGAATGCACGAGGCTCGCCGCACCAAAGACGACCGCGAGGACGAGGGTGCCCCCATTCTTCTTCGGAGCACGCCCGAAGGAAGCGTCCGTTGGTTTGTTGGGGGCACGATCGCCGTCGGGGTTCGGCGATGTGGGGACCGATCGCGAACCTTCGCGCGGCGGAGCCGGCGAGAGCCACCCTGCGAACGCGCCGGCGGCGAGCACCGTCGCGAGCGTCCCCGCGCGATACGTGACGAGCCGTCCGAGCCCGGTGATGATCGAGTCGTACAGCGTCCCCGCGAAGAACCCGACGAACGGATCGAACGCGAACACCATGGGGCTCGTGTAGAAGCGCCCGAAGCTCGTCACGACGCCGACCAAAGGCCCCGCGAGCGCCAGGGCGGCGAGCGTGATGCGCGGAAAACGCATGACCCGCCGCTTCAGCGCGACGCCCACCGCTCCGCCCCATACGCCTCCGAGCACCGCGCCCGCTCCCGGCCCGAGCCAGAAATATTCGCTTCCCTCGAGCGCGTCGCAGAATCCGGCGCGCACGCCGTGAATCCACGTCACCGCGAACCCGACGAGCGCGAGCAGCGCGCCGTTGGTCACGCCTCGAGAGAAAGCGTCCAGGGGCGTGGTCGCACGTCGCGCGTCGAGCGCCGTGGCGACCGCCGCCAATCCCGGCAGCACGAGCCCCGCCGCGAGCGCCGCTTCGTACCCGGGCCCCGCGAACAGCGGCAGAAACCCCACCCCGAACAGCACCACCCCGGCGATCGCCATCGCAACGCGCCGAGCGCGGCCGTTCATGGACGCATCATGCCGCGGATCCGTGGCCGACGATCAAGTCGAACGACGCCTACGGGTGCATCTCGGTCGGCGGCTCGCTCGGACGAGTGATGCGGGAGTTCAGGTTCGGCGGCGGGCGCTCGAGCATCCACTTCAAGACTTCGTCGGCGTGTTTCACGAGGCGGATCTGCATTTCGTCGCGGATCTCGCTCGGAACGTCGTCGAGATCGGCTTCGTTCTTTTGCGGCAACACGATTTCGAGAATGCCGGCGCGATGCGCGGCGAGGACCTTGTCCTTCACGCCGCCCACGCCGAGCACGCTGCCGCGAAGGGTGATTTCACCGGCTGCCGCCACGTCGGGCCGCGTCGAGATGCCCAGCAACAGCGACGCGACCGCAGCGAACATCGGAATGCCGAGGCCGGCGGCGTCGCGGGCGGCACCGCCGCGCGGAACGTGGAGATGCAAATCGATGCTCTTCAGCCACTGGGGGTCGAGCATCAGACGGTCGGCGCGAGAGCGCACGTACGACACCGCCGTCGCTGCCGACTCTTTCATGACCGGGCGCAGGCTGCCGGTGAAGCGAATCTTCCCCTTGCCGGGCATCTGCGTCGCTTCGATGAACAGGAGCTCGCCGCCGGCGGCTCCTGCGGCCAGCCCGGTGGCCACGCCGGGCGACAGCTTTCGCTCGGCGAGCTCGGGACGATACTTTTGCGTACCGAGCACGTTCTCGACGTATTCGCGGTTCGCGTGATGCCCGGCGATCGTCTCGCCCTCGGCGAGCCGCACCGCAACGCTCCGGCACACGGCGGCGATTTCGCGCTCGAGACCGCGCACGCCCGCTTCTCGGGTGTAATTGTCGATGATCGCCTCGAGCCCGTCGCGGTCGAACGCGATCTGCTCTTCGGTGAGCCCGTGCTCACGGAGCTGCTTCAGCACCAGGAATTGCTCGGCGATCGCGATCTTGTCGGAGCGCGTGTACCCCGGCACCTCGACGACCTCGAGTCGGTCTTCGAGGGCGTCGGGAATGCCGGCGCTCTCGTTCGCGGTGGCGATGAAGAGCACCTGCGACAGGTCGAACGGCAGATCGATGTAGTGGTCGACGAAGCTGTTGTTCTGCTCGGGATCGAGCGCCTCGAGGAGCGCCGCAGCCGGATCGCCGCGCATGTCGACGCCCATCTTGTCGACCTCGTCCAAAACGAGCACCGGGTTCTTCGTGCCGACCTTTTTGAGAGCCTGGATGATGCGCCCGGGAAGCGCGCCGACGTACGTGCGGCGGTGACCCCGAATTTCGGCTTCGTCGCGCACGCCGCCGAGCGAGATGCGGCCGTAGCGACGGCCCATCGCGCGGGCGATCGACCGGCCAAGAGACGTCTTCCCTACGCCGGGCGGGCCGACGAAGAGCAGGATCGGACCGCGCTTGTCGTTTCTGAGCTGTCGGATGGCCGAAAACTCGACGATGCGCCGCTTCACGCGCTCGAGGCCGTGGTGATCTTCGTCGAGGCATCGCCGGACTTCGCGGACGTCGACGTGGTCGGGCGTGGTGCGGCTCCACGGCAGATCCGCGATCCACTCCACGTAGGTGCGGGCCACGTTGTACTCGGCCGATTGCGGCTGCATCGAGCGGAGGCGCGAGAGCTGGCGCCGGGCCGCATGCTCGGCCTCGGCGGGAAGCTCGGCGCGGGAGATGCGGTCGCGGAGCGTGTCGATCTCGTCCTCGTCGGCCGATTCGCCGAGCTCGTCCAAGATCGTGCGCATCTGCTGGCGCAGGACGTACTCGTGCTGCGAGCGCGTCATCTCGTCGCGGATCTGCGCTGCGATTTGATCCTTCGTCATGAGCACGCGGAGCTGGCGCTCGACGACCTCGAGAACGAGCCGCACCCGCTCGAGCGGATCCATCGCTTCGAGGACCTTCTGGCGATCTTCGATGCTCGCGTGCTCGTCGGGGAAATTGGACGCGATGAGATCCGCGAGCGCGCCCGGCTCGCGGACGTTGTCGAGGATGCCCGCCGTCTCCTTCGGGAGATCCGGCAAGAGGCTCAGCATCTGCCGCGTCTTTTCGCGGAGGGTTTGCCCGAGGGCCGCGGCGCGTTCGTCGGGGACCTTCGATTCCCTGACGCGCTCGACGTCGGCGCGCATGTACGGCTCGAGGCCGACCGGGCGAACCAGACGGAAGCGACCGAGCCCGTTCAGGACGACGCTGTAGTTGCCGGGGCCGAGCCGGATGACTTTGACGACGCGGGCGAGCGTCCCGACCTGGTGCAGATCGTCGAACGTCGGCTCCACGGTGTCGGGCGACCGCTGCGTCACCACACCGAGGAGCGCCCGCTCCTGGTTCAATAAATCCTCGACCACGCGCACGCTGCGCGGTCGGCCGACGTTGATCGGGACGACCGACATCGGGAACAGCACCGCGTTCCGAAGCGGCAGAATCGTCACGCGCTCGCGCGGGTTCGCTGGGCGGGTCTCGGAGCCCATGGGGCCACAGTAGTACGACGGGCTAGGACGTCCAGAACGAGGATCGAGCACGCCCCCGTTCGGTCTCTTGGGCCTTTCCGAGTCCCGCGCTACGGTAGCCGAGCCGGTGCCGAATCTCCGACGAGCTCGTTCGCTCCTTGCGCCTCTGTTCGCCGCATTCGCGGTCGGATGCGGCTCGCCCGGAGGCGCCGGCACTCCTCGCGACGTTCTCGCCGAGTACGCCCATGCGCTCAGCGACGGTCGCGTTCGGGACGCCTACGCACTCCTCAGTGACGACGCCAAAAAGAGCATGCCTTTCGAGGCGTTCTCGCGCATGGTGAAAGAGAATCCAGAAGATACGAAAGCGATCGCGTCGGCCCTCGTGCGGCCCTCCGGCCCCTCGGAAGTGACGGCGACCGTCACGGCGCCGGACGGCGAAACCCTGCTCCTTCGGCTGGAGGGCGGACGCTGGAAGATCGACCGCTCGGACATCGATCTCTATGCGCAAGACACGCCGGAAGCCTCGCTCCGCGCCTTCGTGCGCGCCGTCAAGAATGCGCGCTACGACGTCCTGTTGCGATTCGTCCCGGACTCGAAGCTCGAAGGACTCGACCCCGCGAAACTGAAGACGTCGTTCGAGGGCGAGGAGCGCGACGAAGTCGCCCGCCTGACGGGGGCCATTTCGGCGGCCCTGCCCACCGCCACCGTCGAGCACCTCGGCGACCGCGCCACGATGAGCTATGGCGGCGGCGGCACGGTCGAGATGGTGCGCGAACACGGTCTCTGGAAGATCGAGGAGTTCTGACATGGCGGGGCGAACCGCGAAGGTAGAACGGAAGACCAAGGAAACGGACATCACCGTCGAGATCGACCTCGACGGGACGGGCCGCTGTTTGATCGACACGCCGCTTCCCTTCTTGTCGCACATGCTCGAGCAGATCGGACGCCACGGCCGATTCGACCTCACCGTGACGGCCAAGGGCGACGTCGAGATCGACGGCCATCACACCACCGAAGACGTCGGCATCGTGCTCGGCAAGGCGCTCCTCCAAGCCTTGGGCGATCGCTCCGGGATCCGGCGCTACGGCTCGGCGACGTTACCCATGGACGAAGCCTGCGTGACCGTCGCACTCGACCTTTCCGGGCGCCCGTTCTTCGTGTGGCGCGTGCCGATCCCGAAGGCGAAGATCGGCACCTTCGACAGCGAGCTCGCGGAAGTGTTCTTCGAGGCCGTCGCGCGCTCCGCTCAGGCGAACATTCACGTGCACCTCATCGAGGGGCAGAACCTGCACCACATCATCGAGATCAGCTTCAAGGCCCTCGCCCGCGCGCTCGCCGACGCGGTCTCGATCGATCCGAAGGCGATCGGCGTCCCTTCGACCAAGGGTTCGCTCGACTAGTGCGTCGATTCATTCGAATCGATGCACTTCAAGACAGTCAGTGCTCGAGTCAGACCCCACCAATGGCGCGGGAATTTTGAGGCCCTCGCCAGTCGGGGGGCTCGAAATTCCCATCGCTTCGGTGGACTCGAGTACTAACCGTTGACCAACGTCATCATGTTGGGCTGATAGCGAGGGCCCGCCGCCGCGTCGGGCGGGAACACGCGGGCGAGCGTCGCCAGATCGGCCGCCGAGAGCGTCAGGTCCGCAGCCTTCACGTTGTCCTCGAGGTACTTGCGTCGCTTGGTGCCCGGGATGGGCACGATGAACGGCGCTTGCGCCAGGGCCCACGCCAGGGCGAGCTGAGCGGACGTCGCGCCGCGCGACGCCGCGAGCCGTTTCACTTCTTCGACGATGGCGAGGTTCTTCGTGAAGTTCTCGCCCTGAAAGCGCGGGGAAGTTCGCCGGATGTCGTCCGCGGGGAAATCTTCGGGCGACTTCAGCTCGCCCGTGAGAAAGCCGCGGCCGAGCGGCGCATACGCGAGAAAACCGATGCCGAGCTCCTTGCACGTCGAGAGCACGTCGTTCGACTCGGGATCCCGCGTCCAGAGCGAGTACTCCGACTGAACCGACGCGAGCGGATGCACCGCGTGCGCGCGACGAAGCGTGTCGGCGCGGGCTTCGGACAGCCCGATCTCGCGTACCTTGCCGGCCTTCACGAGGTCGGCCATCGCGCCGACACTGTCTTCGATGGGCGTCTTCGGGTCGACGCGATGCAGCTGATACAGATCGATGACGTCGACCTTGAGCCGCTTCAGGCTGCCGTCGCACGACTTCTTGATGTACGCGGGCGAGCCGTCGAAGCCGCGCGCCGTCGGGTCGTTCGGGTCGCGAACGATGCCGCACTTCGTCGCGAGAACGACGCGGTCGCGCTTGCCGGCGATCGCTCGACCGACCAGCTCCTCGTTGGTGTGCGGGCCATAAGCGTCGGCCGTGTCGAGCAAGGTGACCCCCAAATCAAGGGCCCGATGGATGGTCGCGATCGACTCCACATCGTCGCGGGTTCCGTAAAAATCGCTCATCCCCATGCACCCGAGCCCGAGCTCGGACACCGTGAGGGATCCCAGGCGTCGCGTTTTCATGCAGCAGGTCTAAGGCCCGGACGGGCGCGTGTCGATTGACGCGGCGGTGGCTTTCGGACAGAGGTCCGCCGTGCACGTCATTCCGGCCATCGATCTGTTGAACGGCGGCGCCGTTCGCCTCAAGCAAGGTCGCTACGACCAAGTCACGACCTACGACGAGCCGCCGAGCGAGATTGCCCGCGCCTGGTCGGGCAAAGCCCAGCGCCTCCACGTCGTGGACCTCGAAGGCGCTCGCGCCGGTCACGCCGTTCAGACGGAGCTCGTGCGCGGCATCGTCCGTGCGTTCGGCCCCGGCGTCCAGATCGGCGGCGGCATTCGCACGCTCGACGCCGCGAAGAGTTACTTCGACCTCGGCGTCGAGCGCGTCGTCCTCGGCACCGCGGCCATTCGCGATCCCGCCCTCCTCGCGGCCGTCGCGGCGGCGTATCCGAATCGCGTCATCGTCGCGGTCGACGCCAAGGGCGGTCTCGTGGCCACCGACGGCTGGCTCGACGTGAGCGACCGGCGCGCCGTCGACGTCGTTCGCGACGTCGGGAAGCTTCCGATCGCCGCCGTCCTCTATACGGACATTCACCGCGACGGCATGGAGACCGGCCCCAACGTGGCCGAGACCGCGCGCCTCGCCGACGAGACCGGCGTGCCCGTCATCGCGAGCGGCGGCGTCGGCACGCTCGAGCATCTCCGCACGCTCGCCAAAGCGTCCACCGGAATTGTCGGAGCCATCGTCGGCCGCGCCCTCCACGAGCGCCGGTTCACCTTGGACGAGGCAATCGCGGCAGTGGAAGGTACCTTATAAACCTACTGCGCCCCGGTGCGTCGGTCGGCTTGCCCTACCGAACAAGCGTCTCGGTCCACGTGGGCAACGACCGGACGTACGCCTCCGTCACGGGGGAGCGACCGAGCACGTATTGCCACTCGCAATACGGATCTTTGCTCGCCGTGCTGTGTCGCACCGTGCCGGACACGTCGAAGCCGACGAGACGCCCGAACTCCTCGAGGTAGTAGCATTGCAACCAGACGAAGCCGGGGATGGGAATGACGAAGTCCGTCAATCGCACCATCACGGCGTTCATCTCCGGCCGTGCTCCGACGATCTCCATGCGACCGGTGTCGTGGTACTGGCTCCACAAGCGGAGGGCGCGGCGGAAGAAGTTCTCCGGGTCCGCCATGTCGCCGTCGGTGAACGATCGATAAATACCGACGCCTCCCTGCTTGTCGCTGTTCGGAAGGGTTCCCTCTTGTCCGCCGACGTCGCGCTGCGCGCTGAACTTCGCAAAGTAACGCCATACGTCTCCGCCGACCGTCGACGGACGAATCGTCTTCACCAGCGCCGCGACGAGCACCCAATAATCGCGCTCCGGGTACCACCCCGAGATGAGCAGCGGCTCGTCGAAATACTTCCACAGCTCGGGCGGCACGAGCTTCTGCCGATCAGGGTGGTGCTTGAGCGCCAGCACGACCGGAAGCACCGAAGTGCCTTTCTGCGACGGAGGACGAGCCACGCGTTGACGATCCGTTCTCTCGCGAGATCGGCGACACGCCGGCCGAGCGAGACTCGAGTGAAAAGTAGCACGCGAGGCACCTGGTGGCTCACGACGCCGAGGTGTTCTCCCCGCAAAAAGTCGGACAGGACGTCCGTATCAACGCTCTGGAAGACTTCGAGCGGCAGCGTTCCGCCATCGAGTGGCCGCGAGACCCGGTGCACGTCGCGCCGTGGCGCAGTATGCTTGCTGTCGATGCTCGCCAAACGCCTCGACCACCACGACGATGCCCCGACCGAGGACCATATCGTCGTGCTCCGGGGCGCGACTTGGGCGGACTACCAGCGATTGCTCGAGATCAAGGGCGAAGACCCGGTGCCACGGGTGGCGTATCTGGAAGGGGCCCTCGAGATCATGACTCCGTCCAAGCCTCACGAGTCCCTCAAGTCCTGGATCGCTCGCCTCGTCGAGGTCTGGTGCCTGGAGAACGACATCGAGTTCTCTTCGTACGGATCCTGGACGCTCGAGGAGAAGACGGAAGACCGCGGCATCGAGCCCGACGAGTGCTACGTGTTCGGTAATCCGGGGGACGTCTCGCGGCCGGATCTCGCGATCGAGGTCGTCTGGACCTCCGGAGGCCTCGACAAGCTCGACATCTACCGGAAGCTTGGCGTTCGGGAGGTGTGGTTTTGGCGACGGGGGAGCCTGACTGCGCACTCGCTACGCGGCGAAGCTTACGAGGAGATCGAAGGGAGTAAGGCTCTTCCTGGCATCGATCTCGCGGAGCTCGTGCGGTACCTCGATCGGCCGACAACGAGCCGCGCAATCCGCGACTATCGCGCGGCTCTCCGCGCAGGGCGAAAGTAGGGCGTCACCGGCGCACTGCTGGCCGGTGCGGGCGGAAATAGCTTGCTGACATTCGGGGTGAACGTGCTGCGCGAGGCCGGGCCTGACGAGCAGGGTAGCTCGCTCCAGCGCTATCGCACCGTTCCGTCACACCCAGCGCGGCGAGACGCTCACACCGGTGCAGTTCCCCGACGTCGAGTGCGAAATGAGCGACATTGTGCGCTGACCGATGGTCGTTTGACCAGGCCCGGCGTGAGCTCGGGGCGGACGTCCTCTCGAAAGGAAGGTTCGCTGGCCGCCGCGCGGCGATAGCGTGCTGGTGTCTCGCCGTTCCACCGCACGAAGGCGCGGTGGAAGGATTCGATGTGTGAGAAACCCGACGCGAACGCGACCTCGCTGAGCGGCATGCTCTCGTTACGAACGTGCGCGAGAGCGAGCTCGCGGCGCACATCATCGACCACTTCCGAGAACGAGGTCTTCTCTTCGGCGAGCCGACGACAAAGCGACCGCTGGCTCACTGCGAGCGCCCGAGCGACGTGAAGGATCGTCGGAACCCCGCCGGCCACCTCGCGCCCGATGACGCTACGAACCAGGTGCGCGAAGGGGCGTGCCGCCGACAGTTCTTGCATGATCTGGTCGACGCGGGCGCGGAGCACGGCATGCACGATCGGGTCAGCCCCGGGAATCGGCATTTCTGCTAACCGCTCGTCGAACGCGAACGCGAAGCATGGCATGGCGAAGCGCAGCACGGCGCCGTCGAATGCGCGCTCGTACGCCGACGTGTCGGGCGGTGGCCGGTAGGGGAACCAGCATTCGACGCGGCACGTTCGGAGAAGGTCGGCCACGTGAACACGATAGAGCGCTCTCAAGGAGAAATCCGCGGCGGCACGCATCCACGGGGCGTCACCTTCGAGTCGGATGACCTTCTGCCGTTTCCACGTCTCGAGCGTGACGGTGAACGAGTCGGTGAGCAGTCGAGCGTACTTCGAGGCCACCCCGACCGCGTCGGAGACAGTCCGGGCCGAGCGTACCGTGTAGTCGAAGGGACCTCCGGCGCCAAAGTACAAGCTGTGCCCGAGCTTCACGCCGAGAGCCGGATCTTTCAAGCGATCGACCGCGGCGTCGAGAAACGCGAGCGTCGTCGTCACGGGAACGCGTGCACCGATGGGCAGTGCGCGGATGTAGCCAGGGACGAGATCGCACTCCGACGTCTGGACAGCGTGGTGTTCCATGAGCGGTCGGAGCAAGAAGACGGAGCAAGACGGCTGCATGGTCGGGATGCGCATAGGATAGTCGTCCAGACGCCCGAGCGCTGGGCGACTATCGCATCGGCGTCTCGACGGCACGCGTCGATGCAGGGATTCCGGGATTTAGCGGGCCGAGCCAATCGCTTAGCCCGGCCTTGCAACGGCGGCCTAAAGAGCGCCGGAGCTCTTCGGAGCGGCTATTGACCGGGGGGGCGACGGCTGGTCGCCGAAGCGGAGATTCATCGAGATGGGTATCGCGACGAAGTGGTTTGCATTCAGGCGAGTTGCGGCGCTGCTCGCGACCTTCACGTTCGCGTCCGGTTGCAGCAATGACAAGGGAAACACCGCGGGTGCGGGGGGGGCGTCTGGCACGGCGGGAATGTCAGCGGGGGGCGCCACGTCCGGTAGCGCCGGGATGAATGGTGCGGGTACCCCCGGTGCAGGCGGAGCGCCTGCGGATTCGGGCGTTCCCGCGCCCCGCTTCGACGTGATGACCGCGAGCGGACCGGTCACCGGAACGCTTCAGAAGAAGACGCGGGTCTTCTTCGGGATCCCCTATGCGGCGCCGCCTACGGGCGCAAACCGGTGGCGAGCCCCGCAGCCGGTGACGCCGTGGACTGCCGCACGCGACGCCACCGTGCGCGCGAAGGTGTGCCCGCAGATCGCCGTCGCCGGCACCGACGTCGACCCACGCAGCGACGAGGACTGCCTCACGCTCAACGTGTGGACTCCGGATCCGAAGCCGGCCGCCCCGCTGTCCGTCATGGTCTGGATCCATGGCGGTGCGTTCTTCTTCGGAAGCGGCGCCGAGCCGTTCTATGACGGCGACCAGATCGTCACTGCGGGCAACGTCGTCCTGGTGACGATCAACTACCGCATCGGCGCTCTCGGCTTCCTCGCGCTTCCCGCGCTGACGAAGGAAGACCCGGCTCATCCCACGTCGGGCAATTACGGCTTCGAGGATCAACAAGCCGCCATGATGTGGGTCAAGAACAACATCGCCGCATTTGGTGGCGATCCCAGTCGCGTGACGATCTTCGGCGAATCGGCAGGTGGTTACAGCGTGTGCGCGCACCTGATCGCCCCGAAGAGTCAGGGGCTATTCATTCACGCCATCGCCGAGAGCGGTTTCTGTTCGGGGTACTTCGGGTCCACGCTCGACGCGGCGTATCCGAACAGCGAGGCGCTCGCGCGAAACATTGGCTGCACCGACGCGTCGAAGACGCTCGAGTGCTTGCGGGCGAAGACGCCGTCCGACATCTTGCATCTTTACGACTCGCAGATTCAGTTGCCCGGGGGCCTGTTCTTCCAGGTGCCGGAACCCTACGGTGACGGCGGCGTTCAAGGCTCGCAGCTCGCATGGAAGCCCGTGACGGACGGCGTGGTCATCCCCTCGAAGATCACGGAGGTCGGCGCGAGCTTTCCGAAGGTGCCGCTCATCATCGGCACCAACGCCGACGAGGGGACGCTCTTCACTGCGCTGTTCGGGGGCAAGCCCGCGATGACCGAGGACGACTATCGGGCCGCCGTGACGCGCGTGTTCGGTGCCGGTCACACCGACGCGATTTTGCAGCAATATCCCGTGAGCGAGTACCCCACCGCGAATGACGCGCTGAACGCCGTCTCGAATGACGCCATGTTCGCTTGTCCGGCACGACGGCTGGCGCGAGACGTTTCGACCAAAACGGATGTGTATCTCTATGCCTTTCATCACAAGCCGTTGATGTCCATCCTCCCGACATTGGGTTCGTTCCACGCCGCCGAGTTGGCCTACATCTTCGGGTACGATACTCCGCTCACGGTGACGCAAGAGTCCGAGAAGCCCCTCGGTGACGCGATGCGCGGCTACTGGACGCGCTTTGCAAAGGCGGGCGATCCGAATGGCGACGGTGCCCCGATATGGCCAAAGTACTCCGCGGCGACCGATCAGAACATCGGCCTCGACCTCCCCGCGCCGATGGCGGAAGCTAACTACAAGAAGGCGCTCTGTGACTTTTGGGACTCGATCTACATGCTGTGACGTGGGACGCGCTCGAGCGCGAAAAGGGCTCGATTGCCGCTAGACCCTCAAGCCAAGCAAGTGCTCGACGCCTTGGCGTCTCTGGACATTCCGGACATCTCGATGCTGCCCGTCGACGACCGAGCACATCGATCCAAGGTGAACCGCGGATCGCAGCGACCACGTCGGCGCGTGTCCCCGGTTGAACGAGCTCTACCCAGACTGTTCGCGGAATCGTGACGCGCCCCACGACTGCGGGCAACAGCTCGAGTCGGCCGACGCGCCCGAGATGAAGAGGCGGAGACGTGTCGGCAACGACGATCATCCCCCGGACAGATGTTCGCTCTCGAGCTTCGCCAGCGTTGTCAGGTCTTGCTCGAGATCGCTCGCGTCGTACCGGACGGTCGATATTCCGTAGACGCGCGCAAGCTCGAGTAACCGATCCGGCGCGACGTTCAAAGCAAACGCCGCGGCTCGCCAGGTCATCTTCTCGGTGCGCACAGCATCGAGAACGAGCAGAGTACGCGCGCGTTCGCCAGCGCCGGAGTCAGCGATGGTCGCGGGAACGCTGATCGTGAGTTCGACCGATTCTGTTTGCACGCGAGGGAACGATAGCCCGCCTCGGCAGGTCGCGCGATTCGTTGCTCGGCGCTGGTCTGTCGTGGCCGGCCAGCGCTCGGCCCGTCACCATGGCGAATCCTGGTCTCGCCACCACCCCGGCGCGCTGCCTTTTTCCGCGTGCTATCGTCCCTGCATGTCCGTCCCGGCAAAGCGCCGCGCGTCCTACGCCGACGTCCTCGCCGCGCCGGCGCATCTCGTCGCGGAGATCGTCAACGGTGAGCTCGTGACGAGTCCGAAGCCGGGGCCCGCGCATTCCGAAGCGGGCATGGCGCTCGCGATCGAGTTGGGCCCGCCGTTCCGTCGCGGCAGAGGTGGCCCCGGAGGCTGGCGGATCTTGTTCGAGCCTGAGCTACATCTTTTTGGCGGCGCGGACGTGCTCGTCCCCGATCTCGCGGCTTGGAAGATCGAGCGCATGCCCGAGCTCCCCGAGACGGCGTGGTTCGACCTCGTCCCGGACTGGATCTGTGAGATCGCCTCCCCGTCGACCGCCGGCTTCGATCGCGCCGACAAGATGCCCCTCTACGCGCGCGCCGGCGTGCGCTTCGCGTGGATCGTCGAACCCGCCAATCAGACGCTGGAGACCTTCGAGCTCCAGAACCAACGTTGGACGCTCATCGAGACGTTTCGCGGCGATCGCGGCGTGCGCGCGGTTCCGTTCGACGCGATCGAGCTCGAGCTGGGGGCGCTGTGGGCCAGGCCGGCGGACGGGACGTAGGCGGGGAGAAAGGCGCGCGGCGGTGTCCCGACCCTCCGAGGCAAATCGAGGGGGCGCAGCGCTCATCGAGCGCGCGGACCGGATATCGTGAACTACGTGGTCGACGGGTACCCGAGCGGTCCTATTCCTCACTCAGTGAGTCCAGGGACAGGTCGAGTATCCGCTCCGACAACTCGATAGTCGTCGGCAACGCGCCGTTGTCGAAACCGAGGCTGAGTGAGAACGGCTGAAGCACAAGAGCAGCACGGCGGAGTTCTTCCAGGGAAACGGCACCCTCCGAAAAGAGGGGTTTCGAGAGATAGTCCTGTAGCTGAAGGAATACTCTGCCTAGTTGGACAAAATCTTTCTGCATCTGCGTCACGAGGCGGGAGAGCACATCGAACTCACGCTTGGCGCGGGGGTCGAAGCGCATCAATTGGAGCCCCTTGAACCGAATCATGTAGAGTTCTGTAGCGACGTTTCCGATTACATGCTCATTGAGCATCTTGTTGACGATCACCCGGTAGTCTCTGAATTGCCCGCGGATCGAGTGCGCGGTTGGATACCATCCCGTTGCTGTCATCGTCGCGAGTATGGCGTCGAGCACCGCTCGCCGAACCTTCTCCTCGTTCCGTTCAACCTCCGTTGCAGCGTAGGCATCCAGGAGGAGTTGGAAAGAATGGTGCAGCTTCGCCACACCTGTTCCGCTGGATAGAATGCCGCGCGCTCTCGTTACCGTCTCTTCGAGGTCCAACAGGTCGGAGACTAGGTCGATGTCAAAAACCTCGCGACCGCCGGGTGCGATTCGCGTTGCACTAGCAAGCAGCGCTCCGAGATTGGCATCGGTCACGGTCCACTTGCGAACGACTTCTCTCACGACCACGTCGTCGCCGAGCATTCTCCAGTCGCTCAGCAGCTGGGACATTCCCGGAGCTGCCCATACCGAACCATCGGTGGCGGCTGCCGCGAGCCGGCGACGAGCATACGTCCCCAGGGCGGCGAGGTCTGGCTCCGCCAGAACTGACGCCTCCTCGATCGCAGGCGTTCCGTAACGTCCGTGGTGGGCTCCGAGAAGAAAAACAATTCTGGCAACGGTGGCGACTCCTGCGGAGTCCAGTGCCGCTTCGAGGGTGTCGGTTCGGTCGTTCGCCGGCATGGTTTGGAGGACTCGTTCGACTACGAAGACCAGAAGGAGGTCGTCCGGGAGATCGAACGGAACCGGGGCAACACCGTTCAAGAGAATCGCATCCCCTGCGCCACACAAGCGAGCGAGCAATTGGCGGCTTTCGACTCGAAGTCCTCCCTCCAATTCATCGCGCAGCGTTTCGAGGAACCATCGTAGCCTCGCGTGTCTGTCGAGGGGCTCCGCCTTTATTTCTTGCAGAACCGTGCCGAGGTCGTCTGGAGATTCCAAGGAGGCGACGAAGGCGGATCGAGACAAGCCGTGGTCCAGCATGTAACGGAAATACAGATCGAACAGCTGTTCTGTGCCGATTCTGCGTTCCTTGCGCAAGGTGCCATCTCTCGACGACGAGGAATTGTTCTTCGAGAGGGCCGATGCTACCGCGGGAAATAGACGAACGATCAGAGCCAGAGCAGCCTTTGCGTTCCTGGTGACCCCGCTGATCCACTGCTCGTGAAACTTGCGGTTCTCGTCCGCGAGATGCCGCACCGCCGCCCTGAAACCGACGAAACGGCTGCGGTTCGAGCGGACGACGTCGTACACGTCCGGAGCAAAGATGCGAAGCGTCTCGATCGCGACGAAGTCCGTTGGATTCACCTCATTCCGAACGGATGGATAGACGACAGCGAGCGAGTTGAGCAGACGAGTCACATCTCGCGGCGTTCGCAAGAACGGCGCGACGCCGTTGAGAAACACGTCGCCCCAGCGCTGGGCGTCGAGGAGCACGTCGTCGGTGCCTGCGAGAACATCGTGCAGACGCCGAGTGAAAAGCGCGTGGAGAGTGGCACGATTCGGGCGCGGCAGTTCGAAAGGAGCCTGGATGATCTTTTCCAAATACCGCGTTCCGTCGGTATGACACTCATCGGTCAGGGCTTTCGCCACCACGTCCCGATCGAAAGCGAGAACGTAGTGCACGTTGGCAAAGTCGCCGACCGAGCGGACCAGTCGAAACACATCGACCATCTCAGAGGGTAGGAGCCGATCGATGTCGTCGACGAGAACGATCACGCGAAGTACGTTCTCGCCGAGCGCCTTCAGAATCGGGGCTCTGAGTTCGGCAACGTCGGGTGGCGCTTGCCCAAGTCTTGCCAACGCCGCTACCCCCTTTCCTGCCGTGGCGATCCAAGCCGACGGTACTCCAGAAACCGCATCGCCGAGCTTTTCGAGTCCCCCGAGGAGCGCCTTCTGGACCTTTGTGTCGCGCACCCGCGCCTTCAGGACGGCACTCTCGAACTCCTTGAAGAATCGGCGAAGCAGGTCCTCCCGACCGGAGAACCACCACGGATTGAACCTGACGATGATCGGTTCGTCATCACCCGCATCTGCTCTGGTGAAATGCTCGATGAAGTTCAGGAGCGTCGTCTTGCCTAGACCCCACTCACCGTAGATGCCGACGACGAGCCCCTCTGAAGGGCTTCCTCGCAAGACAGAGTGCGCGAGCATCTTGGCGAACGGCGCATAGCCGAGGAGATCCTCACCTGGATCCGTTCTAGGATGATCGGCGGATAGAAGCGGAGGCGTCGTGGTGAAATGCATCGTGAGGACCCCAACGCAAGCCGAGGGTTACTGCTCCCTCTCACCATCAGCGTCGTCGTTCACCGTAACGATGCGCCGAGGTCGAGGCTGCCGCGGGTCGAGAGGTCGGCCAGAAGTGTCCAGCATCGTGAACGTCCCCTTGGTGACTTCCTTCAAGATGAGCCCCACCAGAGGCTCCAAGCGCACCTCGTGCTTCGTTGTGAAGGCAACGACGAGTTCGACATTCGCACGGAGCCCCCGCAACAGAACACGGGGGATGGGCGCGAAGCCCGTGACGATGTACGCGACCTCCGGGAAAAGATATTCGCGCCACTCGGGAGGACCGACGGCCGGCGGCACGAGGTGCTCCTCGATCAATTCGCCCACTGTCGTCAGGGTGCTCCCATCCTCGCGTTCAATTCGAAGTTCACCAGCTTGACCCGACACCTAAGGGATTAGCGATGCCGACGCAATACCGCTGCGTCGCATCTCCGCAGCCAGCCACGGCTCGTCGGTCTTGAACTCAACGGCGTGCAGCTTCGGCGCGAGGATCTTGCACTCGATATCGACGCCCGTGATGAATCCCTCCCAGTCCTCGTCTCTCGGCGTCCGCAACTCGTACAATACGATGCCGTGAGCGTCAGCAAAGCGCTGAGCACCCTCTTGAAATCCACTCCGGGCGACGATGACTCCACGTGGCTGCCCCGGCAGATCCAGCAGGACGCTGCGCAACGCGAAGAGCGTTCCCTGATCCACAGGCTCCTTCCAATCCTTGCATTCGACGACCGTTCGATAGGTGATCCCGCCCGCCTTGAACTCCCAGTACACATCGACCTGGTGCGAGTTGGTCACGCCCTGGAGCGTCACGTCGTGTTCGACCCGGACGTTCGTGACGCTTTGCTGGGTCAGGAGCGCCTGGAACACTTCGCGCGTGAGCCTCTCGTATGGCTTGCCGGTATTCCGCGTCATGGATTCCCCTCGGTTGCGCAACGCATCTCGCGAGGACGCGGATCGGCCGTCGCGACGTGCTCCACTACGACGCCTCGATGGGAATTTTCACCAGGGACACGCGAAATCCGAACCCCTCAAGTTGCTTCGCGGCGGTCCGCAGGTTCAGCCGACTGAAAAAGGGCAGCGCTTGGTCGATCGCTTTCGCCGATCGGCTGACGATGCCGTACACGACCTCGTAGTCGCTCGGGTTCGGACGTTCTTTCGGGTTCCTTAGCCGGCGCGCTTTCGGAACCAGTTTGTTGAACTCTGCTCGAAACTCCGCGTCCTGAGCGAAGCTCCGCGCTCCGGGTGTCCTCAGCGAGCCGGGCGATGTCCTGCCGAACAAAGTTCCGGACCACCTGCTCGTCTGCCCGAATCTCCGCCTGAAGTCTTTACTCAATAAAAGCGGCATCGGGGATCGCTCCCTTCACGGGAATGGCGGCGCTGGGTGCGGGAATAATCGTCCTGGTCATCTTGGATCCGGACCCCACCACCAAGCTCGGGGCTGCTCGCGGCGGGCGGTCTGGTTACGCTGATTGCCGCCCTCCCCCC
>Ga0265320_10000164_pt1 | contig 55580 bp, 53 predicted proteins | sample 4827metaG_FD_202087 | JGI IMG/M metagenome (GOLD analysis project Ga0265320, IMG submission 202087) | Rhizosphere microbial communities from Carex aquatilis grown in University of Washington, Seatle, WA, United States - 4-8-27 metaG | ecosystem: Host-associated > Plants > Roots > Rhizosphere >...
AGAACACCGGGGTCTCCGAGAAGCCCATCCAGATCGCCCGCAAGAACTTCCGCCTGCTGGTGGAGGGCGAGAGCCGCCAGGGTGTCTCGTCGCTGCGCGTGGCGCGCGTGATCCGGACCACGGCTGGCTCCTACCAGTTGGACCCGCACTTCGTGCCGCCGCTGCTGGACATCTCGGCCAGCGACTACCTGGTGGCAATCAGCCGGCGCCTGGTCGAGATCCTCTCCGCCAAAAGCACCCTGCTGGCCGGCCTCAGGCGGCAGAAGAACCAGAGCCTGGCCGACTTCACGGCGTCCGACATCGCCAACTTCTGGCTGCTTTATACCGTGAACACGCACTTCCCCCTGTTCCGGCACATCTTCGAGACCGCCAAGGGACATCCGGAGCGGCTCTACGCCTCGATGCTGTCGCTGGCGGGAGCTTTGACCACCTTCTCGCTGAAGGTTCATCCGCGCGACCTGCCGGCCTACGATCACGAAGAGCTGGAGGCGTGCTTCACCAGCCTGGACGAGAAACTGCGCTTCCTGCTCGAGACGGTGGTGCCGAGCAACTTCGTCTCGCTGCCGCTGAAGCTGGTGCAGCCGTCGATCTACGCCACCGCGCTCTCGGACGACAAGTATCTCAAGAACACGCGGATGTACCTCGCCATTCAGGCGGAAATGAACGAGGCGGAGCTGATCAACAAGACCCCGTCGTTGATCAAAGTCTGTTCCGCGACGCACATCGAACACCTGGTCCGCCAGGCCCTGCCCGGCCTGACGCTGACACACGTGGCGCGGCCGCCCAGTTCGATTCCGGTAAAGCTCAATTGCCAGTATTTCAGCCTCAACCAGTCGGGCGGACCCTGGGAAGCGGTGCTTCGGGCGAGGAACCTGGCGGCGTATGTTCCAGGGGATTTCCCGAGCCCTCAGTTGGAGCTGGTCATCCTGCTGCCCGCGACGTAGGGGGGCGGGCCCGCCGCGCCCCGGTACCGGTCCCTAGCGGGACGGAACGCCGCTCGCGCCCTTGAGCCCGCCAGCCGTCTTCGCGGCGGCCGTCGCGGCGTCGGCCCGCTTGAGCCCGGTGGAGATCAACCGCGTAAGGCCAAGGCCGCCGTTCGCCGCCATCGCCTGCGCCAGATGTTCCTCCGCCATGTCGGCCATGGAACTGCCCGCCTGATCGTCGCCCGTGCCCAGCCAGCCGCCCGATGTTTCGTCGTGCGAGCCCTTGAGCATCTGGGCCAGCAGCAGCGCTTCGAACTGCTCGGCCGCCTGGGTGACGTTCTTCGGGTGGGGATCGCCCGAGCCCGGCGTTGTCACCAGCCCCGCCACACTGGCAACCATCAGATCACCTCCAGTTCCGCCTCGAGCGCGCCGGCCGCGCGCATGTTCTGAAGAATCGCGATGACATCCCGTGGCGTCGAGCCTATGGCGCTCAGAGCCCGCACCAGTTCTTCCACCGTCGCGCCCTGCTTGAGCACGATGTTCCGCGTCTTCTCTTCCTTGACCCCGACGCCCACCTGCGGCACCACCTCGGTAGTGCCCGCGCCCAGCGGCGCCGGCTGCGAAACCTGATAGGTGGTCTGCACTTCCACGGTCAGCGATCCGTGCATCACCGCCACCGGAGCGATGTGCACGTCTTTGCCCATCACGATGGTCCCGGTGCGCTCGTTGATCACGACGCGGGCCGGCCGGTCGGCATCCACCGTGACGTTCTCGAGCTGGGCCATGAACTCCACCGGCCGTTCGGCGAAAGAAGATGGCAGGTCCACCGCGATCAGGGCGGAACTCTCCGCCGCCGCTACCGGCGCGCCGGCCGCTGCGAAGGTTTTGTTCAAGGCCTCGACGATCCGCGCCGCGGTGGTGAAATCGGCTTGCTTCAATTGCAGGCGCAGCTTGCGGCCGGGCGGAGGCGTAGGCGCCGGACGCTCGACAATGGCGCCGCCCGGCACGCGTCCCACCGTAGGATGGTTCACGGTCTGCTGCGTCCCCGAGCGGCCGGCCACGAAGCCGCCCGTGACTACGGGCCCCTGGGCCACCGCGTAGACCCGCCCATCGGCCCCGCGCAGCTCGGCCAGAATGAGCAGGCCGCCCTGCAGGTTCGCCGCGTCGCCGATCGCCGCCGCCGTCACGTCGATCTTCGAGCCGGGCTGGGCGAAAGCGGGCAGAGTCGCCGTGATCATGACAGCCGCCGTGTTGGCCACGCGGATCGCGGTGGGCGAAATTGTGACGCCCATCCGCTGCAGCATGTTGGCCAGGCTCTGCGTGGGAAACATGGTCTGGCTCCGGTCTCCGGTGCCCGCCAGTCCCACCACCAGGCTGTAGCCCACCAACTGGTTCTCGCGCACGCCTTCGACCGCCGCCAGATCCTTGAGCCTGGTCGCGGCCGAGGCCGCCTCGAACAACAGTAGAAATGTCGCGAGTGTGCGCATAAAGTTCAGAATGGCAGCAGCCCCATCAGCAGCCGGTAGAGGATGAATGGCCTCTTGATGGCGTCGTTCACCACGCCCTTGCCGTTGATCCGCACTTCCATTTGCGCCAGATGGTCGGAGGCAATCTGGTTCGCCGGCGTGATATCGGCCGGCCTTGCGACACCCCGCACCGTCACCAGATGCGTTTCCGAGTTGATGACCACGCTCTTCGAGCCTTCGACCACCAGATACCCGTTGGGCAGGACTTCGACGACGCGGCCCGACATCGTGGTGGTCAGGGTCACGTCGCGGGACGTGGTGCCCTGGCCGTTCAAAGCCTGATTGCCCGAGGTGGTCAGCAGGTTAGCCAGCGGGCCGCTGGCCTTGGTCGGCTTGAGCAGCGAGGCGATCGAGAAGCCGGAGCTGGACTGGCGCGAGGTCTTGGTTGTGCCGGTCGAAACCGCGGAGGCGCTTTCCGCCACCACAATCGTAACCAGGTCGTCCACCAGTTCCGCCTTGGGGTCGCGCGCCAGGCCGCCTAGCGGGGAGCCCGGCCGCCAGATGGAACCGGGAAGCTGGAATTCGGAGTGTCCACGCTGTTCCGCGTCTTTGGCATAGACCTCGACCGGCGTGAGCGCCGGCTCCTTGGGCGGCGTGGGCTTCTTCTTAGCGGCTGTCGCCGCCGCCACCGCCACCAGGAACGCCGCGAGACATCTGAGTAGAATCCACCGGCTGAGTCGCATCCACCAGCACCTTGCCTTTCGCCACCACCCGGGCCCGGAAGCGCGCCCCGTTGACCGGATTGCGCACCGATACCGTCTCTCCCGCCTTGCCGCCGGATTCCGCGGCTCCGTCGAACTTCAGGAGCGCCGGGCCGCTCCGGACTTCGACCGCCACCCGGTCGCCCCGCTCGACCTCCCGAGGCGGCGCCTGCACCTTTACGCGCGCCCAGACCGTCGCGCTGCGGCGTACGCCGTAGTTCAACCGGCCGCGCCAGATGACGGGCTCGCGGCCATCGGAGGGAGGCGGCGGGCCGAACTCCAGTTCGCCGCGCGGCAACGGAAAGCGGCTGAACTCGAGTACCGTGAAGGTCGCTTGCGGGTCGTGCGGCGCCCGCGCCAGAGCCTCCCTTACACGTTCTTCGGTGAGGATCTCCGAGGCGCCTTCGAAACAGGCCGCCGCTCCGGCCGGAACCTGGATTCCGTGCGCCTTCCCGAGTCGATCGAGCTCGTGCCAATAAAATGTCCTACGCACTCGCGGCGCGGGCGCCAGACCGATCGGTTCGGTTCCCGGCGCGGCCGCGAACTCCGGCATGGCCTTGGCCAGGTCGGCCATCAGGATTTTGTCCCCATCCACGGCGATGCAGGAGAGAGCCGCCAGAAGCGCGAGCGGAATCATCGCAGGTTATTGACCTCCGAGTACATTTCATCCGCCGCTTTCACCACCTTGGAGTTGGCCTCATAGGCGCGCTGGCTGACGATCAAGTTGATGAACTCTTGCACCACGCTCACGTTCGAGCTTTCCAGATAGCCCTGGAGCAGCGAGCCGATGCCCTCTTGCCCCCCCGGGTTGCCGATCACCGGATCCCCCGAGGCGTCGGTGGGCCGGTATAGGTTGCCGCCCAGCGAGTTGAGGCCGGCGGGGTTGGCGAACATGGCCAGTTGGATCTGGCCCGCGATCTGAGCCGCGGTCTGCCCCTGGCGCGTGTAGCTGACGGTGCCGTCCTCGGCGATGCTCACCGCCTGCGCGTCGTTCGGAATCGTGATCTGCGGCTCGAGCGGGTCGCCTTGCGCCGTGACCAGGTTTCCGTTGCGGTCCAGGTGGAATGCGCCCGCGCGTGTGTAGGCCAGATCGCCCGAAGTCTGCCGGATCTGGAAGAAGCCCTTGCCTTGAATCACCATGTCGTATGCGTTGCCGGTCTGCTGGAAGTCGCCCTGGGAGTAGACGATCTCGTTCGAGACCGGTCGGGTGCCCAGTCCCAGCTGCAGCCCGCTGGGGACGACGGTTTGCGATCCGGCCGCCGCGCCCGGCTGGATTACGCTCTGGTACATCAGGTCCTGGAACTCGACCCGGCGCGCCTTGAAACCCGCCGTGTTGGCGTTGGCCAGATTGTTCGCGATGTTATCGATATTCAGTTCCTGCGCGCTCATCCCGCTGCCCGCGCTGAATAGTGCCCGAATCATTCGTCCTCCCGGCTCGCAACGGCTTCGCTCATGGCAACAGCTCTCCTCACGAGAGCTTTCCTCACGACACCTTGGCCACCTGCTCGATCGCCTGGCGCGACATGTCCCCGTCCATACTGACGGCCTTTTGCAGCATCTCGAACTGCCTCATCAGACCGATCAGGCGCACCGCCGACTCGGGCGCGGCCACGTTCGAGGCTTCGAGCTTGCCTTGCTCGATCTGGGCCGTGGCCGGCTTGGGAGCGGCCGAGCTGTCGGCCTGGAAGTAGTTCCGGCCGAACTTGGTCAGCGCCTGGCTCTGATCGAAGCCGGCCACCGCCAGCCGGCCCACGTCCGTGCCCGCCTGCTTCACGGTGCCGTCCGGGGTGATCTCGAAAGGCAGGTTCGGCTGGAGCTGGATGGTCCCGCCGCCAGCCTCGCGCACGGAATAGCCTTCGGAGGTGGTGATCACGCCCGCGGGCGACAGGTGGAAGCTCCCATTGCGCGTGTAGAGCGTCGAGCCCGGCCCGTTCACGGCGAAGAACCCCGGCCCGGAGATTGCGATGTCGAGCAGGTTGCCCGTGGCTGTCAGGCTGCCCTGAGTGAAGTCGGTCCAGTTGCTCTGAATCACCGGAAGGCTCGAAGGCGCGGGCGACTCCGGGTCGAGGGCCTCGGGCGCCACATAGAGGTTGTAGGATTCGCGGTCCAGCTTGAAGCCGGTGGTGCCCGAGTTGGCGATGTTGTTGGCCGTCAGGTCGAGCGCTTCCAGGCGCGATCGCATGCCGGAGGTGGCTGCGGTGAGCAGAGAGTCCATGACAGATCCGCGAAATGTAGAGCAGGCGGGGGCCCGAAGGCGGAAAAGCGGCTAAAACGCTGAAGACACCAGCCGAAGAGAGAAGTGAGGGAGCGCGCGAGCAGCGCCAATAATTGGTCACGCCCAGCGAAGCGCCAAGTTCTTGTGCTCCCTCGCCAACCCTAACCGATTGAGACCGGGGTGCCGGCCCGCGGACCCTGACCTGCACAGACACCCCGCGTGACCGTGGCTCTTCTCTCCCAACCCCCGGCCGGCCCGCCGCCGGCGCCGGCCGCCCCATCCGAAGCCGCAGCCACCTCGCCCGGGGCGCCGGCCGGCGCTTCGAACGCTCCGGCCGGAGGCTTCGCCGGGCTGATGTCGGCCCTGCTGGCAGCGGCGGGAGCTTCCGGTACGCCGCCCGTTACCAAGCCCGGCGGCGGGCGTGCGCTCCCCAAACGCGAGCCCGGAGACGACCCCGCCGTACTGTCGCTCGCGGCTGCACTTCTGCCACCCCTCCCGTCACCGCCCGCGCCCACCGCGCCTGTCGCCTCTGTCGGGGATGCTGCCAGCGGGACCGGCGGCGCGACGGCGGGCCATGCGGCTGCCCCGCTGGCCGACGCCGCCAACCTGCCGGGTCCGGTCCCCGCTCCACCGGCATCCTCCGCCCAGGAAGTCCTGGCGAACCTTGCGCAGGAACAGAATCTCGCACTCGAAAGCCCCCTGCCGGAGGGCACCGCGCCCGCCAATGCCGCCTCGGAAGAGGCTCCGCAGGCCGCACCCGCGCCCGACCCGGTGGCGGGGCGAAACCCGCAACTGGCATTCGGAATCCGGTTATCCGCAGCCGCCTCGCCGGCGACGCCGCAGCCCGCGGCCTCCGCGACGCCGGGCCACGATTCCGCCACGGACGGCACACAGGCTCCGGGTCCCATCTCCCCGTCCCCGGTCGCAGAGGAGCGGAGCCCAGCCAAAACCATCGGGACCGCCCGCCCTGCGCTTGGGCAAGGGACATCGAACCAGTCGCTTGAACCCGATAGCCGTCACCCGCTCCCTACCGGGTCCTCCGAGAGCGCAAGCGCGGTGGCGGCGCCGGCGTCCCTCCAGCCCGCCATCCAAACCCGTGGAAACGCTCCGCAGCAGGCCGCGCCGACTGCGGCGACCCCGCCCCCGGCTCCGAGCGAACCGCCTCGAGAGCCGGCCATTCGCGAGCTGTCGCTGTCAGTCAGCAGCCCGTCCGTAGATGGCCGCGCCGCCGGGCAGGTCTCGCTGCGGGTGGTCGAACGAGGGGGCGAGGTTCAGGTAGCCGTGCACACCACGGATCCGCAACTGGCCGGCGATTTGCGCCAGAACCTACCGGACCTGGTCTCCGAGCTCTCCGGACGCGGATACCGGGCCGACACCTGGCAGCCGCTTGCCGGTTCCGGAGCGGACTCGAGCGCCCTCCCGCGTGCCGCCGGCACGGCCGCGGGTTCCAGCGCCGGACAAAGTTACTCCGGCCAGACCGGCGACGGCTCCCGCAACGGCGGCAGTCCGGCCGGCCAGCAACAACAACAGCAGCGCCACGGGCAGGACCCGAACCAGCCGTCCTGGCTGCAGGCTCTCACCCGCGGCGCCGCTCAAACCGGGAGCACTCCATATGATGATCACACCCGCTAGCGTTGGCATTCCTTCTCCGAGGACGGCCGCATCGAACGGATCCAGTTCGTCCAGCTCGTCCGCCTCGTCCGGCACTTCGGCCGATCCGCTGGCCCAGGAGCAGACGTTTCTCAAGCTCCTGGTGGCCCAAGTCCAGAACCAGGACCCCATGGATCCCACCGCGGATCCCACCCAGTACGTCACGCAACTAGCCCAGTTCAGCTCGCTCGAGCAATTGAGCCAGATGCGCGCGGACCTGGACACCATCGTCGCGACCACCCAGGCCCCCAGCACCTCCGCCGCAACTTCGACCCAGGAGAACAACTAGCATGTTCACGGCATTCTCGACCGCGCTTTCGGCGCTGGACGCCAACACGACCGCCATCGACGTGGTCTCGAACAACCTCGCCAACCTGAACACCACCGGTTACAAGGCCAGCGTGGTTTCGTTCCAGGACCTGGTCACCGAGTCGATCGGGGCCGGCCTCGGCGCCACGCAGGTTGGCTTCGGCACCGGCACGCCCTTCACCGTGCGCGAGTTCAGCCAGGGCTCGACGCCTGCCACCACCGGACTGCTCGACGGCGCCGTTCAGGGCGATGGCTTCTTCATCATCAAGGACACCCAGGGCGCAACGGACTTCACCCGGGCCGGCAACTTTAAGGTGGACAATTCGAACTACCTCACCACGCAGGCCGGCCAGCGCGTCCAGGGCTGGGTCCAGAACGACAACGGCGTGGTGGATACCAACCAGCCCATCGGAGACATTCCGGTGCCGGTCGGCACGCTGCAGGCGCCCATTGCGAGCAAGGCGTTCTCGCTGGGCCTGAACCTGAACGCGGCCGCGGTGACGGGCCAGATCACGGGAACCTTCTCGACGCCCATCAACGTCGTCGATTCGCTCGGCAACACGCACACGCTGACCCTGACGTTTACCAAGGAAGCACCCGCCGCGGCCAACAACAACTCCAACACCACCTGGGACTACAACGTCACCATCCCGGACGCCGATGTGACCGCCGCCCAGACGGCGCCACTCGCAACCGGAACGCTGGTCTTCGACGCCAACGGCAATCTAACCAGCCCGGCTTCGACCACGCCGGACGTGAAGTTCACGATCCCAACGCTGGCCGACGGCGCCGTCATAGGAGACCAGACCGCCACCCCGCCCACCAACGACATGACCTGGCATCTCTACGACGCGACGGGGTCGCCGGACATCACACAGTACAACGCGCTTTCGGCGCCTTCGACGACGACGGTCGACGGCTCGCCCGCCGCTTCGCTGACCAACGTGGCCCTGACCGACGGCGGCAAGATCGTGGCCAGTTACTCGAACGGAACGCAGGTCACGGTGGCGCAACTGGCGCTGGCTTCGGTCCCCAATCCACAGTCCCTGATCGCGGTGGGCAACAACGCCTTCCAGGCCAGCGCGGTCACCGCGCTGCCCTCGATCGGGCTGCCCGAGACGGGCGGGCGTGGCAAGGTGCTGGGCGGGGCGCTTGAGAGTTCGACGGTAGACATCGCCAAGGAATTCACCAACCTGATCGTGTTCCAGCGCGCCTACCAGGTCAACACGCGCGTAGTCACCACGGTCGACCAGATCAGCCAGGACACCGTGAATCTCAAACAGTAGGGCGGCCATGACGGCACAACGACAGACCGCGCCGCCGCACGGAACGGGGCGATGACGGCGCTCGAACAGATTGGAACGCTGGCCGACGTGCCGATCGAGCTCGAAATGGAGCTCGACCGCAAGGTGATGCCGCTGGCGGAGATTCTCGAATGGGAGCCCGGGCGGGTGGTGTGGCTGACGCGCTCGGCAGGGGAAGCCATTGACATACACGCCGGCGGCGCCCTGATCGGTTTCGGCGAAGTGGTGATCATCGAAAGCACCTTCGGGGTGCGTATTACGGACTTCAACCAGGGGGTCTGAGGAGAGCATGGATCTGGCACGCGAGTTAGGAGCGGTTCTTCTGGTTCTGGGGGTACTGGGAGCGACCCTGTGGGCGCTCCGCAGGGCGGGCGCTGTGCGCTGGCGCGTGCCCGGACGCGCCCGGGAACGGGGCCGCATCGAGGCGGTCGAGCGCATCGCGCTCTCGCCCGGCCACGCCCTGCATCTGGTGCGCTTCGGAAGCCGTGGCCTTCTGATCGCCTCTCACGCGGGAGGCTGCACACTAGTCGAAAGCGTGCCCTGGCAGGAGTGCCGGGTGCCGCCCGGGCGGGAGGAGCCGTCATGATCGCGCTTCTCGTGGCAGTGGGCCAGCCGCTGGCCGGCGTAACCCTGGGCGGCGCGAAGGGGGCACAGGCTCTGAGCGTCCCCATGCAGACCGTGGTCATGCTCACGCTGCTGGCGCTCGTTCCCGCAGTGGTGATGTCGCTCACGCCGTTTCTGCGCATCGTGGTGGTGCTGCACTTCCTGCGCCAGGCGCTGGGCACGCAATCGACGCCCTCGAACCAGGTGCTGATCGGGCTCTCCCTGTTCCTCGCCATCCTGATCATGCAGCCGGTCCTCGGCCAGATGTACACGCAAGGCTGGGAGCCGCTCGAGAAAGGCCAGGTCACTATGAGTCAGGGCCTGGAGCAGGCGGGCGCGCCGCTCAAGGCCTTCCTGATCCGCTTCGCGCGGGAGAAAGATGTCAAGCTGCTGGTCGAGATCACGCACTCGCCGCCGCCGCGCAGGCCTGCCGACCTGGATTTCAAGATCCTGGCGCCCGCCTACATCCTCTCCGAGCTGAAGACCGCCTTTCAGATCGGCGCGGTCCTGTTCCTGCCGTTCCTGATCATCGATCTTGTGGTGGCCTCGGTGACGCTGTCGATCGGCATGATCCAACTGCCTCCGGTGATGCTGTCGGCGCCTTTCAAGGTCTTGCTGTTCGTGCTGGTGGACGGCTGGAATCTGGTGGTCGGGTCTCTGGTTAAGAGCTTCTACTGACGATAGAAGACTGGAGGCAGGAGACAGGAGTCAGAAGACAGGAGTCAGGATTCAGGAGTCAGGAGCTAAACTCGGGCGTCAGGGCGGTATTCTGCGGATGCCAGCCGAACGGGTTGTGTAAGTCAAACGATTGCGAGGTTGCGGTTTTTCCTAGCCTCCTGTCTCCTGTCTTCTGACTCCTGTCTCCTGCCGAGTAGAAAACTATGACGCCACAATTTGCCATTCAAATCATCCGCGACGCGCTGATGACGGCCTTCTGGCTGAGCGCTCCTTTGCTGGTGGTGGGCTTCGCCGCCGGGGTCGCGATCAGCCTGGTGCAGGTGGTCACGTCGATGCAGGATTCGGCCTTCAGCACCATCCCGCGCCTGGCGGCGTTCCTGATGGCTCTGCTTCTGGCGCTGCCCTGGCTGCTGCGGCAGATGATGAGCTACACCACGGGACTCCTGGGCGACCTGGGCCGCTATGCACGCTGACCCTTTCTCTCTTACGGTGCCTGTGGCGGGACTGTACGGATTCCTGCTGGTCCTGGCGCGCGTGAGCGGGGCGCTGAGTTTCGTTCCCCTACCGGGATTCTCGGCCGGTCCGGACGCGGCGCGGATCCTGCTGGCGATCGCTCTGACGGTGGGTCTGGCGCCGCTGTGGCCCCCGGTGGCGCTCCCGGAGCCGCTGGTGGGGGGCATCGTGGTCGCGGTCGCCTCCGAGGCGGCCTTCGGGCTGACGGTCGGCCTCGCGGTGGCGATTCTGATCGAGAGCCTGCTGGTGGCGGCTCAAATCTTCGGGCTGCAGGCGGGCTACTCCTACGCCTCGACGGTCGATCCAACCACGCAAGCCGACAGCAACGTCATGGTGGTCTTCTCGCAATTGGCCGGCGGGCTGCTTTTCTTCTCTCTGGGGATGGACCGGCAGGTGCTGCGCGTGTTCGCGGCAAGCCTGGTGGCGCATCCGCCGGGAACCTTCTTTCTGCGCGCCTCTTCGGCGGAGGCGATCATCGGCCTGGGCTCCCAGATGCTCGCCACGGGAATGCGCCTGGCGATGCCGGTGGTGGTGCTGCTGGCGCTGATCGATATCTCGCTGGCGCTGCTCGGCCGCATCCACCAGCAACTGCAATTGCTGACCCTGGCATTCCCGGTCAAGATGCTGGCGGCCCTGGTATTCCTGGCGCTGATCTTCGTATTGCTGGTGCCCGTGTATCGGGCTGCGGCCGAACACACGGTCGCGGTGCTTTACGGGTTGCTCTGAGGAACCATGGCGGACCGAGGGCAGGCTTCCGAGCAACCGACCGAAAGGCGAAAAGAGAAGACTCGGCGCGAGGGCAAGTTCCCGGTCAGCCGCGAGCTGGTGGCCTCGCTTCAGTTCCTGACCTTCGCCTGGCTGGTCACGGCGGGCGGCGGAGCCTGGTTCGCGGGGATGATGCGCACGTTCCGCTTTCTGCTGGTCCGGGCTTTCGGAGGCGAGCTCACGCCGGCCGAGCTCTCACGGCTCGCTTCCCGGATCGTGCTCCACGACCTGGCGCCGCTGGGGATCTTCTCGGGAGCGCTGCTCGTGGTGACCCTGGGCTCGCATCTGGCGGTCACGGGCGGCGGCGTTTCCGCCAAGGGGCTGGCTCCGCAGTTCAACCGTCTGAGCCCACTCTCGAAGCTCAAGGAACTGCCGCGGCAGAACCTTCCGCTGTTCTTCCAGGCCCTGTTGCTGCTGCCGGTCTTCGGCGCGGCCGTCTGGGGCGTGGTGAGGGACAACCTGAATGCGCTCGGGGCGATGCCGCTCGAAAGCGTCGAGGCGGGGTCACGGACGGCCGCGGCGTCTCTCCAAAGCCTGATCTGGAAGGCCGTCTGGGTCTTCCTGGCCCTGGGCATCTTCGACTTCTGGCGCCAGCGCCGGCGCTACATGGCGGATTTGCGCATGACCAAGCAGGAAGTGCGCGACGAGATGAAAGAGCTGGAAGGCAATCCGCAGGTGAAAGCCCGCATCCGGCGCCTGCAGCGCGACCTGCTGCGGCGGCGCATGATGCACCAGGTGCCGACCGCTACCGCCGTCATCGTGAACCCGACCCATTTCGCGGTCGCCATCCGCTACTCGGTCGAAGCCATGGCAGCCCCGGTGGTGGTGGCCAAGGGGAAGAACTACCTGGCGCAACGCATCCGGCAGGTGGCCGTCTTGCACCAGGTTCCGATCGTCGAGAACCCGCCGCTGGCGCAGGCGCTGTACAAGTCGGCCGAGGTGGGGCAAGAGATCCCGGCGCACCTGTACCGCGCCGTGGCCGAGATCCTGGCGTATATCTACCGCCTGATGGGAGGCCGCCTGCCGGCATAACATATGGCACCCGCACCCGTTAGCCTGGCTCCAGCAAGCGGCGGAGCTCCGTTCACCGGTTCACGTCCGGGCGGAGGCGCCCGCGCAAAGGGCGCCGCGGCCGTCCGCGCTGTGTTCTCGCCAGGCGAGGCCGCCGAGATGGGGGTTCCGCTGGCAGTGTTGGCCATCGTTCTGGCGATGGTCACCCCTCTGCCGCCGTTCCTGATGGACCTGTTGATCGTTGTGAACATCACCATCTCGGTGGTGGTCCTGCTGGTGGCGATGTCCATTTTGAAACCGGTGGAGTTCAGCGTGTTTCCGGCCGCGCTCCTGCTGATGACGCTGTTCCGGCTGAGTCTGAACGTCTCCTCGGCGCGTTTGATCCTGCTCAACGGCAACGGCGGGACGTCCGCGGCGGGCCACGTGATCGAAGCCTTCGGAACGTTCGTGGTGGGCGGCAACTACATCGTGGGCGTGGTGATCTTCCTGGTGCTGATCGCCATTCAGTACGTGGTAATCAACCACGGCGCCGTGCGCATCTCGGAGGTCACGGCGCGCTTCACCCTGGACGCCATGCCGGGCAAGCAGATGTCGATCGACTCGGACCTGAACGCGGGATTGATCGACGAGGCGGAGGCTCGCACCAGGCGCCGGCAGCTGGCGGCGGAGGCGGAGTTCTACGGCGCCATGGACGGCGCCTCGCGCTTCACGCAGAGGGACGCGGTGGCCAGCATCCTGATCACCGCCATCAACATCATCGCCGGGTTCCTGATCGGCGTCCTGCAGCACGGGATGGACCTGATGCGGGCGCTCCAGACCTACACGGTGCTGACCATCGGCGACGGCCTGGTGACGGTTATGCCGGCGCTCATGATCTCGATCTCGGGAGGGTTGGTGGTCACCCGCGCCAGCGCCGAGGCGCGCCTGGGAACCGAGTTCCGGCGCCAGGTGTTCGGCAAACCGCAGCCGTTGCTGATGGCCTCCGGGGTGCTGTTGGTGCTGTCCCTGTTCCCGGGATTGCCCATGATTCCTTTCCTGCTGTTCGGGGGCGGATTGGGCACGCTGGCGTGGCGCATGCGCCAGAACGCGGCGGCGGAAGAGACAAAAACGGCCGCGGCGGCTCCGGCTGCCGCGCGGGAGAACCTGGAGTCGCTGCTGAGGGTCGAACCGCTGGCGGTCGAAGTGGGCCTGGGCCTGGTGCGGATGGTCGACGGCGGGGCGCAATCGCCGCTGCTCAAGAAGATCGCCGCCATCCGGAGGCAGCTGGCCAGCGAACTCGGGTACCTGCTTCCGCCGGTGCGGGTGACCGACAACCTCTCCTTGCGCTCGCGGGAGTATGTGCTTCTGCTCAAGGGCTCCGAGGTGGCGCGCCACGAGCTGCCCCAGGGCTGCGAGCTGGCCATCAACGCGGGCAAAGCCGCGACGCCGATCGAGGGCCTGGCGACGCGCGAGCCGGCCTTCGGAATCCCCGCGGTCTGGATTCGCCCGGAGCAGGCCGAGGCGGCGCGCAAGGCGGGCTACACGGTGGTGGATGCCACTAGCGTCCTGGGCACGCACCTGGCCGAGATCATCCGCCGTTACGCCCACGAGATCTTCACCCGGCAGGACGCCAAACGGCTTCTCGACCGGGTCACCGAGGAGCACCCCAAAGTGGTCGAGGACGTGGTGCCCAAGCTGATTCCGCTGGCCTACGTCGAGCGCGTTCTGCAGAACCTGCTGCGGGAACGCGCCTCGATCCGCGATGCGGTATCGATTCTCGAGGCTCTGGGCGAAGCCGCCAACATGACCAAGAACCAGATCCTTCTCACCGAATACGTGCGGCAGGCGATCCGGCGCATGGTGGTGAAGCCGTACTTGAACGCGAGCGGCGACCTGGCGGCGTACCTGGTCGATCCGGCGCTGGAACAGGTGGTGGAAAGAGCCATCGAGCATGGCGAGCACACCAGCCATATGAACCTCGCTCCCCAGGCCATCCGCGACGTTCTCGACCGCATCCAGCGCGTTACCGGGGTGCCGGAGTCGCCGGTGGCAGCCGTGGCCGGTCCCGGGACGCGGTACTTCCTGCGGCAGCTGGTCGAGCCGACGCTCTACAACGTTTTTTTTATTTCCCACAATGAGATACCACCCGGAGTGAAAGTGGTTTCGATGGGTGTTATCCGATGAGGTGCTGACATGACACTGAAGTCCTTCTTTGGAACTGGAATCAAGGCCGCGCTCGACCAGGCGCGGATGGAGATGGGACCGGAAGCCATGCTGGTGAGCTCTCGTCCGGCTCCCCCCGAAGCCCGCCACCTGGGCGCCTACGAAGTGGTGGTAGCCACAACCGACCGTCCTGAGCCGGCCGCGCCGCAGCGCAGCGACCGGCCCGAGCCGTTCGCCAACGGCATCGCGCAGCTGGAGAAGAAGCTCGACCAGGTGGCTGCGGCGATCACTCGGGCCACGCTGGGCGAGCCGGCTCGGGCCGGCGCGACGGAAATCACCCAAGTCTGCGCCGTGCTGGTGCGGAACGAGGTCGACCAGGACCTGGTCGGGGAGATCGCCGCGCGGCTTCGCGCTCTGGGCTCGGGCGCTTCGCCCGCCGAGCTCGAGCTGGCGCTGCGGGCGGAAGTGGCGGGGCGCCTCAAGGTAGATGCCACCCTGGGACGGCCGGATGGGCGGCCGCGCATCGTAGCTCTGGCGGGCCCGTGCGCCTCCGGGAAGACTACCACGCTGGTGAAGATGGCCGTGCGCTATGGCCTTGGGATGCATCGACCGGTTCACGTCATCTCGATGGATTCCTATCGGGTGGCGGCCTCTGAGCAGCTGCGGTCCTACTCGGCCATCCTGGGGATCGGGTTTCAGGCGCTCGAGACCACAGGCGCCCTGGTGCAGGCACTCGAGGAACACTCGAATAAAGACCTGGTTTTGATTGATACTCCTGGCTTTGGCCCGCGCGATTTCGACGCCTCCCAGGACCTGGCGCGATTCCTGGCTTCGCGTCCCGATATCGACACGCACCTGGTACTAACGGCTTCGATGCGTTCTGCCGATCTATGGCGAGTGGTGGATCGGTATGAGAGCTTCCGGCCGGCCAAGCTGCTGTTCGCAAAGCTGGATGAAACCGGGACCTTCGGTCCGATCCTGAACCTGGTGGTGCGGACGGGGAAGCCAGTGTCGTTCCTGGCTGCCGGCCAGCAGATCCCTGAGGATCTGGAGCCGGCGACCGGGGAACGGCTCCTGGACCTTCTCACACGGCCCGCACAGCCGGCCGAGGCTCTGGCGGCATAATCGCCAGCGCTGGGGGCCGGCGGAGGTGACGATCGAAGTGGCACAAGCCTATCCGGTCACCGAAGAATCGGAAGCTGCCGAAAGGGAGCGGCTCATCCTGGAGCACCTGCCCCAGGTGCGGCTGATCGCCCGCCGGATTCACGACCGCCTCCCCGGCAGCGTGAACCTGGAAGACCTGATCTCGACGGGCATCGTGGGGTTGATTGGCGCCATCGACAACTTCAATCCGGCCCTGAACGTAAAGCTCAAAACATATGCCGAGTACAAGATCCGCGGCGCCATCCTGGACAGCCTGCGGGGTTTGGACTGGGCACCCCGTCAGAAGCGGAAGAAGGCGAAGCAGATCGAGGCTGCGATCGCGGCGGCCGAGCAGCGCCTCCAGCGCACACCGACCGAGGACGAGATCGCCCAGCACCTGAACCTGACCATGGAGGAGTTCCACGCCTGGCTGGTGGAGGTTCACGGCGTGGATCTGGGCAGTCTCGAGCACGCCTCGGAGGACGGCGGTCGGGACCTGCTGAAGTACATCTCGGACGACCACGAGAAATGGCCTTCCGAGATTGTCGAGCGGGCGGAACTCGAGCGCCTGCTGGCAGCCTCCATCGAAAAGATGCCACACATCGAGCGGACGGTGCTGAGCCTGTACTATCGCGACGAGCTTACATTGCGCGAGATCGCCCAGATCATCGATCTGCACGAGTCGCGCGTATCGCAACTGAAAACCCAGGCGATTCTCCGGCTGCGCAGCTATCTTAAGAAGCGCTGGCCGATGGAACGGGGAGCCTGACTATGGGCGAGCCTGCCCCGGGCGCGACCGCCGCCTGGGTTGCCGAAACTTGGAGCGCCAAGCTGGCCGGAGCGATCGAGGCCATGACGGGCGATCTCCCGCCAGCCGCCACAAAGCCGGCAGCCGGCGAGCTCCCACCCGGTTTGCTGTGGTGGCAGCATCCTCTCAGCCTGGGAGCACAGGCGGCGGTCTGGATCGGAGCCCCGGAGCCTTCCTGGCTCGGCATCGGGAAGCACCTGCTCTCGAGCGCCGGGATCGAAGCGAGCGGGCCCGCCGATGCGCGCAACACCTTCCTCGAAATCTCCAGCCAGGCCGTTTCGGGCCTTTGCCAGGCGCTCTCGGAGCGGCTTGGAAGGAACGTTTCAACAGAGGGCGGCGCAGAGTCGGGACCCACCCCGGGCGCAGCCGTGTTCGAAGCCGCCGTGACGATGGGAGCGGAGACGCTTACGCTGTACGTGAGCGTTTCGACCAGCCTGGCGGAGGAACTCGGCAATTCGAAGACGCCGGCCGGCCCGGCAGCCGAAGAGCGCATCGGGGAAGCGAGGGCCGGAGCGGAACGCGCGCCCGATCCAAGAAAGAAAGAGACCAACCCGCTCGAGCTGGTCATGGAGGTCGAGCTTCCCGTCAGCGTGTCGTTCGGACGCGCCGAACTGCCGCTCAGGGATGTTCTGAAGTTGACGACGGGTTCCATCGTCGAGTTAAACCGTGGCCTCACAGATCCGGTAGAAATCATAGTAAATAATTGCGTTATAGCGCGCGGAGAGGTCGTGGTGATTGACGGGAATTACGGCGTCCGCATCCAGGAAATCGTCAGCCGGGACAAGCGGATGGGCACACCCCGATGAGCGAGCACCTGGGCCTGGCGGAATGCCTGCTTGCCTTGGCGGGCATGGGCGCCTGCGTGTGGCTGTTTGTGCTCATGAAAGCCGAGTTGCGTGGCGCGACGAGGCGCTCCCGGAAGCGCGCGGAGGCTTTCGAGGCCAGCCTGAGCGCGGTGCGGGTGTCGCTGGCGAACCTGAGCAAACGACTGGAGGAGACGGAAAAGCAAGCCGGCTTGCTGGTGCCCCCTCCGGCCACACGCTCCGGCTTCAACCTGAGCAAGCGCAGTCAGGCGATCCGCATGAGCCGGCGAGGAGAGACCCCCAGCCAGATCGCGGCGGCACTCGAACTCCCCCAGGGAGAAGTCGATCTGCTCCTCAAAGTGCATCGCCTCGTGGTGAGCCTGCCACTGACGACCGCCGCCAAGGGGCCTTGACGGCTCGTTACTTTGTGGCTTGCCGGTATTGAATCCGGCTAAAGGAAAGCGTACGATTCGGAGCGGAGACTTATGAAGCCAATACGCGTGTTCACCGTGGTGCCGTCGCTGCCTGTACCCATCGAGGGGTTGCGGCTGATTGCCTACAACCTGCGCTGGGCCTGGAGCCACGAGGCGATCGAACTGTTCCGCCGCCTGGACAGCGATCTGTGGGAGGCGTGCGGCCACAACCCGGTGGCAATGCTGGGCTCGATCGACCAGAGCAAGCTCGACGCCGCCGCGGTGGACGACGCGTTTCTGGCGCATCTGGACCGCGTCCAGCGCAACCTCGAAGGCTACATCGACAGCGAGTCCTCCTGGTTCCGGAAGACCTGCAACGGCCGCAAGGACTGCCCGCTGGTGGCATACTTCTCGGCCGAGTTCGGCCTGACCGAATGTCTGTCGATCTTCGCGGGAGGCCTGGGAATCCTGGCGGGCGATCATCTGAAATCGGCCAGCGACATCGGCGTTCCGCTGGTGGGAGTCGGCCTGCTGTATCAACAGGGATACTTCCAGCAGTGCCTGACCCAGGCGGGGTGGCAACAGGAATCCTATGCGGACAACGATTTCCACAACCTGCCGGTGAGCCCCGCCGTAGGACCGGACGGGAAGCAGGTGGTCGTGGAGGTCTCCTATCCGGGCCGGGCGGTACGCGCACAGGTCTGGAGGGTCGCAGTGGGGCGCGTCTCGCTGTACCTGCTGGACACCAACGTGGCGTCGAATCGCCCGGAGGACCGCGACATCACCGACCAGCTCTACGGCGGCGACCGCGACATGCGCATCCGCCAGGAGATCCTGCTGGGGATTGGAGGCTATCACGCCCTGGCAGCGCTGGGGATCGAGCCGACGGTCTACCACATGAACGAGGGCCACTCGGCTTTCCTCGGCCTGGAACGCGTGCGCCGGCTGATGGAGAAGCACAAGCTGTCGTTCGCGGAGGCGAGGGAACTGGCCTCGGCCAGCCTGATCTTCACCACGCATACCCCGGTCGAGGCCGGCCACGACTACTTCCCGCCGGACCTGATGGACTATTACCTGGGCGACTACTCGCGGCGGCTGGGCCTGTCGCGCGACGAGTTCCTGGCGCTGGGGCGGCGCGGCCCCTGGGACCAGGGCGAATTCTGCATGACCGTGCTGGCCCTGCGCCTAGCCTCCTTCCGCAACGGCGTGAGCAAGCTGCATGGCGCGGTGAGCCGCCGCATGTGGCAGTCGCTGTGGCCGGGCGTTCCGGTGGACGAGGTGCCCATACGCCACATCACCAACGGAGTTCACTTCCGCTCCTGGATTTCGGCCGAGATGAACCATCTCTATGACCGGTACCTGGGGCCGAATTGGCGCGACGAGCCCTCGAACGGCGACGCATGGGGCCGCATTCACCAGATCTCGGCGGAGGAGTTGTGGCGCACCCACGAGCGCCGCCGTGAGCGCCTGGTAGCCTGGGCGCGGCGCCGCGTCCGGAACCAGCGGGTACGGCGCGGGGCGCCCCAGAGCGAAATCGAGGCGGCCGACGAGGTGCTCGATCCCGATGCTTTGACCATCGGCTTCGCCCGGCGCTTCGCCACGTACAAGCGCGCCACGCTCCTGCTGCGCGACCTGGACCGGCTGAAACGCCTGCTGACGGACCCCACGCGTCCCGTACAGCTGATCTTTGCCGGCAAAGCGCACCCCAGAGACACGCAGGGTAAGGAGCTGATCCAGCAGATCGTCAGCCTGTCGCGGCAGCCGGAGCTGGGCCGGCGCCTGGTGTTCCTCGAAGACTACGACATGGCCGTGGCCCGTTACCTGGTGCAGGGGGTGGATGTCTGGCTGAACACGCCGCAGCGGCCGCTCGAGGCCAGCGGGACCAGCGGAATGAAAGCCGCGGCCAACGGCGCTTTGAACCTCAGCACCCTCGATGGCTGGTGGGACGAAGTCTGGCGCGATCCGAACCGTCCGACCGGCATCGGGTGGGCCATCGGGAGCGGCGAAGATTACGAAGACCACAACTACCAGGACCAGGTGGAGGCGGAGTCTTTGTACGAGTTGCTCGAGGCCGACATCGTGCCGGCCTTCTACGACCGCGGTCCGGACCGCATGCCGCGCCGCTGGGTCAATAACATGAAGGCGTCCATCGGGACGCTGTGCCAGTTCGTCAACACGCACCGCATGGTCAGCCAGTACACGACCGAATACTACCTGGTGGCGCACGCACGGGCTCAGAAGCTCGGGGCGGACAACGCCGCGGGAACACGCGCGCTGGCCGCCTGGACGGCGCGCGTCCAGAAGGAGTGGCCCCGCGTCCGGGTCGAGGAGATCGGGGGAGGCCCCACTGAGGCCTTTCCGGTCGGCACGAAGATCCGCACCCGCGCCCGGCTGGAGTTGGGCGGACTGTCGGCGGAGGATGTCACGGTCGAACTCTACTGGGGCCGCGTCAATGCCGCCGGAGAGATCTCCGAAGGCTCCAGCACTGCGATGAAGCCCGCGGGCTGCGACGACCACGGGAAGTACCTTTTCGAGACGGATGCGGTCGCCTGGGCACGCAGCGGCCTGCACGGCTACACCGTCCGCGTGGTGCCGCACCACCCGGATCTGGCCTCGCCCTTCCTGCCGGGCCTCATCACCTGGGCCGAAGCCGGCGCCGCGGTGGGAGCGCAGGCAGGTAAGTAGCGGCAGCCAGCTCCGAGCCGGGCCGGGAAGTCGGAAGCGAGGTAACGCTGCGAGGTAACGCTCTGCCGCCACGAGCCGTCGCCTGTCACCTACGGACCGCCGACTGCATCGGGTAAAATGAGAGAAAGATGCCTCTGTACGAATACCAGTGCGCCGGTTGCGGCGCTGCCTTCGAGCAGCTTCGCCGCATGCAGGATGCCGACCAGAACCTCGAGTGCCCGCGATGCGCGTCGCACGAGGTCAAACGCCTGCTCTCCACCTTCGCCCCTCGCATGGGAGGCTCCGGCGGCGGTGGCGCGCTCGCGCCCTGCGGCCAGCCGGCATCGGCCTGCGGAAGCGGCCGCTTCACCTGAGGAGGCTAAACTCGGGCGGCGGTCTGCTGCCCCACTCAGGCTAGTTTCGAGTTCCCATCCCTGCCTTGCGTCTTCCGTGACAGAATAGATCGCAGTGGTGCGAACACAACTGCCAGGAGACGCCAGATGCAACTTCGCGTGCTTGCCTTCGTGCTCGCCGGCGGCAAGGGAACCCGGCTCTATCCGCTCACAAAAGAGCGTGCCAAGCCGGCCGTGCCGTTCGGCGGCAAGTACCGCATCGTCGACTTCGTACTCAGCAATCTCATCAACTCGGGCATCTACTCGACTTACGTTCTGCTCCAGTTCAAGAGCCAGTCGCTGCTCCAGCACCTGCGCGACGGCTGGCAGTTCGCCGGACTGCTGAAGAACCAGTTCATCATCCCCGTGCCGGCGCAGATGCGGACGGCCGAAACCTGGTATCAAGGGACCGCCGACGCCATCTACCAGAACATCAACCTCATCGAGCAGGCGGATCCGCACATCGTCGTGATCTTCGGCGCCGACCACATCTACCGCATGAACATCCGCGAGATGATCGAGTATCACGAACAGAAGCGCGCCGAAGTCACCGTGGCCACCATTCCGGTGGAGAAGCGGTACGCGGTCGAGTTCGGCGTGGTCGAGACCGAGTCCGACGGCCGCATCCGGGGCTTCCACGAAAAGCGCGCGGACGCGCCGTGCCTGCCCGGCAACCCCGACATGGTCTACGCCTCGATGGGCAACTACGTGTTCTCCACCCGCCTCCTTCTGCAGGAGCTGCACGCCGACGCGGACAACGAGGCTAGCACGCACGATTTCGGGCGCGACATCCTGCCCAGCCTGATCGGCCGCGTGCCGATGTTCGCGTATGACTTCCAGACCAACGCCATCCCCGGCGAGCCGCCCGAGAAGAGTCCCTACTGGCGCGACGTGGGGACCATCGACGCCTACTACGAAGCCAACATGGACATCCGCAGCGTCGAGCCGGCGCTGAACCTCTACAACCGCCAGTGGCCGCTGATCACCGCGGGCTACTCGGATCCGCCGGCCAAATTCGTCTTCGACGAGGACGGACGGCGCGGCCAATCCATCAACTCGGTGGTGGCCGGAGGCACGATTCTCTCCGGAGGAACGGCGCGCGACTCCGTGCTGGGCCGCTACGTGAAGGTGCATTCGGGCGCGTTGATCGAGGAGTCGATCATCTTCGACAACTGCGACATCGGCCGCCGCGCCAAGATCCGCCACGCCATCCTGGACAAGAACGTCCGCGTGCCCGACGATGCCACCATTGGCTACGACCTGGAGATGGATCGCCTCCATCACCACGTCACCGAGAGCGGCATCGTGGTGGTGGAAGGCCCCCGCTCGCGGGTCGAGCTGTCGACGCTCACGATCTGAGCGGCGGGCCAAAACTCCGCGAGCCAATCGGGCCGAAGGCGCGCTAGGATGATCGGTGATGAAGACAAGAATCGCAATCACCTTCCTTTTGGCCGCTGCCTTGACCATGCCCGGCTTCGCGGCCTCCCGGACCCATTGGGTCGCGACGTGGGGCCCGAGCCCTTCGCCCCAACTCCCGGACGCGGCCCAGATGCGCAAAGACGGACTCGTCTTCGAGAATCAGACGCTGCGCGAGATCGTACACACCACGATCGGCGGCGACACGGTGCGCGTGCGGCTCTCGAACGCCTTCGCGAGCGACGCGGTTGAGATCGCGGCCGCGCACATCGCCCTGCGCGCTAGCGGAGCGGACATCGCCGCGGGCTCCGACCACGCCCTCACCTTCAGCGGACGGCCCGCGGTCGTGATCCCGCCGGGCGCCACGGTGCTGAGCGATCCGGTGAAGCTGGACGTGCCGGTGGCCGGCGATCTGGCCATCAGCCTGTACCTCCCCAAGACCGCCACCGGGGCCGGCATACACTACTCGGCCCAGCAAACGTCTTACGCGGCCAATGGAGATCTGACGGGCGCGGCTTCCCTGCCCGGTGCGGCGACGCTCAGCTCCTGGGTGTTCGTAACGGGCGTGGATGTGCTCGCGCCCGAATCCACCGGCATGGTGGTCGCGTTCGGTGACTCGATCACCGATGGCGCACTCTCGACGTCCGACGTGAATCATCGCTGGCCGGACATCCTTGCGGCTCGCCTGCTGGCGCGGCACGGCGGCAAGAAGGTCGCGGTGATCGACGCAGGGATCGGCGGCAACCGCGTTCTGCACGACGCCAGGAGCGACGTGCGATACGGCGTCAACGCGCTGGCCCGCTTCGATCGCGACGCGCTGGCGCAGCCGGGCGTCAAGTGGATCATCCTCCTCGAGGGCATCAACGACCTGGGCCACTATGACCCGGCCGGTCCCGACTCGGAGAAGCCGAGCGCCGAAGACGTCATCGCGGGCCTCAAGCAGATGGTCGAGCGGGCGCACGAGCTCGGCATCAAAGTCGTGGGCGGAACGTTGACACCGTTCGAGGGGACCCCCTTCGGGCACTACTTCACGCCGGAGAAGGAGGCCAAGAGAAAGGCCATCAACGAGTGGATCCGCAATGGCGGCGCCTTTGACGGCGTGGCGGACTTCGACAAGGCGGTGCGCGATCCGGAGCACCCCGACCGCATGCTTGCGGCTTACGATTCGGGAGATCATCTCCACCCCAAAGACGCCGGCTACAAGGCCATGGGCGAGGCGGTCGACCTGGCGCTCTTCAAGTAGCGTGGACCCGCTCGCCATGGCCGGCAACCGCTTGCTGACGCGCGCGGTTCGGTGCTGGCCCGCAAGCCCCTCGCTGGGCTACAATCGAGCGTCTGAGATCCGAGGGCATTATGAAGTCTAATCCCGTCCGGCGCAGGAAATTCCTGAAGACGGCCGTTGCGGCCGCGGCCGCCAGCGCCGCCTCTTGCGGGGGCCGTTCGAGCCCCTGGCGCTTCTTCACCGTGGAGGAGGCGGCCACCGTCGCCGCCCTCGCCGACCGCATCATTCCGCCCGACCAGGACCCCGGCGCTGTCGCGGCCGATGCCGTCAACTACGTCGACCGCCAGCTCGATGGTCCGCTCAAGAAATACCAACGCGCCTACCGCGAAGCACTGCCGGCGCTGGCCCACTTCGCCGAACTCGCCCCGGCGCGGCAGGACGAGTTGCTCACCGCCATGGAAGCCCGGCGCGAGCCGTTCTTCGAACTGGTCCGCGATCATGTCATGCAGAGCTTCTACGGCGATCCACGCCACGGCGGCAATCGCGAGTACGCGAGTTGGAGGATGCTCGAGGTCCCACCGGCGCCCATCCGCGGCCGCCAGCTCTATGACCTGTCCGGCGAAGGAATGGCGAGCCGCACAAGGAGGCCCAAATGGCGCTCAAAAGGGTGAACGCGGTCGTGGTGGGCGCCGGCGCGGGCGGCGGCATCGTCGCCAAGGAACTTGCGGAATCAGGCCTGAGCGTCGTTCTGCTCGAGCGCGGCAAATGGCTCACCGCCTTTAACGACCGCAAGGACGACCTGCGCAACCAGCGCACCGGCCCTCTCGGCAACGGCTCCGGACCCGACGAGGAAACGAACCCGCGCGTCTTCGTCGATCAGGCCGGCAAGGAACACATCGTCTCCGCGAACGAAGGGGCCTACCAGAACAACGCCGCGTGCGTCGGCGGCGGCACCTTTTCCTATGGCGCGATGGCGTGGCGTTACATGCAGAAGGATTTCCGCATGCGCTCGACCTACGGCGCCATGCCCGGCAGCACGCTCGAAGATTGGCCCATCTCGTACGACGATCTCGAGCCGTTCTACGAAAAGGCGGAGTGGGAAATCGGCGTCTCCGGCAATGTGACTCCCGACCCGTTCCACGCGCCGCGCCGCAAGCGCCTCCCCATGCCGCCGCTCGATCCAAACCGCGAGTACTTCGTTCTGAAGCCCGCCGCCGAGCGTCTGGGCCTGCACCCTTTCGACATCCCCATGCTGCGCAATAGCGTGCCGTACAACGGCCGCGGTCCCTGTATGCGTTGCCGGTGGTGCGTCGGGTTCGCCTGCGAAGTGGATGCCAAGAACGGCACGCAGAACACCGTGATCCCCATCGCTCTCGCCAGCAAGCGCTGCGAGATGCGCACCGGGTGCATCGCGAAGGAGATTCTGACGGACACCACCGGCCGCGTGACGGGCGTGGCGTATTTCGATGCGGACCATCGCCTTCAGGAGCAGCCCGCCGATGTCGTGGTGGTGTCGGCTGGGGCCATCGAAACGGCCCGGCTGCTGCTGAACTCGAAAAGCCGGATGCACCCGAACGGGCTGGGCAACCGTTACGACTGGGTCGGCCGCAACCTGCAAGGCCACACCTACGTCGGCGCCACCGGAGTGTTCGACGAGGTTGTCTATGACGACATCGGGCCCGGCGCCAGCATCGCCATCTGCGATTTCAATCACGGCAATCCGGGACTGGCGGGCGGCGGCCTGCTGGCCAACGAGTTCATCCGCCTGCCTTATCAGTTCGCCACCATGACGCCGCCGGGCGTGCCGCGCTGGGGCAAGGCTCACAAGGATTTCATGCGGCAGGCGTACCGGCGCCACATCGCGATCCGCGGACCGGTGCAGGAAATGCCGGTGTTCGACAGCCGCGTCCAGGCCGATCCCAAGGTTCGCGACCACTGGGATATTCCTGTGGCGCGCCTGTCCGGCCTCAGCCATCCGCACAACGTCGAGGTGGGGCAGTACCTCGCGGAGAAGGCCGCGGCATGGCTCCGCGAGGCCGGGGCGACGCTCGTGTGGAAGGCCATGCCCGCGCGCTACCTCAGCGCCGGCCAGCACCAGGCGGGCACGTGCCGCATGGGTCTCGACCCGAAGACCTCGGTGGTCGACAAGCATTGCCGGGTCCACGATCACGACAACCTCTACGCGATCGACGCCAGCGTCCACGTGACCAACGGCGGCTTCAACCCGGCGCTCACCATCATGGCCGTGGCCTACTACGCTTCAGACGGTCTCAAGCGCGCGTGGAAGGGGAAGGCGCAATGACGGCGAAGCACTACGCTGTGATCGGGGTGGCGGCGCTGGCCGTCCTGCTCCTACCGGGCGCGACGGTCTACTACGAATACTCGGGGGGGCGCGGATGCGTGCGGTGTCACGAGATCCAGACGTCTTACGATCACTGGCAGTCCTCGGCGCACCGAAACATTCCGTGCACCTCCTGTCACGGGAGCGCCCTCACATTCGACATCGGCTTCCATCTGGCGAACCTGCGCCGCGTCGCCGCCCATATCGCCGGCCGCGAGGGAGGCCAGATCCACCTGAAGCACACCGACCTCTATCCCATCGCCGAGCGCTGCGAAAAATGCCACCAGCACGAGTACGCCGACTGGAACGCGGGCCCGCACGGCGTCACCTATTCCAAGATTTTCCTGGACCGCAAGCACAACACGCAGCGCCTGCTGATGGACGATTGCCTGCGCTGTCACGGAATGCATTTCGAAGGCGCAATCCGCGACCTGGTCACTCCCATCGATACGCACGGGCCGTGGACCCTCAAGCAGCCGGCGCTGGCCAACCGCGCGGTCATTCCCTGCCTGACATGCCACCAGATGCACCGCAACGGCAGACCGCTGGTGCGCGCGAATCCCCGCGTGCCGGTGCCCGGTCCTTCGCAGCAGATCATGACTCCGTCGCTGGCGCTTTACGACCGCCGCGAGCATTCCCACATCCCGGCGGCGATCCTGCCGATTCCGGTGATGCGGGACGGGGACCGTCCGGTGAAGATGAGCCCGGACCGGCGGCAGGGCCTCTGCTACCAGTGCCACGCCGCGCCGGCCGGCATGTTCGCGGGCGCGGGCGATGACCGCACCGGCCTGGGCGTACACGAAGGCCTCAGTTGCATTGCCTGCCACCAGGGACACGGCCAGCAGACGCGCGCTTCGTGCGCCACTTGTCACCCGCGGCTGTCAAACTGCGGCATCGACGTCGAGAAGATGGACACTACCTTCAAGAACACGAAGAGCCCGCACAATATTCACTTCGTGAAGTGCGCGGACTGCCACCCGAAGGGCGTGCCCAAGAAGAAGGTTACAGCGCCTGAAGAAGCTTCGCGATGAGCGCCGCGCGGTCCGCCAAGCGGCTCACGAGAATGCTCTCGCCGGGCGCGTGAGCGCCTTCGCCGACCGCACCCAGGCCATCGAGCGTCGGCACTCCCAGCGCGGCGGTGAAGTTGCCATCGGACCCGCCGCCGGAGAGCGACTCTCCCAGTTCGACGCCCAACTCCTTCGCCAGCCGCTGGGCCAGGCGGTAGAGGCGCACCACACCCGCGCTCCGCTCCATCGGCGGGCGATTGAGGCCGCCGGATACCTCGATGGCACACCGTTTCTCGATCGGGCGCAGGCGGTGGAACTTGCGGTCGAGCGCGGCTGCGTCCTTGAGGCGCACCACTCGCGCGTCGATGGAAGCCCGCGCTTCGGCCGCCACCACGTTGGTGCGCGTGCCGCCGGCGATCACGCCCGCGTTCACGGTAATACCCCGCTCCAGGTCCGTGAACCCGGCGATCTTCTCGATCTGCCTGGCCAGTTCCAGAACCGCGCTGGCGCCTGCCGCGAAGTCCAGGCCCGAGTGCGCCGCCTTGCCGCGGACCAGCAGCGTGTATTCGCCCACTCCCTTGCGAGCGGTCTTGAGCTTGCCTTCGAGGCCTGTCCCCGGTTCCGGCACGAGCACAGCGACGCTGCGCCGCGCCTCCTGCTCCGTCAGGGGGCGCGACGAATCGCTCCCCACCTCCTCGTCCGAGTTGAGTTGCAGCAGCACGCGGCGCCGAACCGGGAGGTCCAGCTCGCGGAGCGCGCGGGCGGCGAAGATCGTGAACGCGATGCCGGCCTTCATATCCAGCACGCCTGGCCCCCACAACCGGCCACCGGCTTCGCGAAACGGCATGCCGGCCAGACTACCCAGGGGATGCACCGTATCCGAGTGGCCGAGCACCAGCACCTGCCCGTCCTTCTCGCCGCCGGGCAGATCGAACTCACATTGAAGGTGCGGGCCGAAGCGGCCGCCCGGCACAGTGCGCACGCGCGCCTTGCCCGCGACCTTCGCCGCCACCAGTTCGGTGAAGCGCGCCACGGCGGCGGGTTCATCGCTCGGCGATTCGCACTCCACCAACTCGCGAACCAGGGCGATCATCTCCGGCTCGCTCGTGCGCAGGTAAGAAAGGATTGGGTCCACTCTCTTGCTATAATACGAGTCCCAATGCCAATTCTGGACATACAAGCGATTAAGGACATTCTTCCCCACCGCTACCCATTTCTACTGGTGGACCGGATTATCGAGCTTGAGCCCGACCGGATCGTCGGCATCAAGAACGTGACCGGCAACGAACCGTTCTTCCAAGGGCACTTCCCCGAGTTCCCCGTAATGCCCGGCGTACTCATCGTCGAAGCGATGGCGCAGGTGGCCGGCGTCCTGATCCTGCAAGGGATGGGATCCCAGAAGGCCGTCTACCTGGCCTCCATCGAGCAGGCCAAGTTCCGGAAGCCGGTCGTCCCCGGGGACCAACTCCGCATCGAGATGAAAGTCGGCAAGCGGAAATCGTTCGTCGCGAAGATGTACGGCACGGCGACCGTGGACGGCGTCGTGGTCGCCGAAGCCGAAGTGATGTGCAAACTGGCGGGCGTGGGTCCGGCAACGGGGCCCGCACCGGCCACGCCAGAACCCTGACGCTGCCCCAATGCCTGTCCATCCGACCGCGCTCGTAGACCCTGACGCCCGCATTGCGGACAGCGCCGAGATCGGCCCCTACTGCCACATCGGCGCGGAGGTCGAGATTGGCGCGCGCACCCGGCTGATGGCGCACATCTTCGTCGAAGGCCCCACGTCGATCGGCGAAGACAGCATCTTCTTCCCGTATGCGAGCATTGGCGTCGCGCCGCAGGATCTGAAGTACCACGGCGAGCATTCGGAAACCCGCATCGGCAGCCGCAACCGCATCCGCGAATTCGTCACCATCCACCGCGGCACCGAGGGCGGCGGCATGATCACCTCAATCGGCGACGATAATCTGCTGATGGCGTACGTCCATGTGGCGCACGATTGCCGCCTCGGCAACCATGTCATCGTCGGGAACGGCGTCGGCTTCGCGGGCCACGTCACCGTAGGCGACTTCGCGGTGGTGGAACCGATGAGCGGCGTGCACCAGTTCTGCCGCGTCGGCCGCCACGCCATCGTCGGCGCCGGCACCATCGTGACGCAGGACGTAATGCCGTTCTCGATGACCGTGAGCGAACGCGAAGTGAAGAACTTCGGCGCCAACAAGATCGGCCTGGAGCGCCGCGGCTTCTCCGCACCCGCCCGCGACGGCCTGCACAAGGCATTCCGCCTGCTGACGCGCGCCGGCCTCAACACTTCGCAGGCCATCGAGCGCATCCGCGCGGAAGTTGAGCCCGGCCCGGAGATCGACGAGCTGATCGAGTTCATCGTGAAGTCCGAGCGCGGCGTCATCAAATGACACGCTACGGCCTCATCGCAGGCAACGGCCGCTTCCCTATCCTGGCGCTCGAGACCGCGCGCAAGATGGGCCACGAAGTGGTGGTGATCGCGATTCAGGAAGAGGCGTCCAAAGAAGTGGAAGCCCTGGCGGTGCGCTGCCACTGGGTGTCCATCGGCCAGCTTGGCAGGCTCATCGAGATCCTCAAACAGGAAGGCATCACCGAGGTGGTGATGGCAGGCCAGGTGAAGCACGCCAAGCTTTTCTCCGGAATCGTGCCCGACTGGCGTCTCATCAAGCTGCTGGCTTCCCTGCCCCAGAGGAACACCGAGGCGCTGATCGGCGGCATCGCGGCGGTACTCGAAAGCGAAGGCATCCACCTCGCCGATTCCACCGCGCTGCTCAAGCCGCTAGTCGCGCGCCAGGGATCGCTTGCCAGGCGCAAGCCGACCAAAGACGAGCTGACCGACGTCGAATACGGGCGCCGCGTCGCCAATGCGCTGGCGGGCTTCGATATCGGCCAGAGCGTCGCGGTGTGTGAAGGCGCGTGCGTGGCCGTCGAGGCTATGGAAGGCACCGACGCCATGCTGCGGCGCGCTGCGGGGCTGGCCAATGGCCGGCCGCTGCGTTTGGTCAAGGTGGGCCGCCGCCGCGCACATCTGCTATTCGACGTTCCCGTGGTCGGCCTCGACACCATCCCGGTGATGGTCGAAACCGGGGCCACCATTCTGGCCGTGGACGCCGGCCGCACGCTGCTGCTCGACCGCGAGGAAATGCTGCGCCAGGCCGACGCCGCGGGCATCGCCGTGGTCGGGTTTCCGCCGGAAGACTGAGGGCGGTCGGTGATGGCGCTCCCCAGGGTGCATACTAACGCTAGAGGGGCAGGATGAGACCCAACGCTCCGCTGGCGTTTTGTGCTCTGTTGGCTTTCGCTCCCGCGTTCGCAGCCTCGAAGGCTGAGAGGAACCCCGACCAGATCGGCAATCGCGACGTCGGCAAGGGGCTGAACTTTTACTCGATCGACAGAGAGATCGCGCTGGGCAAGCAGATGGCGGATGAGGTCGAAAAAGACGCCAGGCTCGTCACCGATCCCGTTGTCGCGGAGTACGTGAACCGCGTGGGACAGAACCTGGTCCGCAACTCGGACGCCAAGGTTCCGTTCATCATCAAGGTGATCGACTCCGCGGATATCAACGCTTTCGCGCTCCCGGGCGGCTTCTTCTTCGTCAACACCGGCCTGATCCTCAAGGCTGCCGACGAGGCCGAACTGGCGGCGGTCATGGCGCATGAGATCGCCCACGTCGCCGCGCGGCATGGCACCCGTCAGGCCACCCGCGGCCAACTGATCAACTATGGCAGCATCCCCCTGATCTTCATGGGAGGCTGGGCCGGCTTCGCGATCCGGGAGGCGGCCGGGGCCGCGATTCCCCTCGGATTTCTGAAATTCTCGCGAGGGATGGAGTCGGAGGCCGACATGCTGGGCATGGAATACATGTACAAAGCCGGGTACGACCCCACCGCGTTCGTGGACTTCTTCGAGAAGATCGAGACTCTCGAGAAACACAAGCCCGGCGCGGTTTCGAAGGTCTTCTCCACCCACCCGTTGACCGGCGACCGCATTCATGCCGCTCAAAAAGAGATCCAGGACGAGCTGAAGCCGCGGACCGATTACGTTGTGGACACCTCCGAGTTCCAAGCCGTCAAAGACCGCCTAGCCATGCTCGAGAGCCGCCACAAGGAGTCCGATAAGGACCCGAACAAGCCCGTGCTCCGCCGCGCGCCGCACAGCGGCACCGACGATGGCACCAACTCAGGCGACGATCAGGACGGCCGCCCCACGCTCAAACGCCGTGACTGAAACCGACGTTCGCGCATTCATGACGCAATTCAAGCTGGGCGTACTCGGCACCATCGGGCCGGGCGGCATGCCGCAGTCGGCGTTGGTAGGAATCGCAACCACGCCGCAGCTCGAGATCGTGTTCGACACCGTCAGAAGCTCGCGCAAATACGAGAACCTCATTGCGCGGCCGGCCTGCTCCTTCGTAGTCGGCTGGACCGGCGAACAGACTGTCCAGTACGAAGGCGTAGCCGAAGAACTCCGGCCGCCGGAACTGGAGAGGTATCAGGAAATCTATTTCCAGGCATGGCCCGGCGGCCCGGCGCGCATGAGTTGGCCGGGCATCGTGTATTTCGTCGTGCGGCCCGCGTGGATCCGATACAGCGATTTCGACCAGAACCCGCCGCTCATCCAGGAATGGCGCAACTTCGACCTAGAGCCCGTTCAACGGCACCGTGAGTGACCCGATCATCCCGGACCCGGCATCGCGCACCACGATTCTCAGCGTGTTGGCCCGCGCCGACGGCGTCAGTGTTTTCCGCAAGGGCAGCCCGGCCGCCGTGAACTTCTTGTACGAATCGGCGAGCATTTTCAGCTCGACCGTGTCATGCGTGTCGGCGGACCCCTCGATGAGGTTTCCCCTGGGATCGAGTTGGGCGATCAACATGTCGAGGCGGCCGTCGTAGCGGTCGCCCTCCGGCTTCAACCGCACGCCATCGGGTTGGACGGTCACGACCAGATCGAGAGCCGGCCCGCCAGCCGACCGTGCGGCGTGGACGGTCAGGCCGAGTTCTGTGGCGTCGAGCGGGCTGAACAGCGCGTCGTGCAGTTGCAGCATGCGCTGCCTTTCGTCCTGCGGCGCGAGCGGAAGATCGAGGTAGCCGCTGCGGTAGTGCAGGCTCACGTGCCGGTGTGCCGTTTCGATCTTGATCTTGTGGAAGTCGCGGTCGTTCTTCTCATCGGTGGGATAGAACCCGATCGTATAAGTCAGCGTGGAATCCGCGACCGCTTCATGAATCGCCCGTGCAATGTCGTTGGTGTTGTAGTAGGCGTGCCCTCCGGTGCGCTGTGCGATTTCATCCATGGTCTCGTGCGAGGCGATCTCCCGACGGTTGGAGCCGCCACCTGGACGGGGCGGCGCGGTCGCGGGCCGATTCACTGCGCCGCTCCTCGGCGGCGTTGTCGATGCGTTGCCCCGCGGGCCGCGACTGGCATCGAAGCCGGGCGCGGTTGTCAACCCGCGCGCGTCAATCGGGTATACGGCGACGTTCGCCTGGCTCAGCGCGCGCACGGTGGCGTCCACTTCCTCGGTGTAGTTCTCGGCCATGTTCTCCAGAGTCTGGTAGCCGAAGATCATCGGGAACGCTCCCGACACCCAGATCAGATTCTTCCGGCCCGGCACTCGCTCGAGATGATTCGCGAGGAACTTGAACACCGCGAGCGTGCCCATCACGCGGTTTCGCATGTAGAATTCGCGCTCCACCAGGTTGCCTCCCCGACCCGCGAACGCAGAATCGAATTCGCTCTGTTCCCGATCCAGGGCGCCGGGCGTCTCGGTCCCGCTGACTGAAATCAGCCGGCTCTTCGCGTCGGCGAGTTTCCGCTGAAAATCCGCCATGTCCGTGGTGTACTCGTGCAACACGCGCAGGCGGCCGCCAAAAACGTAGACCCCGATGCGATCCTGCGGCTGGATCTGTTCGAGGTACTTGATGAGCTGTTGCCGTGCGTACATCCGGTCCGCCATGCGCGTGTTGACCAGGTCGAGCAGGACCACCGTGATGCCGTTGATCGCCTGCCCGCGCGCTTCCAGAATGTTGGTGAACGTGCCGGGCGGGAGCGCCGCGCTCGAGGCCGTGACACTGGTGGATTCCGCCGAAAAGAAGCTGATCTTCTGCGGCCGTCCGTCCACCATCACGCGGAAATCCTCCGCCTTCAGGCCCGCGGCTGGCTCGCCACCCTTCTCTTTGGCGATCACGCTGACCTGCACCAAGCGCGTCGTTGTGGTGATGACCGGCGGCGCCGCCTGCGGGTCGCCAGCCCCGGCCGCAGTGGCGAGTGCGAGAAGTGCGCCAGCCAATCGAGCTGGGTGATCCATGACTGCCTCCTTCTAGCGAGCCACAGGCTGGGGACGCACCTTGGTCCCGCCCCTGTCGAACTCGAAGTGTAGCAGCCATTCCCTTGGAACGGGCGGCGTGAAGGTCCACTCGCGAGCCGCCTCCAGAGCCTTTCCGGCGAAGTACCGGCTCGGGCCGCGAGACGCAAGTTGCGCATCCGCCACCCGGCCGGACGGACCGACGTGTATCTTCACGCTGACTTTGACCTTGCCTCGTATGCTGTTTTGCGCTCTTGGCAGTAAGTCGGGAAGAACCCGGTGCAGGACTCCGCCCGAGGCCCGGGCCGGCTCAGCGGGCGCAGGCGGGACTGGCGCGGGCGCGACCGGCGCTGGAGCGGCAGCGATCGGCGTCAGTCCGGCCGGAGCCGGCGTCCGTTCAGGCTGCGAAGGCTCGGCCGATGGCGTGGCGGCGGCGGCCGGAGGCTGCGCCGCGTCAGTCGCGGACTGCGACTGCTGGCGGTGGACCAGTCTCGGGCCGGCCACGATGCCGGCCCCCACAAGAATGACGGCCGCGGCGATCGCACCGTAGCGCCGTCGCGTCCCCCGCGGTGTCCCGGCAGGGTGCAGCCGCGCCTGAATCTGCGCCACGGTCCATCTTCGGCGGGGGTCACGCTCGAGACAGCCGCGCACAATGTCGCGAAATGGAGGCGGCAACTCCGGCGGCCGGGCGGACGGCCGTTGCGTGAGGGCTTCGACCAGCGTCACGCCCAGCGACCAGATGTCCGCTGCCGGCGCCATCCCTGCGCCGCCTGTCTCAGGAGCGTCGTAAACATCCAGTGCCCCCGGATGGCGCCGCGACTCACCGGCCGGGCCGAGCCGGTCGCTCGAGAGCTTCAGCTCATGTCCCGCGGCCAGAAGGTTCGAGGGCCGCACGCGGCCGTGCACCAAGCCCTGCGCGTGAACATAAGCAAGCGCGTCGAGGGCCGGATCCAGCACATCCACCACCTCGGCGGCGGAAAGGGCGCGCTGGGGAAGAACCTGCGACAGGTCCTCGTCCGCGCGCTCCATCACTAAGTAGAGGAGTTCGGCCTTGCCCAATTGGCAATGCCCTGCCTGGAACACGCGGATCAGGTGCGGATGCGACAGCCCGACAGCCGCCTCCCATCGCGCAACTTGGCTTGCCGCGTCGTCCGGATCGGCCGGGACAAGCTTGATTGCGGCCGTCGGGACGGTCTTGTCGGCGGTCACAGTCGCAAAGACGGCGCTGCGTTCGCCGCCGCCCAGATACTGCGTCAAGGGGTATCGCCCATCGACGACCTGCCCCTCCCACTCCTTCTGATTTTCGAGCATCGTTAAGCCAGTTATACTACGTGCTCCAGCCCGGTTGGAGCGGCGGCGAGTGCGCCCGTGGCCGCTCACGTGCAAGGCAAATTCCCTCCGTAAAGTTTTGTGAAGTTCTGCTTCGCCCCGCCAACGATCGTCCCGCGCGCGCGTCTACCTTTTTTGAGCGCAGATTCACTCAGGCCGGAGAGCATACCTTATGAACGCAACACAAATGAAACTCGCCAACTCCGTTCGCCATTGCGCGGACAAACACGAAATGCCGTTCGCCGTGCTGGTGATCGGCGGGTTCGATACGGACCTCATCGCCTTGCTGGGCATTCTTAACGACACGGACTGGACGCTGTACTGGAACACCTCTCGCGCGGACGCGGTGGAAACTTTGCGGCGGCGGCCGGTGAACGTCGTTCTCTGCGACCGCGATCTGCCCGACGGGAGCTGGAAGGACGTGCTCCTGGCGACCTCGTCGCTGGCCAGTCCGCCGCCCGTGATCGTGACCGCCCGTTTCGCGAACGAACGGCTTTGGGCAGAGGTGCTGAACCTGAACGGATACGACGTCCTGACCAAACCGTTCGATGCCGACGAGGTGATGCGCGAGATCACGCTAGCGCGCGAATTCTCGAGAATCATCCAGCCCAGAAGCAACGGAGCGTCGGCCGCCTAGCACCGTGGCGCATGCTTCAGCGTGCCGTGTCGGCACTCGTGCCGACACCCTGGCGTCGAGACGAGTCTCGACGCGGCACCGAAGAGTGCGTGCGCCACAAAAGCTTGCCTCAGAGTTGCGCCGGATCGGTTTTGGATTCGGCCTCCGGCGCGCCGCCAATGGCCGCTCCGGTGACCACCAGCTCGACGCGGCGGTTCTTCGAGCGGCCTTCGGCCGTATCGTTCGTCGCGGCGGGCTGCGTCTTGCCGAATCCGCGCGAGGTTACCGAATGGTCCGGCACACCCTGCTGCACCAGAAAGTCCCGTACCGAGGACGCGCGCTGCTCGGATAGCAGCTGGTTGTACTCTTCGCTGCCCACGCTGTCGGTGTGCCCTTCGACCTTCAGGCTCAACCCGGGGTGCGCCAGGACGATGCCGGAGATCTTGGCCAGCTTCTCGCGCGCGGTTGGCTTCAACGTGTACTTGGCCGTATCGAACAGGACGTCGGACATGTTGACGATCAGTCCCCGAGCCGAGTCGGTTGTCTGCAGGACCGAATTCAACTGGTCCAGCAGGCGCTTGCGTAAATCGCCCTTCTCCGCTTCCGCCAGCTGCCGTCCGCGGTCGGCGTCTTCGGCCAGTTTGCGCGCGTGCTCGGCGTCGGCCTGAGCCGCTTGCTGCTGCGCCTGCGCGGCGGCTCGGGCCGCTTCCGCCTCGGCCTGCTGACGCGCCGCCTGCTCGGCCGCCAGCCGCGATTGCTCTGCGGCCAGCCGCGATTTCTCCGCTTCCGCCTGCGCCGCCTGCTGCTGCGCCATGGCGGCGGCCTTGGCCGCGTCGGCCTCAGCCTTTTCCCTGGCCGCGCGCTCGGCGGCAAGCTGCGCTTCCAGGCGCGCGCGTTCCGACGCCTCGGCCTGCGCCTTGGCCTGCGCCTCCCGATCCGCGGCCGCCTGCCGCTCCTGCGCCAGCCGCTCCTCGGCGCGGTGCTTCATGGTGATGCTGCGCGCGTCTTCGGCGGTCTGAATGGCTTCGCGTGCCGCCGTCTCAATCACCTTTTTCTCTCTCTTCTGCGTCAGGTAGCCCTCGGCGGTCTGGAGAAGCTGCGCGGCTTTCTTGTAGGTGTCGGTCGCGTACTGCTCCGCGCCGGCCGCCTTGACGATCTGGATCGCGTTCCGCGCTTCGAGCAGGCTCAGCGGGATCCGCGAACTGACGCCCGGAGCCTCATAGCCGGCCTGAACGGTGGTCTCGTATTGCCCTCGCTCCAGCAGATCGAACTTGGCGTCCATCTCCTCGACGCTGCCCACCGTATCCGGCCGCACCACGTTCTCGATCACCACAACCTCGCTCGGCTGCGACACGGCGAAGTACGGCTCCGCGGTCACAATGAGCGCGAAGGCCTGCATCTGCTCGGTGACGTCCACTTTGCTCTTCTGCCCGTCGAGGATCAGCTCGCCCAGGTTGTCCGCGCGCCCTTCGGGCGAGATCGCCCACAGGACGTAGGTCAGGAATCCAGAGCCGAAGCGGGACGCGGGCTCGAGCTTCTCGAACTGCGCCTGAATGCGGATCGCTCCACGCCGGCTTTCGACGCGCGCCTCACCGCGGGCCTGCGATTGCAGAACCGTGCCCCGGAAGTCGATCCGCGTGGGCCCGCTGAGGTGACGATAGTTGATCGCCTTGGTAGTGCGAACCACAAGCGTGACCCGTGACAAGGGTCCCGATTGCTGCGCCGCTGCGAACACCGCGATTCCGGCTAATGAGAGAAACAGACCTGCCAGTTTCATGGGACTCATCATACACCAGGGGGCGGCCCTTCGTGCCGCGCCCTCAACCCAGCCTCATCCGGTCGACAAACGCTTCCTGGAACTCAGGCATCGCCGCCAGTTCCACATGGCGCGTCCGCCGCAGCAATTCGTCGACGATCCTATCGCGCCGGGACGGCGTGAGGAGCAGCATGCGCGTCCCGCGAAGCGCCGTGTTCCCCGCCGGTTTCACGTCCGCGGCCTCCTCCGGCACCAGGCCGATGCGCCGCGCGCTCTCGGTGCGGATGTAGTTCCCGAACGCTCCGGCCAGCAGCAGGCGCGGCCGCGACGCGCCGCACTCGCCAACCAGAACGTCGAGTCCCGCGCGGATCGCGCCCTTGGCAAGCTGCAACTCGCGAATGTCGGCCTGCACCAAACCGACGCCGTCCAGGGGGATCGTCGTGCGTCCTCCGGTCAGCCGCCCGCGTTCATCGATCCAACCGAGGTCAAGCGCCGCGGCCGCCGCGTCCACCAGGCCGCTGCCACAAATGCCGCGCGCTACACCGCCGCCGATCACGTGACACTGAAGGCTGTCTCCTTCGCGCGACACCCGATCGATCGCGCCCGCGCCGGCCCGCATCCCGTCGCGGATGCGCCCGCCCTCGAACGCCGGGCCCGCGGCTGTCGATGCGCAGCGGATCCAGTCCCGGCATCCGACCGCAATCTCACCGTTGGTCCCCAGGTCGAGCAGCGCCAGCGGCGTGGCCGACTCGCCGATGCCGGTTGCCACCAGCCCCGCGAGCAGGTCGCTGCCCACAAATCCTCCGACGCATGGCAGGAACCGCACGTCTGGTTCGCTCGCTACGCCCCACTCGAGCTCGCGCGCTTCGAAACGGCTGGCGGCGAGCGCCGAAGAACGGAACGGGACGTGCGACAGCGGCGCGACGTCCTCGCCGCAGAACAGGTGGTGCATCACCGTGTTGCCCGCAATCAGAACCTCGCGCAGCGCGCGGCCCATGGCCAAATTCGTAACCATCCCACCCAGCGACCTGCGTATGAGCTGCCGCAGCACTCCTGGGTGCTGGAGTTCGTACTGGACGCGGCTCATCACGTCAGCGCCGTAGCGGGCCTGGGGATTGAGCGCCGTTTCGACCGCAAGGACATCCCCAGTCGCCAGGTCTACCAGCTGGGCCACCAGCGTCGTGGTGCCCAGATCGATGGCGATGCCGAATCCCTCACCCGGCTCCAGTTCCAGCCTGGTCTCGTCGGTCAGAACATGCACCGACCACTGGTCGATCTCCACCACTACCGGCCCGCGCGCCTCGGCTCGGCAGGCCAGCCTCCACCCCTCCGCCAGTTCTTCACCGGAGAGCACGGCCCGCATCCCGGCCGTAATCGGGACATCGCCTTCGACGACTCGGATCCTGCATCCGCCGCAAAGAGAATCGCCGCCGCAGGGGAACTCGACCCCGCGCTCGAAGAGCAGATCGCGCAGCTCTTCGGGTCGCGACGGTTCCAGCCGTATGCGTTCAGGCATGGTGCGTCTGGGCGTAGTGCGTCATCGCGAGAACGTTCTCGCGCGGCGTTCCGCGCGGGATTTCGCAGCCGGCGCCGACGATGTATCGCGCTCCCGCCTGCCGATGACACTCCGCCAGCGCCGCCTCGATCGATTCCGGTGAGCCATCGCGCAGCACGCGGACCGGGTCGATGTTGCCAAGCAACATCTGCCGCGGGCCCATCGCCACCCTGGCTTCGTTGAGCGGGGTCAGAAAATCGAGGTCCACGATGTCCGCGCCGGTCTGCCCCATCCCACGCAGGATCCTGCGCGTGTTGCCGCAGATGTGCAGCCGCACCAGACACCCCATCCCGCGAATCGCCCCCACCAGCTTGCGCTCCTGTTCAAAGACGAACTGCGCATAGAACCGTGGACCGATCAACGATGCCGCCGCGTCGCCGATGCCGATGAGGGTCGCGCCGGCCGCAACCTGGGCGCGCGCGAACTCGGTCTCCATGGTCACGACGCATGCGAACAACTCGGCGACGAACGTCGGATCGTCGTAGAAATCGAGCATCAAGGTGTTGAGGCCGCGCAGATCGGCGGCCATGGCGCAGGGGCCTTCCACCCAACCTTCCACGATCTTGTCCGCACCCGCGCGCGCGGCCAGCAACGCGATGCCTTCCACGCGGTCGCGCATGCGCCCCCGCGCGTCGAGGTCCGGGAGCCGCAGCGTGCGCAGGTGGCCCTTGTCCGCCAGCAGCGCCTCGCTCTCGACGATGGCCGGCGGTTGATCATCGAAGAATTTTACGACCGCGCCAAGGTCAGTCGCCTCCCGCGCCGGGTCGGAAATCGCCGAAACGTAGTCGAAGTCGTATTCTTCCGCCGTGCGCAGTTGCGCCTCGACCAGCCGCGTGTGATCGGTGACATAGTCGCGGTAGCGTATGCCGGCCGTGTCCGCTGCGAACATCATCGTGATCGGCATCAGAGGCAGGTGATCGGTCGCCGCTCCCGCCAACGCTGCGAGCACCCGTTCTTTTCCGGTCATGCTATGTCCCTCTCGGCGCGAATGATGGTATCGTCGTGGCTCGCCGCGATGCGCCATCCGGGCTCGACTACCAGAAACTCCCCAGGATTCCACTCGCCCGCCACCAGTGCGCGAAACAGCCGCAGGCTCCCCGCGAGTCTCTCGAACAACCATCCCCGCTCGCGGGCCTCGCGCCGCGCTTCCTGCTCGAAGCTGTCGTCCGGCTCCAGTCCCGTCTCGATGAACGTCAATTGCGTGTAAGCCTGCTGATACCGGTTGAACTCCTCAAAGAGATACCGGCCGTTCTCTTCGCCGTACTTGCTCACGAGTTCCTCGAGCGCATAGCCCACGCCGGTTCGCAGCTGCGCCAGTTGCTCGAGCGTTGAGCCGCGCTCCAGCCAGCCGGTGGAGCGGTAGTAAACGCCCGGGTGCGCGTCGAAGTACTCCTGGTAGCGCCGCCGGCTGCCCAGCAGCAACGCGATGCAGTCGTGCGCGCGCGGCGCCACCAGCGGAATCGACCGCGCCACCAAACCGTCGAGGCCGTTGCCGCACAGCGCGTAACCGAGCAACACCGCCGAGTACGCTTTCCCGTCCACCGCGTCGATCCTCTCCTGCAGTTCCGCGCGCATGCCGGCGCCACCGCGGTCGTGCAGCCCTTTCGACAGAAATTCGACATCCACCGCGTGCGGCGCCTTGGCCACCGCATCGCACAGTTCGCGATACAGAACTTCGCAGCCGATCAGCTTGAAACGCATGCTCCGGCCCGCTTCGCCAGCGCGCGGATGAATTCCGGGCTCGTGCCGCAACAGCCGCCGACAAAGGACGCACCCGCGCCCAGCAACTCCGCCGCGCTCGCGGCGAACTCTTCGGGCGAGGTGGAGACCCCCGGCAGCCCCGCGTTCGGCTTGAGCCACACCGGCAGATCGCAGGCCGCGCGCAGGCGCCGGCAAATCTCCGCGAACGCGGCCGGGCCTGCTCCGCAATTGGCGCCCACACCGTCGGCGCCGCTTTCTTGCGCCATGTGGGCCGCCTGCTCCGGTGTCGCGCCCGTCATTGTGCGGTCGTGTTTACGGCCGCTGTCGAACGAGAACGAGACGATCACCGGAAGCCCCGTTCCCCGAGCCGCGGCCAGCGCCAGCCGCGCCTCTTCGACGTCGCTCATGGTCTCGATCAACAGGGCGTCGGCTCCGGCTTCGGCCAGCGCGCCGGCCTGGCGGGTGAACGCGTCGCGCACCTGCTCAGGCGTGACGTCGCCCGTTACCAGCAGCTTTCCCGTGGGGCCTATGGAAGCGAACACCAGCGCCTGGCCAGCCGCCGCCTTCTTACTGATGGCGACGCCGGCGCGATTGAACGCCTCGGTCTCGCCCTCGAAACCCGAACCTGCCAGCGCGATGGGATTCGAGCGGAAGGTGTTGGTGAGAATTACGCGGCTGCCCGCTTCGCGGTACGCCGCCCCTACCTCCTCGACCCGCTCCGGGTGCGCGAGGTTCCACGAATCAGGCACCTCACCGGCGGCCAGTCCCCGATTCTGCAACTCCGTGCCCCACGCGCCGTCGGTGACGAGCGGCCCAGCAGCCAGCCACTTCTGTAACTGGGTCATGACGCCGCCACAATCTGCCGCGCCAGCGCCACCGCGACGTTCGCGTTCCCGCCATACCCATCGGCGCCGATCTCGCGCGCGTATTGCTCCGTCACCGGCGCGCCGCCGATCAGCACCTTGATCTGGTCGCGTATTCCGGCTTGCCGGAATGCTTCGATGGTGGTCTTCATCGACGGCATGGTCACCGTCAGCAGCGCCGACAGGCAGACGATCTGCGCTCCGGTCTTGCGGACCGCCTCGACGAATCTCTCGGGCGATACGTCCGCCCCTAGATCGGTCACCTCGAATCCGCCGCCCTCGAGCATCGAGGAGACGAGGTTCTTGCCGATGTCGTGCAAGTCGCCTTTCACGGTGCCGATCACCACGCGTCCGGCGGGCTGCGCGCCGCTGGCGGCCAGGCGAGGACGCAACAGCTCGAGCGCGCCCTTCATGGCGCGAGCCGCCAGCAGCAGCTCCGGCACGAAGAAATCCTCGCACTCGAACCGCTTCCCCGCTTCGTCCATCGCCGGAATCATGTAGCGATGGATCAGATCCAACGGTTCCACTCCCTCGTCCAGCGCCTGCTTCGTCAATGCGACCGAGGTCTTCTGATCGCCATTCAAGATTGCGTCGTAAAGTCCGCCGAAGTCACTCATTCAAACCTCCGCTATTCCCGAGGAACCATCTTCGCACGCTCCTTCAGCCGCAGGTAGCAGTAGAGCGGCCAGGCGTGCGCGTGGGCGCAATAGACCCAGTTGCCCGACAACCCCTCCGAAGGCAGCAGCGAAGAATTGAGGCTGTCGGACGCCGCCCACTGGCCGGTCCAATACTGTGGAAAGCGGCGCGCGTAGTTGGCGAAAGTCATCTTCTTGAGAAGCTCGCCCGCGGCCTCCCGGTCGAAAGTCGCAACGCCCAGGATGAGCGGCCCGTTCAGCGCATACCAGAAGCCACCGTTCTCGCGCGAGCCCGCCTCGGTGGCGGTCTTCGACACGGGCTTCTCGATCTGCCGCGCGCCCATCGCCTCACCGGCCACCAGGCGCTGTTGGATCTCGCTCCACAAGCGCCCCTTCCGCGGGCGGTCAACCTCCGGAATCAGCAGCGTGAATCCTTGCGGCTCGAGCCACATGTCGCCGTCCCCGTACACCTGGTCGCGCCCCAGGTAGGCGCGGCGGGGAAATGCGCGCGAGCCCCAATCCCGCAGATACGCGCTCAGAATCTCCCCGCGGTATTCGCGCACCGCGGCAGTGAGTTCGTCGTCCTGCGGCAGCACGGACGCCAGGTCGCCCAGGATCGCGACGGCCATCGCCGAGTTCATGTGCGACTCCGCGTTGGAGAACATCACGTTGTACGCCGTCTCGTTGGGCCACCAATAGAACATATCGTTCCAGTCGGAGTTCCACAGCCGCACCAGGCCGTGCGATCCCGTCGAGATGCGGTCCCGCAGAAACAGAAACGCCCGCCGTACATGGTCGAGCCCGCTTCCCTTGCCGCCGCACTCCAGTGGATAGTAGGCGACGTCTTCGCTGAGGATCGACCGATCGCCGGTAGCGCGCAGATACTCCGCCAGCAGCATGAAGAAGTAGAGCTGCTGGTCGCTCGTCAGCATGGGCCCGTGCGCCGCCCAACCGTACCCTTCGTCGCTGAGCTTGATCTCTCCATCCGGCACCATGCGCTTCATGATGAACCGCAGCACAGACCGCGCCAGCGCCGGGTTGGTGTGGCACAGCGGCAGCGCGTGCTGAGCAAAGTCGCGATTGCTCAACATCGCGCCCCACATGTAGTCGTATACGGTGCCCTGCGGCACTAGCGTCTCGTCGTAATACTCCTTGTACGTCGCCATCGCCTCCAGTACTGCAGCGTCCCAGCGCATCTCGCGCCGCAGTTCGGCGTCGGGCTCATCGGCAAAGGCGGGGATCGCCTTCTGCCAGGCCGCGCCGAAGTCTCCGCCGCCGGCCAGCCTCGCTGCGAGTGCCTCGATCGCCACCGTCCCCGGCTCGTGCGAGTAGCCCACTACGAAGCTGATCTCCCTCGCGGCGTTCGGCTCTACTTCGAGATCGCAATGCAACTCGAGCTGGTCCTTATCCGAAGAAGGGCTCATCGGCGAACCAGCCTTCATGAACAGCACCGGAGGCGCGCCATCAAGCCGCGCCATCTGCCCCGCAGGCGCAAACGAAAGTGGCCGCCGGCCATGCGCCCTCGTCTCCGCCCGTATGGTCCCTCCCGCCTGCGTCACCTCGTGCGTGTACTTCACCAGCCGCCGCTCCTCAGCGTTCTCCGTGAGGATCGGTTCGTAGTTGGCCCGCACGCTCTCGCTGTACGACAGCTTGAGCTCGCTCCCGCCCCCGTTATGCAGCCGGACCGTAACCAGAAATGCCGACGTGCCGTCGCCCGGCTTCCGGGACGGCAGCACGGAAATGGTCCGCGTGACTGTCAACGACGGCCCCAATCGATATTCGTACCGCGCAAAGCCGACGCCGAAAAGCTTGTCGGCCTCCACCGCCGCCGGCTGGTCCGGGCCCACCAGTTCATGCCGCACCCCATCCACCACGACCGCGGCCGCGTTCGCCCCCGTCCCAGGCGCATCCCCGCGGTTCATTCGCGCCCACGCGCGCTCGCCCGTGATGAGCTGGTATCGCCCACTGGCGTGGACGAACAGCGTCAGCCGGTAATTTCCCAGCAGGAAGAACGGGTCGTCCGGCAACCGCGCCGGCTGCCCATTCTTCATCGCCACATGGAACGACAGCGGGCCCAGGTACCGATAGCACGGCAGTCCGTGTTCGTCATCGAGCCAGCGGCCGAGTTGCGGCGCGGCCTGATCCGCCTGCGCGCCGCGCGAGCCCCCAAGAGCCGCCGCCCCCGCCCAGCCAAGAAGCGTCCGCCGCGTCATCCTCAGTTCCTCCCGTTGAATTCGCGGACGGCATCCAGCATGGCGATCACGTTCTCCACCGGCGTCCCTGCCTGCACGTTGTGAATTGTGTTGAACACGAAACCGCCGCCCGAAGCAAAGATCTCGCACCGCTCCAGAACCTCGCGTCGCACGTCCTCCGGCGATCCGAACGGGAGCGTCTTCTGCGTGTCCACACCGCCGCCCCAGAACACAATCGCGGATCCGAACTCGCTCTTCAGGTGCCGCGGCTCCATGCCCGTGGCCGAACACTGCACCGGGTTCAGAATGTCGAAGCCCGCCTCGATGAACGACGGGATGAACTTCCCCACCGCGCCGCAGCTATGCTTGAACGTCTTCCACCGCGTGTGCTTATGGATCCAGCCGTTGATCTCTCGGTAGTAGGGTAGCCACAGCTCGTTGAACGTGGCCGCGGAGCAGAACGACGACGTCTGCGTGCCGAAGTCGGTACCGCAGGTGAACACGGCGTCGAAAGCATCGTCGCCGACGGCTTCGTGAATCCGCGCCAGGTTCGCCAGCGCGTATTCCACTTGCTTCGCGAAGATGCGGTGGATATAGTCGCGGCGCGAGCGCGTGGAGACGTACCACTCCGTCACGTCCCGGATGCCCTTGGGATGCTTGAGAAATGGAGCGGGCACGAGCGCGATGTCGCCCAGCGCGGTTCCCGGCAGGCTCGCAATCACACCGCGCCCACCGCAGCCGGCCTCGGCCGCACGGCGATAGTGCGCGAGGTCGTCCTCGCTGATCGGGCCGAACTCTTCGAGATTGTCCGCCGGATCGAGCCGCTCGTCGTCGATCGGTTCCTGCCTTATGATGCTGTCGAAAAAGTAGCCGCCTTTGGGCATGCGGCCGCTGGGAGCAACCGACCGGTCGCCCTCGGGGTAGATCAGCAGATCGCCGTTGTCAGCAACCGTCGTCTCGAATCCGGCCGGCACCAGCACGTCCCGGCCCCACAGCCGGAACGGTTTCCAATCGCGCGCCGGGAATCCGAACAGCGTTTTCGGCGCCGGGATGCCCGCCACATCCAGGCCCATGGCATCCGCCAGGTCATCGTCCACCATTCCCAACATCTGGTAGGGCTCGTGGATTTTGACCGGCCGCCCCGCGAGGCCGTAGCGTTCTCGCAGCGCGGCCACCACGCTGGCGTGAATTCCGCTCACCCCCGTCCCGCCCAGATCAATCGGCACACCGTCGGGCTGCCGGTGATTGAGTGCCGCAAGCAGACGTTCTCGACGTGTCATAAGGAGGACCGCACCCGGTTCCCCATAATGATATGATGAATCCCGCACTTGAGTGACAGGCCGTGTATGCCTGACAATTTTCTGAAAGCCTCTCTCGCCCGACGCGAGTTCGTCTGTTCCGCCGAACTCGTACTTGGCCGCGACCACACTGTACCCGAGGCCGAAGCCTTCGTCCGCGACGCGGCTCATGAGTGCGGCCCGGTGGAGGTGATCAGCCTCACCGATCTCCCCGGCGGTAACCCGGCCCTGCCGCCCGAGGCATTCGCCGCCCGCTGCCTCGCGCTCGACCTCACGCCCATCGCCCACCTCAGCGGCAAGGACGGCAACCGCTCGCTCATCGAAGCGCGCCTTCACTCGCTCGCGCACCTCGGCGTGGAGAACGTACTGGCCCTTACCGGCGACGCGCAGAAGGACGCCTTCCTGGGCCGCTCCAAGCCGGTCCACGATCTGGATTCCGCTCTGATCCTGGCGCTGGTCCAAGCCCTCGGCGGCGGTCTCGAATACCACCTCGGCTCGCGCGCCGTCCGCACCTCTCCCTTCGACTTCTTCCCCGGCGCGGTCGTCAATCCGTTCAAACAAAACGAACCTGATCTGATGATGCAGCTTCACAAGATGCGTCTGAAGATCGCGCTCGGCGCCCGCTTTCTCGTCACCCAGGTCGGGTTCAACCTGCGCAAGCTGGTCGAGCTCAAGCAGTATATGGAACGGGAGGGGCTCGCGGATACGCCGGTGCTGGCGAACGTCTACGTCCCCACGCCAACCGTCGCGCGCATGATGCAGAGCGGTGAGCTGGCCGGCTGCGTGGTCAGCGCCGACTTCGTCCGCCGCATCGAGGGCGAGAAGAAACCCCAGCGGCTCGAGCGCGCCGCGCTGATGGTGGCGGCGGTGAAGGACCTCGGCTTCGCCGGAGCCCACATCGGCGGCTTCGGTCTGGTGTACCGCGATTTCATGACCATCCTCGATCGCGCGGCCGTCATCGGCAAAGACTGGCGCCAGCGTATGGAGGACCTTGTCTTTCCCTGCCCCGGCGAATTCTATCTGTTACCCGCCGGCACGAACGGCCTGAGCGATGCGAGCGGCCCTTATCAGGCGGGCCTGCGCACACACCGCCCGCGCTTCGTCGAGCGACTCTCCAGCGCCGCGCACCGCCACCTGATCGCCCCGGACACGTTTGTGGCCCGCTTCTTCGCCGCTCACCGGACCGGCAGCCTGTCGAAGTTGCTGGGTGTCTCGTCGCTCTACCGCAAGGCGACGCTCGGCTGCCAGAGTTGCGGCGACTGCATTCAAGATCATCTGAGTTACGCCGGTTGTTCGATGCGCTGGTGCTACAAGGAACTGCGGAACGGGCCGTGCGGCGGCTCGCGCACGGACGGAACTTGCGAGGCCCACCCCGAGCTGCCCTGCTTGTGGAACCAGGTATACCAGGCCTCGCTGGCGCTGGGTGAAGATCCCGCCCGCTTCGCCGGTACGCTGATTCCGCCGCGCGACTGGTCGCTCGATCGCACCAACGCCCTGGTCAACCGCTTTGCCGGGACCGACAACTTATCAAAGAGGACTAATGTTACTCATCGGTGAATTAATCAACGCCACCCGTAAGAAGGTGGGCGCCGCTGTCGAAGCAAGAGACGCGCAGTTCATACGTGACTTGGCGCAGCGGCAGGCCGCCGCGGGCGCCGACATGCTCGATGTCAACGGCGGCGTTCCGGGCCGCGAGGCGGAGTCGCTCGAATGGCTGATCGGCGTGGTTCAGGAAGCCACGGATCTGCCGCTCTCCGTCGATAGTTCCGACTCCGAGGCCCTGCGGCGCGCGCTGCCGCTCTGCAAACAGCGGCCCATCGTGAATTCCATCACCGACGAGCCGGCCAGAATCGACGGGCTGCTCCCGGTCGTCAAGGAGTATCGCGCCCGCGTGATCGCTCTCTGCATGAGCGCGGCCGGGACGCCCACGGGCGTAACGGATCGCCTCGACACCGCCTCCCGCCTGGTCGACCGCCTTACCCGCGAGGGCCTCGATCCCGACGACATCTTCGTCGATCCCTGCGTGATCCCCATCAGTACCGGCTCCGAGCACGGCGCCGCCGTCGCCGACGCCATCGGCTGCATCAAGCAGCGATTCCCCGGCGTGCACACCAGCGTCGGCCTCAGCAATGTTTCGTTTGGCGTGCCCGCGCGCAAGCTCATGAACCAGACCTTCCTGACGCTGCTGATGGCACGCGGCCTGGACACGGCCATCCTCGATCCTTGCGACCGCCAGCTCATGGCCAACGTCGCCGCCGCCGAAGCGCTGCTTGGCCGCGACGAATTCTGCGCGCAGTACCTCCGCGCTTTCCGCGCCGGCAAGCTGGAACCGCCGCCGGCGTAGCGTGACACACGAATCCGTCACCGGGACGGGGTTGGCACCGCGTCCGCTGTGGGCGAGAATCGAAAGTTGCTGAGTACCCGCTGAACGATTGGATGAGGCCATGACTCGAAGTTGGTGGTCTTGGGCTCGATCGGCAGAACTCTTGTCCTGAAGACTCCCTTCTTCTCCGGAACGGTCATCAAAGCGTCGAAGAACAGTATGCGCGTCAGTCCGTTCCGGGTAGCCAGGATCATCATCGAGCCTCGCCTCTCTTCGGTGAACTTGAACGCCACGTCACCTTTGGCTGGTTCGCGCTGATACGTGATTCGGGATACTTGATCGCCAGCGATGGTCACGCTGATCCCGAAGTCCTCCCCGGCGAACAGGTGCACGCTATTGCCCGACACATAGGGAACTCTGTCGAAGTGCTCCTGGTAGTGACGCAGCTTCAACACAAACGGAGCACGGAAGACCGGCTCCTGCTCGGTCGTCTCGGCCGGAGCCTGCGCACGCGCCGCAGTGCCCAGTGCGAGAACCGAAGCCAGCGCGAGAACACCACACCGCTTGCCCATCCCAGACCTCACCATGGCGAGACTGCGACAACGTCTCGGGTTCTGCGACGACAGCGCCGGGATACCGGCAACGCCTGTCGGCCCCTACTGGTCCAGCGGCTTCCCTTTCGAAAGTGTCGCGATCATGCCCTCCAAGCCCTGGCGATTCTGAGGGTCGGGCGCCTGGGGTAGCGCCATCTTCGCGTGCTCTAGCGCCTTCTGCAGGTCGCCGGTGGCGGAATAGCCGCGCGCCAGCCCCACGTGCACCGGCCAGGCGTCGCCGTTGCGCTGCGCGTTGTACTGGAAAACCTCCATCGCCTCCGCGGTCTTCTTGGCGGCCAGCAACTGGCGCCCGTATTGGTGGATATCGACAGGCCTTGCCGTGGGGTGGTGCAGAGCGGTCTCCATGACGGCCTTGGCGTCCGCGCCCCGGCCCATCTTCGTCAGAACCAGAGCCTTGGTGCTGAGCGTGTTGAAGTCCTCACGTCCCACGAAGGGCGAGTTGATCGCCGCGTCCGCCCACTTCAGGGCCTGGTCCAGATGGACATTTGCCGTCACGCAGAACTGAACGGCGGCGTCATAGCCCTCTGGAAGAAAGCCCGGTACCGTGGTCAGCTCGTGCTGCAGCTTCGAGAAGTAGATCTCGTTCGTGTCGGCGACTTTGATGGTCCACGGCACGGACAGCTCTTCCCATTGCAGCTCCGCCGTGGCTTCTTCAGGCTTGCGCACGGTGAACTCGTAGGTCAGCCATTCGCGGTAATCGTGCTTGTGTGGCTTCACCGTGACCCGCAGCGCGTCCTGGCTGTCGTCATAGAAGAAGCTACCCCAGGCTGAAGAGTTCTTCGAGAAGATGATGGTCCACTCGTCCGCGCCGGGAATCATGTGTAGTCCATAGCGCCCGGCGGGCAGGGTCTTCCCCTCCACCATGACATCGCTGGAGATCGCGAAGACCGTGTTCTCGTTGGCTCCGGCGCGCCACGGATCGGGTTTGCCGTTGCCGAAGCCGAGATCCGTCAGGCCGTAGGGCACCAGCTTGCCCCAGATCTGTCCCCGCCTGTCCATCCCGGCAGGGCCGTGGACGGCAGGGCTCGAGTATTCGATGGTCACTTGAACCGGGCCGACATACTGCGTGACGGCCGCTTTCTGGTTGTTGCCGCTGGGCGGGAGTGTCAGGCCCGGGAACTGGGCGAAGACCGCTCCGGCCAGAAGAAAGAGGAGTGACGTCCGACATAGCATCCGCATGGCTTAATTATGCCGAAATTGAGCCGCCCCGGGGATGGGATGCCTTCAGCAGGGCAATTCCGGTTTGTCTTTCTCCTTAGTGTCGGGAATCGAGTACTCGATCTTGGGCTGACTCATCGAGCGCATCAGCTCGTCGACTTCCTCCGGGCGCATAGGCACCCCGCCAAACACACCAACAAGAAGAGTCAGACATAGCAGCAGTTCACGGAACTTGGACTTCATGGGCATAGTCCTCCAGGATTCGGATCGAGTTGGGGACTATGCGATGGGAGGCGCTCGCGAGGCTAGAACCGGAAGGAACCGAAGAGGCCCGGGGGCCGAGTCCGCGATGTCGCGGCGTATCGAGAAAACGACGACAGCCGCAACGAAGAACCAGAGAGGGGTGAGGACCGCGGAGAAGAGGCCAGGCGTGCCGGGCGTCAGCGCGGCGGCGACCACCAACGCCAGGCAGAGTAACGCGACAAGCTTGCGCGCCTGGATCATCTGATTTCGATTATACGCGCTTGATATCCTGAGCCTATGGCCTCTCGGGGCGCCAATCTCGCTTCCGCTCCAGCGGCAAATCCGACCGTTCCGTTCCTCCGCCGGTATCCTCCCGAGCTGATCATTACGGCGTTGTTCGCCCTGGCGTGGGCGGCCGTTCGCGCAGCCACGCAGTCAATCACCATAGATGAAGCGGACTCTTATCTGTTGTGGGTCGCCCGGCCGGGGCAACTCTGGGCGCAGGTTTCGAATAACCACCTTTTGAATTCGCTCTTAATGCGCCTCTCCACTTCCTTGTTCGGCTTGTCGCAGATAACCGTGCGGCTGCCGGCGCTGATCGGCGCGGCTCTGTATGTAGCGGGGGCATTGTACCTGAGTTCGCTCATTGCCTCGCGGCGGGCCCTGCGATGGGCTCTCTTTGTCTGCCTGGTTTACAATCCATTCGTCTTCGATTTCTTCGTTGCGGCCCGCGGATACTCCATCGCAGCGGCGTTCCTCGTTTGGGCGCTCGCAATCCCCGCCGCGGTTTTGGCGGGGAAACTCAAGGATGCGGAGCGATCGCTGCTTTGGGCCTGCATCGCATCCTCCCTCTGCGCCGCGCTCTCGTTCGCCGCAAATTTCGCCTTCGCCTTCGCGGACGGCGCCGTCCTGTTGGCGGTCTTCCTCTGGATCGCTTACCGGTTCGCCCTAATACGGAGGCCGGCATTTGGCGCGGGCCTCCTCCTGGCTTTGATCGTTCCCGGACTCGCCGCGGCGGCGCTGCTTTGCGGCCCAGTCCTCTACGGGTACCCGAAGACACAGTTGTTCTTCGGCGCGAAGTCGCTGCACGAGACTCTGACCAGCCTTGTCGGCCCGTCCCTGTACGAGTTGAACCCGCACCTCCTGGGCGCGCGCCTGGGCGCGGCGCTCGCTTCTCGAAGACACATCCTGTTGCCGTCGCTCGGAGCCTTGCTCCTGTGCCAACTGGCGCTCCTGTGGCGCGACCGGGCAGCCCTGCGCTCCGCCCGGCCGGCGTGGCAGCTGCACCTAGCAGCAGTCGCCGCCGCCTCCGCATTCGTGGCGCTCAGCCTCCACTGGGCGCTCTTTCGCATGTCCGGCCTGCTCTTGCCGAGAGACCGCACCGGCATGTATCTGGTGGTCCTGACCACCATTGCCGTTGGTGCGATCGCCGCAGTCCGGGCACCGTCACGCGCCGGCAGGATCTGTCACACAGCACTTACCTTTATGCTCTGCGTCATGGCAGTTTACTTCCTGCTGTGCCTGCGCCTGACTTACTTTCGAGAGTGGAGATACGGGTCCGAGGCGAACGATGCCTATTCGGTAGTCGCAGCCTACAGCCAGAAGTTAGGCATTTCCGATGTGCCCGCTTACTGGTTCTACGCCGGCAGCCTCAATTTCTATCGCCAAGCCTCCGGCAATCAGGGCATAAGTGAGTTCGTCTCCGTTGGAGCACGCAAACCCTATCCGGAAGGCAAGCGGGCGTACGTGCTCTACTATCCGGAAGATCGAGCCTTCATCGAAAAGAACCAGCTGAGCATCGTCTATCACGGCAGGCTCAGCGATGTCGTTGTCGCCTTGCGGCCGGGCCCCGGCGTTCCGGATGTGCCGGCCGGACCGCTGGCGCTCAGCGACCCCTTGTTCTGGACCCGGTATCGTCGCGCCCTCGAGGAGATCGGGCGATGAGACCACCACTCAGGGGATGATCACGAACGAACCTCGTGCCGGCATCCACTCCCCCTGGCAGCCTCGAACGTGGTCGATAACAACGAGCCCGCGTTCCGCGTCGCGGCCCACCTGAGCTACTCCGCCACCCTGAGCGTCGAGTTTCATCCACGAAGACCAGACGCCGGCTCGCAGTAACTCATCCTCCGGCATGTTATACGCCACGCCTGTCTCGCAGCCCGCGAAGCCTGCGGGAAACGCAGCCCGCACCGCTTGTCCTCGATGCACTACGCCCGGCGAAATCGCAACCTCAACGGGCGCCACTTGCGTTTGCTCGTGCGTCGTTGCCCGAAAACCGCTCCCGGCCCGGCGAATTGTCATTGCGTAAAGGCCGGCGTCCGCCGGAGAGTCGTTCTCCGGGAGCTGCGCAACGGGCTCCACCCAGAGGCCGGCGTCCCGGTACCCCAGGCGGAGAAGAAACAGCGGTATCAGCGAGGTAACATCGGCCGGATCGCCCTCGAGCAGAATCCGGCTGCCGGCGGGGAGCTTCGGCGAGGCAGAGCGCGCCGCCCTCATGAGGCTTCGGAGAGGCTGCTGCTCCTGCATGTAGGGAGCGCCGAGCTGGGCTGCCCCCGGAGCCTGAAACCAATAGCCGGCGATCGCAACAACTCCCAGAAGCGTAGCCTGCCAGTACGCCGGCGCCCGCGTCAGGGCAGATAGCGCCGTGCTCAACTGCCACAAAGCGCTTCCGGCGTAGAGCGCCCAACCCAGCACCGGTATGTACCACACGAAACCGCCCCGCCCCGGAATCACGCAAACCGGCAGCAGGGCCAGGTTGGCAAACAGCAGGCCGAACAGCATCACGCGATTGCGCAGGGCCGCGGCCACCCCGAGCGCAACAAGCAGACCAACCAACAACGCCGTGCCACCAAGGCTGGGATCGAGCACCAATTGCTGGTAGTAACTCAGATACCCATGCCCGATGAATGTCAGGTCGAAACGAGGCGTGTACGCCTGCCCGATGTTACTGCTCATTGGATTCGGCGCGAACGTCTTCCATGCCATGCATAACGCTGTCATGACCCCGAGGATGACAATCGGCCTCGCACGCCGGCCCAGGCTGCGAAGGTGACTGTGAAAGACCCCCTCGTACACGACCAGCATTCCCGGAAATGTGAGCGCCATCTCCTTGCTTCCCAGCGCACCGCCAAAGAACGCCATCACCACCAGCAAGTCTCGGGTGCTCAGGAAACCGTCCTCTTGCCGGACTCTCACATACGTGATCAAGGCCGCGAGGAGAAAGGACAGGCAGAGAACGTCATAGATGGTGCCATCGCCGTAGTAAAGCGCGGACAGCGCCGGGTGAAACGCAAACAGCAGCGTGCAGACGGCGGCCGCAAAACGCGATCCGGAGAGCTCGCGCGCAAAGCGCCAGGCCAGCGCCAGATTCAGCCCCAGCAGAAGGAAGGCCGCGACGCGGAAGGCGACCGGATTGAGACCGAACACAGCGAACAGCGTCCGGTAGTACAGCCCTCCCATGGGCCGATACTCCGGAGTGAATACGGTTAGCGCCTGAACCAGCATCATGCCGAGCGGCGTCCGCCCGTAGCCGTGTAAGTAGGCTATGTTGAGCAGCGAGTCGGCGTCAAAATACGACTTCCATCCATCGCGAGTCAGCAGCAGGAAGTAACAAGCGATCAGCAAGCCCGCGGCGGCGGTTTTTGCGCGACTAATCCGCATATTCGCCGCATTATACCCCGAGGGGGCCGACTGGCGATGGGCGTTCTTCAGTACTTGGGCACGCCCGGATCCACCTTGTCGCTCCAGGCCAAAATGCCGCCCGCCAGATTCGACACGTTCCCGAAGCCCGATTTCTTCAGGAACTCGACCGCCTTCGCGCTGCGGCCGCCGCTCTTGCAGTGCACCACGATCTCGGAAGCCGCGTCGAGTTCGCCGGTGCGCTTCGCCAGCTCGCCCAGCGGGATCAGAACCGACCCGGGAATGCGGCAGATCTGGAACTCGTGCGGCTCGCGCACATCGACCAGAGTGAACCGGTCGCCCCGGTCGATCTTCGTCTTCAATTCCGTCACGTCCATCTCGCCCTCCTTAACCCCAGCCGGCGCCTGCCCGCCGCGCGGCACGCCGCAGAATTGGTGGTAGTCGATCAGTTTCCGTACCGTGGGATGGTCGCCGCAAACCGGACACTCGGGATCGCGCCGCAGCTTCAGCTCCCGGAAGCGCATCGCCAGCGCGTCGTAAAGCAGCAGCCTGCCCACCAGCGGTTCGCCGATCCCGGTGATCAGCTTCACGGCCTCGGTCGCCTGCACCAGCCCGATCAGCCCCGGCAGGATTCCCAGCACTCCGCCTTCGGCGCAGCTCGGCACCAGGCCCGGCGGCGGCGGCTCCGGATACAGGCACCGGTAGCACGGCCCGCCTTGATACGCGAACACAGTGGCCTGCCCTTCGAACCGAAAAATCGATCCGTACACATTCGGTTTCCCCAGCAGCACACAGGCGTCATTGACCAGGTAGCGCGTGGGAAAATTGTCGGTCCCATCCACGACGATGTCGTAGTCCTTGAGGATCCCGAGCGCGTTCTCGCTCGTCAGCGCGGTGTCGAACCGGTCCAGGCTCACGTGCGGGTTGATGGCCGACATCGATTCAATCGCCGAATCGAGCTTCTTGCGCCCCACGTCAGCGGTCGCATGAATCACCTGCCGCTGCAGGTTCGTGAAATCTACCACGTCGAAATCCACCAGGCCGATGCGGCCTACGCCCGCCGCCGCCAGATACAGGGCCAGCGGCGATCCCAGTCCGCCCGCGCCAATCAGCAGCACCTTCGCCTGTTTGAGCTTGAGCTGCCCTTCCATCCCGATCTCGGGGATGATCAGATGGCGGCTGTAACGCAGGATCTCCTCTTTCGACAGGCTCGCCGTGTCGGCCGGCGCGGTGGCGCCTCCGGCAATACTCGGCACGATCGAAACTGTATCTTCGGCGCCCACCGGCGTCGCTTCCTTCGCGAGATGCCGTATGTCCTCGTCGTTCACGTACACGTTCACGAAGCTGCGCAGCTTGCCCTGGTCGCTGTAAAGATGGCGGCGCAGCTCCCCGTGCTGGCGCGACAGCGCGTCGAGCAACTCGCCCACCGTGGCGCCGCTCAACTCCACCTCGCTCTGGTTGCCGGCGTACTGACGCAGCGGCGTCGGAATCAGGATCTTTGGCATGCGCTCTCCTCCAAATCCGGATAGGCGAGGTCTTCGGGCTCGGCGACCGTCTGGTCGGCATTGGGACGGAAGCTTTTCGCTTGGGCGAACCGGCCCTCGCGGATCGAGACCACCACGAACGAGTACCAGGGGCAGGAATTCTTGAGGTCGGTCACGGAGAAGTACGCGTCGCAATCGGGATGCGAGTGATAGATGCCGATCAACTCGAGTCCCTCGCTGCGCGCCTGCCGGTCCACCGCCAGCAGATCCTCCGGCCGGATCTCGTAGCGGTCCTTCTGCGAGCCGTGGTAGGCGTTCTCGAGAGGCACGGCGATCGAGGCCGACGCGCCGCCGCCATGGGGCAGTCCGAGCATGGCCCCGCAGCACTCATCCGGGTACGCCCCTCGAGCATGGCCGACGATGACGGCCCATGCCTCTTTCTCAATCCGTATCATTCCAGAACCGCTCGCTGAGGTATCTCTCTCCACCATCGCACAGGATGGTCACGATGTGGCCGCGCCGGCCTTCGGCCGCTAACTCCGCGGCGATCCGCGCCACCGCCGCCACGTTCGCCCCCGCCGAGACGCCCACCAGCAGCCCTTCTTCGCGCGCCAGCCGCCGGGCCATCCTCTGCGCCTCTTCGGTCTCGATGAAAACGGTGCGGTCCGCCAGGCTCGGATCGTAAATCCCGGGGCGAACCAGCGCCGCCTCCATGTTCTTCGTCCCCTCGATGCCGTGGAATCCGGACGGCGGCTGCACCGCGATGCACTCCACCTGCGGCAGGTCCTGTTTCAACCGCCGGCTCACGCCCGTGAACGTGCCGCTGGTGCCCAGAGCAGCGACGAAGTGCGTCACCGCGCCCCTGCTCTGGCTCACGATCTCGGGGCCGGTGGTTGTGAAATGGGCCATCCAGTTCGCCGCGTTGTTGTATTGGTCCGGGTAGTAATAGAGGGACGGTTCGGTCCGGTAGATTTCGCGGCAACGTAGGATCGCGCCGTCGGAGCCCGCGCCCGGATCCGTCAGCACCAGTTCCGCCCCGTAAGCCTCCAGCGTCCGCCGGCGCTCCTCGGAGGCGTTCTTCGGGATGCAGATCTTCGCCCGGTATCCCATGGCGGCCCCGATCATCGCGTAAGCGATGCCGGTGTTACCGCTGGTTGCGTCCAGGATCACACGGCCCGGGCCGAGCGCGCCGCGACGCTCCCCATCCTGAATCATGCTCAGCGCCGCCCGGTCTTTGACCGAACCGCCCGGGTTCAGGAACTCCGCCTTGGCGTCGATCTCGACCCCTTTGAACTCAGCC
>Ga0265320_10000166_pt1 | contig 55311 bp, 44 predicted proteins | sample 4827metaG_FD_202087 | JGI IMG/M metagenome (GOLD analysis project Ga0265320, IMG submission 202087) | Rhizosphere microbial communities from Carex aquatilis grown in University of Washington, Seatle, WA, United States - 4-8-27 metaG | ecosystem: Host-associated > Plants > Roots > Rhizosphere >...
ATTTTTCAGCGCCGGTCGCGCGTTTCGGCCGCGGCTCCCCCGTTGGGTGCTGGGGATCGCGTTGGCTTCGTCGATTCTCGCTCCGGCGGATCTCCCAGCGCGACTGGTCGAGACCCGACCCGTCGCGCGCGGTGCGGTCGAGATGGCGCCACTGGTGAACGACGCAGACTCGGCCGCGTCCCGCTCTCCGGCGACAGCGCTCGCTTCTCTCGCCCTCCCGGTGCCCGCCATTCGCGGCATCCCGACCGAGTTGGGTCGCTCCGCCATTCGCCGCCGGCTCGCCGAAGATCCAGCTGTCTTCGGCGCGCTTTCCGTCGGTCGACCCAACCGTGGCGCGCTCGTCGCGGGATTGCGCATGCCGGACGGCCCACTCTGGGACGTCGTCGACCCGAAGCGGGCTTATGGAACCGAAGAGACCGTGGCGTCTCTCGTGAAGGCGATTGCTCACGTGAACGAGGAGTGGCCCGGTACTCCCAAACTGTACGTCGGGCAGATCAGCGCGGAGCGTGGCGGCTATCTGCGACCGCACCGGAGCCACCAATCGGGGCGCGATGTCGACCTCGGCTACTACTATTCGAGCGGGCCGGCCTGGTACGTCCGAGCGACGCGCGACAACCTCGATCTCCAGCGAACCTGGTCGCTCGTGAAGGCGCTTTCCGAGGACGCGAACGTCGAAGCCATCTTCATGGATCGGTCCGTTCAGCAAATCCTCAAAGAATACGCCGCCAAGACGGGCGAGGACGCAGCAACGCTCGCCAAAGTGTTCGGCGGTCTTCACGCCGAAGAGCCGCTCCTCCACCACGAATGGGGGCACCTGACTCACATGCACGTGCGCCTGAGTTGCCCCGTCGCGCGCGACGCGGCGCTACGCGCCTACGGCACCATCGCCGAGGCACGGCAGCTACACCAGGCGCGCCGGGCCCGCTCGTGAACGGCGGGCAGCGACGCTTCAGAGCGCCCGTTCGACGGCGGATGTGATTTCTTCGTCGACCGGGCTGGTTGGCGGCGCGAATCGGGCGAGGACACGGCCGTCCTTTCCGACCAGGAATTTTTCGAAGTTCCACGTGATGTCACCCGGTCCCTTGGGCGCCGTCGCTGCGCCTTTCATGAAGGCGTAAACCGGCGTTTCCCCGTCGCCGTTCACGTGGACCTTCGAGAGCAACGGGAACGTCACGTCGTAGGAGGTCGAACAGAACGCCTTGATCTCCGAGTCGGTTCCCGGCTCTTGTGCGCCGAAATCGTTCGACGGAAAGCCCACCACGGAGAAACCACGCCCGGCGTAGCGACGGTGGAGCTCTTCGAGGGCCTTGTACTGCGGGGTCAGCCCGCAGCGCGACGCCACGTTGACCACGAGGAGAACCTTTCCCGCGAAGTCGCCGAGAGAAATGTCCGTTCCGTCGATCGTACGCACTTTGAAATCGTGAAATGTCGTCATGAAGAGCTCCCGCGGCGAGCCTACGTTCATTCCGCCAGTTGGCGCGACACTTTCACAGCTGTTCGTTCAAGTGTGAAAGACATGCACACCGCGGAGGGGGCGCCGAGCGGATTCTCACTACTTACCTACCCCTTGCGCTCGGCACGAACCCTGCGTTAGCAGGGGCGCGTGCAACCGACGACGACCCCCCCCACGTCACGACGTTCCAGCCGTTCGTCGTATGCCGTGCTCATCGCCGACACGAGCGCCGACGCCCGCGCGATGCTTCAAGAGGCCCTCGTGGGGATCAAGTCGCGCGTGGTCGCCCACGCCAAGGACGGCGATGAGCTCGAGGATCTGTTCTTCAATCGCGGACCTTACGACCTCGTGGTGTGCCGCGCCCTGCTCGGCTGTCGAAGCGGCCTTCAGGTGCTCGCCAAGGCGCGCGCGGCGCGGCGCTTCGCGTCGTTCATCGTGTACTCGTCGCTCGACGGGCCGTGGCTTCGCGTGTTCGTGAGCGACGCGGAGAGCACGGTGCTGTCGAGCCGGGTCGTGTCGCTCGAAGGGCTCGCGGGCCTCGCCGCGGGCATGCTCGAAGCGAACCGCGGCTGACGTCAGAGTAGCCGGGTGCGTTGCTCGTCGTAGCCGAACTCGGTCGGCGTCAGCTCGATCACGTGATGCAACGGGATCTCGAGGTACGGGCACTCGTCTTGCGGTTTGCCCATCAGGTACCCGTAGAGCGAACGCAAGACGGCCTGGTGCGCGATGAGGAGCACCGGCGAGGCTTGTCGTTCGAGCTCGACGATGACCGGCTCAAGTCGTTGAACGACGTCGGCGTACGATTCGCCGCGCGGGTAGCGATAGCGAAACTTGTCCTTGGCTCGCGCCGAAAATTCGTCGGGGAGCTGAGCCTTGATTTCCTGATACGTCATTCCGTCGCAAACGCCGGCGTCGATCTCGTCGAGGGGCCGCCAGGCGACCGGCGCTTCCGGCACGTGCGCCGCCGTCGCGAGGGTTCTGCCGAGCGTGCTCGTCCACACGACCGGCGTGGCGGCGCCGCGCTTCGCTCGAACGAACGCGGAGAGGGCGCGCGCGTACTCTTCGCCGCGCGGGCTGAGCGGAGGGTCGCCGCCGATGCGACCCGATAGATTGAAGGTGCTCTCGCCGTGTCGCGTGAGCCAGACGGAGCGCTCCGTCGGGTGGATGTGCATGAGGAAGAACACGAGCCGTGCCGAGAGGTAGCCCTCGATGCGATTGAGAACGACCTGTCGTCCCTGATCGATGATTTTCACGAAGCTGCCTTCGTCGTCCGACACGGGCGCGTACGTTTTCTGGTAGTGCGCGATGCGGGCGCGAAAGTCGCGGAAAGCCTCTTCGGGGTCGACGCCGGCGTAGTCGGGCAAGTTGAGCTTGTTCCGGCGCACGCTGGCGTCGATGACGGCTTCGTCGTCGCAGATCGTCTCGATGAACAACACCTGGACGCCCGCGGCGTCACAGCGCGCGCGGATCACGTCGCGACGGTCGCGCTCGGTGTTGGTCGCGTCGTAAATTCCGACCTCGCCCCCGGTCGCGAACCAGCCGAGCAAGTCTTCGAGGGCGGCCATGGCGAAGCCCATTCGAGCCTCGCGCGTCTCGGCGTTGTCGGACGCGAAGTAGTTTGCAGGTTGCTTCGCGCCCGCGCGCGCCCGGCGGTAGTCGCCCACGTTGACCCAGAGCGAGCGGTAACCGAGCCACGACAAGTAGCGGAGGAGCTTCCGCGCCACGAAGGTCTTCCCGCGTGCGGGAAGACCCACCATGACGAGCACCAGTTTTTGCGCCCCCGGCTGTCTGGGAACCATCGGTAGAGGATATCTTACCGCGGCGCCGGGGGCTCATCGCGTTCGTGTCAGTCGCAGGCTCCGGTGCGCGCGCCGGTCGACGACGTGGGGTCGACACACGGTGCGCACAGCTCTCCGGCCGCGCAGGGCCCTTGCGTCAAGAACGACTTCTCCGAAGACGGAGGGAGGCAATCCGGCACGCACGCGCCGTCGCAGCCGCCCGAGAGCGACGCCTGCAAGGTGCACGCAAGCGACGCACCGATGTGGCAACTCTTGAACTTCGCCGTCGGATCCTCGGCCTTCAGGTCCGGAGCGCAGAGCGAACCCGTGGCGCACGTGTCTTGCGGCAAGGCCGAGGCCTCGCTCGTCGGTACGAGCGACGTGGGCACGCACGCGCCGCGGGGCGCGTTGTTGCGAGTGCAACAACCCGGGAACGTCTTCGCAGGTTGCTTCGGCGAGTCGCCGTTCTGAGAGCAAGCGTTCGTGCTCGCGCCCGAGACCGGGTCGTAGCAAGGCGCGCAAAGCGTGTTCGCCGGGCAGGTGCCTTGCGATAGCTCGCTCGCTTGCTTTTGAATCGCCGGCACGCAGGGCGGCACGCACCGACCCTCGGCGTCGAGTCCGCCGAGCGCCGCGGTGCACGAGGTCGCCGTATCGCCGGGCTCTGCGAAGATGTCCGGCGCGCACAGGTTGCCCGTGCTGCACGTGTCGGCACCGAGCTCGGATTGCTGAGTAGACGACAACGACGCGGTCGGAATGCAGTGTCCGAGATCGTTGCAGCACTGAGGGAACGTCCCCGCCGGATTGGCGGGCTTGTCCCCGTTTTGCGTGCACGCGCCGGTGTCTTTGCCGGTGAAGGGGTCGTAGCAAGGCGCGCACAGATCGCCGGCCACGCAGGTGCTCTGCGGAAGCTCACTCTTTTGTGCCGCCACTTGCGGGATGCAATCCGGCAGACAACGCCCTTCGAGCCCGCCGAGCGAGTTACACGTCGGTGGCTTGTACGTCGGATCGACGAGCTGCGTCGGCGCGCAGAGCTGATTGGTGCCCGTGCACGTGTCGGTTCCGAGCGTGCTCACGTCCGCCGCCGGCACGAGCGCCGTTGGGATGCATGCGCCGCGGTCGGTACCGTTGAGGGCGCAGCATCCAGCGAACGTCTTCGGCGGGTCGACGGGCTTGTCGCCGTTCTGCGAGCAGGCGTCGGTGCTCTTGCCGGTCACCGGATCGTAGCAAGGCGCGCAGAGCATGTTCGCCGCGCACGAGCCTTGAGAGAGCTCGCTCGCCTGCTTTTGCACGAGCGGCACGCAGCTCGGAATGCAACGGCCTTCGGCGTCGAGGCCGCCGAGCGTCGCGCTGCACTTCGCCGCCGTATCGCCGGGTTCCGCGAACACGTCGGGGGCGCACAGATTGCCGGTGGTGCAAGTATCCGCGCCGAGCTCGGACACTTGCGCGGTCGAGAGCGCGCTCGTCGGGATGCAGTGCCCGAGGTCGCTGCAGCACTGGGGGAACGTCGTCGCGGGATTCCCCGGCTTGTCGCCGTTTTGCGTGCACGCACCGGTGTCCTTGCCGCTGAAGGGATCGTAGCAAGGAGCGCAGAGCTCACCCGTGTCGCAGGTGTCCTTCGGGAGCTCCGACGCATCGGCGGCGACTTGCGGGATGCAATCGGCGAGGCATCGGCCTTCGAGGCCGCCGATCGACTTGCACTTCGCCGGCACGTAGCCGGGCTGCGAGAGCTTGTTCGGCGCGCAGAGCGCGCTCGAATCGGTACAGGTGTCCGCCCCGAGGAGCGTGAGGTCCGCGGCGGGAACGAGCGTCTTCGGCACGCACGCGCCTTGGCCGCCGCAGCACTTGTCGAAGAGCTTCGGCGGATCCTTGGGCCCCGTGTCGCACCCTTGATGGCACGCGCCCGTGTCGGCGCCGGTGCGCGGGTCGAAGCACGGTGCGCAGAGCTGGCCGTCGCCGCAGGTTGCCTTCGGAAGGAACGTCGCTTGCTGGGAGACCAGCGGGATGCACTCCGAGAGACAGCGACCTTCGGCGCCGTCCACCGAGACGCAAGTCGGTGACGTGTACAGGTTGTTGTACGAAACGAAGACCGCGGGCGCGCACTTGTCCTTCGCATCGCAGTCGGCGAGGAGCGCCTGAGCACTGGTCGGCACCAAGCCGTCGGGCACGCAGCGCCCGTCGGTACAGTTCGGCAGCGTGGCGATCGCGCAGGCGGGGAAGATGGTCGGGTCGAGCGTCGGTGCAGAGGGTTGGATGCATGTGCCGCCGTCACCGGCGTCGGGCGTGCCGCCGGGGCTTCCGCCGGTCGCGCTACCACTCGCGCCGCCGCTCGACGGTGAACCGCCGGCGCCGCCACTCGATACCGAACCTCCCGCTCCGCCGCTCGACTGCGAGCCGCTCGCTCCGCCGCTCGAAAACGAGCCACCGGAGTTCAATCCGCCGCCCGAACCGGACACGCCGCCGTCCGTGCCACCAATGCCGCCGGAGCCTCCGGTCAGGAAGCTGCTGGGAGACGGCCCGGAAGCGTTCGAGTCCGAACCGCACGCGACCTGTACGGACGCGCCGCCCAAGATCGCGAGAAGTACCGACGCTCGCACCACGGTCTTCGATTCGAAAAGGGTGATCATGATCGCCAAGCCTCTCTATTACAGCGGTTCCCGCTCGAAGTTGACCGTCCACGGGTTTTTGCCCCATCGGGAAAGGTTGGGGGGAAGCTCCCCGAGGATGTCAATCACGTGCGCTGCCCGCCCGGGTAGCCTAGCAGAAAGAACGATTGCTTCAGCCCTCTCGCGCGTCGTCGTCGCGAGTCGTGATGCGATGGTTCGCATGCGAGCCACTCGTGGGCGTCGAGCGGGGAGCCTGTCGCCGCTGGTCACGGACCATCGCGAGATCGACGACGCGTCGCGCTTCACCCGTCGATCACGTGACGAACGTCTCGTGTGCAGCTTCCGAACACCGCGCGGCTGCGCTACCCGTTGGATGGCAAATTTTCGTTGAACCGGTAGGCTCGGCGCGATGAGCCACTGGCAGCTCTCCCTCGATCTCGAGGCACGGTCGGACGGCCGATCACCGGTGTTCGTTCGGATCGCGCGTTCGGTGAGTGACGACATTACACGCGGGAGGCTGCGCGCCGGCCAACGCTTGCCCGGGACACGGACGCTCGCGCGGTCGCTCGGTGTCCACCGCAACACCGTGGTCGCCGCATTCGACGAGCTCGTGGCTCAGGGTTGGGTCGAGACTGACCCAGCGCGCGGCACGTTCGTGTCCAAAGTACCGGTGCCGCTGCGACGCGTCCGAAACGCCCCTGCGGGCCGCAAACTTCTCGAAGAGCCACGGTTTCTGCTTCCCGACGCGTCGGAGGCAGCGAGCGCGCCGCTCGTACCGAAGGACACTTTGTTTCTCGCCGGAGGGCGACCCGATCCGCGCCTGTTTCCTACCGAGGAGTTCGCGCGCGCACATCGGCGGAGCCTGAGATTGCATGGGCGAGAGGTCCTCGACTACGGCGACGCTCGCGGCGAACCGCGGCTCCGCGCCGCCCTCGCGTCGATGCTCGCGGACCGTCGTGGCGTCGCTTGTGAAGGCGACGACGTCCTCGTCACGCGCGGCGCTCAGATGGCGATCTGGCTCGCCGCGCACGTCCTCGTGCGGAAGGGAGATCGCGTCGCGGTCGAAGCGAACGGCTACCCGCCCGCGTGGAAGGCGATGCGCGAGGCCGGAGCGGAGCTGTGTCCGATCCCCGTCGACCGTGACGGCATGCGCGTCGAGGAGCTCGTGCCGCTCCTCGCACGCGGCGATCTCCGCGCCGTCTACGTCACGCCGCATCACCAATTCCCGACGATGGCCGTCCTCGCCCCTTCACGGCGTATCCGGCTCCTCGAGCTGGCGCGGCGTCATCGCTTCGCGATCCTCGAAGACGACTACGACAACGAGTACCACTACCACGGCCGTCCGGTGCTTCCGCTCGCGAGCCTCGATGAGTCGGGCAGCGTCATCTACATCGGCACGTTGTCGAAGGTGCTCGCGCCCGGTCTCCGCATCGGTTTCATGGTCGCGCCGCGCGTGGTCGTCGAGCGAGCGGCGCGTGCTCGGTCGTTTCTCGATCGACAGGGAGATCGCGCGACCGAGCTCGCGGTCGCGGAACTGCTCGAAGACGGCGAGGTGCAGCGGCACGCGCAACGCACGCGTCGCGTCTATTCTGCGCGTCGCGACGTGCTCGTCGCCGAGCTTCGAGCGAGGCTCGGCGACGTCGTGGACTTCGAGCTTCCTGCGGGCGGCCTCGCCCTCTGGGCGCGCGTCGCTCGTGGCATCGATGTCGATCGATGGGCGGAGCGAAGCCTCGCGCGAGGGGTCGGCTTCCAGCACGGTCGCCTCTTTGCCTTCGACCGCAAGAAAACCCAGACGGCGCGTTTTGGATTCGCGAGCCTCGACGAACGAGAGCTCGGCGAGGCGATTCGCCGGTTGGCCGCGGCGCTGCCAGGGTGAAAAGCCCTCTCGCCATTTTCTGCTACCCGGCGAGCTCGCGTCGCGCTTTGATTCGCCAGAAGATGGCAGAAGCGAAAGGATCGAATATGGACGACGTCTTGCGACGCAAGGTATGCCGGCTCATCGCTGGGATCGTGGTGTCGGACGAGGATCTGTCGCCCCAAGAAGACGCTTTCGTCGATCGAATGCTCGAGCGCTTCGGAATTCCGAAAGCAGAGCGCGAAGTGATTTTCCCCATCGTCGACGCGACCGAAGCGGCGGACGCGATGCGCGAGCTGCCCGAGGACTTTCGTCTGGAAGCATTCGGATTGCTGGTCGATGCGGCTGCCGCGGACGGCTCCATCGCTCCGGAGGAGCTCGGCTATCTAGAGGCCGTGTCGGACGTAGTCGGCGTCTCGCGGGACGCCCTCTCCGACAAGCTCTCGGAAGCCCTCGCTCGCCGCTCCAAACAGTAGTTGAGGGTCGACTGGGAGCTCCGCTTTTCTGGAACGGTAAGACCTGCAGAATCGCAGAACGGCCGTGCAAGGCCGATTCGTTGACAGTGTCGCAGTGCGTCTTACGCTCACCCTGAACGAAACGGGCGCACCAATGCCGCACGGCACCCGCCGAGAGCAACGGTGACCCCAGTTCGGGAAGGCTGCATTCCAATGTCCGAATACACAATGGCGGTTTATTTCTGGTCTCTCTTGTCCGGCGCGTTCGTCGCTGCGCCCTTCGCGGTCCTCGGCGTCCGCGCGGTCGCCGCCGCGCTCCAAGGGCACGAAAGCCCTTGCCACGACGAAGCCCCGCCCTCGTTGACCTCCCTGCCGAGCTGGCCGAGCTCGCCGGTTTGAGCGAACTCAGCCGGCGTCGCTAGCGCTCACGGCGCCCGCGTCGACGACGGTGTTCGTGAACGGGCCCTTCCAACCTGGCGTGCACTCGCCGACGTCCTTCGGGTCGCGAGCGAAGTGCACGCAGGTGTCGCCCTGGGTCGAACAACCCGGTAGTCCGCACGCCGACGCACGGCAAAGACTGCGGCAGGTGCCGAGTCCGTTCGCGTCGGCGTTCGCGCACAAGAGCACGGGGCCGCACTGGTGACTCTCGTCGCAGGAGTCACCGACTTTGCCGTCGCCTTCGGGTTGGCAGGCGACGTGTCCGACGGGGTCGACGATACGGCACACGGGCCGCGTCGTGTCCGTCGTGCATGAGTGCGCGTTGAACACGTCGCAATTGTCGACCGGCTCGCAGAGCCCGACCCTCGCATCGACGGGATCGAAGCCGGCACCGGGACTGAACTCGAGCTCACGGATGCAGCTCTCGCCCGCGCCGCAAGCGCTCCAATCAGATCCGCAGCAGAGCTTCGCGCAGACGCCGTTCACGCAGAACGTTCCACGCGTGCACGCTGCGGTCGCGCTGCACGACTCGCCTTCCTTCCGCGTACCCGACCCGTCGCACTGCGGAGTCGCCGTGCGTCCCTTGGCGTCGAAGTTCACGGTGCACGCTTGGGTCGCGAGGCAGCCGGTCTGCGCTTGGTAGTTGCACGCTCCGGCGGGGCAAAGCGAGGCGCCGTTGGGTGGTGTGGCAGCGCTCTGCCGATCGACGCCGATCGGCGGGCAGAGCGGCGCAGTCGTCGCGGCCGACGGCGCGGCATTTCCGCAAGAGACGCCTCCGCCGAGCGCCGCGCCCACGGCGATGAGCGCCGCGCGCACCAAAAATGGGCTGTGGGCTCCGGTCACCCGGACAACCTAGCGGATCTTTGCGCGGGGGGAAGGCCGAGGGGGGCAAACGTCGGCGTCGACGATGCCCCTCTTCCCTCTAGGACAGCGTCACGGCCCGATTTGCTCGATCTTGCCGTCGATGAAGTCCTGCGCCCACTGCGCCTCGGTGATCGAACCGGCGGTGCTCGTGAAAAACTCGGGGCGGAAGATGTGCTGATGGAGCTGCCCGCTCATGTAATACGTCGAGAGCTTGCCGGTCGGGACATAGGTCGTGCGGAGCGCGTTCAAGCCGGCAGTGTAGGTAGCCGCCGAGAAGAACTGTGTCGGATCGCTTTCGGCGAGAAACAGTGGAACGGGATCCGCCTCGGCGTAGTTCATGCAATTGTCGAGACCCATCGAATAGAAGAGCCGGATCACTTCGTCTTGCACCGACGACAGGATGCCGATCCTCGCGTTCGGATGCTTTCGCAGCAGGAAGTCCGCGAGGTGCACGAGGTCACCGCCACCGCCGTCGGCTTGCTGGCACTCGGTGCAATCCTTCGGAAGCGAATTCGCGAACCCCCAGACTTCGCGCCAGTTCGTCTGCAGGCACGCCGGCATGTACGAGTCGTCGAAGGGCGGACCGGAGTCGTCGAGCGCGATCACCGGGACGCTGCCGAACGCGTCCTGGACCATGCTGAAGTTCAGCGCGGCGCCGAACGCACCCGCGCTCGCGCCGGTGATCACGACCTGGTTCACGGTGTTCTTGAACGTCGGCACGATGCGGCCGATGTAGAGCTTCATGTCGTCGTAACCGACGAACTGCTGCGGCGTGGAGATGTTCGGAATCATCACGTTCTTCGCCGTTCCGAAGTGGACGTCGCCGGTGCAGTACGGCACGTACACTTGGCTCCAGTCCTTGAACGGGTTCGCCGCGTTCGAGGTGTCGAAGAGCCCGGCCGGAGCCGCCGTGTGCGACGCGTCCGAGTACACGCCGGGTTGCTGCCGGCCCGCGCCCGTGCCCGCCACGGTGCCGAGGACGGTCGAGCCGTCGCCCGCGAGGACCTGATTCACGCTGTTCGGATTGAACGCGCAGAAGTGGTCGTCGGTGCAAGCGCCGCCACCTTCGAGATAGATGACGAGCTTGGAGGCCGTGCCCTTGTGCACGTAGATGCCCGACGGCGATCCGTCGCGGCACATCGACCCGTCGATGTTGTACCAATTCCAACCGGTCGGCGGCGCTGGCGTGACCGTGTCGCCCGTGTCGGGCAACGGATCGCCCATCGGCGGGGCGAGGTTCATGAATCCAGGAGCCGTATTGGGTTGAGCGCCTGTGCTGGTACCACCGCCGGTCGAACCGATCGTTCCACCGCTTCCAGCATTGCCGGAGCCGCCTTGGGTGATCGAGCCGCCGGAGCCGCCTTGGGTGATCGAGCCGCCGGAGCCACCTTGGGTGATCGAGCCGCCGGAGCCGCCTTGGGTGATCGAACCTCCCGAGCCCCCGCCGCCGAAGCCGCCGAATGCGCCCTGACCCGAGCCCCCTGAGGAGCTCCCGCCTCCGTTGTTGCCCGACGAAGTGGCGCAACCGAACGACGCAAGGGCGGGCAGGAAGGCGAACGAGGATACGAGCAGGGGACGGTGCAACTTCATGGATTTTCTTTCTGGTAAGACCAGCGAACCACCGCGCCGAGCAGCGGGTGTTTCGGCCGTCCATTCGTCGCCCGAGCCAGCAAATCTGATGAACGGTTTCGACCGTGTTCGAGACTTGCTCATTCGGCTTCTGGTCCAGCCGCAAGCGGCGGAACGAAGTCCAAGGGCTCGACTCCTGCGATATTTTCCAGCCACTCCGTGCGGAGACGGATGCGGTCGACGATGACGCGCTTCGGCGTTCGTCGCACTTCGGTTTCCCAGGATCTGAGGCTCGGCCGACCCGCGTTTCCCACCAGAACGAGGGGCATCCCCGTCACCGGGTCGCTCTCGTAGATGAAGAACGAGTGGAAGTGGACGTGATTCGCGTCCCACGGCGTCTTGCCTTTGATGAGCACCGCGTCGCCGGGCAAGAAGTCATCGGTGTGCTCTTCGAGGTATTGGAACAACGCCGTGCGATTGCCGAGCTCGATGTGACTCTCGTCGTCGACCACGTCGAACCAATCCGAGTGGCTCTTGGCGAATTCGATGAAGCTCGGTACGCGGCGCATTTCGTTCCGGTCCACGCCGACCTCGTCGAAGTCGAGCTTGCCCGCGATGCGCCCCGGAGCGTCGCCGCGCGGGCGGTACCAGGTGCCGCTCGTTCGCTCGAGAGTGTCGGTCAGAAACTCGACGCAAACCTGGGGCGGGATCGGTCGTCCCTTCACGTCGAAGACGCGATACCGATCGCCGTTGAACGCGTAGTTGTCGCGCCGCATCTGGTACGCCGCGAGCCATTTGCTCCGCAGCGTGCCGTCGAGTTGAAAGCCGTACTCGTGCAGCGGCTCGTCGAAGGGCAACGCCTCGTCGAGCTCGGCGAGCATCGCACGCCGCAGCGACTGCACGACGCGTTCGCGCCGTACCGATTCGGCGCGAGCCTGGCTGACCTCGGCGCGCCGGCTCGACGCAAGCACTTCGCACTCGAGGTCGACGCGAGCGCCGGTCGTGCGCAAGACGCTCGGAACCCAGGTCTTGCCGTAGCGCAGATTCGCGACGATTCGATCCGGCGTGACGTGACGGATCTCCATCCGGTCGAAGTGGAGTCGGTACCGCAGCGAGCGCAGATCCCGGTGCAGCGCGGGTCCCGGGCCCGCGTCGCCGCCGACGCGGTCGAACAGGACGAGCCGCACGCGCTGTCCTTCGAGCGGACCATCCGTGTAGAAGAAGCGGCCGTGCTTGCGCTCCGCGTGGAGCACTTGGTCGCCGCGCTCGATCCAGATCCGATCGTACCCGAACAGATCGTTCGGCTGTACGAGACTGACCAACGCGTAGGCCAGATTGGGGTCTTCGGCGTAGAGGTAGCCGTCCCGGAGCAGCGCCTGGCGGGCTTGCTTCGGTAATTGCCGCGACTCGTCGAGGATACGGCTGACCGTCCCGTACGGATCGTCGCCGGAAAGCAGCACTTTCCGGTAACCCCGCACGACCGGCGGAACGTCGTCGTCGCCGTAGCGCGGCGCGTCGACGAAGAGCACCGGCTCCGCTTTCGCCCTCGCGAGAAATGACGCACGTCGTGAATCGATCGCCGGCGTGCGCGGAGACTCCGGCTCGGCGAGTGTCGCTCGCATCGTCGCTTCACATTGGCGACGTTCCACTTCGTCCGGTGCGATCGGTTTGTCGGAGTCCGTTTCGGGTCCGATGTACGCGCGATGGAGCTCGCTCACTCCCTCACGATGCTTGTGGGCGCAACCAGGCAGCACTGCCGCCAGACATCCGAAAAATAGGCCGAGAAAGTGGCGTTTCTTACCGATCATGGAGGTGTCCGTCGCCGTTGCGATAGAGCAACGCCTGCGGTCCCCGTGTGGCTCGTTCTGCACTCCCTAGTGCGACGTTAGATCCGAGCCGACCTTACAAGCTTGGATCGCGGGAACACGCTTCGCAAGTTTTCGCTTGCGTCTGTCCGTCTCGCTACCTCGCTCGCTCTAGCGCGCGATGCGACTCGGTTCAGTGACGCGAAGTTCGCTTCGCTATGCGGTCATGTGCGCCTGCGGTTTTTTGCTCGTCGGGTGCGTGTCCGCGCCCTCACGCCGCCGTCGAACGCGCCGGAACGCTTCACGCCTGACGCGCTTTGGCAATGCTATAAGCCGTAGGCGCCGTGGCAGAGAGATCCGACGAGGCCATCAGCGTCGCAGATTTTGCGAGGCGACTGCGACGCGCCGTCGAGGGCGCTTCGGGGCGGGATTGGGTGGAGGGCGAAATCCGATCCCCGCGCGCCGTTGCCAGCGGGCACGTCTATTTTTCGCTCAAGGACGAACGCGAGGACGCGACGCTCGACTGCGTGATGTATCGCATGCAGGCGCTTCGCGGACGGCGCCATCTGATCGATGGAGCGCGCGTCCAGATCTTCGGTCGAGCCACGGTGTGGGCGCCGCGGGGCCGCCTGCAGATCGTCGCAGAAGCGGTGCGCCCGGCGGGCCGCGGCGCACTTCTCGCCGCGCTCGAGGCGTTGAAGGAAACGCTGCGCGCCGAGGGGCTCTTCGAGGCGTCGAGGAAGCGAGCCTTGCCGCGCGAGCCGCGAATCGTCGGTGTCGTCACCAGCGCCGACGGGGCGGCGATCCACGACATCGTAACGGTTGCGTTCCGGCGCGGTCGCGTGCGCATCGTGCTCAGCCCGGCGCTCGTGCAGGGCGACGGCGCGCCGAACAGTATCTTGTTCGCGCTCGATCGACTCGAACGATATCCGGGCCTCGACGCGATCATCATCGGGCGCGGCGGCGGGTCCGGCGAAGACTTGATGGCGTTCAACGACGAACGCGTCGTTCGCCGAGTCGCTGCGCTGTCCGTTCCCGTCGTGAGCGCCGTGGGGCACGAAGTGGACACGACGCTCACCGATTGGGTCGCGGACGTTCGCGCCGCCACGCCGTCCGAGGCCGCGGAGCTCGTGGTTCCGGATTTCGTCGAGCGCGTCGAGATGCTCGGCCGGCTCCGCGAAACCCTGAGCCGCGCCATGCACGCGCGCCTGCTCGAAGACGCACACTTTCTCGGACGAGTGGGGGCGCGGCTCAGCGACCCGCGGTTCGTCATCGCCGAAAAGCAGCAACTGGTCGACGATCTGACGACGCGCATCGAGCGCCGGATGGCGCGGACCGCCGCGCGCCGTCGCGGTACCCTGGAGTCGCTTCGGTCGCGGCTCGCGGCTCGTCACCCGCGCGCGGTCGTGTTCGGCGCGAGCGCCGAGCTCGGGCCGCTCGTGGCGCGGCTTCGCGCGGCGGCGCACCGTGCGATCGAGAATGCGCGCCGAAAGCTCGGAGAAGGGGAGTCGCAGTTGGTCGCGCTGTCGCCGCTCGCCGTCCTTTCGCGTGGCTATTCGATCGCGACGTTGCCCGACGGTCGCGTCGTGCGGCGCGCGAGTGACGTCGCGCCCGGCGCCCGCATCTCGCTGCGCCTCGGCGAAGGCGGCCTCGACGCTACCGTCGATCGAACGCGAGAAAACGCGCCGTCATGAGCGCCCCCAAAAAAACCTTTGCCCTGTTCGGTCATCCCGTCGGCCACTCGCTGTCGCCGGCGATCCATCGAGCGGCTTACGACGAGCTCGGCCTTCGCGATCACGAATACGTCGCGCTCGATTGCCCCGACGAGGCGAGCGTGCGCGCCCGATTCGAATCGCTCCGGCGAGGCGATATCGCAGGCGCCAACGTCACCGTTCCGTGGAAGTTGCTCGCGCTCGCTCTGGCCGACGAACGAGACCCGTCCGCTCGCGACACCGGCGCGGCCAACGTGCTGGTCAGAGAGCCGGCGGGCGGTCGAATCATCGCGCACAACACCGACGTTCCGGCGCTTGCGGACGAGCTCTCGCGTGGCGTCGCTCATCCGCGTCGCGCGCTCGTCGTCGGGAACGGCGGCGCGGCGCTCGCTGCCGTCGCGGCGTGCCGGTCGCTCGGCGCGGAGCGGGTCGCCGTCGTGGCGCGGCGTTTTCGCGGCACCGACGAAGAGGCGTGGGAGCGCGCCGACGAGTTCCGGAACCTGGGCGCCGTCGCACTCGGCTGGCCCGAAGACGCGTCTCGTCGCGAGGCGCTCGCGCGTGAAGCGTCCGCGCTCGACCTCGTCGTGCAGTCGACGAGCGACGGCATGCGCGGCGCGAGCGACGGAACCTCGGTTCGTGACGCGATTCCGTGGGCCCTCCTGCCGAAATCCGTGTTCGTCTACGACGTGGTGTACAACCCGCGAGTCACGCCGTTCGTCGTGGCGGCTCGCGGGCACGGCCTCGCCGCCGAGAGCGGACTCGGGATGCTCGTCTTACAAGCGGCGCGCGCGGTCGAGCTCTGGCTCGGAGAGCGGCCCCCCTTCTTGCCGCTTCTTCGCGCCGCCGAACGCGCGCTCGCCGAGAAGTTCGGGTGACGGCCGGCCTCTGGCCGAAGATCCAGGTGAACGGTCGCCTGGAGAGCGCCGAGATGGAGTGGCTGCACACCAACGGCGCCGGCGCGTATGCGATGAGCACGGTCGCGATGCATCACACGCGTCGCTATCACGGTATCCTCGTCGCGGCCCTGTCGCCGCCGGTCGATCGCCATGTCATCGTGAGCCACGTCGAAGCCGAGGTGCACGTGGACAACCGTGCGTATCGCCTCGCGGTTCAGCAATCGCCGCACGCGGCGCCGACGCCGGGCTACCGGTTCCTCGAGTTTTTCGAGCAAAGCCCGATCCCGCGGTGGACGTACCGCATCGGCAAGAATCGTCTGGTGATCGTCCTCGCGCTCGTGCGCGGTCGAAACGCCGCCGTGCTCGGCTACTCGTGGAAGGGCACGGAGCCGGCGTCGCTCACGTTGCGTCCGCTCCTGCCTCTTCGTCCGATGCACCTGCTCACGCGCGAGCACGGCGCGATGGTCCAGCGCATCCGGCTCCGCTCGAATCAAGTCGAGATTCGTCCGGTCGCCGCCCTTCCGCCCGTCGTGTTCCGTCACGAAGGCGTCTTCATCGGGTCGCCCGACTGGTATCGCCGCTTCGAGTACGCGGAAGACAAACTCCGGCGAGTGCCGTGCGAGGAAGACCTTTGGACGCCGGGCTCGTTCGAGATTCCGCTCACGCGTGAGCGCACGGCGTACTTGACGATCGGCGTCGACCGGGTGCCGGAAGGCGACCCGCGCGATCTCGTCGCCGAGGCCGCGCAGACCTTCATGGACGCCGACCCGGGCTTCGAGCGTCCGCTCGCCGTCCGCGAGCTCTCGGTCGCCGCCGAGCAATTCTGCGCCGATTCTTGCGACGCCGCGTCGATCATCGCCGGGTATCCGTGGCTCACCGCGACGTCGCGAGACGAGCTCTTGGCGCTGCCCGGCTTGTATCTCGTGCGCGGCAAGGTGACTGCCGCGAAGCGGGTTCTCGCCACGCTGGTCGACGCGATGAAAGACGGGCTCCTCCCGAGACGGATCCGCGGTCGGGTCGGCGCCGAGCCCGCGCCGTCGGCAGACGCGACCCTCCTGCTCTTCGAGGCGACGCGGGAAATCGCTCGCGTCGTCGGGCTCGACGATCCTTTTTTGTGGGAGACGCTCTATCCGGCGCTCGCGAAGATTTTTGCTCGCGTGCGCGAGCCCCGACGCGAAGTGCTCTGGCTCGACGACGACGGGCTCGTCGTGAGCGGCGACGACGACGTGGCCTACCCGTGGCTCGACGCCGGCACCGGCGCGACGCTCGGCGCGACGCGGCGCGGGCTCACCGTCGAGCATCAGGCATTTTTCTCGAAGGGGCTCGAGACCTTGTCCGGACTCGCGGCGTACGCCGGAGACCGCGAGCTCTCCGAGGCCGCGGGCGCCGCGCGCGTCGCGGCGAAAGCGGCCTTTCGGCGACGCTTCTGGTGCGACGAGACGCGCTACCCGTACGATTGCTTGCGCCGTTCGGAGGGCGAGGAGATCGCCGATCGCGCGATCCGTCCGAACGCGCTCGTCGCGCTCGACGTGGACGCGGAGCTCTTCGAGCATTGGCAAGCGGCGGCGATCCTCGAACGCGTGCGCGAACGACTCCTCACGTCGCGCGGCGTCCGTTCGCTGGACCCGGAGGAGCCGGGGTATCGCGGCGAGTACGAGGGCTCGTTCGAAGAGCGCCGCCTCGCGCATCATCAGGGGCTCGCCTGGACTCGCTTGCTCGGCGCGTACGCGCGCGCGTCCTTGCGCGTCACGCCCGACGACTTCGACCTCGAGGAGGATCTGCGCGTCCGGATCGAGCGAGCGCGCACCGGCGGCCCCGTGCTCGGCCAGGTGTGTCAGTTCTCCGACGGCGAGGCGCCGCACCACCCCGGCGGCTGCCCCGCAGAAGCGACGAGCGTCGCGGAGCTCCTCCGCACCTTGGTGTGGGACCTCGGACTCTGAGCGAGCTACGATGAGGGCGACATGACGACCAGCCGCTTTGCGCCGAACGCCGACACGGACGCGCAGGGCCCCGGGCGCACGACGAATCGGCCGGGCCGAGCGGCGGAGTACGTCTTGAAGAGCCGCGGCCTGACCGTGCGGAATTTTCGTCGCATCGTGGTGCTGCTCGTCGCGCTCATCGTCGTCCCCACGTTCTTGTTACTCGGGCTCGGCATTTTGCTGCTCGTCATGCGCGAATCGGAGTCGCACCTCCTGATGGGCACGTTCGTCCTCGGGCTGAGCGGCGCGGCGGCGACCGGCGTGATCCTGGTCTGGGTGTTCGTCAGCCGCGAAGCAAACCTGTCGCAACTCCAAACGGATTTCGTCTCCAAGGTGTCCCACGAGCTGAGGACGCCGCTGACCTCGATTCGGCTGTTCTCCGAGACGCTGGCGCTCCGGCGCGGCGACCCCGCGGCGGAAGAAAAATGCATCCAGGGGCTCACTCGCGAGAGCGAACGCCTCCAGGCGCTCATCGATCGCCTGCTCGACTGGGGCCGTATGGAGAGCGGCGGGCGCGACTACACGATCCGCGAAACCGACGTGTACGGCATCGTGGACGAAGCGGTGACGGCGTTCGAGCCCATTCGCGAGCGGCGGAACGCGACACTCAGCGTGTCCTTGCCGAAAGGGCTTCCGTCGATCGACGCCGATCGCGGCGCGATGAGCGACGCGCTCTTCAATCTGCTGACGAACGCGTACAAGTACGGTGGCGACCCCGCGAAGGTCGATCTCGCGGTCTCGTCCGACGGGAGGAACGTGCGGATTTCGGTGACCGACAACGGCGGGGGGATTCAGCCCGCCGAGCACAAGCGGATCTTCCAAAAGTTCTACCGAGTGGACGACCGCCTCTCGCGGGAGCGCGAAGGGTCGGGGCTCGGTCTCGCCATCGTGAAGCACGTGATGAGGGCTCATCGAGGCCGCGTGGAGCTCGTGAGCGAGGCCGGGAAGGGGAGCACCTTCACGCTGGTGGTTCCCCGCGCGAAAAGAGCTTAAGAAGGGGCGTGCCCGGGCCCGACAAGAAGCGGATCCTGATCGTCGAGGACGACGAGAGCATTTCGCTCGGGCTTCGCATGAATCTCGAGGCCGAGGGGTACGAAGTGAGCGTCGCCGAGGACGGCGAGGCCGGCCTCGATCGGGTGCGTACCGGCGATCCCCTCGATCTCGTCGTGCTCGACGTGATGCTGCCGCGCCGCAACGGCATCGAGGTGCTTCGGCTCCTTCGCTCCGAGGGCAACAGCGTTCCGATCATCGTGTTGAGCGCGCGCGGCGCCGAGATGGACAAGGTGCTCGGCCTCGAGCTCGGCGCCGAAGACTACGTCACGAAGCCGTTCGGGCTCGCCGAGCTTCTGGCGCGCGTTCGCGCGGTGCTCCGCCGGGACGCGATCGCTCGGCCGCGCTCGGAAGAAATCGTGCGGACCGCGGACATCGAGATCAACGCCGCGACGCACCAGGTCGTGAAAGCCGGCAAGGTCGTGCCGCTCACGCCGACCGAGTTCGACATCCTCTGGTGTCTGGTCGAAGCGGGGGGGCACGTGCGGTCGCGCGAGCAGATCAAAGCCAGCGTGTGGGGGCCCGGGCATCACGGGACGCCGCGAACGATCGACAATTTTCTCGCTCAGCTCCGCGCGAAGCTCGAGCCGGATCCGTCGGAGCCGCGGCACCTCTTGACGGTGCGCGGCGTGGGGTACCGGTTTCAGATGTGACGCCAAGCGACGGCGGTCGGCCGCGCCGCCGCCCGCGGCTTCGTGCGAGGTTGCCGATGGCCGCCGCCCTTTGCTACACCTCTGGCCCCGCCGGAAAAGAACCCGAGAACCCGTGGATCAAAACCTTCTCCGCTCTTATTGCGCCACCGTTTACGAGCTGCCGACCGAGAACGGCGTGGTCCGCGTGTCGATGGACGGCGAGCTCGTGCGCGACGAAAACACGTTACCGGCGCTCCTCCGCGAACCGTTCGCGGTGCTCACCGCGTACAACCCGCGGTCGATGCTCCTGCCTCGCCGGGTCAACGAGTCGCGGAACCTCGTCATGCGCGATCTCCTGATTTTGGGGTGTTATCGCGTCGAGCATTGCGTCGGGTACGAGGAAGAGCCGGAAGGCGTGTGGCGTGAGCCGGCGTGGCTCGTTCACGGCATCGACCGCGACGAGGCGCTGAACTTCGGGCGGACTTTCCGACAAAATTCCATCGTTTATTGCCGGGGCGCGCGCCCCGAGCTGGTCATCACCGATCCGACGTGCGACCCCGTCGGCAAGACGTATCCGGGGCACTGGCGCCTCCGCGGATAACATTTCGGCTCGCGCCGTCGCGGCTCGCGGTCATCATGGAAGTCGAGGCGACGCCCAGATGACTCACAGCGGACGAGCGTCGTTGGTTCTCGCGCTCTTCGGCGCCGCCGAGGCGCTCCACGTCGCGTGGTCCTTGCCCGCGCGAGGCGCCGCGGTCGGCCGTGAGCTCGGCGAGGCGCTCGCCGGTACCGGTATTTCCGTCTTCCCCGCGGTCGACCCCGATCCGCAGCCCGCCGGCGAACCCACGCTGGATCCCGAGCTCGATCCGTCCACATCAGTGGTCGAATCAGCGTCGATGTTCGGCGACGCCGCAGGGCATCGCGGAAAACGTGCGCGTCACCCGACGGCGGGACGCGGCGTCTTCGTGCCGGCCGCCGTGGTGCTGAAGCTCGCCAATTCCGGCGCGGCGCCGCGCGGCCGCCCGGTGCCGCGCACGGCGTCGCACCCGAGCGGCGTCGAGGTGGTGGGTGCAAGTGCGCTCGGCGTCGGCGTGGTCGACGGCGACGTGATTACCGAAGTCATGGGCCGCCCGGTGCACACCGAAGGCGAGGTCGTGGGGCTCGTGCTGTCGGCGCGCGCGCATCGACAATCCGTAGTCGGCGCGGTGTTTTGGCGACGCGGCGAAGCTTGGCAACTGAGTGTCGAGATGCCGTATCCGTCGGCGTCGTGAAAAGAAGACGGCGCTCACACATCGTGCGAGAGCCGGCCCGTCGTGCACGGTTCCGCTATTTTTGCGGTATTCTGAGAGCTTCGTGTCGGACAAGGCTTGGTCTTCGGGGCACGTCATCGACGGCAAATACGAGCTCACCGAGAAACTCGGTGAAGGCGGCATGGGTTCCGTCTGGCGAGCCGAACATCTGACGTTGAATTCGCCGGTCGCGGTGAAGCTGCTCGATCCGAACATCGCCCAGAGCGAAGACGGCTTGTCGCGATTTCTCCGGGAGGCGCAAGCGGCCGCCGCGCTCCGCAGCTCGCACGTCGTGCAGACGTTCGACTACGGCGTCACCGACGGAGTGCCGTACATCGTCATGGAGCTTCTCGTCGGCGAGAGTCTATCGACGCATCTCGCCAAGCGCGGCTCGCTCACGGCTCGCGAGACGTCGTTGCTCCTGAAGCAGATCGGACGCGCCGTCGCCAAGGCGCACGCGGCCGGGATCATTCATCGCGACCTCAAGCCCGACAACGTGTTTTTGGTCGAGACCGACGGCGAGGAGTTCACCGCGAAGGTCCTCGACTTCGGCATCGCCAAGACGACCGGCGGGATCGGCGCGGGCACGACCGGTTCGAAGACGCGCACCGGCGCGCTCCTCGGCACGCCGTACTACATGAGCCCGGAGCAGGCGCAGGGCATCAAGGAAGTCGACTATCGCAGCGACCTCTGGGCGCTCGCCGTGATCACGTTCGAGTGCCTCACCGGGAAGCGCCCTTTCGACAGCGAAGCGCTCGGCGATTTGCTCATCCGGATTTGCACCGCGCCGCCGCCGATCCCGTCTCGTTTCGGCGTGACGTTGCCGGGTTTCGACGAGTGGTTCGCTCGCGCCGCGCATCGGGACCCCGAGCAGCGGTTTTCGAGCGCGACCGACATGGCGCGGGCGTTCGCGCAGCTGGTCGATCCGAGCCGTCCGTCGTTCGTCGACACGTACCGTAGCTTCGCGCCGTCGATTCCGGACTCGAGCTCCGTGGTGCCGCCCGCGGATTCGTTGCTCGGCACCGAGGTCCCGCGGAAACATTCGCCGGTCGGGACGAAGCGCGTTCTCCTCGCGACGTTCGCGCTCGTGCTCGTGGCGATCGCGGTGGGACGCGGCGCGGGGCTCATGATGAGCGGCGACGACGAGGGAGAGCGGCGTTCGACGGCGACCGCGTCGCCGAAGGCGATCGCCCTCGAGCCCGAACAGAACGCGACGGCGGACGAGCCGCTTCCGGCCGCTCCCACCGTCGTCCCTTCGAGCGCGGAGGCCGAATCCGCGGCCTCGGCGAGCGCTCCGGAGACGAAGCCGTCGCCGTCATCGACGAGCCGGGCGCCTCGCTCGGCCAAGGTCCCCACGGCGACGCCGAACGCCGCGAAGGGTGCCCCCCTTCAATCGAACTCGGCCGACTTCGATCCGTTGAAGATGCGTCGCTGACGAACCCGACTGCGCCCAGCGGGTTTGTCGGTGCGCCGTGGAAGCGGCGATCGCACTTTCAAAAGGCGTGAACGACGCGCAGTACCGCGCCGCCGGGGAGCGCCGCGGTCGACACGGCGACGGGGGGTTCGCCGTGTTTCATGCCGGTCACGACGAGATAGACGCCCACGCCGGTGGCCAGCGCTCCGGCGATGAAGCCGACCGTGCTGACCGCCGCGAGCGTGCGACCGGAGTCGGCCGCGTCGTGGCCGCGCTGGGAGCAAACCCGGAGGGCGTCGCTGCACTCGTCGTCCGTGATGCTCTTTTTTCCGAGTGCCGCCACGCCGGTTCCGATCCCGACGCCGAGCCCGACCACGCCGACCCCGCCGACGATGAAGCCCGCGAGCAGCCGGTCTCGTCGACTCCGCGAATGAGGCGGCTCCGGCGGCAAAGGCACGGCGGTGGGCGGCATTGCGGCGACGCTGGACGTGATCGCGGAGGCGCTCTCCGGTCCTGGCGCGACTTCGACGGATGTCGTCGCGCCCTCCGTGAGCACGACGTCGATCGTCCTTGCCGCGTGGCCCGGCGCTTCGACGATCAAGGTGCGAGCTCCGGGATCTTCCGGCAATGGCGTGCCGAGGGCGGCGCTCGGGTATCTCACGTCACCGTCGCGGACCGTCGTGCCGAACGGAACCCCCGCTGCGAGCGTGACGACGAGCTTCGGGAGCCGCGGCGCGAGTGCGTCGATCTGCTGCTGAGTGAAGTCGCGGCGAGGATCGCCCGTGCCGAGTTTTTCGAGCGCAGCGCGGAAGAGCTCCCACGACGTGGCGAGACGGCCCCGATCTTCCTCGCACACGGCGAGGTTCAACGTCGTGCCGGTCGCGGGGTCGAGCCGGTTGCTCGCGTCGAACCGCTCACACGCAAGGTCGTAGTTTTTTGCCTCCAACGCGACGCGGCCTTCGTCGAAGAGCGCTTCCGCGGCCGCCGTGGTCTGAGCACGGCAGATGTTCTCCGCTCCGAAAAAAAGCGCGACGCCGCAAGCGGCCGCGCTCGCGGCGATGAGCCGGCTTCGCCGTCGAATGACCACCGCGGTGGTCATGGGCTCACCCTGAGGCGTTCGGGGGGCAAGGGGTCTCCGGGGACGCACGGCGCGCCGTTCGGAGCGTAACAGGTGGTCACATGGAAGGCGTAGCTGGCGTTCGAGACCGGCGGGCTCGGCGCGCTCGTCTGCTGGTAGTAGAGCTCGAGGCGCGCGGACGACGCGCCGGTCGACGTGAGACATGCCGCGGCCATGTTCTCGGTCGTGACGAGCGGGCTCGAATCGCCGTTCAGCACCAGCGAGCCGCACTCGGCACCGGGCTCGCCCGAACCCGCGGCGTTCACCGCGAAGCAATACTCGCCGGGCGCCGGCAACGACACGTAGCCCGTCGAGTAGACGGCGAAGCTCGTCTCTCCGCACGACGATGTCCAGTCGGGCTCGAAGCCGTGGCTCGCGTCGCAAATGTCGAGGTTCGGCCCGCCGTCGAAGCTCCACCCCGACCACTGGTCTTGTCGCTCGACGGAAGGCGCGAGCGCGCAGGCCCGGATCTCGGCGACGGTGTCTTGCGACGCGCAGAGGATTTGAGCTTGCCCGGGCGCGCAGAGCGCGAGGCTCGTCGCCGAGAGGCCGTTGAAGACGTCCGGATCCGTCCAGGCATTTCCGTCGGTGTATTCCGCGCAGTCGTCGAACGAATCGCCGTCTCGGTTTTGTCCGGGGGAACAGCAAATGCCGAGGTCGCAGTGGTTTGCAGAGCAGTCGCCCACGACGGCGCAGTTGCTCCCGTCGGGGCAGCGCGGACACGCGGGGCCGCCGCAATCGACGTCCGTTTCGGTGCCGTCCTTCACGCCGTCGCCGCACGTCTGCACGCACGCGCCGCCCGAGCCGCACGAGCCCGTCGTGCAATCTCCGTCGTCGGTGCAGCTCTGCCCGATGTCGCAACGCTGGCAAGCGGTCTGACCGCCGCAATCGACGTCGGTCTCGGCGCCGTTCTTCACGCCGTCGCCGCACGTCGCGTCCTGGCAAGCTCCGGCTGAACAGACGCTGCTCGCGCAATCGGACGGCGCGACGCACGATTGGCCTGCCGGGCAGCGTGCGCATGGCGACGCGCCGCCACAGTCGACCCCGCTCTCCGCGCCGTTTTGCACGCCGTCGGTGCAGAGCGTTGCCTGGCACGTCGTGTCGCAGACGCCGCTCGCGCAGTCGGACGCGACGGCGCAGGTCGCGCCCACGTCGCAGCGCTTGCAGACCCCGCCGCAATCCGTGTCCGTCTCGGAGCCGTTCTTCACGCCGTCCGAGCAGGTCGGCGCCTGGCACGTGACGTTGCACGCGCCGCTCGTGCAATCGGTGTTCGACCCACAGGCCTTCCCGGTCGCACACGCCGGACAGCTCCCGCCGCAATCGGTGTCGGTTTCGGAGCCGTTCTTTGCGCCGTCGGTGCAGAGCGGGGCCTGGCAGGTGACGTTGCACACCGCGGTCGCGCAATCGCTTCCCGACGTGCACGCTTGGCCCGGCTGACAACCCGGGCAATTGCCGCCGCAATCGGTGTCGGTCTCGGCGCCGTTCTTCACGCCGTCGTTGCAGAACGGCGCGAGGCACGTCGTGTTGCACACGCCACTGACGCAATCGGTGGCCGTCTGGCAAGCGTTGCCGGGTGCGCACGGCGGGCACGATCCGCCGCAGTCGACGGCGGTTTCCGAGCCGTTTTTCGAGCCATCACCGCAACTCGGTGCGGCGCACACGTCCGCCGCGGCGCAGAAATCGGTCGCGCAATCGCGGTTCACGGCGCACCCCTGTCCCGCTGCGCAACTCGGGCACGACCCGCCGCAGTCGACGTCGGTTTCCGAACCGTTCTCGACGCCGTCGCCGCACTTCGCTGCGAGACAGCTCGTGCCGTTGCACGAGCCGCTCGCGCAATCGGCACCACTTTGGCACCCCGAGCCGTTCGCGCACTTCGTCGGACAATTGCCGCCGCAATCGGCGCCGGTTTCCGAGCCGTTCTTCGCACCGTCCATACAGGTCGGTGCCTGGCAAACATGGCTGGTGCACACGCCGGAAGCGCAGTCCGAGCCGAGCGAGCAACCGCCGCCCGTCGGACACTCGAGCGAGCAGCTCCCGCCGCAATCCAGATCCGTCTCCGAACCGTTCTTCACGCCGTCCGGACAGGTCGGTGCGGCGCACGTCGTGCCCTGACACACGCCGCTCGCACAATCTCCCCCCGACGCGCAGGGCATCCCGGCGACGCAGCCGAGCGGACATGCGCCGCCACAGTCGGGGGCCGTTTCGGATCCATTTTTCACGCCGTCGGTACAGGTGGGCGCGGGGCACACGCCGCCCGAGCAAACGCCGCTCGTGCAATCGGCGGGCGCGCGACAGTGCGCGCCGGTCGCGCACGCTTTGGGACACGAGCCGCCGCAATCGGTGTCCGTCTCGGTGCCGTTGGTCGTCAGATCGCCGCACGTGGGCGCGCGACAGAGGGCTCCCGTGCATACGGCGCTCGTGCAGTCACGATCCGCGCCGCACCCGGCGCCGGCCGCGCACGGGGCGCACGCGCCGCCACCGCAGTCGACCGCGGTCTCCGATCCGTCTTTCACGCCGTCGGTGCACCCGACGACCGTGCACACCTTGCCGTTGCAGAGCGCGGTCGCACAATCGCCGTTCGCCGCGCAGGCGCGAGTCGGCGCGCATTTCACCGGGCACGAGCCGCCGCAATCGACGTCCGTTTCGGATCCATTTTTCACGCCGTCGTCGCACGAGGCCGCCTGGCACTTGCCGCCCGAGCACACCCCCGTCGAACAATCGCCACCGAATCCGCACCCTGCGCCGACGGGACACGACGGACACGAGCCGCCGCAATCCGTGTCCGTCTCGGCGCCGTTTTTCGTGCCGTCCTTGCACGTGGGCGCCGCGCACGCGCTCGCGTGGCATACGTCCGACGAACAGTCGCGCGCGGCCTTGCACAATTTTCCGATCGAACACGGCGCGCAACTCGGTCCGCCGCAGTCGATGTCCGTCTCGTCGCCGCTGAATACGCCGTCGGCGCACCCGGGGTCCTGACACTCCGCGGCGAGACAGAGCCCCGTCGTGCAATCGGCGCTCGTGAGGCAATCGGCGAGCGCGCCGCAACGCGGGCAGCCGGCACCGCCGCAATCGACGTCGGTCTCGGTGCCGTTCAAGACGTGATCGGCGCAGGTCGAAGCCGCGCACGACGCGCGCACGCACGACGCGCTCCGGCAGTCTGCCCCCTTTGCGCAGGTCTCGGCGACCGAGCACGGCGGGCAGGCGCCACCGCCGCAATCGACGTCGGTCTCGGCGCCGTTCTTGACGCGGTCCGTGCAGCTCGGCGCGCCGCAAATGTCGGCATTGCAAACGCCGCTGGCGCAGTCGGACGCGGCGAGGCATTTTCTCGACGGAGAACACTTCGGGCACTTCGACCCGCCGCAATCGACGTCGCTCTCGTTCTGGTCGAGCCTCGCGTCGGTGCAAGCGATGTCTTCGCATACGGCGCCGATGCAAAACCCGACGGTGCAATCGGTCGGCAATCTACAATGCGCGCCCACGGCGCAGGCCGGACACACCGAACCACCGCAGTCGGTGTCGGTCTCGTCCTGGTTTCGGGCGCCGTCGGTGCAGGTCGGGGCATTCACATCGGGCGCACCGGAGTCGATGCTCGTGCTTCCGCCGTTCGGGTGCGGCGCGGCTTCCGGCGAAGCGTCGCCGTTCGTCGTGCCGCCGCTCGCGTCGTTGCCGGCGTCGCGGCCTGGTCCGATCTTGCCGCCGGTGCCGGCTCCGCCGGTTCCGTGAGGGCCGCCCACGCCGTAGTCGGGGAACGAGACGAGGCAGCTCGTCGCGGTGCCGAGCGTCGCGACGGCGACGACGAACGCGACGAGCGCGCGTACGGAATGTTTACCGCGACGAACCGAACCGCGCCCGGACGGCGCGCCTCGGCTCATCGTTGTGCCCCGGCTCGGCTCCCAAAGACGGCGTTGGCGACGGCGCGAGCGTCGTCGAGGGTCGCGTCGCCGTCCGCGTACACGCCGCCATATTCCGGAGGAAGTAGCCGAGCAATCGCGATGCCGACCGCGTCCATCATGCGGCGCCGGTTTCCCTGCGCTGCGGCTTCGAGGCGCGCCGCCTCGGCGGGGCGACCCATCGCGACGGACACGCTCGTCGCGTGCGCGCGGAGATCGTCGACCGGGACGAACTCCTCGGAGCCGCAAATGCCAACCGGAACGAGCACCGCGCCCGGGTGCTCGAGGTAGCGCGCGACCGCGGGGAGCGCGCGCTGCATCGCGCCGCTCCGGCTCCGCGTCCCTTCGACGAACACGACGAGCGCGTCGCCCTTGGTCTGGCGATCGTACGCGGTCGCGATCGTCTCGCGGGCGAGCTTGGCGACGTCGCGCGCCGACATCACGGCGTCCTCCGACGAGCGCGCGCTCGATTGCGGCGTCTTCACGGTTCCGAAGTACAGGCTGAAAAATCGACGGATCGGATCCGAGTACACCTTGGGCCCGACGATGACGCTCAGTCGATCAGCGACGCTGTCGAACCCCGCGCGACGGAGCAAGAGCGCGAACACGTTCGCGTCCGAATACGAGAGATGATTCGGCAAGAACACGATGGGCCGATCGCGAACCTCCGCGAGCTCGGCGATGCCCGTCATGTTGGAGCCGGGCGGCAAGGACACCTCGGCGACGGCTTCCTGGATCCGCTGCGCGAGCGTGTCGGCGGGGTAAAAGCTCCAGTCCGCGCCGGTCGTCGCGAGTCGAAGCATGAGCGCGTCGACGGCGTCCTTGCCGGCGCGGTCCAGCACTTCGCCGAGCCGCTGTTCGACGCGCCGGACTTCATCGGCCGGTCGCCCGCTCACGAACGCGAGAACCCGTTCGATCAGCAGTTCTCGGGGTCCAACGGGCGCTCGCGACGAATCCGACATCACCGACTCGACTCGTCCAAACGGCGCATGCCTTCGAGAAGGAGCATCTCCGGACTCGCCGAGACCGTTTCTTCGGCGGCTTTTGCCGTCGGGTCAATCGCGAAGTTCCCTTTCGAGATCCCGACGAGCGCGTAAAACGCCGCTTCGCCGCGTAGCCCGCGCCACACCACGTCGACGATGGCGCCCTCCCTAAAATAAATCGCGCCGGTCTCGCCGTCGGCAAAGAGCGAGACGGCCCCGCTCTTTCGCCCTTGATGAAGGATCTGCACGATGTCCGGGATGCCCATTTCTTCCAGCGAGCCGTTCACGCCGCGCGATCGGCTCGCGCCCGGGCTCCGCTCGACGATACGTCGAACCTTGGCTACCAGGACCTGGCTCGCGATCGGTTTGAAGAGATAATCGGCCGCCCCGGCGTCGAGCGCTTCGGCGACCTTGCCCGCGTCGGTCTCGTCGGAGAGGAACACGAACGCGATCGAGCTTCCTTTGCGCGACCGCTTCACGCGGGCGAGCAAATCGAGCCCCGTCCCGCTGGCGAGCGTCATTTCGCTCACGATGACGTCGACCTCGCCGCTTTCGAGGAATCGCTCCGCCTCGTCGATCGCGCGGACCACGTGCACGTTGTAGCGCTTTTCGAGGAGCGCGAGCTCGATGACGGTCGTTTCTTCGACGTCCGGGTCGACGAGCAGGACGGTCCCGCGGTCGCTGCTCAGCCGGTTCGTGATCTCGTCGCCGAGGACCACGCGCGAGAGACAGTCGACGACCTTCGGATCGAACACCGTCCCTTGCGATTCCCGGAGCGCCTCGCACGCCTCCTGCGGCGTGAGCACGCGCCGGAACGAGTTTCGCGGATTGTTCGTCAGATCCATGTAACTGTCGGCGAGCGCGAGGATCCTGCTTTCGAGCGGAATGTCGGGACCGCGGAGGCCGTCCGGAAATCCGTTCCCGTCGTAGCGCTCGTACATGTGAAGGACGGCGTGCGTCGTCGCCTTCGCGAACTTCGCCGACTCGACGACGCGCGTCGGCGTCGCGTAGAGCTTTCTGGCGACGGTTTCGTGGCCATCGAAGCGCGCCACGTTGTACGCGGTGAGGTGATAATTCGACGCTTTGCCGAGGTCGTGAATCAGGCCGGAAACTTCGGCGGCGCGCGCGTCGGTAGCCGCGACATCGAGCTTTTCGGCGACCTTTCGGATGAGGATCGAGGTCTGGATCGAGTGACCGCGTAGATCTTTGCGGTTCCCTTCGAGGAGCGACACCATGACGATGGCGAGCTTCAACGGGTCGCCGATGATGTCGTCTTTTTTCGGCGACGCGCGCTCCGGCAACGCGGGAGGTCGCGTCCGCTCCGGCACCTCGTCGACGGGCGTGGGGAGCGCAGGTTCAGGGAGGGGCACGGGGGCCGGCGGTGCCGCACGCGGTGGGGGCGCGGGCCGCGCCGGGGCGAGCGCCGCTGCACCGTTCTTCGGTTCGTCGTTTCGCGAGAGCGCATGATGGAGCGCGAGGCTCTCGTTCTTGAGCATCGAAAACGGAAAGTCGTCGCCGCGATAATGCTTTTCGATCGCGGCTCGGACGGCCGCCGGTCGCGCGACCAGCGCGCGGAGACCGCGGAGTTGCGTTGCGAGCTCGAGCGCCTTCATCGCCTCGACGTCGTCGGGGTCGCTCATCACGACGGTGAGCGCCGACTTTCGCCGATCGAAGAGCACGGGGATCGCGCCGTACTGTTCGGCGATCTGCACGGGTACGAGCGCAAGGGTTCGCTTGTCGATGCTCGCGCTCCCGAGCTTTTGCGTCGAGATGTACTGAACGCGGTACAGGTCCGCGAGGATCTTCAGCACCTGCTCTTCCGCGACGCCGACCTCGACCAAAGCGTCCTCGAAACGAGCGCCGCTGAGCCTGCGTTGGTGCATCGCTTGGTCGAACAGCTCCTGCGCGATGCGCCCCTCCCTGAGCATACGGCGAGCGACCCGATCCGACGGATCGCGGGGCTTCTTCGGGTCCTTCGTCACCGTCCGGTCGTGATGATACTACGAAGCAGAACGCAAACCGGACGACGCGAAGTCCGGTGACCGTTGCGGTCATGCACCTACACGCGCGCACGCGCACACGCGCGGGACGCCAGCGTCGGATTACGTTGGGTGACCCGGCCCTACGGAGGGGCTATCACGCTATCACCGATCCGTGAGCCATGAGCCGGACGGCGATGGGGGCTGGCGGGAGACGCCAGCGACGCTAGAGTTGAGTATTCGATCGTGAGCGAATTCAGAATCCAGTACCGGGGCACGCTGTTTCCCATCCGAAGCGGTGACGTCACCTTGGGGCGCTCGAATTACGCCTCCATCGTCGTCAACAATCCGCTCGCGTCGCGAGAGCACGCCCTCGTGCGCCCGGTCGCGGGGCGGCTCCAGCTCGTCGACCTCGGCGGCAAGAACGGCACCTTCCTGAACGGCAAGCGCGTCGAAGGCTCGGTCTGGCTCGATGCCGGCGACGAAGTGAAGATCGGGACCGAGGTGCTCGAGATCGTCCGCGTCTCGGTCCAGGACCCTTCCGCCCTTCGTGTCCCGACGTACCCGGGGCACCGTGAAGGTCAGCTCGAGGGCGAGACGACGGTCTTTTTCGAGCGCTCGCTCGAGCTGGCCGAGACGCTCCTCGACAGTTGCACGGCCGAGCCGCAACGCCCGTCCATGGGGCGCACGATTCAAGAAGTCTTGCGCGACTTCTTGGCGCAAGTGGCGCCGAACACGCTCCCGCCGGGTGACGTCGCGCGGATCCGTCGCATCACGTCGGCGCTCGCGAGCTGGCGCCTCGGCGCGCCGATCGACGACTGGGTCCACGCGGTGGACGAGCGGCTTCCCGGGTCGCAGTCTGGCTACGACGCGCGGCCCGCGGGTTCACAGTAACCCTCGACGCGGCGCTCGCGATAGTCTCGCCGCATGGCGAACCCTGCGGGCGGCCCTCGCACGAGCCCGGCCGTTTCGGCGATCGATTGGCAAGCGGTCGGTCGCGAAGCGGTCGCGCATCTGCAGGCGCTGATTCGTCTCGATACGACGAATCCGCCGGGTAACGAGCGGATCGCCACGGACTACATCGCCCAGGTCCTCGACCGCGAGGGGGTTCCGTACGACGTCATCGAGAGTGCGCCCTTGCGAGCGAGCCTCGTCGCGCGGGTCCGCGGCAACGGCAAGAAAGCGCCGTTTCTCTTGAACGCGCACACCGACGTCGTGCCCGCCGAACGCGATCGCTGGCGTCACGACCCGTTCTCCGGCGAAGAGCACGAAGGGTGCATCTGGGGCCGCGGCGCGATCGACATGAAGAACATGGCGGCGATGAGCCTGACGATCCTCGTCGTGCTCCGTCGCCTCGGGGTGCGATTGGACCGCGATCTGATCTTCGCGGCGGTCGCCGACGAAGAGGCGGGCTCGCGGCTCGGTTCGCGCTTTCTCGTCGAGGCGCACCCGGAGCTCGTGCGAGCCGAATACGTGCTGAACGAGATCGGCGGCTATTCGTATTACTTCGGCGACTCGGTGTTCTACCCGATCCAGGTCGCCGAAAAAGGGATCTGCTGGTTCGAACTCGTCGCGCAGGGCACCGCGGGCCACGGCTCGATGCCGCGTCCGGACAACGCCGTCGTCCGCATCGGGCGCGCCATCGAAGCGCTCGGACGCGTGCGGCTTCCCCAGCACAACACGCCGGTGGTCGAGTCGTTTTTGCGCCGGCTCGCCGAGCAAGCGTCCTTTCCCCAAAGCAAGGCGATGCCGCTCCTCCTGTCGCCGAAGCTCGCCGGAATTCTCCTCGACGTGCTCGGTCGAACGGACCCCGAGCAAGCGATTCAGATCAACGCCCTGCTCCGCAACACCACGTCGCCCACCGTTCTCTCGGGTGGAACCAAGGTCAACGTGATCCCCTCGACCGCCAGCGTCAAGGTCGATGGTCGAATCATCCCCGGCCAAACGGTGAAGTCGTTTCTCGACGAAATTCAGGCCGTGGTCGGCCACGACGTCAAAGTGAACGTTTCGGAGAGCTGGGAAGGCACCGTGTTCAACGCGGAGACGCCGCTCTTCGACCTTCTTTCGCGCACGCTCGAGCGACACCACCCGGGTTCGATTCCCGTGCCGTTCATGATCCCCGGGTTCACCGATTCGCACGCGTACGCACTGCTGGGCGCGACGTGTTACGGCTTTTCGCCGGTGAAAATGCCCCCCGGAATGAACTACCCGAAGCTCTATCACGGTCACGACGAGCGCATTCCCATCGACGGGTTTCTCTGGGGCCTTCGCGTGCTGTTCGACGTGGTCCACGAATTTTGCGCCGACCACGGCTGAGCGCGCGACGTCGATTGTGACCTTCGGGACGGCGGGCTAGAGAAACGTCCATGTCCCGTCGCACGATTCAGGTCGATGAACGCCTCTACGACTACTTGCTGGAGGTGTCGTTGCGCGAACCGCCGGTGCTCGCGAAACTCCGCGAAGAGACGGCCAAGCACGCCTTCGCCGGCATGCAGATTTCGCCGGAACAGGGGCAATTCATGCGGCTCTTCGTCGAAGTGCTGGGCGTTCGCCGTGCGCTCGAGGTCGGCGTGTTCACCGGCTACAGCTCGACGTCGGTCGCGCTCGCGATGCCGCCCGACGGCAAGCTCGTCGCCTGCGACGTGAGCGACGAGTTCACGCAGATCGCGCGCCGATACTGGAAGGAGGCCGGCGTCGCCGACAAGATCGAGCTCCGGCTCGGCCCGGGCGTCGAGACGTTGAACGCGCTCATCGCGAGCGGCGCATCCGGCACCTTCGACTTCGCCTTCGTCGACGCCGACAAGGAAAACTACGTCCGCTACTACGAGCAATGTCTGAAGCTCGTCCGCGTGGGCGGCGTCATCGCCTTCGACAACGTGCTCTGGGACGGACGCGTCGCCGATCCGAGCGATCTCGCCGAATCGACGATGTCGATCCGCGCGTTGAACGATTGCATCGCTCGCGACGATCGCGTGTTCCCGTCGATGCTCTCCATCGGCGACGGTCTCACGCTCGCGCGCCGCGTGAAGTGAACTAGACGCCGGCGCCGCAGCCCGAGCAGAAGTGCGCGCCGGGCTGCAGACCCGCGCCGCACCCGGAGCAGAACTTCGGCCCTGTTTTCGCGACGACCGCGAGGCCGCAATTCGGACAGAACTTCGCGCCGTCGGCGAGCGAGCTATTGCATTTCTGGCACTGAGAGGACACGCCGAGTCCAGCTTTCGAGAAATCCTGGCCGCCGGTCTGATCGACGGCGCGCGCCTTTTCCGTCGCTTGCTCGACCGCCATCTTCGCTTGCGCGGCGACGAGGTTCTCTTTCAGATCGGGCGCGCAGCCCTCGCACAATCCGCGCTCTTGATTGAAACACACCTCGGGGCAAACCCAGGTCCCACACAACGTGCACTGCCGAAACTTCGGCCGGCATTCCTCGACGGCCTTCTTGAACGCCGAATCCCACGCCGAGCCGCGAAGCGCGTCGTTGATTCGATCGGCGCCGTAGCCCGCGTTCGCGAGCCCTCCGCCGAAAATCGAGCCCGCCGCCTTCATCATCTGCGCGGCGAAACCGAGCGAGTTCGTCTGAAACTCGGAGCGGTGACCGTTCCCACACTTGTCGCAAAAGAACTCGAACTGGAACCCGGTGTCGTTGGAGTGGTCCGAGTAGTTTCGAGTGAAGGTTTGCGTGCTCATGCTCGAGTGCGAAGGGCGCCGATTCGCGCAATTTCATTGCGTCGCGTCAGCCGAGGCTGACAATTTTCGTTGTGTTACCGAAGTCATCGCGCCGCACACGCTCCCGGGGCACACGCAGTGAGGAGGGGGGTCGGCCACGGGAGCGGAGCCCGCGACTTCGGGCTCGGCCTGGGGGGTGGGGGCGGCCTGCGCTGACGTGAGCCTAACCCGGTCTGTCGACACCTACAACGGCCGACGACGCTTCTCCCCCACTCTCGGGACGGGGGCTCCGTCGGTGGCCGTCAGCCGGCGGGGAATAGCGCCCCGAGGTGCGCGGTTTTCGTGCGATTTGTCCGAGACAATCGAGTCCCGGCGTCGCTCGCTCGGGCGCCGGCGCACTGATATCGTGCGCCCTCGTCATCGATGCTGCACCAGGCCAAAAATGAGGGAAAGTAGCGCATGTCGCAAACGGTAGAAGGCGGGCTCGGCACACAGAACATCGCCTTTCTCGAGGACCTCTACGAGGCGTACGTCAAGGATCCGGACTCGGTACCCGCTGACTTCCGCGGCTACTTCGCCTCCCTGGGCCAGCCGGCGAGCGGAACGAAGGTCGGTCCTTCGTTCGAAGCGCGAAGCCTCTTCAATCCTCCGTCCCCCGCCGTGAACGGCGGGGTGAACGGTCACGTCAATGGGACGGTGAACGGCGCGACGAACGGCGCGACCCTCATGGCTCGCCCCGACGTAGTCCCGCTCGAGAGCGCGCCACCGTCGTCGGGCAGTGGCCCCACCATGAGCCTCGCCGAGCAGAGCCTCACCAACGGGCAGCTTCGCATGGCTCCGGTGGGCTCGCTCCGTCCGCTCTCCGACGCGGACTCGCTCGACATCGCGATCCGTCAGGACCGCGTCGATCAGCTGGTTCGTTCGTACCGAACTCGCGGTCACATGATCGCGAAGATCGATCCGCTCGGGATGCCGCGCCCCGCGACGGCGGAGCTCGAACCGCGTCACTACCACCTCACCGACGCGGACATGGATCGCCGGTTTTCGAGCCGGACGATCTACGGCACCGAGACGCTCACGCTCCGCGAAATTCTCGATCGCCTGCGCAACACGTACTGCCGTTCGATCGGCGTCGAGTTCATGCACATGCACGAAATCGAGCCGCGAAACTGGCTCCAGGAGCGGATGGAGGGCACCGAGAACCGCCTCGAGATCTCGGTCGCCGACCAGCGCCGCATCCTGACGCTCCTCACCGACTCGGTCATTCTCGAAGAGTTCATCCAGAAAAAATACCTCGGCGCGAAGAGCTTCTCGCTCGAAGGCTCCGAGAGTTTGATTCCGCTGCTCGCGCTCACGATCGAGCGCAGCGCCGAGCACGGCGTGGACGAGATCACGCTCGGCATGGCGCATCGGGGACGTTTGAACGTGCTCGCGAACATCATGGGCAAGAGCCCGCGCGAAATCTTTCGCGAGTTCGAGGACCTCGACCCGCAGCTTTACCGCGGCCGCGGCGACGTGAAGTACCACCTCGGCTACAGCTCCGATTTCACGACGGCGACCGGGAAGAAGGTGCACCTTTCGCTCTGCTTCAACCCGAGCCACCTCGAATTCGTCAATCCGGTGGTGGTCGGACGCGTGCGCGCGAAGCAAGACCGCGTGGGCGACACGGAGCGTACGCGAAAGCTCGGCCTCGTCATTCACGGCGACGCCGCGATGGCCGGCGAGGGCATCGTTCCGGAGACGCTGAACTTGAGCCAGCTCCGCGCCTACAACACCGGCGGCACGATCCACGTCGTCGTGAACAACCAGATCGGGTTCACCACGCCACCGTGGCAATCGCGCTCGGCGACGTACGCGACGGATGTCGCGAAAATGCTGCAAATTCCCATCTTCCACGTCAACGGCGAAGATCCGGAGGCCGTCGCGCAGGTGGTCCGTCTGGCGACCGATTTTCGCGCCACGTTCAAGCGCGACGTCGTCATCGACATGTACGGCTATCGTCGACACGGCCACAACGAGGGCGACGAGCCGTCGTTCACGCAACCGGTGCTCTATCGCGCGATCATGAAGCGAGTCAGCGTTCGCGACGGCTATCTCGAGCATCTGAACAAGCTCGGCGGCGTGTCCAAGGAAGAGGCTGATCAGATCGCCGTCGAACGGCGCGCGCACCTCGAGCAAGAGCTCACCGTCGCGCGACGTAAGGATTACAAGCGGACCGAGGATTGGCTCGGCGGCTATTGGCAGGGTTTCATCGGCGGTCCCGAGTCGGGCGCCGACGAGGCCGACACCACGGTCGATCAAGCGCACCTCGCGTCGCTCATGACGAAACTCACCGAGACGCCGCCGGGGTTCACGCCGCACCCGAAGATCGTCCGCATCCTCGAGCAGCGTCGTGAAATGGCGAGCGGTCAGAAGCCGCTCGACTGGGGCACGGCCGAGCTCGCCGCGTTCGCGTCGCTGGTGACGTCCGGCGTCCGCGTGCGCATGACGGGGCAGGACACCGGCCGCGGTACGTTCAGCCAGCGCCACGGCGTGCTCTACGACTACGAGGATGGTCGGACGTACACGCCGCTCGCTCACCTCGCGCAAAATCAGGCGCCGATCGAGCTCTACAACAGCCCGCTCAGCGAGGCCGGCGTGCTCGGGTTCGAATGGGGCTACAGCCTCGATTTTCCGGAAGGGCTCATCGTCTGGGAAGCGCAGTTCGGCGATTTCGTGAACGTGGCGCAGGTCATCGTCGACCAGTTCATCATGAGCGCGGAAGACAAGTGGAAGCGGCTCTCCGGGCTCGTGCTGCTCTTGCCCCACGGGTTCGAGGGGATGGGCCCCGAGCACTCGAGCGCGCGCATCGAGCGCTGGCTCACGCTTGCCGCCGAAGACAACGCGCAGGTCGTCCAGCCGACGACGCCCGCGCAGCATTTTCACGTGCTCCGGCGCCAAGCGCTCCGCCGATGGCGAAAGCCGCTCATCGTGCTCACTCCGAAGTCGCTGCTCCGTCACCCTCTGGCGACCAGTTCGATCGAACGATGCGCGAACGACCGCTTCCATCGCGTCTTGCCCGACGAGCTCACGACGCGGACCAAGAAAGTCGGCCGCGTCATTCTCTGCAGCGGCAAGGTCTATTACGACCTCGTGAAACATCGGCAGGACACCGGTCGCGACGACGTGGCCATCATCCGGGTCGAGCAGCTCTATCCGTTGCCGAAAAAGTCGCTTCTCGCCGCGCTCGAGTCGTATCCCGACGGCGTGTCCCTCGTGTGGACTCAGGAAGAGCCGGAGAACATGGGCGCGTGGCCCTATCTTCGTGTCCGACTCGGCGAACGCGTGTTCGGTCGGTGGCCGCTCAGCGTCGTGTCGCGTGAAGAGTCGGCGAGTCCGGCCACGGGTTCCGCGTCGAGTCATCGCATGGAGCAACAGGAACTCATCCAAAAGGCGTTCGGCGTGGCCTACGAGCCCGTCTGATTTCGAGCCTTTCCGTCGCCGCCTGACCATGCTCAATTCGGGGGCCCGAAGGGAGTCTCATGGCCGTCGAATTGCGTGTTCCGGAAGTAGGCGAGTCGATCACCGAGGTCGAGATCGGTGATTGGTTGAAGGCCGAAGGGGATCGCGTTTCGCGCGAAGAGGCCGTGGTCATGATCGAGACGGACAAGGTCACCGTCGAGCTCCCGGCCCCCGTGACCGGCGTCATCACGAAGATCGTCGTCCCGAAAGGGCAAAGCGCGACCGTCGGACAGGTCATCGGCTACATGGAGGAGGCGGCGGCCGCCTCGGTGCGTCCGTCCGTCCCGGCGCCCGCGCCGACCGCTGCCCCGGCGCCCGCGCCAACCGCTGCCCCGGCGCCCGCGGCGCCTCCGCCCGCGCCGGCCATCCAACGTTCGACGCCCCTACCCGCCCCGGCGCCCGCGCCGGCACCCGCGGTTTCGACGATCGCGTCGGCGTCGAGCGGCGGGGAGCGGGTGATGCCTGCGGCGCGTCGAGCGCTCGCCGATGCCGGGCTCGCCGTCGCCGACGTTCAGGCGACGGGTCCCGGCGAGCGCGTGCTCAAAGAAGACGTCGCGCGCGCCGTTCGATCCGAAGCGAAGGCGCCGCCCGGGCCCGCACCGACGCCAGGATCGGGCGGCTACCGGGAAGAAGAGATCGTCGCGATGACGCCGGTGCGGCGCCGCATCGCCGAGCGCCTCCTCCAGGCGCAGTCGCAAGCCGCGATGCTCACGACGTTCAACGAGTGCGACATGAGCGCGGTGATGGCCCTCCGTAAGGACTATCAGCAGGCCTTCCTCGACAAGTACAAGATCAAGCTCGGATTCATGTCCTTCTTCGTGAAGGCATCGATCGACGCGCTGAAGCTCGTGCCGAACGTGAACGCCGAAGTTCGCGGCACCGACATCGTCTACAAGAACTACTACGACGTCGGCGTCGCGGTCGGCGGCGGCAAAGGGCTCGTCGTGCCGATCATCCGGGACGCCGAGCGCCTGAGCTTCGCCGAGGTCGAACAGCGCATCGCCGACTACGGCGAGCGCGCGAAGAAGAACGTGCTTAAACTGGACGAGCTCCAGGGCGGCACCTTCACCATTTCGAACGGTGGCATCTACGGTTCGATGATGTCGACGCCGATCCTGAACCCACCCCAGAGCGGGATCCTCGGGCTGCACGCCATCAACGAGCGCCCGGTGGTTCGCGACGGACAGATCGTCATCCGTCCCATGATGTACCTCGCGCTGACCTACGATCATCGGCTCGTCGACGGCCGCGAAGCCGTCACGTTCCTGAAGCGAATCAAGGAAGCCATCGAGGCGCCCGCTCGCTTGCTCATCGAGGTCTGAAGAAAATATGAGCACTCGTCACGATCTCGTCGTCATCGGCGGGGGCCCTGGCGGCTACTTCGCCGCGATCCGCGGCGCGCAGCTCGGGCTGAACACGGCCTGCATCGACGTCGAGCACGAGCTCGGGGGCACCTGCGTTCGCATCGGTTGCATCCCGAGCAAGGTCTTGCTCGAGGCGAGCGAGCGTTATCACGAAGCAAAGACCGGACTCTCCGCCTTCGGTGTGAACGTCTCGGGCGTCGAGCTCGATTTGCCGAAGATGCTCAGCCGAAAAGAGTCGATCGTCCGGCAGCTCACCGGCGGCGTCGCGTTCTTGCTCAAGAAAAACAAGATCACGCGCTACGAAGGCCGCGGCCGCTTTGCCGGGCCCGGCAAGGTCGTCGTGGACGGCCCGGACGGCACGTCGACCGAGCTCGAAGCGAAACACATCGTCATCGCGACGGGCAGCAACGTCGCGCCGCTCAAGGGCGTCGAGGTCGACGGCCATTGCGTCGGGACGAGCACCGAAGCCTTGTCGTACAAGGAAGTGCCGGGTCACCTCGTCGTCATCGGCGCGGGGTACATCGGGCTCGAGCTCGGGAGCGTGTGGAACCGCCTCGGGGCCAAGGTGACCATCCTCGAGTACCTCGACCGCATCTTGCCCGGGATGGACAGCGAGCTCGCCGCCGAGGGAAAGAAAATTTTCGAGAAGCAGGGGCTCACGTTTCGTCTCGGCACCCGCGTGACCGGCGCGCGCGCGAATGGCAACGGCGCGACGGTGACCATCGACGGCGCGGACGCCATCGACTGCGACAAGGTGCTCTCGTGCACGGGGCGCGTCGCCAACACCGACGGCCTCGGGCTCGACGCGATCGGCCTCCAGAAAGACGAGCGCGGTCGCGTCCCCGTCGACGAACATTTCCGCACCAAGGTCCCGGGCGTCTACGCCATCGGCGACGTCATCGCCGGACCGATGCTCGCGCACAAGGCCGAGGACGAAGGCATCGCGTGCGTCGAGCACATCGTGACCGGATACGGACACGTGAACTACGACGCGATCCCCGGCATCGTGTACACGCAGCCGGAAATCGCGACGGTCGGCAAGAGCGAGGACGAGCTCAAGAAAGCCGGCCGCGCCTATAAAAAAGGCATGTTCCCCTTCCAGGCCAACGGGCGCGCCAAAGCGCTCGGTGCGGCCGAGGGCCGCGTCAAGGTGCTCGCCGACGCAACGACGGATCGCGTGCTCGGCGTGCACATCATCGGGCCGCGCGCGGGCGACATCATCGCCGAGGCCGGCGCCGCCATCGAGTTCGGCGCGAGCGCCGAGGACATCGGCCGCACGTGTCACGCGCACCCGACGCTCTCCGAGGCGCTCCGCGAGGCCGCGCTCGCCGTCGAGGGACGCGCGATCGAGATCTGAGCGGCGTGTATTTTGGGGGCACCCGGCGCGTCCCGCGACGTCGCAGGTGCGGACTGTGCGCAGAAGCCGCGCGCTGGCGTCTCTCCGCCGGCCGTCGCAGACTTACGTCGCCTTCGCGCCCGGCGCGTCGCTCGCGCCGCGTGAACCGGCGAGCGCGGCGAACGCCGCGCGCCACCCGGTCGTCCTTCGTTCGACCAGGTCATGCAGCCATTCGCGAAACGCGCCGGCGCGGCTCGCGGCATCTGGTCGCGCCGCAACGACGCGCGCGATCAGCGACTCGGTCGTCCGAGCGGGGGCCGAGTCGAGGACGCCGGACAGCGCCGCGTCCGAGGTGAGCTCGGAGATCGCGCCGAGCATCTCCTCCGGGAATCGATTCCAGAGCGTCGCGAGATCGTCCTTGTCGAGCGTGCCGCGCCGCATTTCGCCGAGCGCGACCGACGGCGGCGCGACGCGCCAGGCTTCCGCGACGCCGCGGAGGGCGGCGGGCTTCGCGTCGACGAGCGAGCGCCACTGCTCCTCGTCGAGCGCCGCGAACGGGAGGGTCCGCACCTCGACGAGCCCCGACGCGAGGGCTTCGAGAGCGGCGAGCGGCGCGTGACGGTAGAGTCGCTGCGCGCCCGCGCGCGACGGCGAGAACAACGTCTTTTCCCCGACGGGTGAGGGCGCGGCGGCCCACGATAGCCAGAGCGCGGACGCGAGCGGCGCTTGCCCGAATCCGCGGTCGCTGCCGAGATGAAAGAGGCGGTCCACGGCGACGTCGGGGACGTCCATGCGGCAGAGCTTGCGGAACGTCTTTTCGTTCGTCTCCAGCGCCTCGAGCAACTTTGCCGGCCATTCGACGAGCCGCGACTCGAAAGGGCGCCCCATCAATCGAACGAGCCGCTCGGCGATGTCGAACGCCTCGTAGCCCCACGTGGAATCCGACTCGGAGAGACGCGCGACGACGGCGCCAATCGAGTCGAGCACCTTGCCGAGCAGATCCGGATCGGGCTCGCCGTTCCAGGGACGAAGGAGCGGGTGCGGCGCGCCCGCGCCCTCGGGAAGCGACTCGGAAATCGCGAGTGCGGCGAGCCGGAACGTGCCGACGTCGAAGAGCGGGTCCTTCGTCGCGGCCGCGCCGTGACGGAGGAGCGGGTGCGGGCCGTCGCGCCGCTCGACGACTTGCGCGATGACCGAGTCCCAGAGGGAGCGAAGGGTGTCCGCCGGAACCTCGACGTCGAGAAGGAGCGCGATCCCCGCGGCGCGGAACGAAAAATCGATCGCGGCGGCAGCGCCAGGCGATCCTTCGGCGGACGCGTCCACGGCTTCTTCGAGCGGATCGAAGTCTCCGTCGAGCACGCGCGCGAGGAGCAGCCGCCCGATCGACGGCGCGGACTCGGGAGACAGCAGCGCCTCGCCCCATGCGACCGCGCCGCCTTCGACGAGCGACTGCCGGGCGCGGACCAGCATGCGATCGGCGACCCATCGCGGCCCCGCGGTGAAGGCGTCGCGATCGCCGTGCCGGAGCAGGAACCCGGCGCGCTCGAACGAACGCACGACGCCGTAAGCGCCACCCTCGACTCTTGCCGAAGGCTCGCGATACTCCGGCGGCACGAGCCGCACCCAGTCGTCGAACGAGCGCGGCCCGTCCCAAGGGTCGTTCGGGTCGACGAGCGCGCGCTCGACGAGCCCCGCGAACGCAGCGCCCGCGCGCTCGCGGAGCCACGCGCTGTCCGCGTCGTCGTCCGCGGCCTTCGTCGCTTCTTCGACGATGAAGCGCTCTGCGGCGAGATCGATGCCGAGTCGCTCGAGCTCCGCGACGCCGAACCGATCCACGGCGCCGAGGAGCCCGAGCGCTGCGCCGAGCGTGTCGACGGCTCCGTCGTCGATGGCTTTCCGCAGCCACGATGCCGCCGAGCGCCGCTCGAAGTTGCCGTCGAGCGGGAGGCGCAGCGCGACCCAATCGACCACGGCGTCGATCGAGTCGACGAGCGGCGGGGAGCGCACGAGGGTCCATCCTCGTGCGTCCCGTGGAGGCTCCGGCGCGGCGACACAGATCGCGCCGCGCGGCGGCGGGAGCAGCGCTTCACCGCGTGCCGAGGTCAACTCGACGAACACCGCGCCGCCGTCCGGCAAACTCGGCTGCGCTTCGGCGCCGTCCGCAGCCGACACGAATGCGGCGAGTCCACGCGCTCGAAGCCATGCGCCGGCAAGTGAGCGTCCGGAACCCGACGGCGCGACCCACCAGGTTCGCCCCCAAGCGAACGGCTCCGAAACTTCGCGGGGGAGGCCCGGCGGAAGCGGCTCTTTGCGGCTATCGAAGGGCGCGGCGTAAGGAAGATCGCGCCAACGGAGCCGGTGCCGATCGTCGTCGGCGCTGCGGACCGAGCCCTTGACGACCGTTTCTATATGGATGCGACTGGTCCCGAGGAGTCGCGCGAGAGCCAGCTGTACCTCGGGACGGTCCGCGAGCCACTCGAGCTCGACGCCGCGGTCGAGCTTGCTGAGGAGCGCCGCGAGCGACCGGGGTTGGGGCTTGGCTTTCGCGGGCCATTCGGGCGAGGTGAGGAGGCCGCGCGCCAACTCGCCGAAACTCTTGAAGGACGATGGGCTGCCCTGCATCAGCAGACGCAACCAGCCGGCGTCGGCAGTGCCCTCTGCCTGCATCAAGATGAATTATGCGCGCCCTATCGACGGCCGGGCAAGCGGGCTACCGAGATCGACGCGGCGGAACTTCTTCGTTCGGGAAGAGTGAGAGCTGCATCGGCTCCGGCGTTCGAACGGAAGGCGCGGCTTCCTCTTGCTGCGGGCGGAGCGCCGCGCGCCCTTGCTTTCCGCAGAGCGACGGCGCGTGGCGGAGGAGCGAGCGAAACGTATCGCGGGACGTATCGAGGGCCGGCATGTCGAGAGCTTCGGCCCAGTCGTTCTCGTCGTCCTCGAGCTCCCAGCGGTCGGACGTTTGCCGTCCGAGCAACGAACCCGCTGTGGTGAGCGCGACGTCCCACGCTTCGTCCTCGCAGCCCGCCCTAGCGGCGAGGTCGGCAAGTAGGTTGAATATGAGACCTTTCATCGCGTGCTCCAGGTATAGAAACGGCAGATTCGGGAGAACCGATAGGCGGTTTCTCGACGGTCCGCCGTCGGTCGCCAGACGAAAGGACCATGCCGGATAACCGAGCCGGGGAGATGCGCCGGGACGCGCGCGGGCGGGCGAGTCAGGGGCGGCGGTGGATGACCGCGGCCGCAATCGCCTGGGGATTGCTGGGGTTAGCGGGATGCCGGGGACTCAATGCCCTGCGGCAGCGCTGCCTGGCCGGCGAAGTTTCGGCCTGCGAAAGCGCATGCAGCAAGGGTGTAGCTGGCGAGGGCGGGTGCCGCCACGCCGGGAACCTGCATCGCGAGAAGGCGAACTTGGACTTCGGCAGCGCCGATGCGCTGTCGGCCGCGGGCTTCTTCGACAAGGGATGCAAGGGCGGCGACGGAGACAGCTGCCTCTTCGCCGCGCAAATGGTCGAGGCCCCGTACGATCTCGACCCGACCGGCGCGCCGGACTCCGCGCCGAAGACGATCGAAGACGCCGAGCTCGCGCGTCGAGAGAAGCTACTCACCTCGTCGTGTCGCGAGGGTTCGGCGCAAGGCTGTAAGCGGCTCGGCGACGTGCTCATCGGCAAGGATACCGAGCGCGCGACTCGCGCCTACGTCGCGGCGTGCCAGTCGAGCGCGGCAGCCGTTGCCTGCGCCGCGGCACGACGTCGCGAGACGCACCTCGCCGAGCACTACCGCAGCGGTTGCACCCGAAGCGTCGCAGACGATTGCACGAGCCTCGGCGATTTTCTGCGCACGGTCGATCTGCCGCGCGCGATGCGCCTCTTCGTCGCCGAATGCGAGCTGCGCGGCGTGGCCGACGTCGCCGGCGGCGTCGGGGGTTTCGTCCGCGCGCGCGCGGCGAGCGTGCGAGGGGTTCCCTTGCTGCAAGACGGCGGCGCGCCGGTGAACGTCGCTCTGCCGACTCCGAGCGATCGGGCGGTACACGTCGTGGTCGGCCCTCCGAGCGTCAAAGGGCAACTCGCCCTCGTCGAGGTGACGCGAGCGCTCGCCGAGCATGCCGCGGATTTTCAGGCCTGCGCTTCGAGAGCGACGCCGAATGCGCCAGCGCAAGACGTGAAGGACGCGACCGTCTTTCATCTCGTCGTGGATCTCACCGGCGACGTCTGGAAGGCGACTCCCGACGACTCGAACGTCGGTGCCGACGCGCTCTCGTGCTTCGACACGACGTTCGAACGGCTTCGTTTCACCGAGCTCTCCGCCGTCGCGCTCCTGACCGTCCCCGTGACGCTCGAGCGTGCTCCAGAGAACCCAACCCAGAAGCCGTAGTCTCAGGGTTTCACGAGACGTTTCGTCGGGCCGAAATCGGCGCTCGCGACGCGCGCGAACGAGCGCCGCTTCGCGGGATCGATTCGGGCCGCTCCGGACGATCGAGCGATTGAATCGCCTCCCACGCGAGACGCTCGAGCTTCGTCGCTCGCTTGCCCTCCGCGCCGAGATAGCCGTCGACGGCGAGCGCGGAAAGGCCGTGCAAGAGCGCCCACGCGCGGACGACCGTCTGCTTCGACGGCGTGCGCTTTGGTTCGTCCGCGAGCGCGCGAGACAGCGCCTGGCGCACGAGCCGATGGACGCGCTCGGACGCTTCGAACAGCTCGGGATGCCGACTCCGCCCTCGCGACAGTGAGCCGAACATGATGCGAAACCGAGACGGATACTTCGCCGCGAAGAGCACGTAGGCGACGCCCATCGCTTGCGCCTTCTCGCGACCGCTTCCCGAGTGATCGTCCGCGGCGCTGGTCATCTCTTCGCCGAGGAGGCCGAAGCTCTCCTCCGCGACGGCTGCCAAGAGCGCCTCGCGATCGGTGAAGTGATGATAGGGCGCACCGTCGGACACGCCGGCAAGCTTTGCCGCCGCGCGCAGCGTAAATCCGTCGAGCCCGTGCTCGGCGACCAATCGCAATGTCGCCTCGACGAGCGCCCGACGAAGATCGCCGTGGTGATACTCGGCCCCCTTACGTTTCAAGCCGCGTCTTATTGCCACGGGAGCGTCGCTTTGCCAACGCCCTCACGGTTTCTCCTTTCTACTTCGCAACATGGACGCGACGTGTGCGGTGGTGGCGGAAAGTGCAGTCCCCAGGGCGTCGAGAACCGCCACTGTGCGTCCGAGTGGGTCCGTCGGCACCTGGACGTGCGTGAAATGTGCAGGATAAATGCCTGCGGTGAGTTCGGCGTTGGCGCGCTTCTCGTGTTCTTCCTCGGCTTTTCGCCGTCGCTCGAGCTCGAGCCCGCCGCGCTCGACGAACTCGAGCACGCGAGGGAGCTCACCGCGATCGAACCAGACGCCGTGAACCGCGCAGACGTCGACGATGATGCCGCTCTGGCCTCCGAAATTTCGACGCAGCATCAGATTTTTGCAAACTGGACACGCAACGTAGACGACAGGTTGGTCGAGAGGGTTCTGTCGAACGATGCGTCGCGGGGCTCGAGTTCCGTAAGCCTCCCGGCGCGCGAGCAACTCGTGAAGCAACCCGTGGTCGACCAGCTGTCCTCCGCATTGTCCGCAATCGTGAAGCGTCCCCGAACCTCCTCGGAAGGCGAGGAAGGGCAGGCCGCAGTGCGAGCAACGAAGGCTCTCGGTCTCGCCCACCGGCTCCAGCCCGAGCGGCGCCCCGCAGGCGACGCAGAGCGCGTGGTCGGGGTGGTTTCGGTGAAAGCAGGCGCCGCAGCGGACTCGGGCGAGCTCCTCGCCGCAGCGGCTACAAGCGAGCGCGTCGTCACTCACTCGCTCGCCGCAATGAGGACAAAAGGCCGCGGGCCCTCCCTCGCCGTGCCCCGAGCTGGTTCGATACGGGTCGACCACCGGACCCCGACCAGACCATTTATCGATGATCGGGGCAAACCAGAGGGCGCGTTCTCGGGGGAAGGCAATCGATGCGGGCGGTTTAGCTGGGGTTTTCTTCCGAGAGCGCCTGTGAGAAAACCCTACCCCGTGGCGTAGACGATGACTGAACACGATCGCCAGGACGGCGCGCCTCCTCCTCCGCACGTCGATGCGGATCCTACCGATTCCGAAGTCGTCGTTCTTCCGGAACACGCGAGCGCCTATTTTTCGCCGCGCTCACCACCGGCCGCCCTCTCGCACGACACGATCGAAACGGAGGCGGTGCGTCTCGCGCCGAACATCGATCCGGATCAGGCCGATACGCGCCCGATTCGCGTCGAAAGCGTCCCTCCGTCGCCGTGGCACGTTCCGCGGGTAGACGTCGATTCGCCGACCGTGCTCATTCCCGCGGTCCGCGCGCGACGACAGTTTCGGACGATGGGTGGCGTCGCCGCGATCTGGCTCGTCGTGTTGGTGCTCGCCGCCGTGCGGTGGCTGCAGAGCGACCGGAGCGACCCCGTCCTTTCATCCGCGTCGGCGGCGAGCCCGACGACGGCGCGAACCGTTCCGGTAGCAACGCCGGAACCGGTGCCCGTCGCGGCGCCTACGGCCGCGTCGGCGCCGAGCGCCGCCGCCGCTCCTGTCCCCGCCGCGCCAGCGACTTCACTCTCGATGACCGACGACCCGGCTGCATCGGCGACCGCGTCCACGCGAACCTCGGGTACACATCGTTCCGTCTCGTCTCGGCCGCGCGTCGCGCCGCGCGCATCCGAAGCATGGCTCGACCCGGGGCCCCCCAAAGCCTGGCTCAAATGAAGCGAATTTTCTGCGCCATTCCCGCCGTCGTCGCCATTCTGGTTTCCGATCCCGCCCGAGCCGATGCTCCCACGCGCGCGGCAGAAAATGCCGAACACGCCGACAAGCTGTTCGTCGAGGGAACGAACGCCTTCGAGCAACGGCAATATGCCGAGGCGTATCGCTCGCTCCGCGCCGCGTGGGATCTCGCGCCGAGCTATCGCACCGCGGCGGAGCTTGGGCAGGTCGAGCTCCAGATCGCGGCCTATCGCGACGCCGCGACACACCTCGCCTATTGCCTCCGGCACTTGCCGGCCGACGTCGAGCCGACGGCGCGCGAGCACATCGAGCAAGGGCTCGCCGAGGCGCGCGAGCACACGGCGGCGCTTCGCATCCGCGTGACGGTAGAGGATGCGGACGTCACGGTAGATGGTGCCAGCGTCGGACGTTCGCCGCTCGAAGGTGTCGTTTTCGTCGAACCGGGAGCACATGAGCTCGCGGCCACCCGATTGGGTTACGTGGAAACATCACAGACGGTCCAAGCCCCCGTGCGCGCGGCGCTCGACGTCACGTTGAATCTGGTGCCGAGCTCGCCCTCGTCCCCGATTTCGGCTCTGCCGCTCGCGCCGACCGCGCCGCCGGCGGCGCCCCCCGAAAGCACGTCGCCCGAAGACACATCGGCGCACGCGTCGAGTGGACTTCCCCCGGCGACGTGGGCGCTCATCATCGGCGGCTCGCTCACCGCGGTCGCGCTCGGAACGGCGATCGGGTTCGAAGTCAAAGGTTCCTCGGACAACAGCGACTTACAAAAGCTCGCCTCGCAGCTCGGCGCGTCCAACAGCTCCTGCGCGTCGGCGGCTCAGCCGTCGAACGGGTCCGCGTCCCTTTGTTCGCAGCTCGTCGACAAGCGCAACGCTCGCAACAGCGCGAACGAAATCGCGACGGGAATGGGCATCACGACCGGCGTGCTCGCGGCGGCCACTGCGATCACCGCTTTCGTGCTCTGGCCCCACAAGAGTGCAGCCGGTAAAGACACCGCGCTTCGCATCGACGCGGGGGGCAACTCCACCGGCGGCAGCGTATGGCTCCGTGGGCTGTTCTGAGTCCGAATGGGGAGGGGGGTTTGAGAGCTTGCATCAGGGGGACATGTCGAATGAAGGCGTGGCTCTCGACGTGCGCCGCGATGGCGCTCGCGTCGATCGCCGCAGCCGCGAGCGGCGCCGAGCCGACCCCTGCCGACATCGCTCACGCGAAAAAGCTGTTTTCGGACGCGACCGAGCTGCGTGAAGAGGGCAAGTACGCCGAGTCCGACGCGAAACTCCGCGAAGCCATCGCCATCAAGGACACGCCTGGTCTCCGGTTTCATCTCGCGGTGTGCGAGGAAAAACTCGGTCATTTGATCGAGGCGGAGTCCGAGTACGACCACGCTCAGGCGCTCATCGATCAAGGCGTGAAGGCCGCGGACGTGGCCGAGCTCATCGGTCCAGCGCGCTCCGCGCTCGCCGAACGGATCCCGACGTTGCTCGTGCGGGTTCCCGCGGGCGTGCACGCCGCCACCGTCACGATCGACGCCCAGCCCATCGCGCCTGCGACGATCGAGCATCCGATCAAGCTCGACCCAGGGACGCACGCACTCGTCATAAGCGCCGCGAATTTTCGCGACTTCGATCTCGAAGTGACGCTCGTCGAAGGCGACGATCGCGTCGTGGACGCCGTGCTGCTTCCGATGTCGTCGTCGTCGAACGACCGCGCCGCCACGTCGCCGCTTTCATCGTCGTCGTCTTCCGGCGCAGCCGTCGTCGAAACGTCCGATGCGGCTCCCGCGAAGAAGCCGTCGTGGTTCGGCGCGCGCGAAGCGGTGTTGCTCGGCGAGGGCGTCTTCGCCGTCGCGGGTGTGGTCGTTGGAACGGTCGCCGTCGTGAATTACTCGAGAGCGGATCGAGATCGGGTCGATGCTCTTTCGCGCGCGGGCGGGTCGTGCTCCACACCGCACCCGACGGATTCGGTGGTCGCCGCCTGCAACGACGTCTTTGCCGACGCCAACGCGCGACAGCGCGGCGCTCAAGTCGCTCTCGGCGGATTCATCGGTGCGGGCGTCGGAGCCGCCGCGTTCGTCACCACGTGGCTACTCTGGCCGAAGCGGCACGCCGCCGAGACCGCGAACGTTCGCGTCGTTCCAGGTCTGTTTGGCGGCTCAATCATCGGCGATTTTTGACCGTTGCGGGATAGACACCCGAACGTCGCGTTGCGTGCGCGGCGTCATGGGGCTCTTTGCAACGCATCGCCATCGCGCGAACGAGTCGACGTCAGAAGAAGTCTCATCGACTCGGATCCGAAACGTCTTGCGCCGTAGCGCGTAGTCATTACTCGGGCTCGGCGTCGCCCGACTACTGTGAAAAATGCGTGGATTCGAGCTTTGGAGCCCACGCGAAAGTTGACTCCCGAGTCGTCATCGGAGACCGTCCGCCCATCCTTTTTCGAACGAGAGGCAACTCGGAGTGGCAGCAAAGAAAACGTCGGACGAAGGCAACGCGAGCGATTTCATTCGGGCACAAGCGTCGACCATGACGGCCCCGGAGGTCGTGGAAGCCGGCAAAAAAGCGGGATTCGAATTCTCCGCGAGCCTCGTCTACGCCGTTCGCGGTCGCATGAAGAAACCGGCGGCCAGCGCTCCCTCGAAGCGTGAACCGAAGTCGCGCCGCGCTGCGAGCACGTCCGGAGGCACGCGCCTCGACAGTCAGATCCAGGGCCTCGTCAACGGCTTCGTCCGCGAAATGTCCGAGCTCGTCCGTCGCGCCGCCCTCGACGCAGTCCGACAAGCGCTCGGCGAACGCCGATAGCCAGCGCGCTATCTCATAAACCTACTGCGCCCCCCGCTGCGTCGGTCGGCCTCCTCGAAGTACCAGCGTACGCCTGCGTCGGCCTTCCTAGCAGCGTGGTGCTCGCTACGGTTTCTGAGATAGCGCGCCGTCGCACAAACCTACTGCGCCCCCCGTTGCGTCACTTCGTCGTGGCGAGAGTTTTCGACTTGCGAGTGGCGTGGACGTCGGCTTTGACGCTGAAGGTCTCGCCGCAGCCGCACGTCGACGCTTCGAGGGGGTTTTTGAACTTGAGCCCCTGGAACATCAAGGTGTTCTCGTAGACGATCGTGCTCCCGTCGATGTAGTCGATGCTGCGATCGTCGACGAACACCTTGGTGCCGTCGAACTCGTACACGATGTCGCGCGCGCGCGGCGGGTCGTCGGTGTAATCGAGCACGTAGACGAGGCCGTTGCAGCCGCCGCCGCGAACCCCCACGCGGAGCGCCGCGTTCGGCCGGCCCTCCTTCTCGAGGCGCCCGCGGACGAACCGGGCCGCTTCGGGGCTCAGCACGATGCGCGGCGCGGGCGCTTCACGAGACGCGGAGTCGACGGGGAGATTCTCGGTGCTCATCGGTGTTCTTCGTTCAATTTGGATCGCCGGGGCGATCTGACAAGCGTCTTAGACGAGGCCGAGCTCGAGTCTCGCCTCGAACGAGAGCCGTTCGCGGGTCCAGGGTGGATCCCAGACCAGCTCGGTCTTGGCGCGTCGCACGCCCATGGTTTCACGGACCCGGTCGTGAACCTCTTGCACGAGCGAACCGGCAACCGGGCACCCGGGCGCGGTGAGCGTCATGCGCACGTGCACGTCGCCCGCGGGCGACACGTCGAGGTCGTACACGAGCCCGAGATCGTAGATATTCAGCGGAATTTCGGGGTCGTAGACCGTCTTCAACCCCTGGACGACGCGGTCGCGAAGGGCGGCCGTGTTGGTGGGCCCTTCGGTTGGCGAAAAGCCGTCGTTCTCGAGGATGAACGCGTCCGTCTTCTCGGCCTCGACGTTGAGCACGCCGAGCCGTCGCTTTTTCAGTTTCTCGTAGTCTTCGTCGCGCTCGGTATTGCCGTCGGTCATGGTCATTCCGTCGTGACGGCTTCCGGCTTGTGGTCGAGGGCGGCCTCGAGCGTATGCCAGGCGAGCGTCGCGCATTTCACGCGCATCGGGAACTCGGACAGGCCGGCGAAGGCCGCGAGCTTGCCGAGCTCCTCCAGATCCGGCGGGACCTTGCCGGTCACGACGTCGTGAAAGGTGTGGAAGATCGCGTCCACTTCGCCGCGCGATTTCCCCTTCACGACCTCGGTCATGGTCGAAGCGGCCGCGGTACAGATCGCGCACCCCGAGCCCTGAAAGCCCACGTCTTCGACGACGCCGTCATGGAGCACCGCCTTCACGATGACGTGGTCTCCGCAGAGCGGATTCTTTCCCTCGGCGGATTGGTTCGCGCCGTCCGGAAATCGAAAATTTCGCGGGCGGCGCCCGTGATCGAGGATCAGTTCTTGGTAAAGCTCTCTGACATCCATCAGCGGAAGAGTTCCTTGGCGGCGTGAAGCGCATCGATCAGTCGATCGATGTCCTCTCGCGTGTTGTACATCCCGAGCGACGCGCGCGCCGTCGCCGGGACCGAGTACCGTTGCATGAGCGGCTGGGTGCAATGGTGTCCCGTGCGAATCGCGACGCCCTTGCCATCGAGGAGCGTGCCGAGATCGTGCGGGTGGATCCCTTCGACCACGAACGAAATCACGCCGACCTTCTCCGGCGCGCGGCCGATCAACCGGAGGCCGGGCACCGACTGAAGTGCGTGCATCCCGTACGTCAACACGTCGTGCTCATGGGCGGCGAGCGCGTCGCGGTCGAATCCGGCGAGGTAGTCGATCGCCGCGCCGAACCCGATGGCGCCGCTGATGTCAGGCGTGCCCGCCTCGAAGCGTTCCGGAAGACCCTTGTACGTCGTCTTTTCGAACGACACCGAGTGGATCATGGAGCCGCCGCCTTGCCACGGGGGAAGCTCCGCGAAAATTTCTCGGCGACCGTACAGAACGCCGATGCCCGTCGGGCCGTACACCTTGTGACCGCTCGCGGCGTAAAAGTCGACGTCGAGATCCTGCACGTCGACGGGAAGATGCGGCGCTGCTTGAGCGCCGTCCACGACCACGACCGCTCCGCGTTCGTGAGCGAGCTCTGCGATTTGTTTCACCGGAAGGACGGTGCCCAACGTGTTCGACACGTGAGCGATCGCGACGATCTTCGTCCGCTTCGAGAGCTTGTCGGCGACCGCGTCGACCGTGACCTCGCCGGCCTCGGTGACCGGCGCGACGATCAGGCGTGCGCCGGTTCGCTCGCAGGCCATCTGCCACGGCACGAGGTTCGAGTGGTGCTCGAGCTCCGTGATCAGCACCTCGTCGTCCGTGCCGAGCCGCGTGCTGCCGAGCACGTTCGCGACGAGGTTCAACGCCTCGGTGGTGCCGCGCACGAACACGACCTCCGCCGCTTCGCGCGCGTTCAGAAACCGCGCGACTTTTTCGCGCGCCGCCTCGAACGCCAGGGTCGCGCGCTGCGACAGCGTGTGAACGCCCCGGCTCACGTTCGCCGAGTCGCGGGACATCGACTGCACGACGGCATCGATGACCGCCTGGGGCTTCAGCGCGGTCGCGGCGCTGTCGAGATAGACCAGCGGGTGCTCGTGGACGTCCTGCGACAACGCGGGAAAATCACGACGCACGCGACCGACGTCGAAGCGCGGGCGTGGTTCCGTGGTGCGAGCCGTGGCGGTCATGCGAGCTCCTTCGCGAGAAGGCCGTCGGGCAACCGAGCCGCGACGCGGTCTTCGAGGATCCGCTCGAGCACCGGGTCGTCGACGGCGCGAACCACTTCGCGGGCGAACGAATACGTGAGGAGCGAGCGGGCGAGCGCGAGATCGAGCCCGCGCGAGCGAAGGTAAAAGAGCTCGTTTGGGTCGAGCCGGCCGACGGTCGCGCCGTGGCTGCACTTCACGTCGTCGGCGTCGATTTCGAGGTGCGGTTTCGCGTGAATCACCGCGTTGCCCGAGAGGAGCAGATTCCGATTTTCCTGGTGCGCCGCCGTGCGAACCGCGCCGCGCCGCACGATGACCGTGCCGTCGAACACCGCGACGCCGTCGCCGTCGAGGATGCCCTTGTAGCGCTGGCGACTCGTGCACCCGGGGACGGCGTGGTCCACGAGCGTGTGGTGCGCGACGAGCTCGCCTTCCCCGGACAGATAGAGACCGTCGAGCGAGCACTCCGCGCCGTCGCCGTCGAGGAGCACGCGGAGCTCGTGCCGTTCGAGGGCGCCGCCGAGCGCGAACACCCGCGATTCATAACGGCTTCCGCGCCCTTGCCGGACCGCGATTTGGGCGACGCGCGCCGCGGGGCGCGCGCGCTCGCCGACGCGGATGTGCGTGACTCGCGCGCCGTCGCCGACCGCGATTTCGGTGACCGAGTTTTCGAGGTGCTGAAGCGGGCCGTCCCCGACGTCCGTTTCGACGAGGCGAAGGGCGCTACCGCGCTCGGCGATCACCAAGAGACGCGGCGTCGACAGGGTCGGGCCGTCGCTGGTCGACGCGCGCACGACGTGAACGGTCTGCTCCGCGGCGCCGCCCTTCGCGACGATGACCAAGCCGTCGGTGAACAGCGCCGCGTTCTGCGCCGCGAAACCGTCGCCGAGGGGCGCGATGTTCCCGAGGCACGGCGCGACGCTCGCGGGTGACGTCGAGAGCACGTCGGCGAGAGTCCCCACTTCGACGCTCGCGCCGGCGCACGTGCCCCCAACCAAATGAGGAATGCCGTTCACGAGCAGTACGCGCGACGCTCCGGGGAGCGACAACGCGGCCTGTTGCAGCGCGATCGCCTTCCCGTCGCTCACGGCCTTCGCCGGGCGATAGCCGACGCGCAAGACCGAGCCGAGCGGCGTGAAGCGCCAGGCTTCGTCCTTCGGCTTCGGGAAACCCGCGGTCTCGAGGACGGCGCGAGCTCTGGCTCGGAGCGCCGCGACGAAATCCGGTTCGGCGCCCGCGCGTACCGCGGCCTTCAACGTCTCGGCGAGGAGCGCGTCGGTCGCGGCAGTCGCGTCTCGTCGCGGTGAAGTCGCGACGTCGCCGGTCATTGCGGCGCCGCTCCCGCTCGCTCGCCGAAGCGCGCGTAGCCTTCGTCCTCGAGCTTCCCGGACAGCGTCTTGTCGCCCGATTCGACGATCGCGCCGCCGACGAGGACGTGCACGCGGTCGGGGACGATGTGATCGAGCAAGCGCTGGTAGTGCGTGATGACGATCATCGCGCGGTCCGGGCTGCGGAGCGCGTTCACGCCGCTCGCGACGCTGCGGAGGGCGTCGATGTCGAGCCCCGAGTCGGTCTCGTCGAGCACGGCGAGCCGCGGCTCGAGCATCGCCATCTGGAAGATTTCGTTACGCTTCTTTTCGCCGCCGGAAAAGCCGGAATTCAACGGCCGCTCCGCGAGCTTGGGTTCGAGCTCGACGAGCTTCATGCGCTGGCGAGCGAGCTTCATGAAATCCATCGCGTCGAGCTCGGGCTCGCCGCGGTGCCGGCGGACTGCGTTCACGCCGGCCTTGAGGAAGTAGAGGTTCGACACGCCGGCGATTTCGACCGGATATTGGAACGCCAGAAAGACGCCTTCGCGCGCGCGCACTTCCGGCGCCATCGCGAGCAAGTCTTTGCCGAAGTAGCGGACCGCGCCGCGCGTCACTTCGTAGCCGTCGCGACCGGCGAGCACGTTCGCGAGCGTGCTCTTGCCGGAGCCGTTCGGGCCCATGACCGCGTGCACTTCGCCCGCCTTCACCGACAAGTCGAGGCCTCGCAGGATCTCTTTCCCCGCGACGTTCACATGTAGATTTTCGATCTCGAGCATCACACGATCTTCCGGTAGTCGAGAGAGACGATCATCCGACCGCTCCCTCCAAGCTGACTCCGAGGAGTTTTTGCGCCTCGACGGCGAACTCCATCGGAAGTTCCTTGAGCACTTCCTTGCAGAACCCGTTCACGATGAGGCTGACGGCGTCTTCGGCGCCGAGCCCGCGCTGACGGCAATAAAAGAGCTGGTCGTCGCTGATGCGCGACGTGGTCGCCTCGTGCTCGACGGTGCTCGAGTCGTTGCGCACGTCGATGTACGGCACCGTGTGCGCGCCCGACGTCGGACCGATGAGGAGCGAGTCGCACTGCGTGTAGTTGCGGGCGCCCGCGGCGTTCTTGCCGACGCGGACCAGGCCTCGGTACGTGTTCTGTCCGTGGCCGGCGCTGATGCCCTTCGAGACGATGTTGCTCCGGGTATTTTTCCCGAGGTGAATCATCTTCGTGCCGGTGTCGGCTTGCTGGCGATTGTTGGTCAGCGCGACCGAGTAAAATTCGCCGACCGACTCGTCGCCGGCGAGGATGCAGCTCGGGTACTTCCAGGTGATGGCCGAGCCGGTTTCGACCTGGGTCCAGGAAATCTTCGATTTGTAGCCCGCGCATTTTCCGCGCTTCGTCACGAAGTTGTAGATGCCGCCTTTGCCTTCGGCGTCGCCCGGGTACCAGTTCTGCACCGTCGAGTATTTGATCTCCGCGCGATCGAGCGCGACGAGCTCGACGACGGCCGCGTGGAGCTGGTTTTCGTCGCGCATCGGCGCGGTGCACCCCTCGAGGTAGCTCACGTAACTGCCCTCGTCGGCGACGATCAGCGTGCGCTCGAACTGCCCGGTCTTCGCGGCATTGATCCGGAAATACGTCGAGAGCTCCATCGGGCAGCGAACGCCTTTGGGCACGTACACGAACGAGCCGTCGGTGAAGACGGCCGAGTTCAACGTCGCGAAGAAGTTGTCGGTGATCGGAACGACGCTGCCGAGATATTTCTGGATCAGCTCGGGGTGTTCGCGGACGGCCTCCGAGAACGACGAGAACACGATCCCCATGCTCGCGAGCTTGCCCTTGAAGGTGGTCGCGACGGAGACGCTATCGAACACGGCGTCGACCGCGATGCCCGCGAGCGCCGCGCGTTCGTGCAGCGGAATGCCGAGCTTCTCGTACGTGCGAAGGAGCTCGGGGTCGACCTCGTCGAGGCTCTTCGGCGCGCCGTTCTTCGTCTTCGGCGCGGAGTAGTAGCTGATC
>Ga0265320_10000167_pt1 | contig 55310 bp, 51 predicted proteins | sample 4827metaG_FD_202087 | JGI IMG/M metagenome (GOLD analysis project Ga0265320, IMG submission 202087) | Rhizosphere microbial communities from Carex aquatilis grown in University of Washington, Seatle, WA, United States - 4-8-27 metaG | ecosystem: Host-associated > Plants > Roots > Rhizosphere >...
CCGAGCGCGAGCGCGACGCATGAAGCCGTCAGCGCCGCGAAGGGAAACAAAGAAAGGACTGGATTCCAGATGTCGGCGAACGCCGACGGGTAAGCGCTCGGAATGGCGTCGGTGACGAACCCACCGATGAAATTCACGAGGAGCGCCAACGCGACGAAACGAATCGGGCGGCTGAACGCGCCGAACCGGGTCGACGAACAGACGTAGAGCAGGATGCCGAGACAACCGAGATTCGAGAGCAACGCCGCGACGTGGAGAGCGCCCGGTGAATGCCCGCTGATGACGTACGCCGGCCAGAGCAGCCAATAGATGAACGGCCCCGGGTGATGAAAGTAGAGCCGCGAATAAGGCCCCACCAGCTCTCGGCCGACGTGCATCACCCCGTCTTCCAGAACGGCGACGTCGGCCATCGGAAAGCGGCGCGTCGCCACCGAGCGGAGCTCCTCGAAAACGCCGTACAGCAACGGAGCGAGCAATGCGCCCGAGAGCGCCGGTGCCCACCAGCGCTCGAGCTCCGTGCGGAACCTCACGCGGAGAGCCTACTTCGGCGGAACGGCGATCTCGACCCAATCGAACGCCGCGGACAATTTGCGGGTGTCGGCCGCGCCGGGGAATTTACTCTTCGGGTCCTCCGCGTAGGCGAACTCGAAGCGCAGATCGTTTCCGCCCTTTCGGAAGTAGGAGCGCGCGGCGCGGAACGACACCGTCGACAGGTGATCATCGAGCGGCTTCGTGCCGAGCATCGTGTCGTTGACGAACAGCGTGAGCGTCTGCGGCGGCGCGTCGGGAAATCGAAACGGCGTGAGCCGCACGCGCACGATGCGATCTCCGTCGGCCTGGTTCTCGATCCTCATCGAGCACGTCGTGGCGGCGCACCAGTCGAACGTCTCGCCGTCCTTTTCGACCTCGAACCCCGACCATCCCGTACTGGGCGCGGGGGGTGGAGAGACCGCGTCGAAGTTCACGAATCGCGTCTCGTCGACGGCCGGCGGTTTGAAGAGGTACCCGGCTGCGCCCCCCGAACCCGCGGCGGCGAAGACGAGGGCGAGCCACCCTGCGATGGAGCGTTTCGAGCTCGTCGAATCGTCGTTCGGTCGAGCGGCGCGAACAGGAGCAGGGGAACCAGGAGCGCGGTCCACTTGTGGGAAGGCTGGATCCATGAGCGTCGTGACGTCGCGGGGAAAAAACGCGGACGATAACTTCATAACCTAGATCAGCCGCCCGCCGATTGCACGCCCGCCGTTCGGTCGAGCTCGCAATCGAGCGCGAAGCGGCGGTAGGCGACGACGAAACTGCTTCCGACCCTTTTGTCGGTGAAGCGGTCGATGATGAAGAAACGGCCGGGGCCGGTCCCCGTTTCGGGCAGGCGATACTCGCGCAAGTAGGGCGCGCTTTCGGCGCTCTTCAGCTCCAAGTCGAATATCCGCTCGCCGCGGACGCTCTTCACATTCTCGACGACGATGACGTCGTAGGCGTCGCGGGCATCGACCAGGACGACTTTGCCATCGACCTCGCGAAGCAGTCGGACTTCGGCGCCACTCGACGGGTGGAGGCGGCCGGCGGCGTCGCGGCATTTGCCCACCGTGTACCGCGCGAGGGTGACGCCCGAGTGCTCGTTGCCCGGCATCACCGTGTGGCCCCCGGCGATCTTCGCCGAGCTGCACGCCGTCTCCGTGGGCGCGAGCGCGAGCACGAGCGCCAGCACGACGAGCCGCGCGCGCTTCACGGCGCTCCGGTTCGGCGAACGGCCTCGATGAAGGCGCGGACCTTCGCCGGATCTTTTTTGCCGGGCGACGTCTCGACGCCGCTCGCGACGTCGACGCCGAACGGATTCACGGCGGCGATCGCGCCGGCGACGTTGTCGGGGTTCAATCCGCCGGCGAGGATCATGCGGCGCGTGCGAGCGAGCGCGCGAACCAGTGACCAATCGAACGCGAGACCCGCCCCACCGAGCCCGCCCTCCGGTTTCGAGTCGACCAGGAGGTATTCGCCGCTGAAGGCTTCGGCGGCGTGCGCGTCGGCGGCGGTCGCGATCTGCGCGGCCTTGATGGCGTGCGGCTGCAACGCGGCCACGTCGTCGGGCGATTCTTCGCCGTGGAGCTGGAGCCAATCGATGCCGAGGCGCCGCCGCAGCAGGGCGAGCTCGCCCACCGGGCGATCGGCGACGACGGCGACGATCATCGTCCGCCCCGCTACTCCGTCGATCACGCGACGGGCCGTGTCTTCGTCGATGAATCGCTTCGACCCGGGGACGAGGTTCACGCCGATCGCCGTCGCGCCCTCTTCGACCGCGAACACCGCGTCCTCGACGCGGGTGATGCCACAGATCTTCACGAAGCGAGCCGGGCGCATCCGGGCCGCCGTCACTCGATCTTGAGAAGCTGCTTCACGGTCGCGATCACCTGCGGCGCCTGGATCGGCTTCGTGATGTAGGCGTTCGCGCCGAGGTCGATCGCTCGACTGCGATCGTCCGCGCTGCCTTCGGTCGTGATCACGACGATCGGCGTCGCGCGATGCACGGGATCGGTGCGGACGCGCTGGATGAGCTTGAGCCCGTCGAGGACGGGCATGTTGATGTCCGTGATGATGAGGTCGAAAGGACCTTCGGCGAGCTTGCGAATGCCGCTCACCCCATCGTCTGCCTCGACGACACGAAGCTTTTTCACTCGGGCGAGCGCAAACGTCAGGAGCTGCCGCATCATGGGCGAGTCTTCGACGAGGAGGCAGGAATAGCTGGCCATCGAAAGGTACCGGTAATCTTGGTTCTTTAGCGGAACGAAGGGAAGTCTACCATCAGCGTTAACACAACTCCGAAAAGGCCTGGTAATCTCGCACGAATGGCCGTCCTCAACTTGCCGACGCCTTACGGCGAAATCGACGACCTGATCGAACGAGATGATCTCGAGGCGGCGCGAAGCGCTCTCCGGGACCTCCGTGCAGCCGTGGGCGCCTCCCTCGATCCGGAGCTGCGTGAGCTTCTCGACGTGAAGCTCGCGCTCGCGGACCGATCGATCCCGACGCAGCTCGCGATGAACCGCCTCCTGGCTTTGATGCGGAAAAATCCGAACCTCGCCGGCGCCCACGAACTCTACCGCCAGGCCTCGGATGCGTCGTACGGGTCCGGAGAGTCGTCGATGGCCCACTCGCACCCCCCGCCGCCGATCAAGCCACGCCAAGGAAAGTGACGTTCATCGTCACTTTTGGCGCCGAGCGCTCACTGGTGCGCCTTCGACTCCGGTTACCATCGCGCGCCCGAGCTCGCATCGGCTTCTAGGGTTGGCCCGCGTCCGCGCCTCTCGGCGTCGCGGTGAGGGCGGGGCTGCGCTGAAAAATCAATGCGTACGAGTGCGCCGACGGCATGAACAACGTTGCTCGCTCCGGATGCTCAGCGGGCGCGAACTCGGCGAACCACGGGAGCGCCTGCCAAGACGCCGTCTTGTCGATGAACTCGGGGACGATCAGATCGAGCTCGACGTAACGGCCCGCCGTGCCGCGCGAGAGGACCGGACCGAAGGTGAATCTCTCGAACCCGGCGCGCGGCACCAAGTCGTTGTGCATGGCGCCGCCGTAGCCGACGACCATCCGCGCGTCGTGCGCCGTTCGGTTCGCCGCGGCGTATCGCTCGAGTGATTCGCGCGCGAGCCGCGTGACGACGTCGAGGCTCACCGTGACGGCGTCGTCACCGCCGCCCGCGATACGGCGGAGGTCGGCACACGTCGGTTCGAGCGCGTGCGGGCGGATCCCGAGGGTCAGCGCCGCATTTCCGAGCGCGACGTACTCGTTCTGGTCGGTCCTCGCCTGATGCTCGGTGACGACGCGCTCGGCTTTCTCTGCGCGCTTCGTCGCGGGGGCGCACGCCGGGTTCGGGAGCAGGAGCTCGACGACGAGATCGGACGCTTTGCCGCTCAGCATCGGCAGGAGGTCGCGCGTGAAGCGCCGCGTGCTCGATTCGACGCGTTCCGAGCCGCGAAGCGCGTGCGCCTCGCCGATCGCGAGCACGACGGGATCTTCGCCGAGCACCCGTGCGAACGCGGCTTTCGCATCGTCGAAGGTTGCGCACCGGGGCGCGTTGCACGACGGTTCCGTGGACGCATCGGCGACCGTGCCGCTCGCGACGGCTCGGGGCGCTTTCGCCGCGAGCGACGCGACTCCGCCACTCGGCGAACCCGCGACCGGCGAGGGCGCACCGGCACTCTTTTTCGCGCATCCGGCGGCGAGCGTCGAAAGGACCCCAATAAAAAATGCCCCGCGGCGTCTCCAGGCCGCTCGCACCGGACCCCGCGCGCGCTCCCGGCGCCGACGAGGCGCCAAAAATGGGCGGACGCCCATTTCAACGCGAACCGCTCTGGCCGCCCTTCTGCTCGATCTTCGCCCACGTGTCGCGAAGGCCGATGGTGCGATTGACGACGACGGCGCCGGGACGAGAGTCGACCGAGTCGAAGCAAAAATAACCCAGGCGCTCGAACTGCACGCGCGCGCCGGGCTTGGCTTCGGCGAGGCTCGGCTCGAGCTTCGCGCCGCGCACGACTTCGAGCGAATTCGGGTTCAGGTGCGTCGTGAACGACACGCCCGCTTCTTCGCCTGCCGAAGGATTTTCGGCCGTAAAGAGGCGATCGTAGAGGCGAACCTCGGCGTCGACCGCGTGCGCCGCGGAGACCCAGTGCAAGGTCCCCTTCACTTTGCGGCCATCCTTCGGCATGCCGCCGCGTGAATCCGGATCCCACGTGCATCGGAGCTCGATGGGCTCTCCGCGCTCGTTCTTCACGACGCTCTGGCAACGGAGCAGACAGGCGTTGCGGAGCCGCACTTCGGCGCCGGGCGAGAGCCGGAACCAGCCTTTGGGCGGCACTTCGCGAAAATCGTCCTCTTCGACGTAGAGGACGCGCGAAAACGGCACTTTCCGGGTTCCGCGATCGGGGAATTCGGGGTGATTCTGAGCTTCGAACCACTCGACCTCGCCGTCCGGAAAATTCTCGACGACGACCCGGAGCGGCTTGAGCACGGCCATGACGCGCGGGCAGCGGGCGTTCAAGTCCTCGCGGAGCTCGTGTTCGAGGAGCGCGACGTCGACGACGCCGTCGCGACGCGCCACGCCGATGCGCTCGCAAAAAGCGCGGATCGCTTCGGCCGTGTAGCCGCGCCGTCGGAGGCCGGCGAGCGTCGGCATGCGCGGGTCGTCCCAACCCGACACGTGCCCTTCTTCGACGAGCACCTGCAATTTCCGCTTCGAGAGGACCGTGTACGTCAGGTTGAGCCGCGCGAACTCGGTCTGGCGCGGCGGATCTTCGACGCCAATTTCCTTCAAGTACCAGTCATAGAGCGGACGGTGGTCTTCGAACTCGAGCGTACAGATCGAGTGCGTGATCTTCTCGATGGCGTCGCACTCGCCGTGCGCGAAGTCGTACATCGGGTAGATGCACCACTTGTCGCCGGTCCGATGGTGCGCGGCCTTCCGGATCCGATACATCGCCGGATCGCGGAAGTTCTGGTTCGGCGAGGCCATGTCGATCTTCGCGCGGAGCACGTGCGTCCCGTCGGCGAACTCGCCGGCCCGCATTTTCCGGAAGAGCGACAGATTTTCTTCGACCGACCGATCGCGATAGGGGCTGTTCGTGCCGGGCTTGTAGAAATTGCCGCGCGTCTCGCGGATTTCTTCGAGGGTCCGGCTATCGACGTACGCTTTTCCCAGCGTGATGAGCCGTTCGGCCCACTCGTAGAGCTGCTCGAAATAGTCGGACGCGAAATACAGATTGTCCCACTCGAAGCCGAGCCAGCGAACGTCAGCCTGAATCGAATCGACGAACTCCACCTCTTCCGTCAGTGGGTTCGTGTCGTCGAATCGGAGATTACACGTGCCGCCGTACTTCTTCGCGATGCCGAAGTTGAGGCAGATGCTCTTCGCGTGCCCGATGTGGAGGTAGCCGTTCGGCTCCGGCGGAAATCGCGTACGAACGGTGGCCGAGCGCTGGCCTTCGGCTCGCTCGGCATCGATGAGCTCGTAAATGAAGTTCGGCGCGTCGTTGGGTTCGCCCTTGGCGTGGGCTAGGTCGTTCATCGGGACTCCGAGCGTCGAAAAATGCGCTCACCCGGGCGATATCGCAAGGGGTGGGCGTTCTTGGGGGGCGTGCCCGCAGCGCTGCCTGGTGGACTTTGACGTCGTGAGATTGGTTTCTGGGGGGCGTGCCCGCCCCCCTCGCCCGTTCCGGGCGGTCCCCCTGGTATTCGCTTCGCTCAAGGTAACCGTTGCGCGACGTTCACCGCTCGCGAAGCGAGCCCGCGAAGCGGCAGGGGGAGCGGTCGCGAAGCGAGCCGCGGGGGACAAGGTCCCCCCAGGACCCTGAGCGGTCGCGAAGCGAGCCGCGGGGGACAAGGTCCCCCCAGGACCCAGGTCCCCCTCATCAATACACTTCGAACACCGGGGGCGGCTTCCGTATGCCGATGAACCCGCCACGGTCGCCGTCGACGAGCACGCGCTCCACCGTGCAACCGGGACGGCACCGCAAGCTCTCGTCGTAGTGCAGGCGCAACGTGACGCGCTCCCCAGCGGCGTCCTCGACCTTGAGGATACCGCCGAAGTCGCGGACGAGGCGTCCAGTGCCCTCGGCGACCAAGGACGTGGCGTCGATGACTCGGCGAACGCGGAAGCCCGCGACGAAGCGCGGCGGCCCGAGTCGAGGCTCGTCGCGATCGAACGGCCCGAGCGGGCCGCCCAGAACGACCCAGCCGACGGAGTAGCGCTCGAGATACGACGACACCTCGGAGGGCGACGGCGACGAGTCGAGCAGGCGCGACGGGTCGGCGTCGGCGCTCGGCGAACCGCGCTCGGCGAGCGGACCGAGGACGGCGTGGGGCGACGAGATCGCCAAGAATGCGGCGAGCGCCGGATCGTCGACCACGACGCGTTCGCCAGGCGCGTTCTCGTCGAGAAACCCGAGCACGTCGTAGAACGCCATCGGCGGCGCGTCGTACCCGAGCCGGTCCGGCCCGGGCTCCTTCAGACCCACGAGGGGCGACACGTGGAGATCGAGCGCCGTCCGAATGACCCGATCGGGCAGGAGCGACGGGACGTACGTCGCGACGGTGCGGAAGAGCCGTGGAATGACCACCAGAAGGGTCAGACCGAGGACGAGCGTCCCGCGCGCGTGCGTGCGGACGAGCTCGCGCCATTCGAGGCGCGACAACCGATCGGCGGCGGGCACCGTCGCGGCGAACGCCGTCGGAATCGCGAAATAGTAAGGATCGAGGGGCCACGACACCGGCACGTACGAGCCGAAGTACGAGACGACGAAGCCGGCCGCGACGGCCACCCCGAGGGGCCACGCGCGGCCGTCCCCGGCCCGGTTCCACTCGACGAGACCCAGCACGCCCACGGCGAGCGAAAAGACGCGGACGAGCGTGCGAGCCGCACCGGGCGCGCGATAGCCGGAACCGAGCACTTCGACGAAGTCCCACGCGATCTGCGAAACGCCGACGTCGAAGACGTGAGCGAGCGGCTCGGACGACCACGCGATCGCGCGTCCACCGAGCGGAACGAGCAGCACGAACGGAACCAGCGCGGAGAGCACCAATCCGAGCCGCCGCGCCGAGAGGAGCGACGCTCGTCGAATGGCGTTCGCGGCAGCGACGATTCCGAAGAGCATCGCGGCGATCGGGTGGACCACGAAGGCCGTCGCGAGCACGAACAGCGACAGGGCGGCGTTGGCCGAGCCCTCGCCGTTCGCGCCGCGCGTCGACAAGCCGAGCGCGATGAGCCCGAGCTGGGTCGCGACGATGAACGTGATGCGACCGGAAAACCACGCCGCGTGCACGACGGCGTCGAAGAACCAGAGCGCCGACCACAATCCGACGACCCACGCCGCGACGCCACGCGACAGTCGAAACGCGCGCGCCGTGGCGTAGGCGAGCAGCGGAACGATCGCGTGGAGCGCGAGCAAGAGCCCGTCGAACGCGTGCGGCGGCCGCACGCCGGCTCGCGAGAGGAGCGGCACGCCGTACACGAAGAGCCGGCTCGAAAATGGTTCGACGAGACCACTCGCCTGCCCCGCCAGCACGCGCGGGTCGTACTCCCAGAAGCGTCCCCATTGCACCCACGCGAGCCGCGCGCGCGCCGCGCGGTACGCCTCGATCGCGTGCGCGTCGTTCAGGATCGGGAGAGCGCCGAACAGCGCGCGGCGCGGCGCGAAGTACGCGACGAGGGCGAGATGCGCGCCGACCAGCAGGGCCGCGACGAGCACGCTCCCTGGCCGCCAGGGCGCGCGCGGGGGGGGGCTAGCCACGGAGCGCCTCTGCGGGCGCGCCCTCGAACGAAGGGGCTGCCGCGGAGCACACGCGACCGGACAGCGCGAGCGCGCCGGCGTAGAGCGCCGCGCCGACCGCGAGCGAAGCGTCGATGCCCGCGTGCAAGGAGACGAGCGTCGCGAGCACCGAGCCGAGCACCGACGTGGCGCTGTTCACGGCCCAGAGCCAGGGCACCCGCGACGCGGCGCGCTCCGATACCGCGTGGAGACCCGCCGGAAATGGGATGCCCATCGCGAACCCGAGCGGCGCGAGGAGCAGGGCCGAGGCGAGCGCGCGGAGCGGAGCGGCCCACGCCAAGGTGGCGCCGAAGAACCGCGGCGCGACGACCGCGAGGAGCGCGAGATACGCGATGAGAAGCGCGATCGCGAACGCGAGCCGGCGGCGCCGCGTCGGGCCGTCGAACGACGCGAAAGCGCGGCTGCCGAGGCCGCCCGAGACGAGCACGACGAACAGCACGACGGCCAGCGTGTAAGTCGGGTGCCCCAAATAAATCGTGAAGCGCTGGAGCACGCCGATCTCCACGAACATGAACCCGAGCCCGAGACACGACACGTACGCGAGATCGGCGCTCGTCGGACCCGCGCCGCGACGGACCTCGGTGCGCGCGACGAAGAGCGGCAGGAGCAAGAAGAGCGACACGACGAAGAGCGCGACGAGGAGCACCTTCGCGAGCACGACGAGCCCATTGCCGAACAGGTGCGACGTCCCCGACGCGACGAGCGCGGGCAAGAAGTCGCGCAGGCGATTTTGATAGAAGAAGAACGGACGCTCGTCGCTCACCGCGGACGTGTCCACGGGCCAGGTGGCCATTTTCTTCGCGAGATCGTGCGCGTCGGGCGTGTTCACGATTTCCCCGATCCACTGGTTCTCGGGGGTCGTCGGGAGCACGGGTTGTCCAGGTAAATAGGCAACCTGGAAGCCGAGCTGCGTCGCAGAGATCGACAAGGCGCGCACCTCGTCGTCGGTGAATCCCGCGGGTTTCACGAGCACGTCGTGCAAGATCGCGGTGCTGCCGAGCCACGGCGTTTGAATGACGGCGATCGACCGCGCGGGCGACGCCCCGGTACGCTCGAGCGCGTCGCGGGCGATCGCGACGAGCCGCGCACCGACCGCGAGCCCTTCGAGGCTCACCGTGGACACCGAGAGCACGCCGTTCGGGGCGAGCCGCGACAGGAAATCCGCGAAGGCGTCGCTCGTGTAGAGGCTATTTTCGGTGAGCGAATACGCGCCTGCGGCCGTCGCGGCGCTCGTATCGACCATGCTGAGGAGCACGACGTCGAAACGGCGGTCCGTCCCGCGCACGAAGCTGCGCCCGTCCTCGACGTGAACGTCCACGTCGGGGCGAAAGTAGAGCCCGCCGGTGAAGTCGCGGTACGCGCCGCGCACGACGCCGTCGACGATGAGCGGATTGATCTCGACGGCGGTCACGTGGTGCGCGCCCGCCGCGAGCGCGGCGAGCACGTCCTTGCCGCCCCCGGCGCCGATGATGCACACGTCGCTCGCGTTCGATTTGATGCGATAGACCATCGCGCTCAGGTCGAAGAGCGAATACGCAACCGAGTCGAGACGGCCGTCGAACCGCGTGAGGCTCGTCGCGGCGTTCAAGTCGATGACCAGCGTTTTCTGTTCGGGGACGGGTCCGTGATACGCGGGGCTCGTTCCCCAGCCGCGAAAGCCGCCGACCGGCAAGACGGTGACCATCGAAAACGAGTTCCACCGGTTGTACTCCGGCGGAAATCGGACGAGGTCGATGCCCTTGGCGACGCGGACGTTCAACCCTCCCGAAATCGCGAACACGGCACCGATGACGACCGCCGCGACGCCGGTGAACACCGCGCCGTTGCCGGCACGCCGCCCGCCGTCGTCGATTCGCGCGAATAGAAAGGAAGCGACCACCGCGATGGCCGCAGACGCGACGAGCGCGATCGGACCGCCGAGCAAGCCCAACATCGGCACGACGAGCGCGCACCCGAGCCCCGCGCCGGTCAGATCCGAGAAATAGAGACGATGGACGTGCTGCGAGTACCGCGCCATCGCGAGACTCACGGCGAATCCACCGAGAAAAAACGGCGTCGCAGCCAACAAGAACAAGACCAGGAGCTTGCCGGTCAGCACCGTGAACGGACCGGGCGTTGCCCCGCCGAACCAGTCCGGCGTGAGGTTCACGAGAATGATGTCCACGGCGACGAGCGAGACCCCGAACGCCGCCGCAGCGTACGAAATGCGACGAGCCGCGCCGTCGGTCACCAGCGTTTGCTGCCGCAAATGCACGACCACCGCCGCCGCGCCCGTGCCGAACAAGGCCACCGAGATCGCGAAGAAGGCGAAGTGGTACCAGATGATCACCGAGAACACGCGGGTGACGATGAGCTCGGTCGTCATCATCGCGACGCTGAGCGCCGCGATCCCCCAGCCGAGAACGCGGGAGTACGGCGGCGACGCGGATTCGGGCGGAGCCGAGCGCGTCAGGGCGCGACTCCTCGCGGGGTCGGGGCCGGATTCGCCGCGGCGCTCCCGCCGTCGTCGTCGCCGAAGACGGTTCCTGTCACGCGCAGGAACGACGCACCGACCAAGGTCGCCGCGCGCCGCTGACCGTTCTCGACGTCACTCAGCGTGAGCCGCGCGGTCGTCAGCAATTGTCCGCCGACGGTGACCGCGGTGATGCGGTCGACGGTGATCTCGCCGCGGCCATCGCCTTCGAAGCGTTCGAGCGTCGCCATTTCGCCCGGCTTGACCGGATTGGGCACTTCCTGATGCGCCGCTTGTTGCTGCACGTGGAGATCGATCACGGCGGAGGTCGCGTCGACGGACTTCACCGTCATGTCCGCGACCTCCGAGACCTTGACGCCGTTCGCTTCGACGTCGTCCTGGAAGCGCCACTTGCCGCCGACGCCGACCGGTACCGGCGGCAATCGAAATGGAAATCGACGGATGTCCTGGAGCGCGCCGTCGAGCGCCTTCTTCAACTCGGGCGGCGGCTTGCCGCCGAGAAAGAGCTCGCTCTCGGCGAACGCGACGTTGCCGCCCTCCATCACGCGCTGAATGAACGAGCTGCCGCGCAGCGGCACGAGCGACAGGTTCCAGGCGTCGAGCATCGGCTTGGGCAACGGGTCGTAGCGTACCGAAACGTCGGCGAGGACGACGCGTTCTTCGACGAGGCGCGCGACGGCGCCGTCACGTCGTTCGGTGATCGGATCGGCGCTACCCCGCAGCACTTCGTGATCGAGGGTCACCTTCATGGTCGGACCCGGCACGATGGGTTGCCCTTCGAGCGCGATCGAACCGACGGTCTCGACCACGTCGCGGTATCTCAAACCTGCCCACCGCGCGACGCGCAGATCGACGAGCGGCGGCGTCCCGGTTCCAATCGTCTCGACTTCGGTGAAGTCTCGCGTTCCGGCGCTCCCGATGGATCCCGAGGCTCCGCCCGAGCACGAGCAACTCCGCGCGCCCGAGCTACATCCCGCAAAGATCAGGGCCAATGTCGCGTACGCCGCGTGCTTCACCACTACCGCCACAGGTCGTCCGCGCTCGGTCGCGCGGCGCACGGTAGCACGCTCCGCTCGCACGATTTTTCGACGCGTGCGGTAACTTTGGACCCGGAGTTCAGTGCGACGCTTCGGAGAGTCGCACCCAGTCGGCGAGCTCGCCGACGATGATGCGCGGCGCGCGGGACAGGTCGTCGAGCGTGCGGCTCCCCGTCAGAAGCATCGCCGTCCGGAGCTCGGATTCGACTTGTTCGAAGAACGCGATGGCGCCCGCAGTGCCCCCTTGCTCGAGCGCTTGGAGCGCCGGTCTCGCGATGCCGGCGGCGCTCGCGCCGAGCGCGATTGCTTTCGCGACGTCGAGGCCGTTCTGGATACCGCCGGTCGCGAAGATCGTGCGGAAGCCCGCGGGCTTCACCTGCACGACGCTCGCGCCTGTCGGAATCCCCCACTCGCGAAACCGTTCGCCGAGCGAACGACGCTCGCCCTTCGCCCGATGAATCTCGACCGCGACCCACGAGGTGCCGCCAGCGCCCGACACGTCGACGTGTCGCACGCCGTTCGCCGCGAGTCGGCGCGCCGCGCCCGCCGAGAGCCCGCAGCCCGTCTCCTTGGCGATCACGGGAATCGGCAGTTCTTTCGTCAGGCGGCCGAGGACCTCGAGCACGCCTCGAAAATCACGATCGCCGTCGTCCTGCACGACTTCCATCGCGGGATTCAGATGCACGCACAGGGCGTCCGCGCCGACGGACTCGGCGAGAGCACGGACTTGCTCGGTCGTCATTTGAGCCGCCTGGACACCGCCGATGTTCCCGAGTAGGAGCGCGTTCGGCATCACGTGGCGAACTTCGTACGAGGCGCGTGTATCGGGGCGCTTGAGCATGGCGCGCTGGCTGCCGAGGCCGAAGGCGTAGCCACGCGCTTCGGCGATGGCGCCGAGCTCGCGGTTGATGCGCTCGGCGCGCTCCGTTCCGCCGGTCATGCCGGCGATGAGAATCGGCGCCCGCAGGGTTTTGCCGAGAATGCGCGTGGACAGGTCGATCTCGTCCACCGAAAGCTCGGGGAGCGCGTCGTGAACCAGCCTCACGCACTCGAGCAGGGTCGTCGTGCTCTTGAATGCAACGTCGCCGGAGGTCGCCAGATCGAGGTGGTCGACCTTTCGGCTCGAGATGTCAGCCATTTTTCCGAGCAAACCTCCGGAAGTCGCTTTTCGCAAGCCGTTCTTCGTAGCCCCGCCCCCGAGAGTCGTTGACGCGTGTCCCGTTCGGAACCTAGGTTACCGCGAAAAATGCCTGCGAAGACAAGGACTTCTAAACGAGGGGGTCGCTCGAACGGCTCGTCGACACGGGGCGCGAAGGCGCTTCGCGGCAATCCGTTCCTTGCGGTCGTCGAGACCGTCCGTGAAGAAATGGATCAGCGGCTTCGCGGATTGCTCGACGCGAAGGTCGACGCCGCGGCGGAAAATGGGCCCGAAGTCGTTGCGATGGTCTCCGCGCTCCGCGAATTGTGCCTCCGAGGCGGGAAGCGGCTCCGCGCCGCGCTCGTCGTCGCCGGCTATCGCGCCGTGTCCGCGACGGCGGACCTCGAGCCCGCGCTCGACGCGGGCGTCGCCATCGAGCTCCTGCATGCTTACTTCCTCATCCACGACGACTGGATGGACGGGGACGACATGCGGCGCGGCGGCCCCTCGGTGCACGCGATGCTGGCCGAGCGGTATCGCTCGCCGGTGATCGGCGCGCATTCCGCGATTCTCGCAGGGGATTTCGGCGTGGCGCTCGCGACGGAAGCCTTGTCGCGCGTCGACGTTCCGCCGGCGCGCCTGCCCCGCGTGCTCGGGGCGTTCGCGCAAATGCAGATCGACGCGGTCGCGGGCCAGCAGCTCGACATTCTGAGCGGCGCCGCCGACGTCGAGAAGACTTACGTGCTCAAGACGGTGAGCTACACGGTCGCTGGACCGCTCCGACTCGGCGCGCTCCTCGCCGGGGGTTCGGCCGAGCTCATCGGGGATCTGGAGCGCTTCGCGCACCCCGCGGGCGTCGCGTTCCAGCTCCGCGACGACCTGCTCAGCGTGTTCGGCGACCCGCGCGAGACAGGCAAACCGTTTGCCAACGACATCCGCAACGGCAAGCGCACCCTCCTCATCGAACGAGCCCTCGAGCTGGGGCACGGTAAAGATCGCGCGTTGCTCGAAAAAGCATGGGGCAAGACGGCCGCGAAGCAGAAAGATCTACAGCGAGTCGTGGAAATGCTCGACCGATGCGGCGCCAAGCGCGCGGTCGAGGAGCGGATCGCCGAACTGTCGAATCGCTCGCGGGACGTGGTCGCGAGCGGGCGGCTCTCCGAACCAAGCCAGCGCCTGCTGATCGGGGCCATCGACGCGCTAGTGGAACGTCAGAACTGAGGAACGTCTGAACTGAGGAATTGCGGAGCTGAGGGCGCGCGAGACGGACTGCGTTCGCGCCGCGATCGGGCTATAAACCGGTAACTTTGGCGAGATCTTTCAGTAAGTCGATCCTGTTCGGCGAGCACGCCGTCGTCTTCGGAGTTCCCGCCATCGCCGTGGGGCTCGACCGGGGCGCCATCGCCCACGCGGCTTCGGCCGAGGTGTCGCAGATCCGACTCGGCAACCAATCGAGCGCGACGGCGCACGACGGAACCGAGCTCGGCACCGGCTACGGCGCGCTCCTCGACGCCATCGGCGCGACGAACTGCACGGTCGAGGTGTCACTCGAAATTCCGGCCGGCGTCGGACTCGGCGCTTCCGCCGCGATCGGCGTGGCCGTCGCGCGCGCCCTGTTCGAGTGGAAGGGCGAGCCGTCGCCGGAGCTCGGTCGCGTCGTCGATGCCGCGATGGCGTGGGAGCGGGTGTTCCACGGCAACCCGTCGGGCATCGACGCCTGGGGCGCGGCGTACGGGGGCTGCTTTTCGTTCGTCCGCGGAAGCGGCATCAAACCCCTCGCGATCGGCCGCGATCTGACGCTCGCCGTCTGCGTCGCCGGGCCCCCCGCGAGCACGCGCCTGATGGTCGAAGGCGTCGCGCGCCTTCGCGACAAGAACCCCGAGCTCGTGGGAAAGTCGTTCGCCGCGATCGAGGCGCTCGCGAGAAACGGCGCGCTCGCGATCGAAGCGGGCGATCTGTTCGCGCTCGGGAAGCTCCTCGATTTGAATCAGATGCTGCTCGCGGGTCTCTTCGTTTCCACGACGGAGATCGAAAGCGCGTGCGCCACGGCTCGATCTTCTGGGGCACTCGGCGCGAAGCTCACCGGCGCGGGGGGCGGCGGATGCGTCATCGCGCTCGCCGACGGCGATCCGGAGCCGATCTTGAAGGCGTGGCGCGCCGACCATTTGCACTGCTTTTCCTCGGTCGTCCGGGCGTTGCCCGGGAAGGTCGCTCCATGACGAAACGTGCGGTCGCCATTGCCCACGCGAACATTGCGCTCGCAAAGTATTGGGGCAAAGCCGACGAAAAAAAGAATCTGCCCGCCGTCCCGAGCTTGTCGCTCACGCTCGACGCGCTCCAGACGAAAACCAGCGTCGAGTTCGACGCTTCGCTCGCCGACGACGACGTTTCCCTCGACGGCCGCCCCGCGCGCGACAGCGAACGACGCCGCGTCGTCGCGCTCCTCGATCGTGTACGGCCCGTCGCCGGCATCACCTCGAAGGCGCGCGTGGTTTCGGCGAATAGCTTCCCGACCGCGGCGGGCCTCGCGTCGAGCGCGTCGGGGTTCGCCGCGCTCGCGCTCGCGGCGTCCGCGGCGTCAGGGCTCCCCGTAGATCCGAAAGCGCTGAGCGCCATCGCGCGACAAGCGTCGGTATCCGCCGCGCGGTCGCTCTTCGGCGGCTACGTCGTGCTCCCCGCGCGCGCCGAGACGGCAGAGCCGCTCGCGCCGGGATCGCACTTTCCGCTCGCGATGGTCGTCGCGCTCACGCGCACCGGTGAGAAAAAGGTCGGCTCGACCGAAGGCATGATCCGCACCGCGAACACGAGCCCGTACTACCACCCTTGGGTGGAGCACGCGCCGAAGCTCTTCGACGTCATTCGCCGCGCCGTGCTCGACCGCGATCTCGGGTCGCTCGGCCCCGCGGTGGAGTCGAGCGCGCTCGCCATGCATGCGTCGATGTTCGCGGCCGAGCCGGCGATCGTCTATTTTTCGCCGGTCACGCTCACGGTGATGGAACGGGTGCGCGAACTTCGCGCGAGCAACGTGCCGGCGTACTTCACGATGGATGCCGGCCCACACGTCAAGGTCGTCACGTTGCCCGAAAAATCGGGCGAGGTCGCCGATGCACTCCGCGCGGTACCCGGAGTGCTCGAGGTGATCCCGTGCGCGCCGGGGCCGGACGCCGTGCTCGAGGTAGAGCGAGGTTGATCGCGCGAGCCCCCGGCAAGGTCGTCGTCTCGGGAGCGTACGCGGTTCTCGAAGGCGCGCCCGCGATCGTCACGGCCGTCGACCGCTACGTCACGGCGGACACGTCGCGGCCGCCGCATTTCACGACGCCGGAAGTGCGCGCCGCGCTCGGCGAGCGTACCGCGCCGTGGTTCGACGCCACGCCGCTTCGCGACGGCGACGAGAAGCTCGGGCTCGGCTCGAGCGCGGCGATCCTCGTCGCGTCGCTCGGCGCGGTGCTCGCCGAGGAGACCGCGTTCGACGGCGACGCCGATTTGCGAAAGGCCGTCCTCGATCGGGCCATCGTTGCCCATCGTGTCGCGCAAGGCGGAGGCAGCGGCGTGGACGTCGCGACGAGCACGCTGGGCGGCACCATCGCCGCCCGGCGCGACGGCGATTTGCTCCGCACGCACGCGGTGGTGCTCCCTCGCGAGCTTCACCTCGCGCTCCTCGCCGCCGGCGTTCCTGCGTCGACCTCCGCGTTGGTTGCCAAGGTCAACGCCGCGAAGAGCGCGTCGCGCGCCGACTACGACGCGGTGATGGAGCGACTCTTTCGCGCCGCAGACGAGGCCGAGCGCGGCTTCGAGACGGGATCGGCCGAGTTGATCGTGGCGGCGCTCGCGCTGCAGCTCGTCGGGTTGACGGATCTCGGTCGCTTGGCCGGCGCTTCGATCGTCACACCCGAGGTCGCGCGGCTCTCTGCCCACGCCGGCAGAGAGGGCGCGGTCGTCTTGCCCGCGGGTGCGGGCGGCGGGGACATCGCGATCTACGCTGGAATTGCGCCGCCCTCGGCGGAGCTCCGGCGAGCCTTCGACGCGGAGCGACATCGCACACTGGACGTGCGATTCGGGGTCCGCGGGCTTCACCAAATTCCGCGGGAAAACGCGGTAGGATGACACGCTGGTCGGGTCTCCCCTGCATCGCTCGCCGCCTCCGAGAGCGTCACTGCTCGCGGAACACTGGCGCCTCTTGTTCCCCATGACCAAAAATTCGCGAATCCCCGGCTTTTACAAACTTTCTCTCACCGAACGACGCGCCGCCCTCGCCGAACGCAGCGGCATTTCCGTCAACGACATCGTCGACGCGCTGGACACGGGCGGCCTCGATCCCAAGACCGCGGATAAGGTCGTCGAAAACGTTCTCGGCGTGTACGGCATGCCCTTCGGTATCGCGCTCAACGTGCGCGTCAACGGCGACGACCGCATCGTGCCGATGGTCGTGGAAGAACCGAGCGTCATCGCCGCCGCGTCGAACGCCGCGCGCATGGTGCGAGGCAGCGGCGGGTTCCACGCCGAGATGGTCGAGAGCCTGATGACGACTCAGGTGCAGCTCTTCGACGTACCCGACCCCGAGGGCGCACGTGTCCGACTGGTCGAGGCGCAGGAAGAGTTGCTCGCGATCGCCGCCGCGTCGGTGCCGAACCTCGTCACTCGCGGCGGTGGACCGCGCTCGCTCGAAGTGCGCGACCTCGGAAATTACATGGTCATCGTGCACGTCCATGTCGATTGTCAGGACGCGATGGGCGCGAACCTCGTCAACACCATCGCCGAGGCCATCGGTCCGCGGTGCAACGAGCTCGCGGGCGGCAAGCTCGGCATCCGCATCCTGACGAACCTCTCCGATCGGCGTCGCGTCCACGTGCGCTGCCGCGCGCTCGCCGGCGACCTGACGATGGGCCGCGGCGGCCCCCAGAGCACGGCGAGTGGCCCCGCGTCCTGGGCGCCGGAAGCCGGGCTCGAGCCGACCGAAGTCGTCGATCGCATCGTCGAGGCGTCGCGCTTCGCCGAGATCGACCCGTATCGCGCCGCGACCCATAACAAGGGAATCATGAACGGCGTCGATTCGGTGGTCATCGCCACCGGCAACGACTATCGCGCGGTCGAAGCGGGCGCTCACGCCTACGCCGCGCGGAGCGGTCGCTATCTGCCGCTCGCTACCTGGAGGCGCGAAGGCGACTCGCTCGTCGGTGAGCTGGAGATGCCGCTCGCGCTCGGCATCGTCGGGGGCACCCTCCGCATCCATCCCGCCGCTCGGTTGGCGCTGAAGATCCTCGACGTGAAGACCGCCGACGAGCTCGCGCTCATCGCGGCCTCGGTCGGGCTCGCGTCGAACCTCGCGGCGCTCCGGGCGCTCGCCACCGAGGGCATTCAGCGGGGGCACATGTCCCTGCACGCTCGCTCGGTCGCCATCGCCGCGGGCGCGCTCGGCGGCGAGGTCGAAGAAGTGGCGGCTCGCATTTCGTCCATCGGAACCGTCTCGCTCGACGTGGCAAAGTCGGTCCTCGACGAGCTGCGGGCGATCTGAGACGGGCCGAGCCGTCTTGGGCGACCCAAAACGCCGCACTCGGGTCTAGAGTCGAAGCCCTTGAAGCTCCGGAGCTCGTTTCCGACCTTGGCGTTCCTCGGCGCGAGCGCGCTCTTCGGTGCGGCCGGCTGTCGCCTCGACGGAGGCGTGATCCGCGTCGAGAACGGAAGCGAAGTTCACGGCCACTGGATCTCGCCGCAAGCCTACGCGGACTTCACCGAAGGCACTCTCGACGAATCTCGTGGCGAGCTCGCTCTGGCTCGCGTCGCCTACGAGCGTGCGTCGAGCGAAGATCCGGCGAGCGCGGGCGCCTGGGCCCGTCTCGGAGCCGTGCTGTGCGCGACCGATCCGAAGGCCGCGGATGCGACGTTTGCGCGCGCCGAATCGCTCGACCCCGAGAGCAGCGACGTACTTCTGTCGCGCGCCGGGTGCGAGCTCGCGCGCGGCAACGGCAAAGGCGCCGTCGCGACCGCCGAACACGCCGTCGTGCTCGCGCCGAACGACACCGAGGCGAGCCTCTTCCTCGGCCGCGCTTACGAGCAATCCGGCGACGCGACGCGTGCACGGACATGGCTCCTGGCGCTCGCACTTCGTCGTCCGGGGAGCCTCGCCGCGGCCGAAGCATTTCGCGACGTGGCCGAGCGCACCGGCGATCACGCCGGCGCGGAGCTCGCCGGGGAGCGCGTCTCGGCGCTGGTTCGCGTGCTCGGGGGATCCCTCGGGAGCAGCGCGAAAGAGCTCGCCGGGAGTCCGCCCGCCAGGCCTGGAGAGGCGCCCCCTTCGACGCCCTCGAGAACGCCGGTGTCGGCGGTCGATCGCGCCGTCGAGGCATTGTCGAAGGGCGACGTCGAGGCGGCCGCTTCCGGCGCGGCTCGCGTGCTCTCGGCGGAGCCCGGCAACACCGACGCTCGGATCCTCGCGCTGGTTTGCGCCGATCTCACGAGAAACGACGCCGCGTTCGGGAGCCTCCTCGTGCGGCTGCCCGAACAACGCATCGAACCCACCCTGGGCGGCGCGCGTCTGTTCAACGAGCTCATCGAGCGGCGCGTCGGGACGGAGGCCGCACGCGCGTTCGTGCAGGCGTACGCGGCGGGGCTCCGGTCACCGCCCGTCTCTCAGTGAGACGATGAGGCGGGCGCCGCGGTCGACGAGAACGGGATGGTCAGATCGACCGAAGCGGTCTCGCCCGACACGACCTTCACGTTCGCTTGTGCCGTCTTTCGAATCGTCGGGAGATACGCCGACACGACCACGTCGCCGGCCGGAACGTCGTCGATCTCGTACTTGCCGTCGATGCCGGTCACCGCGAACGTCGGGAACTTCAGGACGAAGACGTCCGCGCGCGCGAACGGATGCGAACGATCGACGAGCGCGTAGAGACCGACGCGCTCGGGAAACAAGGGCACCGCGTCTCCACCGGGAACGGCGACGAGAAGCGCACCCGCCGTCCCGCCGACGAGCTGAGGGATGAACGTCTCACCGCCCTTGTTTTTCACCTCGAGCCGTTCGCCGAACGTCAACGCGATCGTGCGCGCATCGAAGGCGCAGCCGCGCGCGACGACCGTTCGAAGGTGACGCACCGGCGCGACGAACCCCTTGTAGTTGGTGACGGTCACCAGCACGTCGCCGAGTTCGCGTCCCGGGCCCTCGCGGAACGCCTTGCCGTAAAAGGCCCGCGCGTCGTCGCATTTTCCGCGCGGGATCTGCACGAGCACGTCGGGGCGCTCGGGAGCCGCGTCGCCCGAGACGTGAATGATGCCGCTGATGCGCCCGATCGGACCCGAGTACGGTGGGAGGTGATCGGGATCGAGCGCCGCTTGGACCGCCGCGTCGGCGATGAGCGGCGCCGAAGCGAGTTTCGACGACGCCGAAGCGGCCGAAGCGGACGGCGAGGGCGTCGGCACCGGCGCGGGCGCGGTGTCGATCGCCGTCGACTTGGCTCGGCACCCGACGAGCGACGCGGCAAGCGAGACGGCGTACAGCCAGGAGCGCAAAGGCGAAGTCATGGGCGAAGCACCGAAAATCGGCGTTTGCGCGTTCTATCAGAGCTTTCCCCCCAAATCATCGAAGAGCCTCCGCGCGGTGCTCGCGGACCGCAGCGACTCGGGTACATTCCACTACCGTGAGCCGAAGGGCCGTTCGCTCGCCACCCCTCGCCTGGCTTCTGGCGTCCGCCGTGTTCGAGATGTCGGGGTGCCAGCGGTCGACGACGCGGCCGCCGGCCACCGCTCGAAGCGGCGAGCCCGCGACGGTGCTCGGCGTGGAGCCGGCGACGCATTCCCTCGGCGAGCTCGCGGAGGCCAGGGACTACGCGATGAGCGTCGACTCGATCGACGATTGCTCCGTGGAACCGCCGTTCGCGCCGAAGCCGGACGACGTGAAGCTCGGCGTCGACGTCGTGATCGCGGGCACGACCGCGAACGAGGTGCCGGCCAATCCGTTCTATGCGCTGCTCTACGACGAGGCGGGCGGCACCTACGAGAGCACCCTCGCCGGATGCGAGCCCGGGCTCGTACCGCGACAGGTGACGCGCGGTGAGGACGCGCGCGGTTTCATCACGTTCGAGGTGCCGAAGACCGCGCACGCTTTGACGATGCGCTATGCGCCGCTCATCATCGGGGCAGGCCCCGAAGAGCTCCGGTTCTCGGTTCCGCGTTAGGGCGCTTCAGCGCCGGGGTTCGAGGAGCACGCAGCCGTCGCCGTCGGCGTCAGCCACCCGCGTTCCCCCTCCGACGTGACTCGACAGGACGGCGATGTCAGCGGCCCGAGCCGCGCGCTCGGGGCCGGACGCGGGCTCCGGCAAATCCGCGACGCTCGCGCGATAGATGCACGCGCGCGCGACGACACCGCCGTGACCGTCGAAGTCGAGCTTCGCGAGGAAGCTCCAGCTCGTCGCCGGATAGTCGCGCATCACGCCGAACACCAGATTGCCGAGGCTGTAGAACACCGGCTTGCCCTTGAGCCAAGCAACCCCTTGCGCGACGTGAGGATGATGGCCGATGACCGCGTCGACCCCGAGCTTCACGGCGCGACGCGCGAACGCAATGGTGTCGGCGGTGGGCTCCTCCACGTACTCCTTGCCGCCGTGGTACGAGACGAGCACGACGTCGTTCTCGCTCCGCGCCCGCACGATCTCCGGCTCGAGTCGGGCCCAGTCCACGCCGGCGACGTAGCGGTCGCCCTCGTGATGCGCGAAGGGCCCGTAGTTCCACACGTCGGTCACCGCGAAGACGGCGACTTTGAATCCCTTCACGGTGAGCACGCGCGGCGCGTATTGACCTCCTGGCTGGTCACTGCCGCCCGCGTATTGGACGCCCGCGTTCTTCAAGCTGTCGAGCGTCTGGAGAAACCCGTTCTTGCCGAAATCCCAGGAGTGGTTGTTGGCGACGGAGACCACGCCCACGCCGCTGCGCGACAGGATCCCCGCGCCGACGGGGGGCCCCGCGAAAACGTTCTCGCCGCGCGGCCCGAACGGCCTTCCGTCGTGGTCGGCGAGGGGGGATTCCAGGTTCACGAAGACGAGGTCGGCGCTCGAAAGCCAGCTCTGCACATGGCGAAAGGGGTCGTACTCGAGATCCATGAGCAGGCGCTTCCCGACGCCTCGCCCGAGATTCACGTCGCCGCCCGCGACGACGACGAGATGCGACGCGCGCGCGGGCGGAGCCGGGGGCGACTCGGCCGCCGGAGGATCTTGCGGCGTCGAAGATGGCTCCGTCCGAGCCCGCGCCGACGCCGACGGCGCCTCTCGAACGGCGCTCGGAGGACTCGGCGAACGCGAGTTGCACGCGATCGCGCTCGCCACCGCGAGGACCACCCCGGCGCGCCTGCCGTGTCGTGCCCGCGGCGTCATGCCGCGCCATGATGCCGTGACTTCCGCATTCCGGCCCAGTGAAGCGAGCTTCCTCCGCGACCTCCGCGACGGGCGCGAAGGCACGACGCTCAGGGGCCGGCCTCGGACGCCTCGGGCTTCGCGCCGGCATCCGGCTTTTTACCGCCCGCGTCGGCGGTCTCGAGTCCGCACGGGTCGCCGGTCGGTCCACCATTGGGCCAGGAGTGCGGGCAATGGTTCGAGGTGCCTAAACTTGCGGCATTTTCGATGTGATACATGCGGCAATTCAGGGTATCCGTCGAGTCGTAGACCTGTCCGGCCAGGTCACCTTTGCCCGGCGTCGGAGCGAGGTACGTGTAGGACTGGCAATCGGTCGTGCAGTTGCTCGAGCCGTCGTCGTAAGCCAGCGTCGATTCACAGATCGCGGCGTACGCGGCGCAGAAGTGAGAGCACGTGGCGGGCTTGGCGCCGGGGCAATCGCTGAGCGGCCCCGCTTGCTGGCACTCGAGGTCCGGGTTCGCCGCCGCCGCCTTCGCCGCGTCGAGGCGACACTGGTTCAAGGTGTCGTCGAATACGCCGTCGAACTTCCGACAATTGTCGACGTTCAGGTACTCGGCGTGCGGGCCCGAGCAGTTCTGCATCACGATGCAGCAGTAGTCGTCGGGGGGGCACGTGGGGTTCGCTTCGTCGATGCCGAGCACCGCGTTGCAAGCGACCGCCCCGACGAGCGCTGCACCGAGCGCGCGGATCGCGACGAAGCGACCGCTCACCATTGCCCGGTCACCATCGCGCTGCCGGGGCCGGCCACGACCCGAACGCTTGCCGAGCTCGCGCCGTGCTTGTCGCCCGACGGCTCGGTGAGCCAGAGCACGACCCCTCCAGCCACGGCCACCAACCCGAGCCCCCCGAGGACGGTAGCGACGTTGCCGCTCGAGCGAGCATCGTTCCGCTGGGACACGCCCTCCGGGTAACAGCTGTTCGTCGAGTTCGGGTCACAATTCTTGAGCGAGTCGTTGTATTTCGACTTCGCGCTCACGGCGAACCCGGCCCCCACCGCGAGCGCCACGACGCCCGCGCCCCCCATCACCCAGCCGATCGTGCGCTGCGTGTGCGACGCGGGCGGCAGTGGTTCGGTGGCGGCAGCGGGCGCCGCGAGCGTCGCGGACGCCGGCGAAGTCGGCGCGGTCGCTGGCCCTGTCGGCGTGCCCGAAACGGGCGGAGACGTAACCGCCGACGCCGTCGGTGACGTTTGGAGTGGCGGGACGACGACCGAGGTCGTTCGTGGCTCTGCAGCGATCGTCAAGGTCGTGGTCCAGGGCTGTCGCCCGGGCGCGCTCGCTTCGACGGCGTGGGGTCCCGGATCGACGGGCAAAGGAACGCCCCAAGAGGCGTCACCGACGGGCAGCCCGTCGAGTTTCACGGTGAGCCCCTCGACCGGTGATTCGGCGGTGACCGAGACGCGCGCGAGGTTCGGCGCGAGCGCATCGGCGTGTCGCATGGACGTCGTCACGAGATCTTGCCGTTGAACGGACGCGGCGAGCGACGCCGCTTCTCGATACGTCGCCCACGCGGTCGCCGTGCGCCCCGTCTTCTCGTAACAGTTGGCTAGATTGAGCAACGTGCCGGCGGTCGGATCGAGTCGTTCACTGTCGGCGAACTTCGGGCAGGCATCGGTCTCGTTGCCCGCGGCCATCAAGCGGCGTCCCTCTTCGAACATCGCCTCGGCCGTCACCTTCGCGCCGCCCGCTTGCTGCGCGTGTGCGCCGACGGCAAGGCCGATGGTCGAGCTCAGGACGAGCGTGGAAACGAACGAACGGCGTAAGGAAGATTCAGCGAAGCGCGGGAATGTCATCGTCACTCGAGCGGTGGATTGAGCCAGGAGAGCCAGGAGAGCCAGGAGTCTTGGTCTTCATCGGCGCGTTAGGGTGAGCGCGACGCGTCGGCGAGGACTCCGGAACGGGAGTCGCCGTCGAGCTGGCGAGCGCTCCCGGCGGCGACGCAGAGGCGGACGGCGCTGCTTCGGCACCAGCGCTGGTTTCCGGAGCCACGGCCGCGGAGGCGGCCGGCAGCACCGTTTCTTCGACGGTAGCGGCGCTTTCCGCGAGAGCCGCGGGCGCGTGGCTCGGTATCGACGCGCCCGAAGGCGCCGCCGCGTCTTGCGACGGCGAGCGCGCGTTTCGCTGCATGAACCAGATCGTGATCGCGGCGACCAACCCCAAGAAGACGCCGATCGAGAGCGCTTTGGCCCACATGGGGCTCGAGGCAGCGCGAGCCGGCGTAGATCCGCTCCATGGAGCCGGAGTCGCCGGTGTCGCCGGCGGTACGGGTCCGCTCGGCGTGATCACGCCGGGCCTCGATTCGCCGGAACCGAGGCGCTGAGTGCGCCGTAGACTCTTCGCGGACGCTTCGGTCGCGAACGGTTCGAGTGCCGTCGCGAGCTCGACCACGCCCGCAAACCGGCGCTCGCGATCTTTCTCGAGGCATCGAAAGACGATCGCGGCGAGCGCGGGGGGGACGTCGGCGCGGCATGCTTCGATTGGCGGAGGAGAATCCTGGGCAATCTGCAGCGCGAGCCCGGCCATCGTCTCGGCGTCGAACGGGAAGCGAGCGGTCAAGAGCTCGTAGAGCACGACGCCAAGCGCCCAGATGTCGGCGCGCGCGTCCACGTCGCGCGACGACTTCATCTGCTCGGGCGCCATGTAGAGAGGTGACCCCAGCACCGTCATGCTCTGCGTGAGGTTCTGGAGCTGCGGAGACGATTGAATCTTCGAGATCCCGAAATCGAGGACCTTGAGCACCGGACCACCGCCCACTCCGGTGGTCAGAAACAAGTTCTGCGATTTCAGATCGCGATGCACGATGCCGAGCGCGTGCGCTTCTCCGAGCGCTTCGCAGGCTTGAACGATCAGATCGACGGCGGACTCGAACGGCAACGGCCCTTCACGCTGAAGCACCTCGGCGAGGTTCGCGCCCTCGAGATACTCCATGACCATGAAGGGGGAGCCGTTCTTGAGCGTCCCCACGTCGAGCACTTTGGCCACGTGCTCGCTCCGCAACCGGACCGCGAGTCGAGCTTCACGGAGAAATCGTTCCGTCGACGCCGAGTCCTTCAGCGCCGCCGGCAGCACGAACTTCACCGCGACGATCTTGTCGAGCGTCAGGTGCGTCGCGGCCACGACGACGCCCATGCCACCGGTACCGATGACCCGCTCGACCCGGTACTTGTCGGCAAGGATGTCGCCCGGGGCGACTGGAGCCAAGGCTTCGTCGGTCCCCATTCGAAGTTCAATTCTGGCCGATACCCTAGCCGATTGTCGGCGTCGGCGCGACCGAGGTTCCGGACGCCGGGCCCTGGGGTCAGAAACCGGACGGCGACGCGTCGGCACGCCGCTAGACACACCGGCCGCTATACTTACCGAGTAGCGATGGACGATCACCGGCTGGTCGAGGTGTCGCCGAAGCACCGAATCCGATTGGCGAGTGAATACGCCGTGCTTCTGGACAAGCCGCCCAAGCGCGATTTCGTGGTGAGAACCGTCGAGCGGCGCGAAGCGAACGGGCTGCCGTTGATGGCCGCCGAAATCACGATCGCCGGCAAGGAGACACGAGAGCGGTACCCGCTCGCCGTCACCTATCCGCTGCACTTCCGTAAGACTTATTTCGCCGCCCGGCTCCACGGCGATCCGCGACTCGAGTACGACAGCTCCGAGAAAGCGAGCACGGTGCTCGGGTACCCCGCGCCGATTGGATACGCCGCGCAGGAGTTTCGGAGCTGCCTGGTGCCCGGCGTGCCGTATCCGCGCGTCTCGCCGTTCGGCAAAGACCCCGAAGATCGAAACCTGCACGCCGCACGCGAGCTCGCGATGCCCGCCGCCGCCGGGCTCTGGTGTCTGGTGGAACAGGCGTTCCAAGCGCTCGTGACCTTGCACGACGCTGGGCTCGCGCACGGCGACGCCGAGCTGTCTAACTTCATCGTGTGTCCGAGCCCGCTCGAGCCGATCTTGGTCGACTTCGAGACCGCCGTCGATCGTTCGACGCTCAGCGACGCCGACTGGGCCGAGCGCCGAGGAATGGACCTCGCTCCCCTGCTGAAGGAAGCGCTGTTCTTGCAATGCGCTCTCGGGCCGCAACCCGGCGAGCTCGCGAAGCGCTCCCTCGATGAGGCGACGAAGCTGCTCAAAGCCCCCGAGCGCTTTCTACGAGCCATCGCTCAACAGCAAGACCTCGACCCTTCGTCGTAAGCAACGACGTTGCGGCCCCGGGCGAGAGCGGCGCTCATTCTCGGAGCACAAAAACGGAAATCGGCGGAGCGCCGTGAGGCGAGCCGCCGATTTTCGGGCGAGAGAATCGCCGCGTGAAGATCCGCGATCAGCGGATGAAGAGCATCTCCTGATACGTCGGGAGCGGCCAGAGGTCGTCCGCGACGATCCCCTCGAGCAGGTCTGCCGCTTCGCGCACCTTCAGCATGGCCGGCAGAATCTTCGCCGACTGATGCTCGGCTTCCGCGAGCGGATCGTGCCCGCCCGTATGGCCCATCGCCGATTCGAGGGTTTCGATTCCCTTCTCGAGCTCCATGACGAGCCCGGCAACCTTCGCCGGGATCTTCAGACTCGCCGAGGGGAGACCCGCTGCCTTTGCGGCCGCGACACCCTCTACCGTTTCGGTCTGATAACGGAGCGCGGCGGGAAGGATGATGGTCTTGGCAACCTTGACGGTCAGGTTTGCCTCGACGCGCACCGTCTTCACGTACTGCTCGAGGCAGATCTCGTAACGGCTGTGAACTTCGCGCGACGAAAGCACCTTGTACTTCTCGAACAGCTCGACGGCTTCCGGCTTGATCAGCGACGGCAGCGACGCCGGCGTGGTCTTGAAGTTCGGCAGGCCGCGCTTCTCGGCTTCGGCATGCCACTCGGCCGAGTAGCCGTCGCCGTTGAACACCACCGCTCCATGCTGCGTGATGATGTCCTGCATCAAGGTCTGGATCGCGGCGTTCAGCGGCTTGCCCTCGCGCACGGCGCTCTCGAGCTTCGTCGCCGCGAAATCGAGCGACTCCGCCACGATGGTGTTCAAGGTGATGAGCGGACCTGCAATGGATTGGCTGCCGCCGACTGCTCGGAACTCGAACCGGTTGCCCGTGAAGGCGAAGGGGCTCGTGCGGTTTCGGTCGCCCGCGTCCTTCGGGAGCTTGGGCAAGGTATCGACGCCGATTTCGAGGAGACCCTTGCTCTTCGAGGTCTTGGCGCCGCCCTTTTTGATCTGGTCGAACACGTCGGCGAGCTGTTCGCCGAGGAACACCGAGATGATCGCCGGGGGCGCTTCGTTCGCACCCAGGCGATGATCGTTGTTCGCGGTCGCGACGGCGGCGCGAAGGAGCGGCGAGTGCTTGTGCACGGCGCGAATGACCGCGGCACAGAACACCAAGAACTGGGCGTTCTCGTGCGGCGTATCGCCGGGGTCGAGCAAGTTGCCCTGCGCCCCGTTGCCGAACGAGTAGTTCACGTGCTTGCCGCTTCCGTTCACGCCGGCGAACGGCTTCTCGTGGAAGAGGCACACCATGCCGTGGCGCTCGGCGACTTTGCGCATGGTCGCCATGACCAGCTGCTGGTGGTCGGTCGCGATGTTCGCGCTCTCGAAAACGGGCGCCACTTCGAACTGGCCCGGGGCCACCTCGTTGTGACGAGTCTTCGCCGGGATGCCGAGCCGGAAGAGCTCCGTTTCCGAGTCGACCATGAACGCGAGAACGCGGCCCGGGATCGCTCCGAAGTAGTGATCTTCGAACTCCTGGCCCTTGGGCGGCTTGGCTCCGAAGAGTGAGCGACCCGCGTTGATGAGATCCGGACGCGCGAGGAAAAACTCGCGCTCGATGAGGAAGTACTCCTGCTCGGCGCCGGCATACGACGTCACCGGATCGGGCTTCTCGTGACCGAACAGCTTGAGGATACGCTGAGCGTGCGTGCTGAGCGCTTGCTGCGAACGAAGGAGCGGCGTCTTCGTGTCGAGCGCCTCACCGGTCCAGGATACGAACGCGGTCGGGATGCAGAGCGTCGTGCCTTCGAACAGATACGCAGGGCTCGTCACGTCCCACGCGGTGTAGCCGCGAGCTTCGAACGTCGAGCGAATGCCGCCGTTCGGGAAGCTCGAAGCGTCGGGCTCACCCTGAACGAGCGCCTTGCCCGAAAACTCCGCGAGCGCGCCTCCCTCGCCGTCGGGGGACAAGAACGCGTCGTGCTTCTCCGCCGTGTTGCCCGTGAGCGGATAGAACACGTGCGCGTAGTGGGTCGCGCCTTTGGAGACGGCCCAGTCTTTCATGCATGCCGCCACGACGTCGGCGACCGCCGGATCCAGCGACTGCCCGGTCTCCACGGTCCGTTTCACCGAGCGGAACACGTGCTTCGGCAAATGGGTCTTCATGACGGCGAACCCGAACACGTCGGACCCGAAGAGTTCCTCGGGATGTTTTCCGTGTTCGTCGAGATCCGGAACCTTCTTGTTCGCCGTTGCGATAATCGCCTGCTGCCTGACAGTGGTCATGAGATTTCTTCTTCCTTGCTCGGGCACTTCTTGCGCGCTTGAGGCGGCTCGTAGCCGTGGGCGCGGAGAACTGTGGTCGGAAGTTACGACGCGAAGGTAACCGATATGTTTCGGCGTTCGTATTTTTCTCGTCGGGGTCTTCCTCGTGCCGAACCAAACATCGACGCCCCTGAAAGATTCCACCGCGTAGCGGAATGACGCCCGAGTGAAACCCCGGCGAAAAGGGTGGCGAACGACTCTTTGAGCGCCCCAGCTCTCTCCTCCGGGGTACATCGCGCGCGCCCCGGGCGGCCCCTCCGCTGTCCGGGGTGCCCTGTTTTGTGAGCGTCCGTTCAGACCCACCGTTGCCCGTCTCGCGTCAGCTCGGAACGACGAAAGGACGCGGCGCTTTGAGACGCTTCCACAGGAACGCGACGTAGGCGGCGCGCGTCCTCACGGGCGGCGTGCTCGGGAATGCGGTCTCCAAAAAGTCGTCGGGAACCTGGCCGGCGGCAAGAGCGAGCGCGTCGCGCGACACGAGCGCGGCGAGCCCCGCGTCGAGGTCGGCCGCCTCGTGCGCATGAACGCCGAACAGGTGCGTGCTCAAGTCGAAGCGCGGCTCTCGCGGCGTCGCTTCCGACACGTCCGCCCAGTCGTAGTGGAACCCGAGCGCCGCGCCGTGGTCGATGAGCCAAGGCTGGCGATTCCACACGAGAATGTTCGGGTTTCGAGCGGTCCGGTCCGGATTCATTGCGAGCCCGTCGAGCCAGAGCACGCGCGCCGCGAACTCTCGATCGATCCGGCCGAGATCGTTCGGGCCCAGATCGGTCGCGCCCTTCAGGAATCTGAATCCCAAGTTCGGGCCGATGCTCCGACCGAGCAGATCGGCCAGTTCGTCGTTGCGGTCGTCGCTCGGTAGCCCTTCTTCGAACGTGACGATGGTGCGCTCCGGGACCGAGAGCCCGAGCGTCGTCGCGAGCTCGGCGACGATGATCTCCGCGATGAGCGGCGGCACGCCTTGCGCGGCGCCACGCAATTTGGTGATGAAAACGCCCCCCGCGGTCTGCACGATGACGGGCCACGAGCTCCCCCTACGCACGGCCGAGAGGACGCGCTCTGCCGAAAGAACTCGAAGCGACGTCAGAACAGGCTCGCGCTCGCCGCCATGCTGAGCGTGCTCCCGGGAACGATTCCGAGTGCGAGGACGAGCACCGCGGCGATGACCAGCGCGGACGCGACGAGACCCGAGCGCATCGGGACCGCGAAGGGCGCACCCGGCGCAGGTTCGCGCATGTACATGAACACCATCACGCGCAGGTAGTAGTAAGCGCCGATCGCACTGTTCACGAGGCCGATCACCGAGACCACGTAGAGCTGCGCGCCGATGGCCGCCTGGAAGATGTACAGCTTCCCGAAGAAGCCGGCGCTCGGTGGAATGCCGGCGAGCGAGAGCAAGAACAGCGAAAACGCGAGCGCGGCCGCCGGATGACGGCGACCGACCCCCGCGAGATCCTCGTACGAGACGGCTTCCTTGCCTCGACTTCCGCAATAGACGAGCGCGCCGAACGCGCCCGCGGTCGAGACCGTGTACGCCAGGAGGTAGAACATGACGCTGGCTTGAGCCTCGGAGCTCGAACGCATCGTCGCAGCGACCCCGACCAGCGCATAGCCGGCGTGCGCGATCGACGAATACGCTAGCATGCGCTTCACCGATTCCTGCCGACCGGCGATCAAGTTCGCGATCGTCATCGACAGGACGGCGAGCGTCGCCAAGACCGGGGGCCAGCCCGCGCCCCAGCTCAAGAGCCGTTCGTCGCCGAAGCCGACCAGGAGGATCCGGAGAAGCACCGCGAACGCCGCGCTCTTCACCGCGACGGCCATGTACGTCGTCGCCGGAGTGGGCGCGCCTTCGTAAGCGTCGGGCGTCCACATGTGGAACGGGACCGCGCTCACCTTGAAGCCGAGCCCGACGATGTTGAGGACGAGCGCGATGATCACCGTCGGGGCGCTCACCGTGCTGCGGCCGTCGCCGATGGCGTGCACCGCTTCGCCGATGCCCTTGATGTCGGTGTGGCCCGTCGCACCGTAGAGGAGCGCGAACCCGAACAACATCAGGGCCGCCGCGAAGCTGCCGAGCAGGAAGTACTTCACGGCCGCCTCGGCGGCTCGCACGCTCGAGCGCCGGAGACCGATGAGGCAGTACACCCCGAGCGACATCGTCTCGAGACCGATGAAGACGCTCAAGAGATCTCCGGAAGCGGCGAGCGTCATGGCGCCCACGGTCGACAGGAGAAGCAGGGGAAAAAACTCACCGCGATCGATCCGGTGTTCGGGCAGATAGCCCCCGGCCAAGAGCGCCGCGAGCGCGCCGCCGAGCGACAACACGAACGTGAAGAACAACGTGAAGCGGTCGATGAGGAGATACGGCGCCACTTTGTCGACGCCCTCGAGGTGTTCCGGCCCGATGAGCCAGACCGCGATGCTCAAGATCGCGGCGAGGAACAAGATGACGGACGCGACGAGCGCGAGCTCGGAGCTCCGGCCCGCGCCGGCGTCGACCGGCTCGTTCGGGATCTGAGCTTCGGCCACCGGGCTGCCGAACGCCTCCGCGAGCATGAGCAGCGCGGCGCCGATCGCAACGATCAGGATCGGGGACAAGGCGAACATGAGACTCATCGCGCGACCTCGTTGGCAGCCACCGTGTCTTTGTGATCGGTCGGCGCCTCGGGATATCCCTGTTCGAGCGGGCCGCCGCGGCGTGCCCTGAGCTTCAACGTGTCCTCGCCGGCGTGCTGCTCGTACTCGACGCGGCCGGCGACGAAGCGGTCGAGGATGCCGGTCACGCTGTCGGTCATGCGCGACAGGAACAGCGACGGGAAGAGTCCGATGACGAACACCAGGGCGATGAGCGGCGCCAGCGCGAACGTCTCGCGTGGGTTCAGATCCTCGAGGTGCTCGTTCTTGGGGTTGTCGATGGGCCCGAAGAACATCTTCTGGACGACGTGCAACATGTAGACGGCCGCGAGGATCACGCCGAACGCAGCGACTGCCGCCTGGCTCGTCGATTGCTTTTCGAGGACCTGCGACACGATGGTCCCCATGATGATCATGAACTCACCGACGAACCCGTTCGTGCCCGGAACGCCGACGCTCGCCATCGTGACGATGACGAAGAGCGCCGCATAGACCGGCATCGACTTGGCGAGACCGCCGAATTCGCTCATGAGGCGGGTGTGACGTCGGTCGTAGACCACGCCGATGAGAAGGAAGAGCGCGCCGGTCGACACGCCGTGATTCACCATCTGGAGGATCGCGCCTTCCATGCCGGCCTGAGTCGCGCCGAACACGCCGAGCATCACGAAGCCGAGATGGGCCACCGATGAGTACGCGACGAGTTTTTTGACGTCCGGTTGCTTCCAGGCGACCAGCGCGCCGTAGAGGATGCCGAACACGACCGCCACGGTGGCGAGCGTCGCGCTCGAGCTCCACGCGGGGCCCTCGAACATGCCCATGCAGAAGCGAATGTAGCCGTACGTGCCGAGCTTCAAGAGCACGGCCGCCAGGACGATCGAGCCCCCCGTGGGCGCTTGGACGTGCGCGTCGGGGAGCCACGTGTGGAACGGGAACATCGGGACTTTGATGACGAACGCGAGCGCGAACGCCAGGTAGCAAAGCCACGCCGCTCGATCCGGAAGCACCAGTCGTCGGAGCGCGAGGTAGTCGAACGTGACGTAACCGGCAACCTTCTGATGCGCCCAGACGATGTACAGAATCGCGGCCAGCATGAGCATGCTGCCGAACATCGTGTAGAGGAAGAACTTGTACGCGGCCTTGATCTTCTCGACGCCGCCCCAGATGCCGATGATGAGCAGCATGGGGACGAGCATGAGCTCCCAGAACACGTAGAAGAGGAACAGGTCGAGCGCGACGAACGCGCCGAGCATGGCTCCCTGGAGCAGCAAGAACGAAAAGCAGAGGTCCTTCGTGCGCGTCTTGATCGAGCCGAACGACACGTACGCGGCGATCGGCGTCGTGAGCGTCGTCAGGAGCACGAGCCAGAGGCTCAGTCCGTCGACGGCGACGTGGTACCGGATGCCGAAGCTCGGGATCCACTCGGCGATGTATTGGAAGTGCCAGCCCACCGTCATGTGCGCCGACAGGAGACCGAGGGAGGCCACCAGATCGACGCCCATGACGAGCAAGGTGAAGCGGCGCAGCATGTTCGGCGTCTGACGCGGCAAGAACAGCACCGCGACCGCGCCGAAGAGCGGCACGAACACGATGACGTTCAAGAGGTGCGGCCATTCGCTCGGCACGCCGGCATCGACGTCCTTGCCCGGCCACAATCCGGCGATCAGCGCGATCGCGAGCACGGCCACGCCGCCTATGGCGAGACGCTCGGGCCATCCTTGCCGCTTCGGCAAGAGCACGCCGAACGCGAACGCGAAGATGTAGGGGAAAAAGTCCGCGACGGCCTTGACGATGGGGCTCATCGGGCCACCTCTGCGGCGATGCGCGTCCCGGCGTTCGTATCCGCTTCGGCGGATCGCGGCTCCTCGGGCTTGGGCCGGGTGAGCACGACGTTGGCGGTCGACACGCGCCCGAAGGCGTTTCTGACTTCGACTTTCACCGTCTTCGTTTCACCGACCGAGAGCGCGAGCTCGACGCTGGTCTTGTTCGCGAAGTCTTCCGTGTCGGGTTTCCCGTCATTGTCGGCGTCCCATCGGTAGCCGTAGCCGAGACCCGGTGCGGCGCTGACGACGTAGTGTCCGCTCGCGTCGTCGCGCTCCACGTGCGTATGCGCTTGCGGCATCGTGAAGAACCACCCGAGGCACGCCGTGCCGACCATCATCACCGCGGCGTAAGCCTGAATTTTTCCTGTTTGCAAAAGCCGGAGCAAATGTCCGCTCACGGCGACGAGCCAGGCCGTGAGCCGAGCGATGATGCCGTCCACCACCCATTTGTCGACCCACACGAAAATGTCGGCGATGAAGTCGACGGTGCCGATGAAGAACTCGTCGTAGAACTCGTCGACGCGCCATTTGTCGACCAGGAAGCGATAAAGCGCCGGGAACTGCGCGGCCAGCAACGCCGCGGGGGCGCCCTTTCGCATGTAGTAGACGAAGACGGCTCCGAGAAAACCGACCAAGAACGCGGCAAACGCGAGCGGCTGCACGTAGCCGGCCTTCTCTCCGGCATCGAGACTCCGCGCGACGCTCGCGAAGACGGGCTCGAGCCACGTCTCCATCGCGTGCGAAAAGAGGATGCCGCCGAACAACGCGAGCACGCCGAGCACGATGAGCGGCAAGGTCATCTGCCACGGCGACTCTTGCGGAGTCGGGCCCTCGAGCGGCGCGCCGTCATGCGCGTGAGCGTCATGCGCGTGCGCGTCATGGCCATGCGCGGCATGACCATGGTCGTCGTGGCCACCGGCAACGGCGTGCGCGGGCTCTTTCCAGTCCGCGACGATCTTCCAGCCCTTGAACTCGCCCCAGAACGCCAAGAAGTAGAGGCGGAACATGTAGAACGCGGTCATCACCGCGCCGATGAGGCCCGCTGCGGCGAGAAACTTCGGTCCCCACGACGGCCACGAGAACAAGGTGATCGGGCCGAGCGACGACATGATCGTTCCGCCCGACGGCACGAGCACGCTCGAGCTCGCGACCTTCTCGAGGATCTCGTCCTTCGAATAGTAGCCGCTGGTCAATGGGAAGCCGGAGATCGCCAAGCACGACGCGAGGAACGTCCAGTGCGTGAGCGGCAAGTGGTGCCGGAGGCCGCCCATGTTGCGAAGATCCTGCGACGCGTTGTTGTCGTGGACGCGCGCGTGCATCGCGTGAATGACCGACCCCGCCCCGAGGAAGAGGCACGCCTTGAAGAAGGCGTGGGTCATGACGTGGAAGAATCCGGCGCCGAACGCGCCGACCCCCACGCCCATGAACATGTAGCCGAGCTGGCTCACCGTCGAATACGCGAGCACCTTCTTGATGTCGTTCTGGACGAGCGCGATCGTCGCGGCGAGCAGCGCCGTGCACGCGCCGACGAAGGCGACGGTGAACATCGCCGCGGGCGCGAGCACGAACACCGGCGCCATGCGGCACACGAGATAGACGCCTGCGGTGACCATCGTGGCCGCGTGGATGAGCGCGCTCACCGGCGTGGGGCCCGCCATCGCGTCGGGAAGCCAGACGTAGAGCGGGATCTGCGCGCTCTTCCCGGCGCAACCGAGAAACAGCGAGAGGCCGACCAACGTCGCGATCGAGACCTGAACCGGGCCGCCGACGGCGCCGAGCCATCCGGCCTTGTCTTGGAGGAGCGGCACCTGCCAGATCGTGATCGGGCGGAGCAGATTGTCGGCGTGGGCCGCGATACCGCTCCACGAGAGCGAGCCCGTGTAGCGGACGAGCAAGGCCATCGCGACCAGGAGCCCGAAGTCGCCGATACGGTTCGTGATGAACGCCTTCTTGCCGGCCTGGGCGTTCGCCACGTCGGTGAACCAGAAGCCGATCAAGAGGTAGCTGCAGAGCCCGACGCCTTCCCAGCCGACGAACAGAATCGGCAAGCTGTCGCCGAGCACGAGCACCAGCATCGAGAAGATGAACAGGTTCAGGTACGAGAAGAAGCGGTGATAGCTCGGGTCGTCCTCCATGTACTTCGTCGAGTACAGGTGGATGAGAAACCCGATGCCGGTGATGATGAGCGCCATCGTCCCGGACAGGGCGTCGACCGAGAACGCGACGTCGATGCCGATGCGCTGGATGCTCCCGCCTTGATTCAGCGAGCTGAGCTCCCCGATCGAAGACAGCTGCATCCATTGCCAGCCGGTCCAGACCAGCCGCGCCGGTTCTTCGCCGGTCTGCGCCGCCTTCAACATGAAGAAGACGATGATGCTGCCGATGAACGCGGCTCCGACCGAAGCGAGCGCCATCAAGGTCACGGCGTCCTTGCCGAGGCGCTTGCCGAACACGCCGTTCACGATGGCGCCGAGCAGCGGCAGGACGATGATCGCGACGAGCAACGAGCAGTCGCGCGGCGGGAAGATGGCTGAAAGGGTTTCCATCTAGTGCTTCAGCGTGTCGGCTTCGTCCGAAAGGACCGTTCCCCGGAGCCGAAAGAAGGAAAGGACGATGGCGAGGCCGACCGCGACCTCGGCCGCGGCGACCGCGATGATGAAGAAGGCGAACATTTGACCGCCCATGTTGTCGACGTGAACCCGGTTGTAGGCGACGAGCGCGAGGTTCACCGCGTTCAGCATCAACTCGATGCTCATGAGCTGGACCAGGATGTTGCTCCGAACCAGGAACCCGACCGCACCGATCGCGAAGATGACCGACGCGAGGAGCACGTAGTGCTCGAGCAATTGACCCATCAAGATCATGGCGTCATCTCCTTCGGACGACCGGTGTCGTCGCGAGGCATGAGCGGACCCACGAAGAGATCGCGGGGGTCTTTCAGCACTTTCTTCGGCTTCATCGCGCCTTGACGATCGCGGGCGACCGCGATGGCGCCCACCCCGGCGACGACGAGCAGCGCCGTCGCGATTTCGAACGGAACGACGCCCGTGGTGAAGAGCATTTTCCCGACGGCCTCGACGCTGCCGTGATCGGCGGTGACCGGGGCGAAGCGCGTCACCTGATCGGTGCGCGGCGCGAGCGCGAAGATACTTCCGACCGCCATGATGGCCAGGAGCACGCCGCTCACGATCTTCGCGCCGCGTGCGCGATCCTCGCGCGCGGGCGAGGAATCCGCGCCGAGCAGCATGATGACGAAGACGAAGAGCACGACCACCGCGCCCGCGTATACGATGAGCTGGATCGCCGCGAGGAACTGGGCCGAAAGGAGCAGGAACAACCCGGCGATGCCGACGATGGTCGCGAGCAACCCCATCGCGCTGCGGACCGGGTTCCGCGCGATGACCGTCGCCACCGCGCCGACCAGGCAGAGGAGCGAACAAGCGAGGAAAAATACGCCGCCTACCGTCATAAGGAGAGCCGCCCCGTCTGCGACCGTCCGCCGCGCAAGATGTAGTCCTCGAAGTTTTTCCGGTAACGCTTCACGAACGCGAGCGCCGGTTGCGCCGCGCCGTCCCCGAAGGCGCAGATCGTGTTTCCGGTGATGTCGTTCGCGATCTCGTGAACTCGGTCGAGCTCTTCCATCGTGCCCTTGCCCTCGACGATCTTGTCGAGAATCCTGACGATCCAGCCGCACCCCTCGCGACACGGCGTGCACTGACCGCACGACTCGTGTTTGTAGAATTGCATGAGGTTCTGGATGGCGAGAACGGGGTCCACCGCGTCCGACAGGACCATCGCGCAGCAGGTGCCCAGCATGCTGCCCGCCAGGCGGAACGTGTCCACGCCGAGCGGCAGGTCGAGGATGCTCTTTCCGTTGAACGGTTCGAATCGCGGGTCCTTCACGTTGACGATCTCGTCGGGCAAGTGCACCGGGCACGACGAGCCACCCGGAATGACGCCGATCATCTTCCGGTCGCCGAGGACGCCGCCGCCGAGGTCATAGATGAGCTCGCGAAGCGTGAGCCCGACGGCGCATTCGTACAGACCCGGCTTCTTCACGTGGCCCGAGAGGCCGAAGATGCGCGCGCCGCCGTCGTTGAAGCTGTGAAGGAGCGAGAGCTGGCTGAACGTATCGCCGCCCATCGCGAGCGCGGTCGGCAGGAGCGCGATGGTCTCGACGTTGTTCACCGTGGTCGGGCAGCCGAATGCGCCGGACTGAGCGGGGAACGGCGGCTTGATCCGCGGTTCGCCGCGACGGCCTTCGAGTGAATTGAGGAGCGCCGTCTCTTCCCCGCAGATGTACGCGCCCGCGCCGGTGTGCACGTGCACCTCGACGCCGTAACCGCGACCGAAGGGACGATCGCCGAGGTAGCCCTTCGCGCGGGCCTCGACGATGGCTTGCTCGAGGCGCGCCTTCGAGAGATGAAGCTCGTCGCGCACGTAGATGTACGCGACGTGGGCGCCGATCGCGTAAGCGCCGATGATGCACCCCTCGATGAGCGAGTGCGGGTTCTTCTCCATGATGGAGCGGTCTTTGAAGGTGCCGGGCTCGCCTTCGTCGCCGTTGATGACGAGGTAGTGCGGCTTCTTCGACTCCTTCGGCATGAAGCTCATCTTCGTGCCGCAATCGAAGCCCGCGCCGCCGCGTCCGCGGATGTGCGCCTTCTTGATTTCGTCGACGAGGGCTTCGCGCGGGATGCCGAACGCCTTTTCCGCCGAGCGATAACCGCCGTCGCGTTCGTAGAGCGCGATGCTCCACGAGTCAGGGGCGGAGTAATTCTTCGTGAGGTAGTCGGTTCGCTTCAGCATCGAAAAACCCCGGTGTCGCCGTTCTCGCCGATCACTCGTTCATGAGGCGGTCGAGAACCCGGTCGACGGCTTCGGTCGTGAGATTCTCGTAGTAAGTGCGATCGACCTGCATGACCGGCGCGGTCCCGCACGACGCGAGACACTCCGCGGTGCGCAAGGTCACCTTGCCGTTCTTCGTCGTCTCGCCCAGGTGAACCCCGAGGCGCTTCTCGCAGTGCTCGATGAGCTCGCCGCTCCCGCGAAGGGCGCACGACAAAGTGCGACAGATCCAAACCTGATGCCGGCCCGGGGGCGACTGATTGAACAGCGTATAGAACGTGACGACGCCCTTCACGTGCGCGGCACCGAGCTCGAGCTTTTGCGCGACGAACTCGATGACCTCGTCCGACACCCAGTTGCCGTTCGCCTCTTGGCAGAGGTGCAGCACCGGAATGCACGCGGCCATCTTGTTCGGATAGCGCGCGACGATTTTCGAAAGCTCCCGCTCGCGTTCATCGCTCAGGGAAAATGCCATCTTCGAAAACTCTTCCTCGACTAGCCGACCCAACCGCGCGAGCTGCCGCGAGGCCGTTCGATCGCCCCGCTCCTGGCGCGCGGCGAGGCGAACCGTAGTGAGGGTGAAACCGAGGTGTCAAGGCCGCGTTTTCCCTTGAAACTCCACTCATTTTCGCGTTTCCGGCGAAGAAGCGGGTGCATGAAGGAAAAAACCCCGCGCGATGCACGAACGACCGAGCGCGGCTGCCGCTCGTCGTGGTCGCCATGTCCACGAAACAGGCGTGTTCGAGGCAGGGCTTACGTGACGGGTCGAGCGTCGACGCTTTCCGCCGACGTCGGGGTAGAAAGCGATGGCGACCCCGTGTAACCTGGAACGCGGACTGTCTTGCCCTGATTGTTGGAGGTGCGTTTAGTGTTTTGCCCGAACTGCGGAGCCCAGAATCAAGACACCGCGACTGCGTGCGCGAAGTGCGGGTTTGCGTTGAAGGCAGCCGCCGCCGCGCCGAAGTTCAAGGGCACGATGTTGATGATGAATGCTCCCCCGAGCGTTCCTCGTCCCGCCGGCGCGCCAAACCCGTCAGCTCCCGTCGCGCCGCCCGCGGCACCGGTTGCACCGCCAGCCGCGGCTCCCGCTGCGGCGCCGGCACCGGTCGCGCCGAAGCCGAAGCTGAAGGGCACGATGATCGGCGTGGCACCGCCGGCCCTCGGCGCGAACACGCCGCCCATGGGCGCGCAGTTTGCGCCGACGCCGGTGCCTCCCGCGCCCGCTCAGCCGCAGCAGCCCCCGTTCGCGACGACGGCACAATCCGCCAGCCCGAATTTCGCATCACCCGCGCCGTCCGTACCGTCTCCCACCGCACCGACGCCGCCGGCACCCGCTCCCGCGCGTGATCCGAGCTCGATGGTGAATCCGCTCGGCGGAACCATGGTGGCGGACGCGAGCGCGTTCGGCGGCTTTGCCGGCGCGCCTCACCAACCGGCTCCGCCTGCGCCAACGGGCGGTTACGACGCGCCCCCGGCCGGGTTCGGTGCGCCTCCGCCTGGCTTCGGTGCACCGCCAACGGGTTTCGAAGCGACGTCTCCGATCGGCGACGATCGGCCGTTGCCGATCCCCCAGACGGCGGCGATGGGCATGCAGTCCGCGCCGATCACTCCTTATCAGGAGTCGCTGCCGCCGATCCCCGGAACCGTGGGCGGCGCGAACCCGATCGTCACGGTGCTCCTCATCGTATTCACGTGCGGCATCTACGGCATCTATCTCCTGATCAAGGGCAAGAAGGCCTCTTCTTAGGCGTTCTCGACCGGCGGATCGTCGCGGCCGTCGCCATTCTGGCGCTGTTCGCGGCGGCCGTCGTGTTCCGGTTTTCGGTTTGTCCCGTCGCGGCGTTGCTCGGCGTTCCCTGTCCGGGTTGCGGCCTGCTACGCGCGACGCTCTCGCTCGCCCACGGGAACGTCGCCGAGGCGTTGCACTTTCACCCGCTCGTCTTCGTCGTGGTTCCGGCGGCGCTCGGCGCCACGGTTCACGTCGCGAGCGGCCGTCCGGTGAGTCGCGGCGTCGAGTGGACCCTCGCAACGATCGCGACGGCGCTCGTCGCGCTCCTCGTCGTCGTCTGGATCGCGCGCTTCCACGGCGCGTTCGGCGGTCCGGTTCCCGTGCGGAGCCTCTGGTCCGCCTTCGGTAGCTAAGCGAGAAGCCTCACCGGTTGTCGCCGCGCGGCTTCGACTCAGACGTTGAAGCGGAAGTGCATCACGTCGCCGTCTTGGACGATGTAGTCCTTGCCCTCGACGCGTACCTTGCCGGCATCGCGACACTTCGCTTCGCTGCCGAGCGCGACCAGGTCCTCCCAGCGAATCACCTCGGCGCGAATGAACCCGCGCTCGAAGTCGGTGTGAATGACGCCCGCGGCCTTCGGCGCAGCGAGCCCTTTCCGGAGCGTCCACGCGCGGCATTCTTTCTCGCCCGCCGTCAGGAACGTGATGAGACCGAGCAGCGTGTAGCCCGTTCGGATCACCTCGTTCAGGCCGGGCTCGGTGAGGCCGGCGCTGGCGAGAAAATCGGGGCGATCGGCCGGTTCGAGCTCGGCGATTTGGGCCTCGAGCTGCGCGCAGATCGGCACGATCGGCGTCTTCTCGCGCGCCGCGAGATCGCGCACGGCGCGATAGTGCGCGTTCTCTTCGAGATGGCCGAGCGACCCTTCGTCCACGTTCGCGACGTAGAACGTGGGCTTCGCGGTCAATAACTGGAGATCGCGCATCACGATCTCCTCTTTTTCGCCCTCGGGCGAGAACGTGCGCGCGGGGCGCATCGCATCGAGGTGCGGCACGAGCCGCTCGCAGAGCGTCACCGCGACCTTCTCGAGCGGGTCGCCGCCCTTGGATTGCCGGCGCGCGCGGTCGAGTCGCTTCGTCACCGTGTCGAGATCTTTCAGACAGAGCTCGGTCTGGATGGTGTCGACATCTGCGATCGGATCGACCTTGCCCTCGACGTGCGTGATGTTGTCGTCCTCGAAGCAACGAACGACGTGCGCAACGGCGTCCACTTCGCGAATGTGCGAGAGAAACTGATTGCCGAGCCCCTCGCCTTTGGACGCGCCGCGGACCAGCCCCGCGATGTCGACGAAACGGATCGCCGCCGGCACCTTGCTGTCGGGTTCGAACACCTTCGCGAGCGCTTCGAGACGGTCGTCGGGGACCGGAACGATGCCGACGTTCGGTTCGACCGTGCAAAAAGGGAAATTGGCCGCCTCGGCTCGCGCCGCCGAGAGCGAATTGAAGAGTGTGCTCTTACCGACGTTCGGTAGACCCACGATGCCGCAAGAAAAACCCATGGTCGCCTCGAGGAAACTGCGGGGGGCTGTAGCCCAGGTGGTCGATGCCGTCGAGCGCGCCGGAGCACCCTCGAATTCCGTCCACCGGACGGCGACTGCGACCGAAGCGCTCGAGACGCCGGTTCCCTGTGGTATAGGCTCGACGGCACGCCGGGCAGAACGTCCTCGTCGGACGAGCGACACGCGCCGGGCGTCATCGGAGAAACCATCATGGACCTCTCGTTTACGCCCGAACAGCTGAAGTTCCGCGATGACGTTCGGCAGTGGATCCAGTCCGCGATGCCGCCGGCCATCAAGGAAAAGGCCGCTCTCGATCGATCATTCGATCACGACGAGCAAATGGAGTGGCACAAGATCCTCTACAAGAAGGGTTGGGTTGCCCCCCACTGGCCGAAAGAAGTCGGCGGGCCGGGCCTCGACGTCACCGAGCGGTTCATCTTGAGCGAAGAGCTCGAGCTCGCGAGCGCCCCGACATTGAGCCCGTTCGGCCTCGGCATGGTCGGCCCGCTCATCATCCAGTTCGGGAGCAAGGCGCAGAAAGAGCGTTTTCTTCCGAAGATCCTCAGCGGCGAAGAAGTGTGGTGTCAGGGCTACTCCGAGCCCAACGCCGGCAGCGATCTCGCGTCCCTGAAGCTCCGCGCCGAGCCCGACGGCAAGGGCAACTACGTCATGAACGGCCAGAAGACCTGGACGACGTACGCGCAGTACGCCGACTGGATCTTCGTGCTCGCCCGCACCGACGCGAGCGGAAAAAAGCAGAACGGCATCAGCTTTTTCCTCGTCGACATGAAGACGCCCGGTGTCGTCGCGAAGCCGTTTCTCACGACGGGCAACACGCTCGCCTTCTGCGAGACGTGGTTCGAAAACGCGGTCGTCCCCGGCGAAAATATCGTGGGCGAGTTGAACATGGGGTGGACGTACGCGAAGGCCTTGCTCGGCCACGAGCGCACCTTGGTCGCCGCGGTCGGTCGCTCGACGCGGCAGCTCCTGCGGATCAAGCGCATCGCGAAGGACACGATCATCGACGGTAAGCCGGCCATCGAGCATCAGGGTTACCGCGCCCGCATTGCGCGGCTCGAGATGGATCTCGAGGCGCTTCGCATGTCGAGCTATCGCACCGTCGCCGGCGCTCAGCTCGGCAAGGCGCCCGGCCCCGAGTCGAGCATCCTCAAGCTGCGCGGCACCGAGATTCAGCAGGCGGCCTTCGAGCTGTTGATGGATCTCATGGGCCAAGACGCTCTCAGCTGGTTCAACCCCGAAGGCACCATCCCGCCGCGCGAAGAATCGGTCGCGTCCGAGCACAACTACATCCGCGCCGCGACGATCTACGCCGGCTCGAACGAGATCCAGAAGAACATCATCGCCAAGATGATTCTCGGACTTCCGGGAACATAGTCGGCCGAGAGCACGAGGAATCTACCCATGGATTTCACCCTCAACGACGACCAGAAAATGCTGGTCGATACCGTCACGAACTTCACCAAGCGCGAGTCTCCGGTCGAACGCGTTCGCAAGATCCGCGAGAGCAACGTCGGCTGGGACAAGAACATGTGGCGCAAGATGGGCGAGCTCGGCTGGCTCGGCGTCTGCTTTCCAGAAGAAGTCGGCGGAACCGGCGGCAACTTCATCGAAGCGGCGCTCGTCCTCGAGCGGCTCGGCACGACGCTCGTCCCCGAGCCGTACGGGCCGTCCGTCGCCGTCGCGGGGCTCACTCTCTCGAACTACGGCACGGCCGAGCAGAAGGAGAAATATCTCCCGCCGATGATCGAAGGGAAGACGTCCCTCGCGCTCGCCTACCTCGAAAAGAACAGCCGCTACGACGTCACCCACGTCGAGACGCGCGCCGAGAAGAGCGGCGGCGACTACAAGATCACCGGGAAGAAGGCGTGGGTCTTGAACGGCCAAGCCGCCGACCAGATCCTAGTGAGTGCGCGCACTTCGGGTGGCCCTCGCGATCGCGACGGCGTATCCGTCTTCGTCGTCGAACGCGGCGCCCCCGGCCTCAAGGTGAAGACCGTGGAGTGCATGGATAGCCACAAAGCGGCGCTCATCGAGCTCGAAGGCGTCACCGTCGGCAAGGGCGCGCTCGTCGGGCAAGAAGGCGGGGCGCGGGAAATCCTCGAGCGCGCGCAGGACTACGGCGCCGCCGCGGCGTGTGCCGAAGGCTCGGGCATCAACCAGGCGACGCTCGCGATGACGCGCGATTACCTGTGCGAGCGCGAGCAGTTCTCGGTGAAGATCGGGACCTTCCAGGCGCTGCAGCACCGGCTCGTCGACATGTTCGTCGAGGTCGAGCTCTGCAAAGGGACGTCGATCCTGGCCATGATCAGCGCCGACAATCCCGACCCGGTGGAGCGCAAGCGTTCGATCTCGACGGCGAAGAAGCAGCTCTCGAAGGGCGGCTTCCTGGTGACCCGCCAGGGGATCCAGCTTCACGGCGGCATCGGCGTGACCGACGAGCACAACGTCGGCCTCTACTTCAAGCGCATGCAGATCTTGAACGGCCTCTACGGCGACGAGGAACACCACGTCGACCGGTTCATGAATCTGCCGTCGTTCGTTCAGAACGTCTGAGCGCGCGCTCTCTCGAGAAAGCGGACGAGCACGGCACGGCCGGCGTCCGCATCTCCGGCCGCGGCGAGGAGCGCGTCGGGGTCGAGCCCCTCGTTGGCGACGATGTCGCGGCGCTCGACGAGATAATTTCGCACCACGTCGGCGTCCATCTCGGGATGGAATTGGACGCCCCACGCGTTCTCGGCGAACCGCACCATCGCGTGGGGTTCGCGCTCGGTGCGCGCCAGGAGCTGCGCGCGCGGCGGCAGAGTTCCCACGGTGTCGACGTGCGTCGCGTTCACCGAAAAGCGCGGCGGCGCGCCGTCGACGAGCGGATCTTCGCCGACCACGTCGAGCTCGACGGTGCCGATCTCGCGCCCGCGCGGGTTCTTCACGACCTCGCCACCGAGGGCTTGCCCGAGCAGCTGATGCCCGAAGCAAATGCCGAAGGTCGGCACCCGCTGTTCGACGAGGACCCGGAGATACGCCTCGACGCGAAGCATCCACGGCGCACGCTCGGTCACGCTCGCCGAAGACCCCGTGACGACGACCCCGGCGATCGCGCTCGGGTCGGGTAAGGCAGTGCCATCGCGGAGGTCGACGTCGCGCCACTCCGCGGACGACGGCTCGCGCCCCGCGGCGCGGATCATGTCGGCGTAACTGCCGCGAACGGCGCGCACGCGCGAAATGGGGTCGCCCGCGACGAGCACGACGAACGGGCGGGGCGGCATTGCGAAAGCTTCGCACACCTCGAGGGCGCCCGCGGTGATACCCTGCCCCATCGTGGCGGGAGCGACGATCGTGGACGTTCGGGCGAGGGCCTTCGACGTCGAGCTCACGGAGCCGTTCGGAATCGCGACGGGGGCGCAGCCAATGGCCGCGAACGTGCTCGTCGAGGTCGAGCTCGACGACGGCACCGTCGGACTCGGCGAGGCGGCCCCATTTCCTGCGGTGAACGGCGAGACGCAAGCCGCGGCGCTCGCCGCCGTCGTCGAGGCACGAGCAACGTTGATCGGTGAGGACGTCGGGCGCTTTCGCCGGCTCGCCGAAAAACTCCGCGAAGCGATCCCGGCCGTCGCGAGCGCGCGCTCGGCGCTCGAATGTGCGGTGCTCGACGCCGGCACGCGGCGCGTCGGGCTCTCGATGTGGCGGTTCTTCGGGGGCAGCGAAGAGTCGCTCGAGACGGACATCACGATCGTCACGGGCAGCGCGGAGGCCGCGGGGCTCGCGGCCGAGCGCGCGGTCCGCGGCGGATTTCGGACGTTGAAGGTGAAAGTGGGCGGCGGGCCCGTCGAACACGACGTCGAACGGCTCGGCGCGATCCTGCGCGCAGCGCCGAATGCGGAAATCACTCTCGACGCGAACGGCAGCTTCGACGTGGACGAGGCCGTCGAGCTCGTCGATCGCGTCGGCGCCGAGCGCATCGCGCTGTTCGAACAACCGACCCACGCCGACGATCTCGACGCGCTCCGCGCGGTCCGGAAGCGAACCCGCGTGCTCGTTGCGGCCGACGAGAGCGCCTGCTCGGCGACCGACGTAGCGGAGATCGCCGCGATGCGCGCCGCCGACGCGGTGAACGTGAAAATCGCAAAGTGCGGCATCGCCGAGGCGTGCGACATGATCGCCGCGGCGCGCGCGTATCACCTCGAGCTGATGATCGGCGGCATGGTCGAATCACCGCTGTCGATGACGGTGTCGGCGTGCCTCGCCGCGGGCCAGGGCGGCTTTCGCTTCGTCGATCTCGACACGCCGCTCTTCATGAAGAACATCCCGACCGAGGGCGGTTTCGAACAAGACGGGCCTCGGCTCCGAGTGGCACACATCGTGGCCGGGCACGGGGTCACGATCCGTTCGTCTTGACGCGCGCTCGCGTCGGCGGGGCGAAACCCCCGGAAAGCGGCGTCGACGCGAGCAGCCGGCCCGCCGCGTCGACGAGGAGTCCTCGCGCTTCGTCGGCCATCTGTTAACGTGAATCGAAGTGGGCGGTTCACGTCCGATACGCCAGCTCGCGCTTCCGATGCCTCTCGGAGGTCCGCCGGAACCCGTTTCCCGTGTTCCGAAACCCGAGCGAGTTTGGATCAACAGGAACCTGAAGATGACCAGCATCGGCTGGGTCGGGTTCGACATGGACTACACGCTGGCCACGTACGACCAGGGCCAGATGGACTCGCTCCAGGTCGACGCGACGATCGAGCGACTCGTGACCCGGGGCTACCCGAGCGCCCTCGTGAAGCTGTCTTACGACTATCGCTTTCCGATCCGCGGGCTCCTCGTCGATACGCGCCTCGGCAACATCTTGAAGATGAATCGCTTCAAGGTCGTGCGGAAGGGCTGGCACGGCATGGCGCCGCTCGCGAAGGACACCGTGCGCGAGCTGTACACGCACCAGCGCATTCACCCGCAGACGTCGCGGTATCACTGGATCGACACGCTGTTCTCGCTGTCCGAGGTCACCGCGTACGCCGCGATCACCGACGCGCTCGAGAGCCGCGGCACCAAGGTCGATTTTCCGAAGCTCTTTCGCGACGTCCGCGAGTCGATCGACGAAGCGCACCGCGACGGCACCATCTACAAGAACGTGCTGGCCGATCTGCCGAAGTTCATCCACGCCGATCCGCACCTCGCCGAGACGCTGCACAAGCTGCGCTCGGCCGGCAAAAAGCTCTTTTTGCTGACCAATTCGCCGTTCGGCTACACCGACAAGGTGATGCGCTACCTCCTCGGCGGCGCGATGCCCGAGTATCCGTCGTGGCGTCACTACTTCGACATCGTCGTCGTCGCGGCACAAAAACCGCTCTGGTTCAAAGAAGGCAGACCGTTCATCGAACGCGACGGCGAGGTGCTGCGCGAATTCCGCGGCACGTTCGAGCGCGGCAAGGTCTACGAAGGCGGGAACCTCGTGGACTTCGAGCGGGCGATCGCGGTCCCCGGCTCGAGCGTGCTCTACGTCGGCGATCACATCTATGGCGACATGCTCCGCTCGAAGAAAGAGTCGGCATGGCGAACGGCGATGGTGATCCAGGAGCTCGACGCGGAGCTCGAAGCCCACGACCGTTCACTCGGCGAAATCGCGCGGCAGCGAGCGCTCGAAGAGGAACGCGACAACCTGGAAGACGGGCTTCGCTATCATCAAGCGAGGTACAAAGAGCTCACGAAGGCGCGCTCCAAGGCGAAGGACGCCGACGACGTGCGCGTCGCCGAGAAGCGCACGATCGAACGCATCCGCGGCGAGCTCCGGTTGATTCACGAAGAGCACGCGAAGCTCCGCGACATCGTGGACCGGAGCTTTCATCCTTACTGGGGCTCCCTCCTGAAGCAGGACAACGAGCTCAGCATCTTCGGGCTCCAGGTGGAGACGTACGCGGACGTCTACATGCGCCGGGTCTCGTGCCTCAGGCATTACTCGCCGATGCAGTTCTTCCGCTCGCCGCACGACCTGATGCCGCACGAGCTCTGAGCCGTCCGCGCTCGGACGAGCTTCGGCCGCGAACCGGCTTCGAGCCCAGGCACCACAGCTCGACCCGGGTGAGCTGATCGAGAAAGCCTGTCCCCACGGCGACGCTCACCGTCGATGTGGGGGCCAATAACCCCAAAATACCCGAAGCGACGTGGGCATGTCACGGGGGGCCGTGCCCCCCGCGGCTCGCTTCGCGACCGCTCCCCCCCGCCGCCTTCGCGGGCTCGCTCCGCTCGCGGCGCGCGGAATCGGGCAAACACGAGCCGACACGGCTTTCGAACGTATTTACAGTCGGTCGGGAACGCACCATGGTCGCCGCCTGTTTTCCGGTTCTGACTCCGGCGGCGTACGAGGACATCCGAGATGAAACTGACTGAGTGGCTCCAGCGCCTGATGACCAATTTCGGCGCGCAGTGGGTGATGTGGCTCCTCATCGGGCTGAGCATCCTCTCGGTGGCGATCATGCTCGAGCGGGCGTGGTTCTACTGGTCGATCCGTGACGATCTCACGCGGCTCGCGAGCGATCTGCGCGATCTGCTCCGGACTGGAGACATCGAAGGCGCGCGCCGCAAGATGGAAGCGTCGCCGAGCGCCGAGGCGGCCGTCGTCGTCGCCGGCCTGATGGAAGTCGATCGCGGCGCGGCCGCGGCAGAGCAAGCGATGCTCGGCGCGCTCGCGTTGCAGAAAATGCGCCTCGAGCGTCGCCTCGCTTACCTCGGCACGCTCGGAAACAACGCGCCATTCATCGGACTCTTCGGAACCGTCATCGGCGTCGTGCAGGCCTTCGAAGCCCTTGGACGACAAGACGTCGTGGCAGCGGCGACCGAAGCCGCTCAGGGGATGGCGCCGCAAGAGGTGATGGCCTCGATCGCCGAAGCGCTCGTCGCCACCGCCGTCGGCCTCGCCGTGGCGATTCCCGCCGTCGCGACGTACAACTTCTTCGTGCGCCAGCAGAAGTCGATTCTCGGAAACACCGACGCGCTGTCGCGCGTCCTGCTCGCTTACCTCGCGGCCGTGAGCAGCGGTCACGGACCGAAGCGCGGCAAGTCCGAGGAAGCCGGGGGCGGCTGACATGGCCGGCGGCTCTTCGGACGACGACGATGGCTTGATCAGCGGCATCAACGTGACGCCGCTCGTCGACGTCATGCTCGTGCTCCTCGTCATCTTCATGGTGACGGCGAAGATCATCGTCTCCCAGGGCATGCCGATGGATCTGCCGAAGTCGGCGAGCGGCGAGAACATGCAGTCGATCTTCAGCGTCGATCTCTCGATCGACGGGAAGACGCACGTCGACTCGAAGCCCGTCGTCGACGACGAGGGGATCTTGCCGCTCGCGCGCCGCGCGAAGGCCGACAACAAGGACATCCGCGCCGTCATTCGCGCCGACAAGAAGGTCGAGCACGGCCGAGTCATTCACGTGCTCGATCTGCTGCGCCAGGCCGGCCTGTCGAAGATCGCGTTCGCCGTTTCTCCCGCGCCGAAGGACGGGGAAGCGCAACCGGCGCCTCCGAAGCCTTAGGGACGATGGTGAGCGACGCGAGCTCGATGCGGCGCCGTGGGCTCGACGGCGAGCTCGGCGATCCGTTCGCCCGCGTCCTCGACCTGGACCGCCGCGACGGCCAGCGGTTCGCGCTCAGCATCGCGCTCACGCTGTTGCTCCACGCGGCGGGCGCCGCGCGCGTGCTCACCTTGCCGGCAAACCTTTCGGGGTTCGCTTCCGACGTCAAGAAGGCGGCGGACGTTCTCCGCGCGCGTTCGGAGATCGCGATCGAGCCGTTGCCGCCGCCGCCCCCTCCCCCCGAGCCGGAACCGGAACCGCCCGAACCGGCTCCGAAAGCGGCGCCCGTCGAGAAGGTGCCGACGACCGCGCCGGCACCCGCCGCACAGGCCGGCAAAGTGCTGACGGCGGATCCGGACCCCGACGAGCCGGTCGATTTGACGGGCAACACGTTCGTCCAAGGCAATGCCGAGGCCTACGCGGGCGGCACGACGACGAGCAACGGCACGAGCAAGAGGGCCGTCTACGATCCGCACGCGGCGGGCGCGGGTCCGGCGATCGCAGGCAATGGCCCGCCCGGGCCGGCCAAGGCGGACATGTCGCGCCCGGCCGTGCCGCTCAGCGGGTCGTGGGACCACTGCGGGTTCCCGGCGGAGGCCGACATCGAGCAGGTCAACTACGCGCGCGTGAGCCTCGCGGTGACGATCTCGGCCGACGGAAACGCACAGAGCGCGTCGGTGGTGCAGGATCCCGGGTATGGTTTCGGTGCGCTCGCGAAACGCTGCGCGCTTCGAGAGCACTATCAGCCGGCGCGCAACCACGACGGCGCGGCGATCACCTTCACCCAAGTCATCACCATCAACTTCAAGCGCTGAACCGAGAAATGTCGGACACGGTCGAGCAACTCCGGAAGGTCGAGCTGTTCACGGGCTTGAAGCCCGAGGCGATCGCGCTCATTGCGCGAGTGACGACCGAAGAGTCGCATGCGCTCGGGACGAAAATTTTCCAGCACGGCGACGCGGGCGACAAGCTCTATCTCATCCTCGAAGGCCGCGTGCGGATCAGCCGCGACGTCCCGGGCATGGGTGAAGAAGCGCTCGCCGTGCTCGGTCCTGGGCAGGTATTCGGCGAAATGGCCCTCCTCGACGAGTCGCCGCGCTCGGCGGACGCACGTGTCCACGAGCGTTGCCGAGTTCTGGCGATCCCGAAGGACGGCTTCGACGACCTCCTCTTCATGCAGAAGGATCTGGCCTACGAGGTGCTCTGGAGCATGGTGCGCATGCTCGTCGGTCGGCTCCGAGAAACGACGGACAAGCTGACGTTCTTGTCGGTCACGGGTCGTTTTTGAGCGACCAACTCCAGCGAACCGAAGCGAAACTTAACGAGGTAGATCAGGACCCGGCAGAAACCGCGGCCGAATGCCACCTCACAATTTGACTTCCTAACACCCGTTCAGTACGCTCCGTTCACCAAAATGACGGGGCTGACGAAACGCCAAGCGCAAACTCTGGACTATATCCGCCTGTCCATCGAGGAACGGGGCTACCCGCCCACGTTGCGCGAGATTGGTGAATACATGGGCATTCGTTCCACGAACGGAGTGAACGACCATCTCCGAGCCCTCGAGCGGAAAGGCTATCTGCGGCGCGAAGACATGAAGAGCCGTGCGCTCCGGGTGGTTGACCAGCACGACGAGCACTCACCGCCGCCCAAGGGGACCGACGAGGGCATTCTCGACATCCAGATCCTCGGCCGCGTGGCCGCCGGTATGCCGCTCCTCGCCGAGGAGAACGTGGTCGATACGGTGCGCGTGGACCGCATGATGGTTCGCGGGGGGCGCGAAGTGTTCGGGCTGCGCGTCGCGGGCGACTCGATGATCGAGGCCGGGATTCTGAACGGCGACTACATCTTCGTGCGCAAACAGCCCACGGCCGACCGCGGGGACATCGTCGTCGCGCTCATCGGTGACGAGGCGACCGTGAAACACTACTACCCCGAAAAAGACTACGTCCGCTTTCAGCCGGCGAACTCGCAAATGGCGCCAATTCTGGTGCGCGCGCAGGACTTCAAGCCGACAATGCTGCTCGGCGTCGTGGTTGGCGTCTTCCGGCGCATCTGAGCTCGCGACGCCGCGCGGCGAGAGCAAGCGGTAGCCGAATTCTCCAGGCGCGACCGCAAGGTGATTTCACCGCGCGAGAAGAGAGAGTCGGCTGTTGACGCCTCGTTCGTGGGATTGATAGCGTCCCGAAACGAACGGAAGTTGATGATGCAGCAAAGCCCGCGGTTTTTCCGGCGTTCGGCGCACATCCTCCGATTGGCTCTGGGCGGATCGACCGCTCTATTCGGCGTCGCGTGCGGCAACGGCATCTACGCGATCAAAGCGAACTCCGCGTCGAACCAACTCGCCGAGGCTCGGGAGCTCGGCGCGGAAAAGCTCGCTCCCTTCGAATACTACTACGCGAAGGAACACTACGAAGAGGCCGAGCGACAAGCCGCCGATGCCGACTACGGCGACGCGATCAATCTCGCCGAAGAGAGTGAAACGTACGCGGCAAAGGCAATTCGACTCAGCAAGCAAGCCGAGCGCGGAGCAGGCCGATGATCGACGCGCGATGGGGCGCCCTCGCCGCGCTCGTGGGAAGTGCGCTCGCGGCTTCGATCGGTTGCGCCGAAGCGCCCGCGCTTCACGGCCGCATCGAGGGCCTCGAAAAGATCGCCGACCAAGCTGAACGCAACGGCGCGATCCGCTGCGCTCCGCGTGAGCTCGCGATCGCCAAGAGCCACTTGCAGTTCGCCGAGATCGAGCTCGCGCAGGGTTACGCGTCGAAGGCGAAGCAGCACCTCTGGCTCGCCGAGTCGAACGCGAACGCCGCGACGTTGCTCTCGCCGCCGCAATATTGCGCCGAACGGCAGTTCGTCGAAAACGGCGACCGCGACGGCGACGGATACCCGGACGATTCCGACAAGTGTCCGGACCAACCCGAGAACTTCAACGGGTTCCAAGACGAAGACGGCTGCCCCGACGACCCCGACGCGGACGGCGACGGCATTCCCGATTCCGTGGACCAGTGCGTCCTCGAACCGGAAGACGCCGACGGGTATCTCGACCAGGACGGCTGCCCCGACCCCGACAACGACCTCGACGGCATCCCCGACTCCGCCGACAAGTGCCCGACCGAGCCGGAGGATCCCGATGGGTTCCAGGACGAGGACGGCTGCCCCGACCTCGACAACGACAACGACACCGTTCCCGATTTGAAAGATCAGTGCCCGAACGAACCGGGTTCGACCACTCAAGAGCCACTCGGTTGCCCGACGAACGCGCTCGCGATCGTGACCGATTGCGAAGTGAAGATCACGCAGCAGATCCACTTCGAGTTCAACAAGGCGAAGATCCGACCCGAGAGCTTCCCGGTCCTCGACGCCGTGGTCGACGTGCTCAACAAGATGCCCGACATCCAGATCGAGGTGCAGGGGCACACCGACAACGTGGGCGGCGCCGCCTACAACAAGCACCTGAGCGAGCAGCGCTCCGCAGCCGTGAAGACGTACCTACTCAAGCACGGCATCACGTCGAGCCGGCTCGCTTCACACGGCTACGGGTTCGACCGTCCGCTCGTTCCGAACGACACGGATCAGAATCGCGCGCTCAATCGTCGCGTGCAGTTCGTACGCACCGAGGTTGCCAAAGAGGGCTGCCCGTCGACGTCGAAGTAAATTTTCTCAGGTGCACCGCGAGCGAGCCGGCGGGACACCGGATTTCGCGAACAACCTAGCTGTAAAGTTTGAATCGGAGAACTCGAGCCGTGTATCGCAGACCTGCATTTTTTGCCCTGCTCGTAGCCGCGATGGTTCTCGGCGCGCCGACCGGTTTCGCCGCGCCGCGCGACGCCGCGGCGACGAAGAAAATCGACGAGGCGATCAACAACCTCTACTTGGCGACGCAGTTCGACAAGGCCGAAGCGCTGCTCAAGGGAGTGATCGACGCTTGTGAAGATCGATGCAGCCCGCAGGTCAAAGGCCGCGCGTGGATGTACATCGGCATCGTTCGCGGAAGCGGCAAGCAAGATCTCGGCGGCGCTCAAGAGGCGTTCTCGCAAGCGGTCGCGCTCGACCCGAGCGTCAAACTCGACGATGCCCTCGCGACTCCACAGACGCATCAAGCGTTCGCGGCGGCGACCGGGGCCCCCGCGCCGGCCGCGGCGACGAAGGCAGCCCCGGCCACCGAAGCCCCCGCTGCCGCGGGAGCGGGCGGCGCGGTTCCCGGAAACATGGAGTGCACGCCGAACGTGAAGGAGGTCGAAGCACAGCGACCGATCCCCGTCGCGTGCACCACGGACGAACCGGCGGTCAAAGTCACGCTCCGCTACATGCCGTTCGGCGGCGAGACCTGGCAACAGGTCACGATGACGAAGAAGGGCGAGTACTGGCAGGGGGAAATTCCCTGCGCCGACACCGGCGTGAACGGAAAGCTCAAGTTCTACGTCCAGGCAAAGGACAAGGACGGCGAAGAGCTCGACAGCTTCGGAAGTAAGAAGCAAGCATCCGAGATCCAGATCGTCGGCCGCACCGACGCGGAGCCGCCGAGCTATCCGGGTCAAGCTGCTCCGGCCAAGTGCATGGACGCAAGCGCGTGCCCCGAGGACATGATCGGGACGCCCGCATGCCCGGGCACGAAGAAGAGCTCGAAAGGGTCGGGCACACTCTGCGAGTCGACGTCGGACTGCGACTCGGGCCTGTTTTGTCTGCCGAATGACTCCGGCGGGCGCACGTGTCAGAGCGCGCCGAGCTGCGAAACGGCGGCCGATTGCCCGAGCGGCGCCGCGTGCACGAACGGAACCTGCGACGTCGAGAACATGTCGGCGCCGTTCAAGAAGAACTGGCTCGGTCTCCACTTCGCCGCCGACTTCGCGTTCTTGAGCGGAAGCAACGTGTGCACGAGAGGCTCGAGCTTCGACTGCTACTACGCAGGCGGACACCCCTACACCGGAACGCCAGTCCAGAATCAGGGTGGCAATCTGAACGGCGGCGCCGCGCCCGGAACGGTGCGGCTTCTTCTCTCGTACGAACGCGTCATCTGGCGGAACCTCGCGGGCGAAGTGCGCGCCGGATTTGCCTTCAACGGCGGACCGAAAGCACCCGACGGAACGAGCTTCCTTCCGATCCACCTCGAGCTCCGCGCGAAGTATTGGTTCGGCAGAGACGTGTTCTCGAAAAAGGGATTTCGTCCTTACGGGTATCTCGGCGGCGGTATCGCACAAGTCGACGCCAAGTTGACCGTGACGGTCTACGATCCGGTGAGCAATCCCGCGCAGCCCACGCCGCAGCTCGACGCTTACAGGAAGTTCGGGCAATCGTTCATCTCATTCGGCGTCGGCGCGATGTACGCGTTCGCGCCGACTCACGGCCTCGTGTTGAACGTCGGGGCCATGTACTTGTTCCCGGCGTCGGGCCTGGTGCTCGAACCGACCCTCGGCTACGAGATCGGGTTTTGACGGTCGCCGCCGGCGAACCAGAGCTCGATCCACGCGAAGAGCTCGCCACACTGGTCGCCGCCCTCCGCGTGCACGCAGAGCTGAGTCGCGAATCGGGCGCGACGGGGCTCGAAGCGTACCGCGCAGCGCCGGCGGCCGAGCGAGGCGTCGTTGCCGACGCGCGCGCGTCGAATGCGACGGGCGCCGGAGTCGGGCCGCGAACCGACGTCTCGGAGTCGCGAGCGAACGAGCCGAGCGTGGAGGACCGCGAGGCGAGCGTGCGCCGACTCGAGATGCTGCGCGTCGAAGTCTCGACGTGCACGCGTTGCCGTCTCTCGGAGACACGAACTCAAACAGTCTTTGCGCGCGGCACGGGTTCGAGTGGGCTGTGCTTCGTCGGCGAGGGCCCGGGAGCGGACGAGGACGCGCAAGGTTTCCCGTTCGTCGGCAAAGCCGGACAGCTGCTCGATCGTATGATCGAAGCGATGGGCTTCGCGCGCGACGAAGTGTACGTCGCGAACATCGTCAAGTGCCGCCCTCCGAACAACCGAAAGCCCGAGGCGGACGAGGTGGCCGCGTGCCGCCCGTATCTCGTCGAGCAAATCGAGCTCCTGAAGCCGAAGGCGATCGTGGCGCTCGGCGCGACGGCGCTCGAAGGGCTCTGCGGCATCGGCGGCGGCATCACGCGACTCCGAGGGACCTGGCGCCTCTTTCGCGGCACGATCGCCGTGATGCCCACCTTTCATCCGGCGTATCTCCTTCGCACCCCGAGCGCGAAAAAGGAGGTCTGGCTGGATCTTCAAGAGGTTCTGCGCCACCTGGGGCGCTCGATCCCCGCTAGGAAATGACGCATCGAGCCGATTCACCC